>Ga0164308_10002079_pt1 | contig 10680 bp, 11 predicted proteins | sample Whisoiple_246_MG_FD_109983 | JGI IMG/M metagenome (GOLD analysis project Ga0164308, IMG submission 109983) | Soil microbial communities amended with fresh organic matter from upstate New York, USA - Whitman soil sample_246_MG | ecosystem: Environmental > Terrestrial > Soil > Unclassified >... | reverse complement strand
GTCCGGCCTGGCGGACCTCACGGACTCGGCGGCCATCCGGACGTAGCCGTTGCCCAGTGGGCAGTCCCGTTCCGCCAGCCTGCCCACCTCGGTGATGCTGTCGCCCTGGAACAGGACGGTGGCTGAGTGGTGCAGGCTGACGGTCACGCGGCACTCCGAACGGTAGGGAACCGGTACGCGGTGATCCTGCCCCTGGGAACCCGTCATGATCCGCACCCTTACGGTGCGGGCCGGGCCGGGGCGTAACGCACTCAGCGGGCCGCGGCCGGGGCGCGGACCGCGCTGAAGTCGAGCGCGCTCTCCACCTCGAGCAGGGTCTCCTCGGCCACCCGCCGCACCTCGGCCGGGACGTCGCCCTGTTCCTCCACCAGACCGGCGTAGATCGGTGCGTCGGATGCCTCTGTGGAACTCACGTGAAACTGCCTATCGATCGGTTATGCCCGCCAATCAGCGGAAACGGGAGCCGAGTGTACGCGTCGCGTCCGGAGCTCCGGGGGGCGGTCCCCGGGAAACGGGTCGCACCCACCCGAAAACGGGTTGTCAGGGATCACGGCGGCTGCGAGGCTGATCACACCGACCGAAGGGGTGTAGCTCAGAGGCCAGAGCGCCGGTCTCCAAAACCGGATGCCGCAGGTTCGACTCCTGTCTCCCCTGCAGGATCGGCTCCCCGCCCGCACAGGGCGGGGAGCCTGCTCCGCTACTCGATCACGAGCTCCACGTCGATGTTGCCCCGCGTGGCCTTCGAGTACGGGCAGTAGGCGTGCGTCGCCTCGACCAGACGCCGTCCGGTCTCCCCTTCCAGGGCCTCGGGCAGCTCGACGCGCATGACGACCGCGAGGCCGAACCCGGAGTCGTCCTTGCCGATCGAGACCTCGGCCGTCACGGAGACGTCCTTGGTGTCGACCTTCATCTCGCGGGCGACGGAGCTCATCGCACTGGCGAAGCACGCGGCGTATCCGGCGGCGAAGAGCTGCTCCGGGTTGGTGCCCTTCCCGTCGCCCCCGAGGGCCGGCGGCAGAGCGAGCGCGAGGTCGATCTGTCCGTCCGAGCTCACTGCCCGGCCTTCACGGCCGTTCGCGGTGGCGGCAGCGGTGTAGAGCGCGTCCATGGGTGACCTTCTCTCGTACGACGGTGACCGCGGACCGATCACCCCCAAAGAGTTGCACACAATTCAATTGCGCACAACTTAATCGCGGGCGCAGGCTATCCTGGATCCATGACGCCGACACCGCCCCCCGCACCCGCTCCGTCCGAGCCGGCGGACTCCGAGCTGCTCAAGCTGGACCACCAGGTCTGCTTCTCGCTGCAGGCGGCCTCCCGAGCCTTCGGGGGCGTCTACCGGGAAGCGCTCCGGGACCTAGGCCTCACCTACCCCCAGTACCTGGCCATGATGGTGCTGTGGGAGCACGGTCCACTGCCGGTCAAAACGATCGGCGAGCGGCTCCACCTCGACTCGGGAACGCTGTCGCCCCTGCTGAAACGGCTGGAGTCGGCCGGTCTCGTCAGGCGTGAGCGCAGCCCTCAGGACGAGCGCTCGGTCACGGTCCACCTCACGGACGCCGGGTCGGAGCTGCGCGGGCGCGCGCTCTCCGTCCCCCGGACGATCCTCCGGGCCACGGGGCTGTCGGTACAGGAGATCCTGGCCCTCCAGGAGACGCTGGGGCGCCTCACGGCATCGCTGGGCAAGGCCGGCTGACCCGCCGGGCAGCTCCGCCCACGCCCCGGGCCCGGGCCGTCCGCACAGCGCTCGCGGGCGTTGGGACGCCGAAATATGATGCAGGAACTATCGCAACGCGGAGCGGCCCATGAACCGGCGTCGAACTCCCCGGTCGGCCAGCGCCGAGGACCTGCTCAGCACACTGCAGCACCTCACTGCCCGCGCCCGGCAGGAGGTGCAGCTGCACCAGGCCCGCGTGGAACTCGCCCAGGCGCTTCAACGCGACATGCTGCCCGCGACACTGCCGTCCTTCCCCGGGCTCCGGACCGCGGCCCGCTACGCTCCCGCGCGCGACGGGCTGGACATCGGCGGGGACTGGTACGACGGCTTCCTGCTGCCGGACGGTGCCCTCGGCCTGGCCATAGGCGACGTCCAGGGGCATGACGTGGAGGCTGCCGCCTTCATGGGGCAGATCCGGATCGCCATGCGTGCCATCGCCAGCTCGACGTCCGATCCGGGTGAGGTGATGGGCCGCACGAACGACCTGATCATGTCGATGAACTCCACTCTCTTCGCGACGTGCTCCTTCCTACGGCTGGATCCGCGGAGCCGGGAGCTGCGCAGCGCCCGCGCCGGTCATGTCGCCTCCGTGTGGGCGACGGCCGACGGGCATTCGGGAGTCACCGCCGACGCGGGCGGCCTTCCGCTCGGTATCGAGCCTCATCAGCACTACCCGGTCGCCCGGCGCGACCTGGACGTGACCGGCTCGTTCGTCCTGCTCACCGACGGAGTCATCGAAGGGCCCTCACTGACGATCGACGACGGCCTGGACCGGATCAGGCGGCTGGTGAGCTCCCACGCCACCGCCGACGCCGAGGACCTGGCGGACCAGGTGCTCAAGGCCGCGGCCCTGACCGGGCACGAGGACGACGCCGCGGTCCTGGTTCTCCGCCACGACGCCGCCGCGGGTCCCGGGTGAGCACCGGGGCCACCTGCCGCGCGTGTCACAGCCACCCGCCGACATGAGCGGTGTCTTATGAGACGGTGATCCGCAGCGAGAAGACCCGACGCCGAGCCGTGCTCGTCCTGCAGATACTGGGCATCACCGCGGTCTACTACGCGTCGGCGCAGCTCGGTCTCCTCCGGCAGGTCGAGGTGCAGGGCTCGGTCGTCACCCCGCTGTGGCCGCCCTCGGGGATCGCCCTCGCCTCGCTGCTCTACCTGGGCCTGCGGATCTGGCCCGCGATCGCGGCGGGTGCGCTGCTCACGATCATGTCGATCACCGACTCGCTCACCCCCTGGGGAGTCGCTGTCGCGGCGGGCAGCACGCTGGCCCCTGTCTGCTCCTTCCTCGCCCTGCGCGCCGTGGGTTTCCGCGCGCAGCTGGACCGGCTGCGCGACGGCGTCGCCCTGGTCTTCCTGGGGGCCCTGGGCGGCATGGTCATCAGCGCGACCACGGGCACGGGGGTCCAGGTGCTGAGCGGCGGCCAGTCGGCCTCGCAGTTCTGGCCGGTCTGGGCGGCCTGGTGGGCGGGAGACGCCATGGGGGTGCTCATGGTCACCCCGCTGCTGCTCGTCCTGCACAAGGTGCGTCTGCCCCGGATGGACGACCGGTGGGCGGAGGCGCTGGCGCTCGCCGTCGTCGCGGTCACGTCGGCGGCGATCGCGACCAGGAGTCCACTGTCCATGATCTACCTCCTCTTTCCGGTGCTCGTCTGGGCGGCTCTCCGCTTCCAGCTGGCCGGAAGCGCCCCCTGTGCCCTGCTGATGTCCGTCATGGCGATCGTCGCCGGCACCGACGGGGTGGGACCGTTTGCCGACCACTCGGTGCTCGAGGTGATGCTCAACCTCTGCATCCTCAACGGCTGTGTGGCCCTCACCGCGCTCCTCCTCGCCGCCATCGTCACCGAGCACAACAACATCCGTCACGAGACGGAGCTGGCCTGCGAGGAGCTGGCGGCCCTCGTGGAGCAGCTCTCGCCCGGTCCGTCGCCGGAGGGCGGGCCCGACGGGCCCCGGCACCGGTGGGACGGCGCTTAGCCGCCCGTGCGCGGGAAGTGGTGTGCCAGGAAGTCGTTGCGGAACGTCCCGGTCGGATCGAACCGTTCGGTCAGCCGCTCGAAGTCGGCGTAGTGGTCGTAGAGCTCCCGGAGCACGCCGGGCGGTGTGGTGAAGACCTTGCCCCAGTGCGGCCTGGCGGCGAACGGGGCGAGTGCCTCCTCGACGGCCCCCAGGACGGGCGTCACCGCCGCCGTGTCGGGGACCCAGGTGAAGTGGAACGCCACGGAGTCCCTTCCCTGGGCGGGGCTGAGCCAGAGGTCGTCGGCGGCCACGGTCCGGATCTCCCCGATCTGGAGCAGCGGCGCGAAGTCCTGCCGGATCCGGTCGAGGGCCTCGTAGGCGGCGACGGCGTCCTGACGGGCGACGAAGTACTCGGACTGCAGCTCGTCCCCGTTGCTCGGGGTGAATTCGAGCCGGAAGTGCGGCAGCCTGGCGTGCCACGGTCCCGGGACGCCCTGCTGCTCCGTGCAGTGTTCGGCCGCCACGCCGGGCACCGGGTGCCTCGGCCCCCGTGCGAGAGTCGAGCCGTGCCAACGGTGCGGGGCCGTTCCGGGGGTGCCGGGCCCGACACGCCGTTTGAGCCAGACCTGATCGATCGGGCCACCGTGCCAGCCGGTGAAGAGACTGACGCTGTACGCCTCGGACATCACCTCGTCGAAACGGCCGAGCAGCTCTTCCTGCGGGAGCCCTTCGTACACCCACTGCTGGATCTCGAACGCGGGCACGAGGTCGAGGGTCAGCCGGGTCACGACTCCGAGCGCGCCCAGGGAGACCACGGAACCGGGGAAGTCCGCGTCGCCCCGCTCCAGGGTCCTGACGCTGCCGTCGGCGGTGACGAGCTCGAGTGCTCGGACAGCTCCCGCGAGTGCGCGGTTGCCCACCCCGGAACCGTGGGTGCCCGTCGCGCACGCGCCCGCCACGGAGATGTGGGGCAGCGAGCCCAGATTGTGCAGGGCGAGCCCGCTCCGGTGCAGTGTGCCGGTCAGCTCCCCGAAGCGCATGCCCGCGCTCACCGTCGCGGTACGGGCCTCAGTGTCGATCTCGACGGATCGGGGCAGACCAGCCACGGATATGAGCGCGCCGTGGGTGTCGGCGACGGTGTTGAAGGAGTGGCCGGTGCCCAGCGCTCTGACGGCCGTCCCTGCGGACACGAGCTCCTGGAGCTCGGTGATCGAAGCGGGTGTGTGCAGCTGCTTCGCACCGAAGGCGATGTTGCCGGCCCAGTTCGTCCGGCGGGCGGAGAGGCCGTGCTCCGAGTGATCGATCATGGCTACGGAGCTTACGCTCCGGCCGTCCTCGGGCTCGGTGCCTGCGCCCCGCACCGCCGACGGCGTGGCTCGTCGATATCGTGCCGGATCAGTACGGAAGCGGTCGGCCGGACGGTGTTCGCAGGTCCAGCGGGGGCGGCCCCGTGGGGGGCTGCGGACGGCGGACGATCTGGATGCGGCCCACGGCCACCACCTCCTCCTGGTAACCCGATAGATGCCCATCCAGGCGCCCTTCACACGTGCGGTGCTCCTCGGGCCGTTCACGGACCTGCCGGCGCCCGCTCGCGGATGCGGAGCGGGCGATGTGCGGTGACCCTGGACACGCGGGGGGAAACCGACGCGAGGAGGATCCGCCATGTCCGCGCTGGACAAGATCAAGAAGATGCTCAAGGGCCACGAGGACCAGGCCGGAAAGGGCATCGACAAGGCCGGCGACATGGTCGACGACCGGACGCAGGGCAAGTACAGCAAGCACGTCGACACCGGCCAGGACAAGCTGAAGCAGCAGCTCGGCTCGGATCGCGACCGGAACGACCCGCCCCGCGCCTGATTACGGAGAACCGCTGACCCGCCGCCCGCGCCCGACCCGGTGCCGGGCCCGGCGACCGCCCACGCGTCGACGGGCCCGGCACTCCGCGCGTACGGAACCGGGAGCGGATTATCGAGCACTCGACCGAATTCCTGTTATCGTCCCCGCCGCACAGCGTCTCCCGAGTGTGGGAAGTGACGTAACAGGACCCCGGAAGAGTGAGCACAGCATGGGCGAGACACGCGAGACGGCGTTGATCAAGGCCGCGCAGAAGGGCGACCCCGAGGCGCAAGACCGGCTTGTGGCGTCCTACCTGCCGCTCGTGTACAACATCGTCGGCCGCGCGCTGAACGGTCACGCCGACGTGGACGACGTGGTCCAGGACAGCGTGCTGCGGATGATCCGTGGCCTGCCCTCGCTGCGCACCCCGAAGAGCTTCCGCTCCTGGCTCGTGGCCATCACCATGAACGAGATCCGTGGGCACTGGCGCGAGCGCAGCACGGGCGGGATGTCCGCGGACCCCCTTCAGGACGCGTACGACGTCGTGGATCCCGCGGCCGACTTCGTCGAGCTGACGATCGTGCGTCTCGGTCTGACCGGACAGCGCCGGGAAGCCGCCGAGGCGACGCGGTGGCTGGACGACGACGACCGCGAGCTGGTGTCGCTGTGGTGGCTGGAGACGGCGGGGGAACTGTCCCGGGCGGAGGTCGCGAGCGCTCTCGACCTCTCACCGCAGCACACCGCGGTTCGCGTGCAGCGGATGAAGGAGCGGCTGGAGGCCGCCCGGGTGGTGGTGCGCGCTCTGGCGGCCGACCCTCGCTGCGTGCTGCTCGAAGACCTCACGGTCCGCTGGGACGGGGTGCCGTCCGCGCTGTGGCGCAAGCGCCTGGCACGCCACGCCCGTGAGTGCACCGTGTGCGCGGGTCACCGGTCGGGGCTGGTCCCGGCGGAGGGCCTGCTGGTGGGACTCGCGCTGGTCCCCGTGGCGGCGTCCTTCGCAGGCACGTCGGAGCAACTCCTGCCGACGGCCTTCCTCCCCGCGACGGCGGCCGCCGCCGGACCCGGGCGGGCCGAGCGCCGACGGGACAGTGCACGGCGACGACGTCGCACGACGGTCGTGGCCGGACTGGCGGCGGTGGCCGTCCTGGGAGGCGGCGGGGCCGCGGTACACCTCTACACGGACGACACGGACGAGGACGCGGCCACCGCCGTAGCCCCGCTCGACGGCCCGTCGGCACCGGTGAGCACCGCGTCCTCCCCGTCCGCGGCACCCTCCTCCGCCTCTCCGACGCCGTCGTCGGCCTCGCCGTCACCGTCCGCGACCCCGTCCCCGTCCAGGAGCCGGAGCGCCACCGCAACCGCCACACCGGAGAAGACGCGGAAACCGAGCACACCGTCCTCGAAACCGATGGCCGCTCCGGAGGCCTCGTCGGCCCCCTCGGTGGCCGACGAGGTCATCGCCCTGGTGAACACCGAGCGGGCGAAGGAGGGCTGTGGTGCCGTCAGCGGAAACGGTCTGCTGGCCAAGGCGGCGTCGGACCATTCCGCGGACATGGTGGCGCGGGACTACTTCTCGCACACCTCACCGGACGGCACGGACCCGGGCGCGCGCATCACCGCCGCCGGGTACCGCTGGAGCACGTACGGCGAGAACATAGCGAAGGGCCAGCAGACGGCCGAGTCGGTGATGGACGCCTGGATGAACAGCGAGGGGCACCGGGCGAACATCCTCAACTGCGCCTTCAAGGAGCTCGGTGTCGGCAGGGTGGATTCGTCCGGGGGGCCCGTGTGGACCCAGAACTTCGGCACCGCGCTCTGACGCCGGCAGTCCGGGGAACCGTCACACCGTGGAAACGAGCAGGTAGCACCTTCTCCACGTGAGGCATGCAGGCTGGGACCGAGCCCAGGCCGAAGGCGTCCGCAGGCGACAGTCGTCCTCCCCCAGCGGACTGGAGCACGGTGCCCACGCCCTCATTTCCCGCCACTCGGTTTCCTCCCTGGCTCGCGCACGTCCTGCGTGCCCAGCGCGGCCCCGTCCCGTGGAGCGCCGTGCTGCGGGGCGCGCTGGCCGCCGTGCCACTGCTGCTGTCGGTGCTCGCCGAGCGGCCGACCGCCGGTGTTCCCGCGGCGCTGGGCGCGATGCTGGCCGGCATCAACGACCGGCCCGGCAGCCGCCGGGCCTCGGTCGCCCGGCTGGGTCTGCCGGCTCTGGCGGGCTCGGCCGGTCTGCTCTGCGGATCGGTCGTCGCGGAGACGGTAGGCGACGGCCGCTCCCTCGTCGTCGTGCCGCTCGTGTTCGGACTGCTGGGGCTGGGTGCCGGGGCGATCAGCTCGACGGGGCCGGTCGCGTCCGCGTGCGGCACCCAGGTGCTCGTCGCGGTCGTGATCGGGGCCGGCATGCCGTTGCCGGAGCCCGGTCCGGTGCGCGCACTGCTGTTCCTGGCCGGTGCGGGGTGGCTCCTCCTGCTCCGGCTGGTCCTGCCCTCGCCGGGTGGGCGCCGCAGCGGACCGTACGCGCTCGACGGGGAGCGCGAGGCCGTGGCCGCGGTCTACGAAGCCGTGGCGGGGCTCCTGCTGGCCGCGGGCAGCCCGGGGGCCCGGGCGGGGCGGACCGCGCTGAGCGCCACGCTCGACCAGGCCCAGGATGCTCTGTCGGGCCCACGGCTGCGGCGCCGTGCCGGTTCCGCGGCGGAGCGCCGGCTCCACGCCCGGTACGCGGCGGCTCTTCCCCTGGCGGAGGCGGCGACCGCATTGGCCTGGGCCGGCGTCACGCTGCCTGTCAGGTTTTCGGAAGGGCCGCGCAGGCTGGCGGCCGCCGTACGGTCCGGAGTGCCGTGCGGGCCCCTCCCGGCGCCGGCCGGGACGGACGCCGGACTGCGGGCTCTGGACGATGCCCTGCTCCGTGCCGCGGCGGTGTTCGACCGTCCCGCCCGGGTGCCCCCGGGAGAGCGCCCCGGACGCCCGGGCACGTCCGTTCTGCGCCGGGCCTGGAGCGCGGCGGGGCTCGAGTACGGCCTGCGGGTCGCGGTGAGCTGCGCGGCGAGTACGGTCCTGGCGCAGTGGCTGCACCATGAGCACTGGTACTGGCTCCCCGCGACCACCGTCTTCCTCGTCAAGCCCGATCTGGGACCGCTCGCCTCACGGGTGGTGTGCCGGGCGGTGGGAACCGTGGCGGGCGCCGCGGTCTTCGGTGTGCTGGGCGTGCTGTCGTCCGGCCCCTCCGCCCTCGTCGCGACGGTGGCACTCTGCGGCGCCCTCCTTCCGGTGGCGACCCGTCACTTCGCTCTGCAGACCGCAGTGGTCACCGTGCTCGTGCTGTCCCTCGTCCTGCTGGGCGGTGAGCCGGCCGCCTCCTGGGCCCGGGTCGTGGAGTCCCTCCTCGCCTGCGGGACGGTGCTGCTGACAGGCCATCTCCCCCTGCCGGGACGGCGTGGCCACGGCGTCCGGGCGGCTCTCGACACGGCGGTGGGGGCGGCGCACCGCTACCTGGGACATGTCCTGGACGCCCCGGAGGACAAGGCGCTGGGAGGAGCACTCCGCCGCGACGCCTACAGGTCACTGGCGAAGGCCCGTACGGCCATCGATCTGTCGGCGGCCGAACTCCCGCCGGTCTCCCGGCACTCAGCCGGATCCGATGGGGTCGCCGGCGCCTTGGAACAGCTCATCGACACGACGACGGCGTGTGCGGTGGAGCTCGGGCACCGGGCTGCCGGGCTGCCGGCGGCGCACGCCGAAGTGCTCGCCGCGCATCTGTCGGAACTCGACCGGGCACGGGCGGTTCCCGTCGGCTGAGCGCGTGTCGCGGACCGGCCCCTAGGATGCGGTTCATGATCGCCGAACTGGAGTGTGTCGTGCTGGACTGCGCCGACCCGGCCGGTCTGGCCAGGTTCTACGCAGCCGTGCTGGGCGGGGAGACCGACCGGCCGGACGGACGCTGGGCACGCGGTGAGGACTGGGCGACGGTACACACCCCGGCCGGGCAGGTGTTCTGCTTCCAGCGTGTCCCGGAGTACCGCCCTCCGCTGTGGCCGGATCCCGCCCACCCCCAGCAGTTCCACCTGGACTTCGCGGTACCCGATCTCGACCGTGCGCACGAGCAGGTGGTCGCCCTCGGGGCGACCGTGCTGGACGAGGGCGACGGTTGCCGGAGCTGGCGTGTCTTCGCCGATCCCGCCGGGCATCCGTTCTGCCTGGTACGACACTGACCCGTACACCCGGACGACGGTCCATGGTGCACGGGTCAGGAACCAGGGGTCAGCGGCTGACCAGCGCCAGGAAGGCGCAGGCACCGCCCATCCCGGCGACGGTCAGGACGGACAGCGCGACGCAGCGGGCCCTCAGCCGCTCGTACCGTTCCGTGTACTCGCCCCGGAGTTCCACCGCGCGTCCGGCGATCCTGGTCAGCGTGTCCCGGCAGAGCTCCACCCGGTCCGCAACGTAGACGCGCTCGACGTCCTCACGCTGCGCGGTGGTCAGCCAGGGCAGGGAGCCCGTGAAACTTCGGGCCTGCCGGCGGGCCTCCTCGACCTCGGCGTTCCAGAGCAGGTAGCCCTCCACCTGAGCCAGGCCCCGGGCGCTCTCCTTGTCCGGCTCCATGCGGTCCTCCTCTCCTCGAACCGTTGGTCTGCGGCCTATTCCTGCTTGTCCCCGGGAGCCACGGTGACGGACTCGTGAGGACGGTTCGTCGCATCCTCGAGGGCGCGGATCGAGGGGTAGTGCAGGTCGAAGGCCGGCGATTCCGAGCGGATACGAGGGAGCGTCAGGAAGTTGTGCCGGGGCGGCGGGCACGACGTCGCCCATTCGAGCGAGCGGCCGTAGCCCCAGGGGTCGTCGACCTCGATCTTCTTGCCGTACTTGGCGGTCTTCCAGACGTTGTACATGAACGGAAGCATCGACAGACCGAGCAGGAACGAGGCGATCGACGAGACCGTGTTCAGGCCGGTGAAACCGTCGGCCGCGAGGTAGTCCGCGTAACGCCGCGGCATACCCTCCGCACCCAGCCAGTGCTGCACCAGGAAGGTGCCGTGGAAGCCGATGAACAACGTCCAGAAGGTGATCTTCCCGAGCCGCTCGTCCAGCATCTTGCCGGTGAACTTCGGCCACCAGAAGTGGAATCCGGCGAACATCGCGAAGACCACGGTCCCGAAGACCACGTAGTGGAAGTG
>Ga0164308_10002078_pt1 | contig 10682 bp, 12 predicted proteins | sample Whisoiple_246_MG_FD_109983 | JGI IMG/M metagenome (GOLD analysis project Ga0164308, IMG submission 109983) | Soil microbial communities amended with fresh organic matter from upstate New York, USA - Whitman soil sample_246_MG | ecosystem: Environmental > Terrestrial > Soil > Unclassified >... | reverse complement strand
TACGAGGTGACCTTCCGCTGCGGTACCACCACGCGGTCCGCCAATCTGACGATTACGAGCGGTGCCACCAGCTCCCCCACGACCTCTCCCACCACGGCCCCCACGACCAGCTCCACGTCGTCTCCCAGCGGTGTGCTGGGTGGACTCGGCGGCAGCGTCGACACGATGGACCCCATGGAGATCGCGGCCGGCTCCGCGCTGGTGGCGGTGGCCTCGGCCGGCGCCCTCTACGTCCTGCGCAAGCGCCGCACGGGCCGTCAGCACTGACGCCGCGCACCGCATACGGATACGGCAGTCGCCCCGGGTCCTGATCCAGGACTCGGGGCGACGGGCGTATCGGGCCGGGGAGGAGGTTCGAGGCGTCAGATCGCCGCATTGTTCATCCGGCGACGGACCACGAACACGGCACCGCCGACGGCCGCTGCCGCGACAAGACCGCCGCCCACCTGCATCTCGACGGAGCTGGGGCCCATCGAGCCGCCGAGGCCGCCATGCGCGCCGCGCGACGGGAGCACGGTGAAGCGGGCCGTGGCCACCGGGTCGCCGTTGCCACCGCCCTGGCCGCCGTTGCCACCCTGGCCGCCGTTGCCACCGTTGCCGCCGCCCTGACCGCCGTTACCGCCCTGACCACCGTGGCCACTCTGGCCACTCTGGCCGCCGTTACCGCCCTGGCCGCCGTCACCTCCGTTGCCGCCGCCGAAGTTGTTGTCGCTGTCGTTGCACCGCACGGAGAGGCTGTACTGCCCCGGCGTCGCGTTGTCCCGGATGCGCGCCGTGGCGTAGCCGACCCGGCCCGGCGAGAGGTTGACCGTCGGGAACGCGTTCGACCACACCTTTCCGCCGGAACGACCGCAGCCCTCCGCGCTGACGTGCATCGTGGCGCCCTGGAAGACCGAGGACGGGTTGACGGTGACGTTGGTCGGGAAATTGCTCGGGTTGCTGCCCGGGCCGCCGCCGGCGGCGGCCAGCGGGGCAGCGAGACCGACCGCCGCGAAGGCGGTCGCGGTCACCGCGAGAGCGCGTGAAGCACGCATCTTTGAACCTCCAGCGGGAAGCGCCCCGGAGACTTGTTCCCCGGGATCAGTCGACGAAGAACGCATCCCATGACGAACCCTCACCAGATACCGCATGGGTCGCACTTCGGCACTGCTCCACCACGGTGATCCGACACGCCGTCAGTCGGCCTCGCCATCTGACGGAGCCGCAGGTCACGGGCCGTCAGAACTTTTATCCGACCATTACTCCGAAGAGAAGACGCCGTGATCGGGGCACGATCGGCCGCCACCCGTTCGCCCTTCTCTGATCGCCGCCGCACGGGCCCCCGCCTAGCGTGGCCGTGTCGCGACGAAGGGAGAACCATGGGCCGGGACCAGTGGGGCGGCGAGCGGAGCAGACGCACACCGTGGGGCGCGATCGCCCTGGTGATGCTCACCGGACTCGCTCTCATGCGCAACGGTGCGGAGACGTCCCCCGGCCCTCCGCAGCCGGCCGCCGCGGCCTCGGTGGCCGGCCCCCGGGAGGCCGCGGTCTCCGCCCCGCTCGACGGTGAACCGGTCCAGCCGCTCGCCTACGCCCCCGTCGAGCGCATCCGGATTCCGTCGATCGAGGTCGACGCGCCCGTCGTCGACGTGAACCTGGACCCGGCCGGCTGGATCGAGGCGCCGCCCGCCCAGGACCCGAACCTCGCCGGCTGGTACCAGAACGGCATCGCTCCCGGGCAGCGGGGCACCGCCGTCATGGTCGGCCACGTCGACAACCTCGCCGGCCCGGCGGTCTTCTACGGACTGGGCTCCCTCGACAAGGGCCGGCAGATCGAGGTGTCCCGCTACGACGGCCGCGTCGCGGTGTTCGAGATCTACGGCGTCGAGGTCTTCTCCAAGAACGACTTCCCCGGATCGAGGGTCTACGGCGACACCGGATACGCCGAGCTGCGGGTCATCACGTGCGGCGGCGGCTACACGAAGGCCGCCGGCTACGACGGGAACGTCGTGGTCTTCGCCCGGCTGGTGGAGACGCGTTAGCCGCGCCGGACACGCGACGCCCCGTCAGCTGCGGCGCGGGACGGTGGGGCGGTACCCCTTCTCCAGGAGCGCGGGCAGGTACCGGCGCAGGGCGGCCACGCTCTGGGACCGGTTTCCGCCCGCGTCGTGCGACAGGACCACCACGCCGGGTGCGGCGCCCTTCTCGACCCGGCGCACAATGGTGTCGGTGCCCGGCTCGGTCCAGTCCAGCGTGTCGACGGTCCAGGCCATCGGTTCCATGCCCAGCGCGGCACCGATCTCGAAGGAATTGCGGTTCCAGGCGCCGTACGGGGCCCGGTACCACAGCGGCGGGACTCCCAGCGTCCGCTCGACGACCTCGCTGGTGCTGCCGAGTTCGTCGCGGATGGCACCCCGGGGCAGCTTGGGGATCAGCGGGTGCGACCAGGAATGGTTGCCGACCACGTGTCCGTCGTCGGACATCTCGCGCAGCAGGTCGCGGTTGTCGGCCGCCATCTCGCCGCAGACGAAGAACATCGCCCGGACGTCGTATCTGCGGAGCGTGGCCAGGATGTCCGGGGTGTATCGCGGGTCGGGGCCGTCGTCGAAGCTCAGCACCATCGCGTCGCTCCCCAGTCCGGGCATCTCCTCGAACGGCCGGGTGCGGACGGGCGGCGGGGCGGGGCGGAAGCGGGGTGGTGTGCCCGAGGTCATGGGCCGCAGCCGGTAGGAGCCCGGGCCCGCCTGCGCCGCGGCCGGGGGCCCGGCCGCCGGAGCGGGCGGCTCGCCGCCGGGACGCGTGGGCGTCCCGGCCGGATCCGCCGCGATCATGCGCACCGCGGTGGCGGCGCCCAGCGCGAGGGCCAGGCGCAGAAAGGTGCGTCGTTCCGCTGGAATCTGATCATGCTTCATGACCAACTGCTCGCACGGCGTCACTCCCGTGTCCGACGTCGACACCCATGATCAGATGTTTTGCACCCGATGGATGGAGCGCCCCTGCGGGGCTCCGGCGAGGGGAATGCCGGTCACGCATGCCGGTCACGCGGAGGCGCCGGGAGCCCTGTGCACGGGAGCGACTACCCTCGGGGCCGTGACAGACCAGCAACAACACCGGTTCGAGCGCGGCACGGACGGCCCCAAGGTGATCGTCGCGGGCATCGACGGTTCCCAGTCCTCGATGCGGGCGGCGGCGTACGCGGCGGGTCTCGCCCGCCGGCAGAACGCGATGCTCGCCCTCGTCTACGTACAGCCCGTGCTGTCGGCCGGTGCCGCTCTGGGAGCCCCGGTCGCGGACGCCACCGGTGAGGTCGCCGAGGAGCTGGTGAACGAGATCAGGACCGCGGCGGAACGCCTCAAGGACACCTGGAACGTCCGCTGGGAGTTCCACACGTTCCACGGCGATCCGTACAACGGGCTCGTGACGGCGTCCGACGAGCTCAAGGCGGACGCCGTGATCGTGGGCGCCTCGGAGTCCGCCGGGCACCGCTTCATCGGCTCGGTGGCGGTGCGGCTCGTGAAGGCCGGCCGCTGGCCTGTCACCGTCGTGCCGTGACGACCCCCCGGCGGCGCACCGGCCCCGGCAGCCGCCGGGAGCCGGGCACGCGTCACTTCCCTGCGACGAGACCGTCCTGGGCCGCCCCACGGCTGAGGACGACGCCCTGGATCCGTTCGCGGATCTCGCGCAGACGGCCCGCTTCCCGGTCCAGGCCGACGACGCGTGCCGCCTCGGGGTCGAACAACTGGGGCAGGAACTCCGCCTTCCTGACCTCCCATCGCCGCCCGGGCTCCGCCGGCCGCTCGAAGGTGAAGCGTCCCATCGAGCTCTCGTTGGCACGCGGGTCCCGGACCCCCGCGTCATCGACCATGGCACCGGCGACCTGGTCGCCCATGCCGTAGACGATCCAGGTGCCGTTGACCTTCTCGTACGCCTGCGGCACATGGGCGTGGGTGCCGATGATCAGGTCGATGTCAGGGCGCTTCCCGGTGGTCGAGGCCGTGAGCGCGTGGCCGAGGTCGAGCTGGTCGTCGTCGGGCCGCTCCTGCCACTCGGTACCCCAGTGCAGGGACACGACGACCACGTCGGCGCCCGCCTCGCGTGCCGTGCGGGCGTCCGCGACGATGCGGTCCTTGTCGATCAGGTTGACCGCCCAGGGCTGCCCGTCGGGCAGCGTCCTGTCGTTGGTGCCGTAGGTGTACGCGAGGTGGGCGACCTTCGCCGCGTCCTTCCCCTTGCCGGCCCTGAGCATCGTCGGGCGGGAGGACTCCTCCGCCGAGCGCGCGGATCCCGCGTGGGCGATGCCGGCGCGGTCCAGTGCGTCGAGTGTGCGGCGGATTCCCTGGGTGCCGTCGTCCAGGGTGTGGTTGGAGGCGGTGGAGCAGGAGTCGTAGCCGGTGGCGCGCAGCGCGGTCGCCACCTCGGGCGGTGACCTGAAGTCCGGATACCCCGTGTACGGGCCGCCGTTCCGGCCGTACACCGTCTCCATGTGACAGATGGCCAGATCCGCTCCGGAGACCGCGGGGGCGGCGCCCTTGAGCATCGGGCGGAAGTCGTAGCCCGCGCCCCCCGCGTCGACGGCCGCCCGGTCGATGATCGAGGAGTGCGGCAGGACGTCGCCCGAGGCCAGCAGCGTGAAGCTGTCCGCGCCGCCCTCTCCCCCGGCTCCGGCCCCGTTCGCCCCGGGCCCGGCGGAGAGGTGCCGCCCGGCGAACCCGGGGGTCGACGACTGCTGGCCGGTACAGGCTGTTGCTGTGGCGAGCAGACCGGCGACGGCGATCGCCGCGCCCTGTCGGATGCGCTTCGTCATCTGCACGACTCCCGGATTCGGACGATTTTTACCATCCGAATACACATATATTCATACCGGCAAGTCAAGGACAAAGAGGCCGGAATACCTTAATCGGCCGTATCGCCGTCCGTCGACCGTTCACCGCACCACTCGCCGCTCCGTGCGACCGCTCAACGCACACCCCGGTGCACCGCCTGTTCCCCCGCGCCCTGATGCGTTCGTATTCGCCAGGCGGGAGCGAGGCGTCAGGGGCCTCTTCGGGAAAGGACGTTCACGATGACCACGGCGACAACCGATGAGCGGGCTCTCGCGGAGCTGCAGCGGGAGCACGGGCCCGCCCTGTTCCACTTCCTGCTGGGACTGACGTTCGGCGACCGCCAGCGGGCGGAGGACCTGCTGCAGGAGACGCTGGTACGCGCCTGGCAGCATCCGGAGGCCTTCGACGCCCCCTACGAATCGATGCGCCCGTGGCTCTTCACCGTCGCCCGGCGCCTCGCCATCGACGCCCGCAGGTCCCGCCAGGCCAGGCCGACGGAGGTCAGTGACGCGGTCCTGGAGAGCGCGCCCGCCCGGGATGACACCGCGGCCGCGGCGGTCCACAGCCTCGACGTCCGCGAAGCCGTGAGGACGCTCAGCCCCGAGCACCGCGCGGTACTCGTGCAGATCTACTTCCGGGGGCTCAGCGTCGGCGAGGCCGCGCAGGTCCTCGGCATACCCCCGGGGACCGTCAAGTCCCGCTCGTACTACGCGCTGCGACTGCTGAGCCGCACTCTGCCCGGCTACTCCAGCAGGTCGTCCACGTCGAGCAGCGCGAGCAGGGACACCGCGTCCACGACCTCGACGTAGGCCGCCGCGCACACCTCGCAGCGCTGGAGGTGCCGGGCGACCTGACCGCTCTCCCGCGCATCGAGGGCGTCGAGCACATAGGCTCCCAGCGTCTGCCGTACATGCGGGTCGTCGCCGCGGTCGGTGGTCATCGCGCCTCGCCTCTCCCGACGGATCCTGCCCTTCTGCCCACGCGGGGCGCGCGCCCCCGGTTCAATGCTGCGTACAGCCCGGTGCCGAGTCGACGAAAGAGGCGAGACGGGATGCGTCCCGAACATTACGAGGAATCCGGTGGGGACGGGCTGCTGGTCCCGATGGCCTGGATGTACTCCGAATACATCGCCGACGAGCTGCTGGTGACCGGCGACCTGATGGAGCCGACGACCCTGGAGTACCGGGCGGGACGCGACGCGCTCGCCCTGACGATCTTCCTGTCCGACGGAGCGGCCACCGAGGAGCTCCCCGTCGCCCGGGTGGACGAACTGCGGCTGCTCACGGCGTACGGCGCCTCCTGGAGGCACTGGGTGTGCGCGCGCCTGGAGGCACTGGAGCGGCCGACCGCTCCGGCCGGGCTCCCGGATCCCGGCCTCGCGCTGGCGCGGGCCGCCTGGCGGTGGCTGGAGGAGACCGAGCTCCTGGCCGCGGACCTCGACGCGATCGGACCGCCGCCGTGGGAGCCGTCGGACGCCGACGACGAGGCGGGCGAGGTCCGGGTGTGGACCCCGGCCTGGCAGCTCGGACTGCCGTTGGGACACCTGGCCGTCCATCTCCACTGAGCCCTCGGCGCGTCACGAACCGTGCACGCCGGCACGGTACTTGGGCAGTCGCAGGGTGATCTTCATGCCCGCTCCGACGCCCGTCTCGATGACGAGGCCGTAGTCGTCCCCGTACACCTGGCGGAGCCGCTCGTCCACGTTGAGCAGGCCGATGCCGGCGGAGGCGCCGCCCTCCCCCCGCAGGATGCGCCTCAGGCGCTCCGGGTCCATGCCCGTGCCGTCGTCCTCGATGACGACCTCGGCCTCGGCACCCGCGTCCAGCGCGCTGATCGTGACGCGGATCGGGGCGTCGACCGCCCGGACGGGTCCGTGGGGCCGGGGAAGGGTGACCGCGCCCTCGAGGCCGTGCTTGACGGCGTTCTCGACCAGGGGCTGGAGGCACAGGAACGGGAGCGAGACGGGAAGCACCTCGGGCGCGACCTGGAGGGTCACGGAGAGACGTGCACCGAATCGGGCCCTGACCAGTGCCAGATACTGGTCGATGGAGTGGAGTTCGTCGGCCAGGGTGGTGAACTCCCCGTGCCGGCGGAAGGAGTAGCGGGTGAAGTCGGCGAACTCCAGGAGGAGTTCACGTGCCCGCTCGGGATCCGTCCGGACGAACGAGGCGATGGCGGCGAGCGAGTTGAAGATGAAGTGCGGGGAGATCTGGGCACGCAGCGCCTTGATCTCGGCCTCGACGATCTGCGTGCGGGAGCGGTCCAGCTCGGCGAGTTCCAGCTGCACGCAGACCCAGCGGGCCACCTCCCCCGCCGCCCGGGCCAGCACCGCCGACTCCCGGGGTGCGTAGGCGACGAGCGTGCCGAGCACCCGGTGGTCGACCGTGAGCGGGACGGCGACGGCCCAGCGCAGGGTGCAGTCGAGGTCGCCGCAGTCGCTGTGGAAGGCGGTGTCCCTCCCGCTGGCGAGCAGCCCCTCGACCTGCTCCATCACGTCCTTGCCGTGATGGTCCCCCTCGCCGTCCCACACCAGCACCCGGTCCCGGTCGGTGAGGCACAGGGCGTCGGTGCCCAGCAGCGAGCGCAGCCGGCGCGCCGACCTGCGGGCGCTCTCCTCCGTGAGTCCGGAGCGCAGCGGGGGCGCCGCGAGGGAGGCGGTGTGCAGAGTCTCGAAGGTGGCGTGCTCGACGGGCGTGCCCACGTCACTGGTGCGCACGGGGCGGGCGGTGCGGCCGAGGAGGAAGCCCGTGCCGAACAGCAGCAGCGCCAGCAGCGCGATGACGGCGATCCCGGCCCCGGTCACCGCACACGTCCCGCGGCCAGTGCCTCCGGCAGGTGGAAGCGGGTCATGGCGGCGTTGGTGCCGGGTGGTATGCGTCCGGGGGTGGCCAGGGAGACCAGGATCATCGCGAGGAAGCCGACCGGCACGGACCATACGGCGGGCCAGGCCAGCAGGGCGTGCGGCCAGCCGGGCGGACGCACCGCGCCGCTGACGGTGATGGCGACCGACAGCAGCGCGGAGCCGCCGCCGAGCAGCAGCCCGGCGATCGCCCCCGGCGGGGTGAGCCGCCGCCACCAGATGCCGAGCACGAGCAGCGGACAGAACGACGAGGCGGACACCGCGAAGGCCATCCCCACGGCGTCGGCGACCGGCACCCGGCTGACGAGCAGTGAGCCGGCCAGCGGCACGGCGATGGCGAGCACGGTGGCCAGCCGGAAGTGCCGTACGCCTCGCGAGGGAAGGACGTCCTGGGTGATCACGCCGGCGACGGCCATGGTCAGCCCTGACGCGGTGGACAGGAACGCGGCGAAGGCGCCCCCCGCGAGGAGTGCGCCGAGCAGGTCACCACCGAGGCCGCCGATCACCCGTGCCGGCAGCAGCAGTACCGCTGCGTCGGCGTCCCCGCCGTGCATGAAGTCGGGTGCGTAGAGCCGGCCCAAGGCCCCGTACACCGGGGGCAGCAGGTAGAACAGCCCGACCAGGGCGAGGACGGCGACCGTGGTACGGCGTGCGTCCCGTCCGTTGGGGCTGGTGTAGAAGCGGACCACCACATGGGGAAGGCCCATGGTGCCGAGGAAGGTCGCGATGATCAGTCCGTACGTCGCGTAGAGCGGATGGTCGGCCCGGAAGACGGAGATCTGCTCGTCGAACGTGACCCGGGGCCGTCCGTCGCCCTGCCAGGCGAGCACCAGGAAGATCGCCGGGACCAGGAGCGCGGTGAGCTTCAGCCAGTACTGGAAGACCTGGACGAACGTGATCGAGCGCATGCCTCCCGCGGCGACGGCGATCACCACGACGGAGGCGACGAGCACGTCGCCGAGCCAGCCGGGCGCACCGGTGAGGATCTTCAGGGTGAGGCCGGCGCCCTGGAGCTGCGGCACGAGGTAGACCCAGCCCGCGCCGACGACGAACACGCTGACCAGCCTGCGCACCTGCCGGGACTCCAGCCGTCCCTCGGCGAAGTCGGGAAGGGTGTACGCCCCGGAGCGGCGCAGCGGGGCGGCGACGAACACCAGCAGCACGAGGTATCCGGCGGTGTATCCGACCGGGTACCAGAGCATGTCGGGCCCGTGCACCAGCACCAGGCCGGCGATCCCGAGGAACGAGGCGGCGGACAGGTACTCCCCGCTGATCGCCGCCGCGTTGAGCCGCGGGCGTACGGTGCGCGAGGCGACGTAGAAGTCGGAGGTCGTACGGGAGATCCTCAGCCCGAATCCGCCGACGAGGACGGTGGCGAGGACGACGAGGGCGACCGCCACCACCGATGCCGGGTGGCCGGGTGCGCTCACGGTGAGGGGAGGCCTTCCACGAGTCTGGCGAAGTCGCGCTCGTTGCGTTCCGCCCTGCGCACGTACCACCAGGCGGCCAGGGTGAGCGGCGGACAGGTGGCGAAGCCGAGCACCCCCCAGACGAGCGCGTCGCTGCCCAGCGCCTCGAAGAGCAGGGGCAGGGTGCCGGCCACGGTGGCGAGTACGGCGAAGACGGTGAGCCCGGCGCGGAGCTGGCTGCGCATCAGTGACCGGACGTAGGCGCCGCCGAGGGCGGTCTGTTCGTCGATCTCCGACTGGGCGCGGTAGCGGGGCAGCGGACGCACCCGGCGCGGCTCGCCCGTGACCACTTCGCGCCGGGGCGTGCTCTCTGCGGACATGGGCCCGGAGTGTAGGCGGCACGGGGCCCCGCTGGGAAGGGCCGCCGTCCGGTAGGGGCAGGTCAGCGGCCGGTCTGCCGCATCAGGAGGTCGCGCAGGGAGCGGGTGTGACGACGGCTGACCGCGAGCTCCGCGTCCCCGATGCGGACGCTCATGCTGCCGGCGTCGAGCCGGAGTTCGTCGATCCGGTTCAGCGCCACGAGATGGCGGCGGTGGATGCGTACGAACCCCCGGGAGCGCCAGCGCTCCTCCAGGGTGGTCAGCGGTATCCGGACGAGGTGACTGCCGGAGGAGGTGTGCAGCCGGGCGTAGTCCCCCTGTGCCTCGGCGTACGCGATGTCGTCGACGGGCACGAAGCGGATGACCCCGCCCAGTTCCACCGCGATCTGGTCGGCGGCCGCGTCGTGGACGGACGCGGTGCGCTCACCGACCTGCTCGGCGACGCGCCGGACGGCCTCGGCGAGGCGCTCGCGCCGCACGGGCTTGAGCACGTAGTCGACGGCCTTGAGGTCGAACGCGTGGACGGCGAAGCCTTCGTGGGCGGTGACGAAGACGATGAGCGGCGGCGCGGCGAACCCTGCCAGGAGCTGGGCGACGTCGAGCCCGGTCAGCCCCGCCATGTGGATGTCCAGGAACACCACGTCGATCGCGGACGGGTCGTCGGGCCCGGCGTCGACTGCGGCCCCGATGCGGCGCAGCGCCTCGGTGGCTCCCGTGGCGCCCTCTGCGCTCCGGATACGGGGATCGGCGCGCAGGAGGTAGAGGAGCTCCTCCAGGGCGGGTTCTTCGTCGTCGACGGCGAGTACGCGCAGCATGAGGCCGGAGTTTAGGTGCTCCGGCGGCGGGACGGCGTGAGTCGTTCCGGGGTTCGTCACGTACGTGAGGACATGCGCGCCACCGAACCGCACCGCGACGCCGGAGCCTACGCGCTCGGGGTGCTCGGGGCTGCCGACGTCCGCCGGTTCGAGGAGCATCTGACGGAGTGCGCCGCGTGCGTGGTCCAGGTGCGTGAGCTCGGCGCGGTGGTGGACCTTCTGGCGGCGTACGCGCGCTGCGCCCCGCCCTGGCCCGCCCGGCGTCCGGCCCGTCGGCGGTGGTGGCCGGGCCTCTACTTGAGCAGGCGGGACAGCCGGCGGTCGGCGAGGGGCTTGCCGCCGGTCTGACAGGTGGGGCAGTACTGGAGCGAGGAGTCGCTGAACGACACCTCCAGCACGGTGTCGCCGCAGACGGG
>Ga0164308_10002077_pt1 | contig 10683 bp, 8 predicted proteins | sample Whisoiple_246_MG_FD_109983 | JGI IMG/M metagenome (GOLD analysis project Ga0164308, IMG submission 109983) | Soil microbial communities amended with fresh organic matter from upstate New York, USA - Whitman soil sample_246_MG | ecosystem: Environmental > Terrestrial > Soil > Unclassified >... | reverse complement strand
TCCCGAGCTGCTTGCCGACGGCCTCGGCGGCGGCCGGCGGATCGTCGTGGATCAGGTCCAGGGCCTGCGCCTGGGCCTTGCGCCAGGCCGCGATCACCTCGGGCTGCTTGTCGCTGAAGGCGGTGGACGCCACTCCGAGATCGAGGGTGGGTCTGCCGGCCGCGGCCAGTTCCCGGCTGGAGAGCAGGGTCTTGCCCGTCTTCCCGAGCTCGTCGAGCGTGGGGAGCCAGACATAGGCCGCGTCGATGTCCCCGCGTGACCAGGCCGCGACGATGTCCTGCGGTTCGAGGTCGAGCAGATCGACCTCCGACGCGTCCACGCCCGCCTTGTCGAGCGCGGCGAGCAGGCTGTAGTGCGAGGTCGAACTGAACGGGGTGGCGACCTTGCGGCCCGCCAGGTCGGCGACGCCGTCGACACCGGCGCCGTCCCGCGCCACCAGCGCCTCGTTGTCACCGGCGACATCCAGCACCCAGGTGACCTGGTACGGGATGTTCAGCGGCTCGGACAGGCCGCGCGCGACCGGACTGGAGCCGATCGCGGCGAGATCGACCGAGCCCGCGACGAAGGCGGTGTTGATGCTGGCGCCGGAGTCGAACTTGATCCACTTGATCGTCCGGTCCGGCAGCGCCTTCTCCAGCAGGCCCTTCTCCTTGACGATCAGGTCGCCGCTGGGGAAGGCCTGGTAGCCGATCCGGATCGTCCTGCCGTCGCCCTGGCCGTCACCGCCTCCGCCGCCTCCCGTCCCGCAGGCGGTCACGACGACGAGTGCTCCCAGAGCCGCGACGAGCAGGGGGGTGCGGCGCTTACCGCGTGTTCCGGGCATGGCGTGGTCCTTCGTTCGTCGGTCGGGAGGGCATGGCGGGTGGAGCGGTGCGGTGGACGAGGTTCCCGGCGGTCACGACAGCCGGCGCCACGGAGCGAGCCGGTTCTCGGCACCCCGCAGCAGGGCGTCGATCAGCAGACCGGAGACGCCGATCGCGAAGAGCCCGAGCACGACCACGTCGGACTGGTTGTAGCGCTGGGCGTCACGGATCATGCCGCCGATGCCGGGCAGCCCGTTGACGGTCTCGGCGGCGACCACCGAGGAGTACGCGATGCCGAACGCCAGCCGGACGCCGACCAGGATCTCCGGCAGCGCGGACGGCAGGACGACGGAGGCCACCACCTGCGAGCGGCGGGCGCCGATGGCCCGCGCGGCCTCCACCAGTGAGGCGGGGGCGGAGGCGACGGCGGACGCGGTGGCCACGGCCACGGGCGGCATGGCCGCGATCGCCAGCAGCCACAGCTTGGGGGCCTCGTCGATGCCGAACCAGATGATCAGCAGGCTGAAGTAGGCGAGCGGCGGCAGGGTCCGCAGGAAGGCCACCGCCGGTTCGAACACCACGCGTACCCACGGCAGCGTGCCCATCAGGATCCCGGCCACCAGACCGGCCAGGACACCGGCGCCCGCGCCGATCGCGATCCGGCGGAGACTGATGCCGAGGTGTTCGACCAAGGTGTGGCCCTGGTAGCCGCGCACCCCGTCGTGGGTGCCCGACGTCGTGACCAGGGCGTCCCAGACGGCCGAGGGCGGCGGCAGGAGCAGCGGTGACCACAGCCGGAGCGCGGTCACCAGCTGCCAGAGGGCGAGCAGCACGACCAGCGCGACAAGCCGCAGTCCGGCCCGGCGCAGCCGCGCGGTCCTCTCCGGCGATCGGCGGCGCGCCGGGCGCGCGGGGGCGGGTCCGGGGGAGAGGGGCGGGCCTGACGGCTGCTTCTCCGTGGTGGTGGGCGTGGTCATGGGCGGGCTCCGTCGAGAGGTGCCGAGGACACCGGGCCGTCGGGAGGCGGACCGGGCATGCGGCAGGGGACGCGGGGCGCAGGGACGACGGCGCCCGCGGGCAACGGGGGGAGGGGCCTCACGGGACGCGTGCGGCCGGACACCGGCGAAGGACGTGAGAACGTCCGGTCCGGACGGGGCCACAGGGTTCCGGAGGGGCCGCCGGCTCACCCCAGGGGTGGCCGGAAGGCGGGCGGACGACGCCGCACAGTTCTGGAAGCGCTCAGCGCTGCCGGGCCAGGCTCAACAGGAGCAGCTGGTCACACGGCAGAGATCGATGCTGATGCGCTCCTTCAGGAACTGGTCGCTGATCACGGGAGTTTTCTAACACAGGCTCGAGGCCGGCACCAGGGGCTGTCCGCGTCCTGGTACGGACCGGAGCGGTCCGCCGGGGCGTGCCGCCCGCCGGACCGGTGAGCCGGCCGGGAACGGGAGCGGGACCGGGAGGGAATCCGGGGCCGTAGGGCCGCCACCGTGCGAACCGTAATGATCCCGTGAGGCTTTGGGGCGCACTGCGGCAAGGAAGTGGCGCCGGGCATGGCAGGCTTGGGGGCATGGCCCAGATCAACCCCAGCATCCTGTCCGCCGACTTCGCACGCCTCGCCGAGGAGGCGAAGGCCGTGGAAGGCGCCGACTGGCTCCATGTCGATGTCATGGACAACCATTTCGTGCCCAATCTGACGCTCGGCGTACCGATCGTGGAGGCGCTGAGCAAGGCCACGGACACCCCGCTGGACTGCCACCTCATGATCGAGGACGCGGACCGCTGGGCACCGCAGTACGTCGAGGCCGGTGCGGGTTCGGTCACCTTCCACGCGGAGGCCGCGGCGGCGCCCGTACGCCTGGCCCGGGAGATCAGGGCCAAGGGCGCCCGCGCCTCCATGGCGCTCAAGCCCGCCACGCCCATCGAGCCGTACGAGGACCTGCTCCCCGAGCTCGACATGCTGCTGATCATGACGGTGGAGCCGGGCTTCGGCGGCCAGGCGTTCCTCGACATCATGCTTCCGAAGATCCGCCGCACCCGTGAGCTGATCTCCAAGCACGGCCTCGAGCTGTGGCTCCAGGTCGACGGCGGGGTCTCCGCCACCACCATCGAGCGGTGTGCCGAGGCCGGCGCCGACGTGTTCGTCGCCGGCTCGGCGGTGTACGGGGCCGAGGACCCGGCCGAGGCGGTGCGGGCACTGCGCGCACAGGCCGACACCGTCACCGCTTCCGCCCCCTGGGCGTGCGGCCACTGAACAAAGCTCAGATGAACGCGGCCCGACGGGCCTGATCAAGCATCGCCGGATCTGACAGGATGAACGGCGTACGAGCGTGTGAACAGCAGTGAGGAGATCGCGGTGTCTGGCATCTCGGCGGGTCGGTCAGCCATGCGGATGGGACCCGCGGAGCTGGTGCAGGCGGCGGCCATGGCCCGCCGGTTCTACCTGGAGGGCAAGTCGAAGATCCAGATCGCCGAGGAGTTCGGCGTCAGCCGCTTCAAGGTGGCCCGGGTCCTGGAGACGGCCCTCGAGCGTGATCTCGTACGCATCGAGATCCGGGTACCGGCGGAGCTGGACGCGGAGCGCTCCGACGCGCTCCGGGCGCGCTACGGCCTGCGGCACGCTGTCGTGGTCGAATCCCCGGCGGAGGAACAGGACGACGCAGCCGACCCGGAGAACCTCGGGGAGGTGGCCGCCGAGCTGCTCGGCGAGCTGGTCAACGAGGGCGATGTGCTGGGCCTGGCCTGGGGCCGCTCCACCATCCACATGGCGGCGGCCCTCGACCGGCTGCCCCCGTGCACGGTCGTGCAGCTGACCGGTGTCTACGACGCGGGCACGGCCGAGCGCGGTTCGGTCGAGGCGGTCCGTCGCGCCGCGCAGGTGTCCGGCGGCGAGGCGCACCCGATCTACGCCCCGATGCTGCTGCCCGACCCGGCGACGGCGGCCGCCCTGCGCCATCAGACGGGTATCGCCCGCGCCTTCGAGTACTTCGACAAGGTGACGGTCGCCGCGGTCTCCATCGGCTCCTGGGAGCCCGGCATCTCCACCGTCCACGACATGCTCTCCGACGAGGAGCGGGCCCACTACGCCTCGCTCGGAGTGGCGGCGGAGATGTCCGCGCACCTCTTCGACACGAACGGACGGCGGGTCGGCCGGGACCTCGGCGAGCGGTGCATCACCGTGGAGGCCGACCGGCTGCGCCGGATCCCCGAGGTGGTCGCCATCGCCGGAGGCCAGCGCAAGGCGGCGGCGATCGGCGCGGTGCTGCGCTCCGGGCTGGTCACCAGCCTGGTCACCGACACCGCGGCGGCCGACTACCTGCTCACGGAGTCGGCCGCGGGACAGCGGCCGGCGCTGGAGCGTGCCGACCCCGACAACTGAGCGGGGCCGCCGGGACCGTCCGGCGCGGACCGATGACGGAGGAGGCCGGGCACCGTACGGGTGCCCGGCCTCCTCCGTGCCCCGTCAGAGCCCGTTGCCCGCGCCCAGCCGGGCGTGGGCGTCGCTCACGCCGAGGACGGACTCCTCCAGATAGGCCCCCGGTTCCGCGTACTGGCTGACGTCGGCCGGGTTGTAGCGGGGAGTCTGCCGCGACCAGTCCAGGTTCCCGCGCATCCAGCTCCGCATCCCGTCGAGATAGGGCACGAGCAGGTCCTCCAGCTCCGGGTGGCGGCCGAGCAGCTCGCGCTCGGCCCCGAGGAACCGCTCGGTCTCGGCGGCGATCTCGTCGCACACGTGCTCGAGTGCCTGTCGTTCGCCGTAGCCGCGGTGGTGGCGGACCAGGTGGACGAGGTTGTGGATCTCGCCGAGCACCTGTTCCTTCTCGTAGGAATACACGTCGTTCGCCCAGCACACGACGTTGCACGACGCCTCCAGCGCCGTGATGAACCGGGCGTCGTTGTGGATCGACTCGGGCGCCCCGATGCCGGCCACGATCTCTATGAGGTCCATGCACACGTGGATCGCCCCGGTGTGCCGGCGCTTGGCTATGTACACGGTCTCGGACGGCACGATCCCGTCCGCGCGGTTCCCCGCCTCCCAGGTGGTGGCGGTCGTCAGATACGTCATGAGGTGCCAGGTGAAGCGGGTGCGCCAGTGGGCGGCGGCCTGCGGAACCGTGCGTTCCCACAGGTCCGCCAGGGCGACCAGCGCGGCGGGGGTCTCCTCGTCGGGTGCGGGAGCCCTGCCCTCGACCACGGCGCGCATCCGCTCCACCACGTCGCGTACGCGGTCGGGGCTGCGCCCCAGGTGCCCGTCGTCCAGCTGGTCGTCGACGAGGAACAGCCAGACGAACCAGTCGGCGACCAGGTCCAGGTGCTCGCTGTTCGCCGTCGGGTGGACCATGCCCACGAAGGCGCCGAAGTCGGCCTGCTGGAAGCGCCGTCTGGCTGATTCCCGGTGCACCAGGCCGGTGCGCCGTGTCCATGCGTCGAGGTGCTCGCGGGTGTGACTCACGTGCGGATTGCTCCGCTGGGGGAACGGGCAGTAGATGTCGGGCAGTTCGCTCTCCACGGGCGGTCCCCATCCTCTCCGGCCGAACGCGTGACAGGTGTTCCGGGCTCGTGGGCGGCGCCGCGCCCACCGCGAGGACCTGCGGATTTGAAGCTACCTGACCCCTCGTCACCCGGTCCAGGGATCGTGATCACGAACGAGCGAATCGTGTTCGGGTAGGGTCCATGGGTAAGGCAGGTTCCACTTGCCCGGCCCCCGGGCAGCCTCCTTGGAGGAACTGACGAACGCGGGGGCTTATTGCTGTGTCTTCGTGGAAACGACCTGCACCGTTTCGTATGAAAAAATGGTTCTTATGCGTTTTCTTGAGCCCGGAACCGGTCGCTACACGACCTCTCCCTCGGTCCCCTACGACCTCACGTACGACGATGTCTTCATGGTTCCCGGCCGTTCCGCGGTCGGGTCCCGGCAGGCGGTGGATCTCTCCTCGCCGGACGGCAGCGGCACCACCATCCCGCTCGTCGTCGCGAACATGACCGCCATCGCGGGCCGCCGCATGGCCGAAACCATCGCCCGCCGCGGTGGCCTCGTCGTGATCCCCCAGGACATCCCGATCGAGGTCGTCACCGAGGTCATCGGCTGGGTCAAGAAGCGCCACCTCGTGCTCGACACGCCGATCGTGCTGGCCCCCGGCCAGACCGTCGCCGACGCGCTCTCCCTCCTGCACAAGCGGGCCCACGGGGCCGGTGTCGTCGTCGACGCCGGGAACCGTCCCGTCGGGGTCGTCACCGACCACGACCTGACCGGTGTGGACCGCTTCACCCAGCTGTCCGAGGTCATGTCCAAGGACCTGGTGGTGCTCGACGCGGACATCGATCCGCGGGAGGCCTTCAACAAGCTCGACGGCGCCAACCGCAAGCTCGCCCCCGCGGTCGACGCGGACGGCCGCCTCGTCGGCATCCTCACCCGTAAGGCCGCGCTGCGGGCGACGCTCTACACTCCCGCGACGGACGCGGACGGCAAGCTGCGGATCGCCGCGGCCGTCGGCATCAACGGCGACGTGGCGGGCAAAGCCAAGCAGCTCCTCGACGCAGGGGTGGACACCCTCGTCGTGGACACCGCGCACGGCCATCAGGAGTCCATGATCAGCGCCGTCGCAGCCGTCCGGGCGCTGGACCCGGCCGTGCCGATCGTCGCGGGCAACGTCGTGGCGGCCGAGGGCGTGCGGGACCTGATCGAGGCGGGCGCCGACATCATCAAGGTCGGTGTGGGCCCGGGCGCGATGTGCACCACCCGCATGATGACCGGGGTCGGCCGGCCCCAGTTCTCCGCCGTGCTGGAGTGCGCCGCGGAGGCGAGGAAGCACGGCAAGCACGTCTGGGCCGACGGAGGCGTCCGGCACCCGCGCGACGTGGCGATGGCGCTGGCCGCCGGAGCGTCCAACGTCATGATCGGTTCCTGGTTCGCCGGTACGTACGAGTCGCCCGGAGACCTCCAGCAGTCCGCCGACGGGCGTTACTACAAGGAGTCGTTCGGAATGGCCTCGGCGCGTGCGGTCAGGAACCGCACGTCCGAGGAGTCCGCCTACGACCGTGCCCGCAAGGGCCTGTTCGAGGAGGGCATCTCGACCTCGCGGATGTTCCTCGACCCCACCCGCCCCGGTGTGGAGGACCTGATCGACTCGATCATCGCCGGTGTCCGCTCGTCCTGCACCTACGCGGGGGCGTCCTCGCTCGAGGAGTTCGCCGAGAAGGCGGTCGTCGGTGTGCAGAGCGCCGCCGGCTACGCGGAGGGCAAGCCCCTCCACGCCAGCTGGAGCTGATGACCCGGGGCTGGAGAGCCCCGCACCGGAGGTGCCCCTACCCGGCCGACCACGCCGGGGAGGGGCACCTCCGCCGTATGCGCCGGAGGGTCACGGCGTGCGGGAGGCCCGCACCTGTGAGCACACCCGTAACCCCTTCAACTTGATTGCCCGGTAAGTAATATGAGCCGCAATCAGGCTGCCCCCCTCTGCGGCAAAGGGATTTCATGACTTCCTTCTTCACCGACCTGGCCCAGCAGTACGTCGACGGCGAGTGGAGGCCGGGGAAGGGGTCCTGGGACATCATCGACTTCAACCCGTACAGCGGGGAGAAGCTCGCCTCGATCACCGTCGCGACGGCCGACGAGGTCGACCAGGCATACCGGGCCGCCGAGCGCACCCAGCCGGACTGGGCGGACACGAACCCGTACGCCCGCCGGGCGGTGCTGGAGAAGGCGCTCCGCGTCGTCGAGGAGCGCGAGGACGAGATCGGCGAGGCGATCGTCGCGGAGCTCGGCGGCACCCGGCTGAAGGCGGGATTCGAGCTGCACCTGGCCAAGGAGTTCCTGCGCGAGGCCGCCCAGCTCACGCTGCGGTCCACCGGGCAGATCCTCCCGTCGCCGACCGAGGGCAAGGAAAATCGCGTCTACCGGCTGCCCGTCGGTGTCGTGGGAGTCATCAGCCCCTTCAACTTCCCCTTCCTGCTGTCGCTGAAGTCGGTCGCCCCCGCACTGGCCCTGGGCAACGCCGTGGTCCTCAAGCCGCACCAGAACACCCCGATATGCGGCGGCACCCTGATCGCCAAGGTGTTCGAGGAAGCGGGTCTGCCCGCCGGGCTCCTGAACGTCGTGGTCACCGACATCGCGGAGATCGGCGACAGCCTGCTGGAGCACCCCGTACCGCAGGTCATCTCCTTCACCGGATCGGACCGGATCGGCCGTCACGTCGCACGGGTCTGCGCCGCCCAGCTGAAGCGCGCGGTGCTCGAACTGGGCGGCAACAGCGCCCTGATCGTCCTCGACGACGCCGACGTGGACTACGCCGTCGACGCGGCCGTCTTCAGCCGCTACATCCATCAGGGCCAGGTCTGCATGGCGGCCAACCGCATCCTGGTGGACCGCGCGGTGGAGCAGGAGTTCACCGAGAAGTTCGTAGCCAAGGTCGCCTCCCTGCGGGTCGGCGACCCGGCCGACCCCGCGACCCACATCGGCCCCCTGATCAGCTCCTCGCAGGCCGACGCGGTCTCCAAGCTCGTCGACGAGACCGTGGCGGCGGGTGCCACGGCACTGCTGCACGGCCGTGCCGAGGGCAACGTGGTCAGCCCGTCCGTGCTGACCGGCCTCGCCGCCGACGCCCCCGTCCTCCAGCAGGAGATCTTCGGGCCGGTGGCCCTGCTCGTCCCCTTCGACGGTGAGGACGAGGCCGTCCGGATCGCCAACGACACCCCCTACGGGCTGAGCGGCGCGGTCCACACCGGCAACATCGAGCGCGGCGTCCGCGTGGGGCAGCGGATCCGCACCGGCATGATCCACATCAACGACGGCACGGTCCACGACGAGCCCATCGTCCCCTTCGGCGGGGAGAAGAACTCCGGCCTCGGACGGCTGAACGGCGAGTCGATGCTGGAGGCGTTCACCACGCAGAAGTGGATCTCGGTCCAGCACGGCCGCTCGCAGTTCCCCTTCTGACCGGCGGCGCCCGCGGTGGGCGCGCCCGGCGGGGCGCCCCGTGGTCTACTTCGGGGGCGGCACGTGCCGCCCCCGAAGCCCTCCGCCGCAGAAAAGTGATCCGCCCGAAGTGCGCCTGAACGACCTCGACGAACGCATCGTCCACGCCCTCGCCGAAGACGCCCGCCGCTCCTACGCGGACATCGGAGCCCTCATCGGCCTCTCCGCCCCCGCGGTCAAGCGCCGTGTGGACCGGCTGCGCGCCGAGGGAGCCATCACGGGCTTCACCGTGCGGGTCGACCCCGCCGCGCTCGGCTGGGAGACCGAGGGCTTCATCGAGATCTACTGCAGCCGCAACACCGCTCCCGAAGCGATCAAGCGCGGGCTGTCCACGTACCCGGAGATCGCGTCCGCGTCCACGGTGACGGGCGACGCCGACGCGATCGTGCAGGTCTTCGCCGCCGACATGCGGCACTTCGAACAGGTGCTGGAACGTATCGCCGGTGAACCGTACGTCGAGCGGACCAAGTCGGTCCTCGTGCTCTCCCCGCTGCTGCGGCGTTTCTCCTCCGGCCCGCCGGCCTGACAGCGCGCGGGCAGGGCCCGGCGGGCCACCGGCGCCGGGCGCGTGGCGAGACCGAAATCACTCGCCCGACCTGCGGAAACGTCTTACGCAACGAATCGCCGCACGGGCGCCGATACACGCAATGGATCGACGGTGAGCGCGCAACATTCGCGCCTTGTCGGCCGTGATCCCCGCGCCGTACCTTCGATACGTCTCCCCACCCCGCCCGTCCCGCCCGAGGTCAGCCATGCCGCCGCTGCGCACCGCCCTGCTCCAGAGCTCCGGACGCCCCGGTTCCGTCGACGCCAACCTCGCCGCGCTGGACGAGGCCGCGGCACGCGCCGCCGCCGCGGGCGCACGCCTGCTGGTCTGCCCGGAGCTGTTCCTCACGGGATACGCCATCGGCGACGCCGTCCCCGAGCTGGCCGAGCCCGCGGACGGGCCCTCCGCCCGGGCGATCGCCGACCTCTGCGTGCGCCACGGCCTCGCCGTCCACTACGGCTACCCGGAGCGGTCGGGCGACGCCGTCTTCAACGCGGCTCAGCTCATCGGCCCCGACGGTGCGCCGCTCGCCAACTACCGCAAGACCCATCTCTTCGGCAGCTTCGAGGAGAAGTGGTTCACCCCGGGCGAGAACCCGGTGGTGCAGGCCGAACTGGACGGAGTACGGGTCGGCCTGCTGATCTGCTACGACGTCGAGTTCCCGGAGAACGTGCGCGCGCACGCCCTGGCCGGGACCGAGCTCCTGCTGGTCCCGACCGCGCTGATGCACCCCTTCCCGTTCGTCGCCGAGGCCGTGGTGCCGGTCCGCGCCTTCGAGAGCCAGCTCTACATCGCGTACGTCAACCGGGCAGGCAGGGAAGGGGAGTTCGACTTCACCGGACTCAGCTGCCTGGCAGGGCCCGACGGCACCGTGCGCGCCCGCGCCGGACGCGGCGAGGAACTCGTCGTCGGCGAGGCCGACCCCGGACTGCTCGCCGCGTCCCGTGCCGCCAACCCGTACCTCCAAGACCGTGTCCCCGGTCTGTACGGCTCCCTCGTCTGATCCCGCATCCCGTCGCACGCCCTTCTGCCAGGAGCCCCCACCCTCATGACGTCCACCGTGCCCAACGCCGTCCAGCACACCGACGCGCAGCCGCCGATCACCATGTTCGGGCCGGACTTCCCGTACGCCTACGACGACTTCCTCGCCCACCTGGCGGGCATCGGGCAGATACCGGCCACCGAACACGGCGCCGAGGTAGCCGTCATCGGCGGCGGGCTCTCCGGCATCGTCACCGCCTACGAACTGATGAAGATGGGGCTCAGGCCCGTCGTCTACGAGGCGGACCGGATCGGCGGACGCCTGCGCACCGTCGGCTTCGAGGGCTGCGACCCGGCACTGACCGCCGAGATGGGCG
>Ga0164308_10002075_pt1 | contig 10687 bp, 11 predicted proteins | sample Whisoiple_246_MG_FD_109983 | JGI IMG/M metagenome (GOLD analysis project Ga0164308, IMG submission 109983) | Soil microbial communities amended with fresh organic matter from upstate New York, USA - Whitman soil sample_246_MG | ecosystem: Environmental > Terrestrial > Soil > Unclassified >... | reverse complement strand
GGCCGCCCTGGTCTGCCACGGCGCGCTGACCCGCAACCCGGATCTGCGCATCCTGTCGATCGAGAACGGTGCCGACTGGGTGCCCTACCTGTTCAAGCAGTTCAAGAACGTCTACTCGAAGATGCCGCAGGGATTCCTCGAGGACCCGATCGAGTCGTTCCGACGTTGTGTCTACGTCGCGCCGTTCTGGGAGGACGACTTCGCCCAGATGGCCGAGCTGTGCGGGGTCGACCGGGTGATCTTCGGTTCCGACTGGCCCCACCCGGAGGGCCTGGCCGAGCCGACCAAACTGGTCGACGACCTTGCGGGCCTCGACGAAGAGGGCCAGCGAAAAATCATGGGTGGCAACATGATCGACCTGTTCAAGATTCCGAACGAGGTCGTTCACAAGCCAGACGTGCCAGCCCTGGTTCTCACCTGAGGCGCCCGTGACCGACGTCGCAAACCCCGAGGTACTGCTCTTCGCCTCGACCACTCAGTCGTTCCTGGAAAAAGAGGCATCGCTTTCCCGGCTGCGTGAACTCCACGCAGCCGGTATCGCGTTCGACCCCGACTGGTGGCGACGGGCCGCCGAACTCGGCTGGACCAGCCTGCTGGTGCCGGAGGAGCTCGGAGGCGGGTCGGTGTCGGGTGACGGCGTCAAGGACCTGGCGATGGTGGCCGAGCTCGCGGGTAACACCGTGGCGCCCGGGCCACTGCATCCGGTCAGCACCGTGCTCGCCGGCCTGGTCGAAGCTCCCGAAAACCACGAGAACACAATCGAATCGCTGGTCACCGGCGACGTCATCGCATCGTGGGCGGTGTATGAACCCGGCAGGTCGTGGGCACCGATGAATCCCGGTGTGACGGCGACGTCCACCGACACCGGTTACCGGCTCGACGGTGTGAAGGATCGTGTCGAAGCGGGCGCCGATTCCGGAGTGCTTCTGGTGGTGGCGAACTGCGAGGGCGCAGTGCAACAGTTCCTGGTGCCGACGGACGCTGCCGGCGTACGAGTCGAGGCGCAGAGGTCGGTCGACTTGGTGAAGAGTTATGCCCGTGTGCATTTCGAGGGTGTCGAAATCGATGCTTCGGCCGTCGTCGGCAGGCCCGGGCAGACCGCGGATTTGATTTCCCGACAGAGCCAGATCGCGCAGATTCTTCAGTGCGCCGAAGTCGTCGGCATCCTCGACGCAGTTCTCACATTCACCATCCAGTGGGGCTTCGACCGGCATTCATTCGGTCGACCGCTTGGTTCCTATCAGGTGCTCAAGCACCGCTACGCCGATCTGAAGATCTGGTTCGAGGCGTGCAGGGCGGCCACGAATGCCGCTGTCGCGGAGGTCGCAGGCCGCTCCCCGGATGCAGAGATGGCGGTCAGCGTCGCGAAATCCTATGTGGGCGAATACGCCCCGCGAATGTTGCAGGACTGCATCCAGTTGCACGGCGGCATCGGCGTGACGTGGGAGCACGATCTTCACCTGTTCCTGCGCCGGGTCATGCTCGACCGTTCGATGTTCGGCACGCCGGAAGATCACAACCTGCGCGTCTACGCGCTCACCGCGGACGCGAGGAGCGCGTGATGACCGATACGACGACAGCCCCCGCGACCACGGAGTCCGTCGCAGAGTTCGCTGCACGGGCGCGGGCGTGGCTGGCCGAGAACATGCCGCGCATCGACCCCGAGAGTCCGCCCGAGTCAGACCGCGGCGAGGAAGCGCCCTGGCTGCGCGCTCGTGAACTCCAGAAGACGTTGTACGACGGCGGATTCGCCGGTATCTGCTTCCCGCGCGAGTATGGCGGCCTTGGTCTGCCCATCGAATATCAGCGGGCATTCGACGAAGAGTCCAAGACCTACGAAATGCCCGTCATCCTGAACACACCGACGTTCACGATCTGTGCCGCCACCATCCTCGACACCGGCAGCGAGGAGCAGAAGAAGGAGCACATCTCTGGTGCCCTTCGCGGTGATGAAGTGCTGGTGCAACTGCTGTCAGAGCCAAGCGGCGGATCCGACCTGGCAGGCGTGATCACCCGCGCCGACCGGGCCGGCGACAAATGGGTCATCAACGGCGCAAAGACCTGGAGCACAAGCGCTTTCGCGGCCGACTACGGGCTGATGCTGGCCAGAACCGACTGGGATATGCCCAAGCACGAGGGCCTGACGATGTTCCTGGTGCCGATCAACAGCCCCGGTATCACCCTGCGGCGGATCAAACAGGTGAACGGTTCGGTGGAGTTCTGCGAGGAATTCTTCGACAACCTCGAGCTCGGCGACGATGCCGTCGTCGGCGAAGTCAACGAGGGCTGGCACGTGGCGTCCCGCCAGCTGTATCACGAGCGGCGAGCCGTCGGCGGTGGTTCCGAGTTCGCCAGCGGGATCGGCGCCGAAGGCAAGACCGACGTGCCGATCGACTGGGTTGAACTTCTCAGCGCTACCGGGCAGGCCGACAACGAAAGGGCCCGCGAACGCGCCGGTCGGGCCATCGTCCACCGGGCGGTGCAGGAACGGCTGATCGACCACGTCTACCACGGTGTGCTCGACGGCTCACTGCCGCCGGCGGCGGGGTCCATCATCAGGATCACCCACGCTGAGACCCACCAGGTGGGGTTCGACACCGCGGTCGCGCTTACCGGCGACTCGGCCGTCGTGGACGGCGACGACGATTTGATTCGGTTCGGCGAGCGCTACCTGTCCCGGCAGACCGCGGCGCTCGGCGGCGGTACGACCGAGATCGCCCGCAACATCATCGGTGAACGGGTTCTGGGCTTCCCACGGGAGCCCGCCGCCGATCGCGGTGTGCCGTTCAAACAGGTCAAGCGAAACAAGAGCTAGAACAGAGTCGGCTGGGCCACCTCAGCCGTCAATGTCGCCGGCGCCTCCGCCGCGCGGAACGACCGCCTGTCAGGGGTCAGGCGGTGCTTATGCACCAGTGGAGTCGCCCTGTCGCGCAACATGTCTCGGTATTCGGTCGGCAGGTAGGCTCCGCGCCGGTACAACTGCCGGTAGTCGGCAACCAACTCGGGGTGCGATCGCGCCAGCCACGACATGAACCAGCCCCTCGTCGACCCACGCAGATGTAGCCCGAACACCGTCACGCCGTTGGCTCCTGCGGCAGCGATCTGGCTGAGCAGGTCATCGAGATGTTCGACCGAGTCGGTCAGTTTCGGCAGCACAGGTGCAACCATCACGTGGCAGTTCAGCCCCGCATCCCGGATCGCGGTGATCAGGCTCAGCCGGGCCTGCGGCGACGGCGTACCCGGCTCCACATCCTTGTGCAGCTCGGGATCCCCGATAGCCAGAGACACCGCAACGCTGACATCGACCTGCTTGGCCGCGTCGACGATGAGCGGAAGGTCGCGTCGAAGCAGTGTGCCCTTGGTGAGAATGGAGAACGGTGTGCCGGAATCGGCCAGCGCACCGATGATTCCCGGCATGAGCGCGTAGCGGCCTTCCGCTCGCTGGTACGGATCGGTGTTGGTACCGAGTGCGACCGTCTCGCGCCGCCACGACTTGCGGTGCAGCTCGCGCCGAAGCACCTCGGCGACATTGGTCTTCACCACGACCTGTGAGTCGAAGTCGGCGCCGCAATCCATATCGAGGTACTCGTGCGTGGGCCGGGCAAAGCAGTACCGGCAAGCGTGCGAACAGCCGCGGTAGCCGTTGACGGTGTAGCGGAACGGCAGCATCGACCCGTCGGGCACCTTGTTGAGCGCCGACTTGCAGAGAACCTCGTGAAATGTGATGCCTTCGAACTGCGGCGTGCGAACGCTGCGGACGAACCCGATGCGTTGCAGCCCGGGTAGCGCACCGTCGTCGACACTGACGCCCTGGCTGTCCCACCGCATACCGCTATTCGAACTCACGTTCGAATAGATGTCAAGCAACCGAGGCCGCATGTCGGCAAAGAGACAGGCGTTAACCGTCGAGGTGCTGAATCATCGCTCAATTTTTCGCGAAAAGTTAGTTCATCTGTATTTCTAACAGTCTATTGGCACTATCTAGGTTTGCTTGTTAGATTGCTAGATCTGCATCGTTCTACGGTTTTGCGAGAAGCAAATATGACCGATCCGGTGAAGAATTGGCCCAGATGGGAGACCCGATGACCATCATCGAACTGCCCCGCAACATCGCATCGACCGACGTCGACGGCGCACTGATGAGCTGGTGGGACGCTGACGCCGAGTGCACAGTCGCGATAGCAAGACCATCCGACAACGACGCCCGATGGCAGGAGTATCTACACGGCGCCGAGCGGTCCTACCGCGCGCACGGCATCGGCAACGCGATCGACGTGGATGCGATTCACCGATCCGCGGACACGACACTGTTCTGGACGATGCTTGACCCGACAGGAACCGTGGTCGGCGGCATCCGCGCCGTGGGTCCCCTGACGTCGCCACTCGAGTCACACGCCGTCGTCGAGTGGGCAGGCCAGCCCGGTTTGCCTGCGGTCAGCAAGATGATCGCGGACAGAATCCCCTTCGGCGTCGTGGAAATGAAATCGGCATGGGTTACCGACGATCCGAACCGCAACCGCGGGCTCACCACAACGCTGGCGCGCGCCGGCTGCCAGGTGCTCGCCGTGCTCGGAGTTCAGTTCTGCATGGCCACCTGCGCGCATCATGTGCTGGCACGCTGGCGATCGTCGGGCGGGGTGGTGGCCCCGATCCGGTCCACGCCGTACCCTGACGCGCGGTTCCGCACGAAGTTGGTGTGGTGGGATAGGCGCACTGTGGCCAGTCTCGCCGCACCGAGCCAGACCGCCAAGATCATTGCCGAGATGGCGGATATCAGTCAGTCTCTACACAACTCGAGCCGCCATGCGCCGGCGGGAGGTTGAGGTCATGTTCAGCGACATACAGTGGGACCACGAGGTCGACGTCGTCTGCCTCGGCGCCGAGGGTGGGGTGCTCGCGGCAGGACTCGTCGCCACGAATGAGGACCTCGACGTGTATCTGGGCATCACCGAGTCCGCAGGCGGGGGCGATCTGGCCGCATCGTTGACCTACCGCGGCGGGGACGGACAGACGACCAAGCACCTCGCCGGCTTCGACTACGCCTTCGGCGGAGTCGGGCCCGCACAGAGCTTCTGGCCGGTACGCGCCGTCGAAGGCGCGGTGCCTCCGCGCCCACACCGCCGTGCCGCCGTCGAGCCATTCTTCGGCGCGGTACTCGAGCAGTGGGCACACCGATGCGCGGCGGCGCCGAACGGTCTCGTCTACAACCGGGTGACCAGACGTCAGATGACCGAGATGCGCAGCAGCACTCGCGGCGAGAAAGTGGAAGTGGCCGTCGTCGGATCGGTCGAGTTGAGCCCCCACCTGCCCGCCTTATCGTTGCAGGAATGGCTGAGATCGCAATCCAGAGATCGCGGCCTTCTACCGGAGACCGACGTGCGCTTGGTGAAACTGGTCTTCGAGGATGACGGGGTGGCCGGCGCGCTGATCGAGACGCCGGACGGCGTGCTCGCCGTGCGTGCGCGCGAGAACCTCATCGTCGGTACCCGCGACTTCGCGACGGAACGTGCGCATCCGCTCGTCGGCGCCACCGCACCGGTGAGTGCGGACGTCTGCCTGGTCAGCAAGGCGGCGAGCCGGTTCGGTGAGCTCGAGATCGTCACCGCGCCGGGCGACGACAATCGCCTGATGTTCGTTGATACGCCAGAGGCCGAGCTTCAGCTGGCGAGCGGCCTCTGACCACCCGGCCGGCGCATGCTCACCAGCGACTCAGCCTGCAGAACGCCGCAGAGTCCTGAGTGTCCGACACCGCGACCTGACCGTCGACGGCTATCTCACAGTGGGGACGCGGGCTGGCTTGCCCGCCGTGACCGGCACGGCCCGTCTGCAGGAAGGCCCACTGCGGATCCTGGAGCGTAGTGCTGAACTCCCAGGGCGTGGCGACCTCTTCCTTCTTCAGGAACGCGTACGGGTCGGCGTTGTAGGCCTCCATGCTCGGGGGCTGAACAGCCAGATAGGTGACTTCCATGGTCACCCCGGTGTCAGAGGTGAGGACGTACTTGACGTTGGGGACGGTCGGCTCGGCGTGCGACGTCGCGGGTGCGGATGCCACCACTGCAAGGGCGACTGCCGCTGCCGCGCCGATCTTGGCCTTCACGTTGCGCATGGTTATCTACGTACCCCTCTTCCGTAGTACAGACACTACCGAGACATCGCCCGACCTCGGCCGACCGTTACAACCGGGGTCTCAGATCCCCCGAATTGTGCTCGCCAGAATCTGGTCGACGTTGCCGATGCCCCCGTCGAACGGGTTCCCGCGCTTGAGGACATGCTTTCCGCCCGGCGTGATGGCTACCAGTTGCGGTGAGCTTGAACCGATCTGCATCTGACGGGCGAAACGTACCTGGTTCAGTTGCACCAGCGCGCCGCCCCGGTAGGTGAAAAGTCCGAGCTTGCGGTCGATCACCGCAACGGGACGGCATTCGTGCATCGGCTGGCTGCGACGTCGACGGATCTTTCGCACCACGAGGAAGGTCAGCGCGGCGAACACCAGACCGACGCTCACGAAGATGGCGCCGAGCGTGCGTGATGGCATGGCCGTCGCCAGCGCGACGGCGCCGAAGCCGCCCACGACGACTGTGATCACTCCCAGCACGAACGCACAGGTCGTCAGCGCTCCTGTGCAACGATCGATGACCAGCACCCGACGACCGTCATCGGTGACCAGAAGTCCGCCCGTATCGGCGAGTACTCGGGGCTCGGGCGATGCGGTCATCACCAGACAGCATGCCCAACGGGCGTGCCGAGCGACCGCGGTTGTCCAGAATTCAGCCGCGTGTCGCGGACAACCGGGACAGCACGTCGGCGAGCACCGCATCGCCCGCGACGTCGACCTGCTCCCCCGTCGCCAGGTTCTTCACGCCGACGGTGCCCGCTTCGATGTCGCGGTCGCCCGCCACAAGTGCTATCGACGCGCCGGATCGGTCCGCTGCCCGCATGGCACTCTTCATGCCGCGATCGCCGAATGCCAGATCGACCCGCACTCCCGCCGCCCGCAACTGAGCGGCCAGCACAGACAGCCGCACCCTGGCCTGCTCGCCGAGGGGAACGCCGAACACCTCGACCCTGGCAGTGTCGCCGATCGACTTACCCTCGGCCTTCAGCGCGAGCAGCGCGCGGTCGACACCGAGCCCGAACCCGATGCCTGACAGGTCCTGGCCGCCGAGCTGGGCCATCAGCCCGTCGTAGCGCCCGCCCCCACCGATGCCGGACTGCGCACCGAGGCCGTCGTGGACGAACTCGAACGTGGTCTTGGTGTAGTAGTCCAGCCCTCGAACCATCCGCGGGTTGATCGCATACGGCACGCCGGCCGCGTCGAGGTGGACGAGAACAGAATCGAAATGCTGCTTGGCCGAATCGGACAGGTGGTCGAGCATCACCGGGGCATCGGCCGTCATCTCCTTGATGTGCGGCCGCTTGTCGTCGAGCACCCGAAGCGGGTTGATCTCGGCGCGACGACGGGTTTCGTCATCGAGGTCGAGCTTGAACAGGAACTCCTGCAACAGCTCTCGGTACTGCGGCCGACAGCTGTCATCACCCAGTGAGGTGATCTCCAACCGGAACCCGTCAAGACCCAGCGACCGGAACCCGGCGTCGGCGACCGCGATCACCTCGGCGTCGAGCATCGGATCGTCGACACCGATGGCCTCCACCCCGACCTGCTGCAGCTGTCGGTAGCGGCCGGCCTGCGGGCGCTCATACCGGAAGAACGGTCCCGAATAGCAGAGCTTGACCGGCAGCGCGCCGCGGTCGAGACCGTGTTCGATCACCGCGCGGATCACCCCAGCGGTGCCCTCAGGCCGCAGCGTCACCGACCGGTCGCCGCGGTCGGCGAAGGTGTACATCTCCTTGCTGACCACATCAGTGGACTCGCCGACTCCGCGGGCGAAGAGCGCGGTGTCCTCGAAGATCGGCAACTCGGCGTCGGCATAGCCCGCGCGACGTGCAGCGGCGAGCAGGCCGTCGCGCACCGCAACGAATTGCCCGGACTCCGGCGGCAGGTAGTCGGGCACCCCCTTGGGGGCTTGGAACTGGTTCACAAAGTCAGACCTTCGAGGAAGGGGTTGGCGCGGCGCTCGAAGCCAATGGTGGACTTCGCGCCGTGCCCAGGTAGTACCACGGTGTCGTCGTCGAGCACCATCAGTTTTGTCACGATCGACCCAAGCAAGTCGCGGCCGCTGCCCCCGGGAAGGTCGGTACGGCCGACCGACTGCCGGAAAAGCGTGTCCCCGGTGAAGGCGATCTCCGATCCGTCGCCCCCGACCCGGAACACCACTGAACCGCGCGTGTGGCCCGGCGTGTGGTCGATGGTCACCACGGTGTCGCCGACATCGATCTTGTCGCCGTCGCGGTCCAGTTCCACCACCTGCCTGGGTTCGCGGAATAGGGCGCCGAACGCAGAGGTGGCGAAGCCCCCGATCAAACCCCGTCCGAACCCCTTGAGCGGGTCGGTCAGCATGAAGCGGTCCTCGGGGTGGATGTAGGCCGGGCAGCCGTAGGTGTCGGCGACCTTCTGCGCCGACCAGATGTGGTCGATGTGTCCGTGGGTCAACATCACGGCGGCGGGAGTGAGCCGGTTCTCGTCGAGAATCCGGCGAAGCTGACCCATAGCCCGCTGGCCCGGGTCGACGACGATCGCGTCCGCTCCGGCACGCGGTGCCAGTACGTAGCAGTTGCAGGCCAACATGCCGGCCGGAAATCCGGTGATGAACACGTCGCCCATTTTCCCACGCAGGGCCTCTTGGCTCGCACTCAGCTACTGCTGGCACACTGTTGCGGACTTACGAGCACACAAGGAGGACCACGGCGGTGCCGACCAACGAACAGCGGCGGGCGACAGCGAAGCGCAAACTCGAGCGACAACTGGAGCGACGGGAGGCTCAGGCACGCAGGCGCAGGCTGTACACGATCATCGCTTCCGCCGTGGCGGTTGTCGCCGTGGTCGCCGGGGTGGCTGCCTTCTTCTTCACCCGCAGCGACTCGGACAGCGGCGCGGCCAGCGCGGCCCCATCCACCCCTGGCTCATCGGCGGAGCCGACGGAACCGGCGCCTGCCGCCAACGGGCAGCTGCCTGCGTTCAAGGCGCCCGCGGATCTCGGCAAGAACTGCCAGTACCCGGCGGCCCAGGCGGCGAGCAAGCCCAACAAGCCGCCCCGCACCGGCGAGGTGCCGACCGACCCGGCCGAGGTCAGCGTCAGCATGTCGACTGACCAGGGCAACATCGGCATTCAGCTCGACAACGCCAAGTCTCCGTGCACGGTGAACAGCTTCGCCAGCCTGGCCCAGCAGAACTACTTCAACGACACCCAGTGCCACCGGCTGACCACCAGCCCGGGCCTCGCGGTGCTGCAGTGCGGCGACCCGACCGGATCCGGCAGCGGCGGTCCCGGCTACGAGTTCGCCAACGAGTACCCGACCAACCAGTTCCAGCCCGACGACCCGCAGCTTCAGAACCCGGTGACCTACCCGCGCGGCACGTTGGCGATGGCCAATGCCGGGCCCGGCACAAACGGAAGCCAGTTCTTTCTGGTCTACAAGGACTCGCAGCTGCCTCCCGGCTACACGGTGTTCGGCAAGATCGACGACACCGGGCTGGCGACGTTGGACAAGATCGCCGCGGCGGGCGTGGAAGGCGGCGGGCAGGACGGCAAGCCGGCCACGCCGGTCACGGTGAAATCCATCGGCCTGGACTGACGGCGGGTGACGTCGCCCGTGCCGCCGCCGTACGGGGCCTATCCGCCGCCGTACGACCCGTACGGCCATCCACGGCCGCGTCCGACGAACGGCATGGCGATCGCGTCGCTGATCTGCGCGTTCGTGTTCGCCCCGCTGGGCATCATCTTCGGCCACATCTCGCTGTCGCAGATCAAGCGCACCGGCGAGGAGGGGCACGGGCTGGCGGTGGCAGGGCTGGTGATCAGCTACCTGATCACGGTCGGCACCGTCCTCGCGATGGCCGCCGTCGTCTGGTTCACCATCGCCGTCGCGCGGCACCTGGACGATGACTCCCGCTATTACCCGGACATCACAGCGGCACCGACGACGCCGGGCGGCCTGCCGGAATTCGATCCGCCGCCCAACGTCGGAGCCAACTGCGCGTATCCGTCGACGACCGAGCCGGCCAGCAAGCCCAACAAGGCCCCGCGAACGGGCCGCGTCCCCACCGATCCGGCCGAGGTCAGCGCGAGCATGTCCACCAATGCGGGTGACATCGGCATCCAGCTCGACAACCGCAAGGCGCCGTGCACCGTCAACAGCTTCGCGAGCCTGGCCCAGCAGGGGTACTTCGACGGCACCACCTGCCCCCGGTTGACCACCACGCCGCAACTCGGCGTGCTGCAGTGCGGCGACCCGTCGGGAACGGGAGCGGGCGGGCCGGGCTACCGGTTCGCCAACGAGTACCCCACCAACCAGTACCGGCTCGCCGATCCCGCGCTGAAGACGCCGGTGACCTATCCGCGCGGCACACTGGTGATGGCCAATAAGGGGTCGGGAACCAACGGCAGCCAGTTCTTCCTCGTCTATGCCGACTCGATGCTGCCGCCGACGTTCACAGCGTTCGGAACCATCGACGCCACCGGGCTCGCCACGCTGGACGCGGTCGCCGCTGCCGGGGTGGCCGGTGCGGGGCAGGACGGCAAGCCCGCGATGGACGTCACCATCGATTCGGTGCGGTTGGACTGACGCG
>Ga0164308_10002074_pt1 | contig 10688 bp, 11 predicted proteins | sample Whisoiple_246_MG_FD_109983 | JGI IMG/M metagenome (GOLD analysis project Ga0164308, IMG submission 109983) | Soil microbial communities amended with fresh organic matter from upstate New York, USA - Whitman soil sample_246_MG | ecosystem: Environmental > Terrestrial > Soil > Unclassified >... | reverse complement strand
TCGACGACGTCGCGGCCTATCCTGAGCTCGAGCGATACATGCTCCATTTGACGGCGGCGCTCGACCAGAAGCTGCGCAACGCGGTCGATGATTATGACTTCAACACCTACGTCCGGGCGCTGACCGACTTCTGCAACGAGGATCTGTCGGCCTTCTTCTTCGATATCCGCAAGGACGTCCTCTACTGCGAGGTGAACGCGGAAGACGGCGAGCAGACCGAGCGGCGGCGGGCGTACCGGACGGTGCTCGACACCCTGTTCCACGCGCTCGTCCGCTGGCTCGCGCCGGTGCTCGTATTCACCAGCGAGGAAGTGTGGGGCACGCGTTATCCCAACACCGGTTCGGTGCATCTCCTCGAATGGCCCGAAGTGCCCGCGGTCGATGCCGACGATGCCAAGTGGGCCCGGCTTCGCGAACTTCGCACGGCGGTGACGGAAGCGATTGAGCCCCTGCGGCGGGACAAGGTCGTCGGCTCCAGCCTCGAGGCCGAGGTGACGGTGCCCGAAGCCCCCGCGTCCGAGGAGGAACTGGCCGAGCTGTTCATCGTCTCGGCAGTCCGGAAGGGCGATGGGCTGAAGGTGGCCAAGACGAATAATCACAAATGCGGGCGCTGCTGGCGCTTCCTGCCCGAGGTTCCGGCGGACGGCGCGCTCGATCATCGCTGCGAAGAGGTATTGAATGGCTGAAGAAGCGCTGTCCTACAGCCGGTCCGATGTGCATCGTCGCGGCATGAACAACCGGGTCGCAACTTCACTGTTTATCGCAGAGACGTCGGCCGCGTCCCGCGCGTGCGCACGTAGGCCTGTGAAGTTTGCGAACTTTGGCGGGCGGCACGCATGATGGGAACGCGCCGCCTCGGCTTCCTCGTCGCGCTCATTGTCCTCGCGCTCGACCAGTTAACCAAGTGGATCGTCACCGGCCCGCTCGGCATCAACCAGCTCGGCGACCAGCTGACTTTGCTGCCGATCTTCAACTTCACCTACACCGAAAACAACGGGATCTCACTCGGCCTGCTGAACGCCACGACCGACGTCGGCCGGTGGATGCTGGTCGCGTTGACGTCCGCCATCGCCATCGGCGTCGCGGTCTGGATTGGCCGCGAACGGAATCGGGTCGACCAGATTGCGCTCGGGATGGTGCTTGGGGGAGCGCTCGGCAACATCTTCGACCGGGCACGCCACGGCTATGTCGTGGACTTCGCCGACCTGCATTTTGGCGAATTCCGTCCTTTTTTGATATTCAATGTCGGAGACGCGGCGATTAGCATTGCCGTCGTGATCCTGTTGCTGCGCGCCTTCCTCACTCGTAAGGAAGGTCCTGAGGAGACTATCGAACATGCGTAAAGCCATTACCGCCGCTGTGCTGCTCTCGGCCGTTGCAACGGCGGGCTGCGCGACGCGCGGCCGGGCACTGGACGAATTCGCCGTCGCGCGCAATGCGCCGCTGATCGTTCCGCCCGACTTCAATCTTGCGCCGCCTGTGGCCGGCACGGCCGGCCTCACGGCCGGCGAGGCTCAGCAGCAGGCCGTCGATGCCTTGTTCGGTGGTCCTGCGCCGCGCAGCGCCGCCGAGACGAGCATGCTCGACGCCGCCGGCCGAAGCGACGCGCAGCTCGGCATCCGTTCGAGCCTGTGGAATCCGGACATGCGTATCGTCGACAAGGGGCCGGCGACCGTGACGCTCCTGCAGGCGCAGTCCACCAGCACCAACATCGCTTCCGCGCAGTGAATCGCGGCGGGGGGAGCAGACGATAGATGTCAGAGCAAACCGTTTCCGCACGCCTCGTTGAGGTCGAATCCATGCTCGACCGGTCGCGTCGCCGGTTCGAGGAAGGCACGCGCCTCGTCGATGAGGCCCACAAGATCCTCGGCGAACTGCAGCAGGACCTGATAGGTTCGCCGGGCAGCTCTTCGCCGGAAGACAGCGAGGAGGTCGCTTCGCGGCTCCTGGCTTCGCTCAAGGCGACCGGAGGCGAGATGCCGGAATCGCTGTGCGGCGGCCGCTTGTCGGTCGACCAGGTGCAGCGCCTGATCCGCATCGACAGCCATCCGATCGGCATCACCGAGATGGAATATCGCGTCCTCGAGCTGCTCGCTTTCGCGCGCAACAATGTCGTCACGCGCCAGATGCTGTTGAAGCATCTGTACCGCCGGTCCGACGACCAGCCGCAGCCGAAGATCATCGACGTGTTCATCTCGAAGCTCCGCAAGAAGCTGCGCAATGCGAGCGGCGGGGCAGAGTTTATCGAGACGATCCCGCAGCGCGGCTGGATCCTGCGCGACATCGACGAGAAGAGCGGGGCTTAAGCCTTTCTTAGCCTTGCCTCGCTTAGCCCGGGGCAATGCTGCACTTGTTTCCAGACTCGGCAACGGATTCCAGGCCTCAGGCCTATTCCGAAGCCGTCTCCAGGCTCGCGAGCGTGCGGCAGGCGCTGCGCCTCGTTGATCCGCACGGTGCAGGCCCGGCTCCGGACCTCGATGACGATGGTGCGATCGCCGCTGCCTGGGAAGACGCCGGAGACGCCAGGCGCCGCCTGTTCGGAAGCCGCTCGGCGCAACTCGTCGGAGCGACCGCGGCGGGTGTCGAGGCTTTGCTCGACGAGCGCCAGCGCGGGAATCAGCCGCACGCCGAGGCAAGCAAGGCGCTGGTCGATCAGATCCGCGGCGAACTCGAGAAGGTCTCGAGCCTGATCCTGAGCTAGGCCGGTCCCAGCGCCTTGGGCGTTGCCGGATCCGCACCCCACTCGCTCCAGCTGCCGTCATAGAGCCGGCCACTGTCGTGCCCGAGCAGATGCGCTGCGAAGATCAGGCTATTGGCCGTCACCCCCGAGCCGCAAGTCGCAATGAACGGCTTGGCCGGATCGATGCCGGCGTCGGCGAACAATCGCCGAATCTCCTCAACGGGCTTGAAGGTCCCATCCTCGCGGTACAGCGCGGCGAAGGGCAAATTGCGCGCTCCCGGGATGTGTCCAGCCGCCACGCCGGGGCGAGGATCCGCCTCGTTCCCTTCGAACCGGGGTCTGCCGCGAGCGTCGAGTAGCGGATCGTGATTTCCGCAGAGGATCGCCTGCTTGGTGACGATCTCGTGGCGGTTCTCATCGGCTTCGAAGTCGACGTGGCGCAGCTGCGGATCGCCGCTCTCGACAGGCCGCTGCTCGGCGATCCATTTCTGAAATCCGCCATCGAGGATCGCGACCTCTCGGACGCCGAAGTGGCGAAACATGAACCACCCTCGCGCCGCGTTTCTTGTCGGCGAATTGTCATAGACCACGATGCGATCATTTCTGGCTATGCCCAATTCCTCCATGGCCCGGCCGAATTGCTCCGCGCTCGGCAGCATGTGCGGCGGGGGGTTCGCACGGTCACTGACTTCGTCGATGTCGAGGAAGCGGGCGCCCGAAATATGCGCCGCCTGGAATTCCTGCCGGCCGCTCCGTCCGCTCGCCGGCATGTGCCAGCTGCTGTCCACGACAGCGAGGCCTGGCTCGCCGAGATGTCCCGCAAGCCAATCGGTCGAGACGAGCGCGTCCATTGCCCGAGGATAGGCTTGTAAACCCTCTCCTGCTAGTTCGCGGACGATGGAGACGCGTCACCTCGGCCAGACCAGCGCCCTGCCCTCTTCACCGCAAGAGGCCGTGCTCGATTATGTGCCCAACCCGCGGCCCGGCGCGCTGTACATGGTGCGGTTCGCGGCGCCGGAGTTCACGTCCCTGTGCCCGGTGACCGGACAGCCGGACTTTGCGCATCTCGTGATCGACTATGCGCCAGGCGAGACGATCGTCGAGAGCAAGAGCCTGAAGCTATTCCTCGGTGCCTTCCGCAACCACTGCGGCTTCCATGAGGACGTGACGGTCGGAATCGGCCAGCGGCTTGCGGAAGAGATGAAGCCGAAGTGGCTGAGGATCGGCGGCTATTGGTATCCCCGCGGCGGGATGCCGATCGACGTGTTCTGGCAGTCCGGGCCTCCGCCCGAAGGCCTGTGGCTCCCTGACCAGGGCGTTGCGCCCTATCGTGGCCGTGGCTGACAGCCCACGGATCGCAATCCTCGGCGCGGGGTCCGTCGGCTGCTTCGTCGGCGGCTGCTGGCAGGCGGCGGGGCTTCCCGTCACCTTCATCGGCCGAGAATCCATCGGCCAGGACATTGCCGCGCACGGCCTGACCCTGAGCGACTCTCTAGGTTGGGAGACACATCTCAGCGACGTGGATTATCGGACCGATGCGAGCGCGCTCGCGCAGGCCGACGTGATCGCGGTGACCGTCAAGAGTGGGACCACCGAGCAGGCCGCGCGCGAGATCGCGGCGCATGGGCGCAGAGGCGCGCTGGTCATCAGCTTCCAGAACGGCATCAGCAATCTCGACGTGCTTCGCAACGAGCTCGGCGACTGGGTGCAGGTTGTGCGTGGCATGGTGCCCTTCAACGTGGCCTATCTCGGCGGTGGGCATTTCCACAAAGGCGTCGCGGGCAAGCTCTATGCCGACGACCTGCCTGCGACGCGGGCGCTGTCGGAAGCGGTCGGCAAGGGCCCTGCGGCGCTCGCCCTCTCCAAGGATATGGCCGGCATGGCTTGGGGCAAGCTGCTCATCAACCTTAACAATGCGGTGAACGCGTTGTCAGGCATGCCGCTCCTCGAACAATTGCGCGAGCATGATTATCGCCGCGTGGTGGCCGCATCGCAGCGTGAGGGATTGCGGCTCCTCAAGCGCGCGGGAATCAGCCCTGCCAAGGTGGGTTTGCCCCCCCCCCCATTGCTTCCGCTGGCGATCGGTTCGCCGGACTGGCTGTTCAACGCCGTCTTCCTGAAGGCGTGGAAAATCGATGAGCGAGCGCGATCGTCGATGGCCGACGACCTCGCCGCGGGCCGGAAGACTGAAGTCGACTACATCAACGGCGAGCTGGTCGCCCTCGGCGAGCGGCTCGGCGTCGATGCGCCGATCAACCGCGCGATCGTCCGGCTCGTGCGCTGGGCAGAGACCGGGGCCAAACCGTGGGCCCCGGCAGCTTTGCGGCGCGACGTGCTCGGAAGCTAGCGGTAGGTAGACTCGGGCGCCGGCGCCTCGTCCGGACCCGCGGGAGCAACGGCCGCCTGCGCCTTCGTCCACGCGTAGAAGCCGAGGATGATCACCACGAACACGACGATGCTGATGGGCACGGCAAGCGGGTTTTCTTCGACGAGTGCGAGCGGTGCATCGACCCCTGTAGCCGCGACCAGCCCGGCGAAAATGACGCCGTAAAGGCTCTCCCCCACGATCAGACCAGTAGCAAGCAACACGCCCATGCGCTGTGCGAATTCCGGGTTGGACGAGCGGGCCGCCCACTTCTCGTACAGATGCCCGAGCAGCGCGCCCACCGGGATCAGAAGCGTCAGCGCCATCGGCAGGTAGATGCCCATGCCGACGGCGAGCGGCGGAAGCGCACCGCGCTTGGTCGCCTTGAGCAGCTCGTCGATGATCACGACCACGACACCAATTCCGGCGCCGAAGCCGATCAGGCCCCAGTCGAGATTGCCACCGAGCACGCCCTGCGCGATCGCCGAGATGAGGGCGGCTTGGGGAGCAGCAAGGGAACTGGCCGTCGCTCCAGGAGCGCCCTGGAAGCCGAAAGCGGTGTTGAGGAGGTCGAGCACCGGCGGAATGATCGCCGCGCCGAAGACGACCCCGAGCACCAGTGCCACCTGCTGGCGCCACGGCGTCGCGTCGACCAGCTGGCCGGTCTTCAGATCCTGAAGGTTGTTGTTGGCGATCGTCGCAATGCCGAAAATCACGCTGGTCACGAACAATGCAAAGGCGACCAGCGACTTCGACGCGTCCCCGGTCACGCCCGGGAACAGCGCCGCGAGGATCAGGGCGATGCCGAGGACGGCCAGGATGCCGACGCCGGATACGGGGCTGTTCGACGCGCCGATGAGGCCGGCCATGTAGCCGGTCACCGCGGCAATCACGATGCCCGCAACGAGGATGTAGATGATGCTCGCGACGATCGCCGAGGTCGGATGGGACGCGATCGGATCGGTCCCCGCGAAGGCGTAAAGAAGCAGGCCGATCGGAACCATGAGCACGAGGATCGAGACCCCGACGATGCCGATCGGAAGGTCGCGCTCGGTCAGCGGCAGGTCTTCGCCGCGCCCTGACCTGCGCGCCCGGCTTGCCGCCATCGCGTCGGTCACGCCTTTCAGGACCGGGCCGATGATCTTTAGCAACGTCCAGATCGACGCCACGCCAATGGTGCCGGCGCCGATGAACCTGACCTTGTTACGGAATACGTCGTTGACGAACGTCAGGAGGTCGGTGCCGACCGGCTGCGGCGACAGAGCCGTGTAGTGCGGGACGAGATAAACCCAGCTGATCAGCAGTCCGACGAACATGGCGATGCCAACGGTCAGGCCGACTAGGTGGCCGACGCCAATGAGCAGCATTGACAGGCTCGTCGAGGCTGCGGTTGCTCCGCCCCCGACCTTGAACGCTTTCGCAGCGTCCGCAACGAAGACCCGCGTCTGGGTCATGAAGGCGTAGGCGGCGGCGGCGATGGAACTCCACACGATAAGCATCAGGCCGCGGCGATTTTCCTCCGCGCCGCCTGCCCCGGTGCCGACCTTCAGGACCTCGGCCGCAGCGACGCCTTCCGGGAAAGGTAGATCAGTGCCGGTGACCAACGCGCGGCGCAGCGGCACCGAGTACATGACGCCGAGAATGACGCCGATGCCGATGACGGCCACGCTCAGCCAGTAAGGAAAGCCGGTCCACCAGCCGACCATGATCAGGCCGGGCAGGACGAACACGATCGCCGACAGCAACCCCGCCGCGGAAGCGATGGTCTGGACGATATTGTTTTCTTGGATCGTCGAGTCCCGGAAGGCGCGGAGCACGGCCATCGAGATGACGGCGGCCGGGATTGACGTTGCGACGGTCAGTCCGATCTTGAGCCCGGCATAGACGTTCGCCGCGGTCAGGATGACGGTGAGAATAGCGCCGAGGACGATGCCCCTGAGCGTGAGTTCCTTGATCGAACCGCTCGCCCGCAGGCCCGCGTCAGTCGTCGCCATCCATTCCCCCTTTTTTAGCCTTGCGGGCACATGCCGTCTGGCGCCGGCGTCGAATGCCGCCGGATTGCGCGCCATTGCCCGTCGTCCTTCACCCAAACGTCAGTGAGGAAGACGCAGTCTTCAATGATTCGCCCGAGATATTTAACGCGCCATCTGGCCCGGACCGTTCCGACCATGACCTGCTCCAGCGAGGTCGCGTCGTGCACTTCGAGTTCGATATCCTGCACGTCGCGGCGCTGGATGGCGTCGAGCCATTCGTCGCGGTGCATCATGAACGCGCCTGTCGAGCGCGTGCCGATCAGCACGAAATCCGGATGAACGAGCGCGCGCAGCTTATCCATGTCGCGGCTGCACAAGGCATCGCGCCACTCGCGCTCAAGCGCCTCGATCAGCTGGCGATTCTTGTCGGCCACGCTTCTCTCTCCCCGCGCCTCTTTAGGGCCGAACTTTAACAAAGCGAAAGGTTGTATCGTATCGTTGTAGCAGCAAATCAGCACCGCTGCGCGTCAACGGCTGATTCCCGAAGGCCGCCGTCCCGAAATCGTTGGCGTGAAAGCGAAACAGAAGTCGGTGGCCGCGGTCGGCGCTGAGCGAGACGAGCTGACCCGCCGTTTCGGACATCGGCATCAGCGGCTGCACCGACGTGACGATTCGCCCGCGCAGATCGACTCGGCCCTCCTCATCGGCGACGATTAGCGCGGGTTCGGTGTCGCCGGCGAGACGGGCGAGGGCATGTAGAGGACCGCCCCAACCGAAGTCTGTCTTTTCGAGCGTAATGAAAAGCTCGCCCTTCGGCGCCGGTTCGTCCCGGACGAGCTCGAAGCTGGGCTCCTTCGGCATTGGGTTTGAAGTCAGGCGGACGGTGCTGCCGTCAGCGACCCAGTCTCCTTCGGCCTGCTCGTCCATCGCGCCGTAGGACAATCCGTAACGGAAGCGGCCGTTGGGTTGCAGCTCGAGTGCCGCCGCCACCTCCATTTGATGAGTGCGATAGAGCCCAGCGAGCGAATCGTTCGGCGCCGCTACTGCAAGGAGCAGGAGAGCCGCACCGAGTCCCATCAGCGACCCCGGAAGAGCCCGCCGAGTATCCCGCGAAGCAGCTGGTTGCCCAGCTGGCGGCCCACGGAACTGGCAGCGGCGCGGGTTGCCGACTGGATGACCTTGTCGGTCATGGTCGGCCGCGCCGCCTCGCGCGCGGCGCGCGCCTCCGCCTGGGCCTGCTGGCGTTCGCGTTGGGCCTGCAGGCGTTCCTGCTCACGCTGGAGCCGAAGCTGCTCGCGCTGCGCGACGGCATCGGCCTTCGCCTGCTCCGCGGCCTGCTTGTCGGCATCAGTTTTCGCTTGCGTGGCGGCCGTTGCCGCAGCGGCCTCCGCAGTCTTGGCCGCGATCATCTCCTCGGCCGATTCACGGTCGAGCAGGCTGTCGTACTTGTTGCCGACCTGGTCGGTGGTCACCAGGACCTGCCGCTCCTGCGGACTGATCGGGCCGACGCGCGAACTCGGCGGCTTGATGAGCACACGCTGCACGGGCGACGGCGAGCCGTCTTCCTGGAGCAGCGAAACGAGCGCTTCGCCGATTTTCAGCTCCGTGATCGCGCTTGCAACATCGATCGCCGGATTGGGCCTAAAAGTGTCGGCGGCGGACTTCACCGCTTGCTGGTCGCGCGGCGTGAACGCGTTGAGCTTGTGCTGGATGCGGTTGTTCAGCTGCGCCGCGACGGTATCCGGAATGTCGATCGGATTCTGCGTGATGAAATAAACCCCGACGCCCTTCGATCGGATCAGGCGAACGACCTGCTCGACCTTTTCGAGCAAAGCGGGTGGCGAGTCGCTGAACAGCAGGTGCGCTTCGTCGAAGAAAAAGGCGAGCTTCGGCAGCGGCTGGTCGCCGATCTCGGGCAATTGCTCGAACAGCTCCGACAGCAGCCAGAGGAGGAAGGTCGAATAGAGCCGCGGGCTCTGCATCAGCTTGTCGGCGGCGAGGATGTTGACGACTCCGCGGGCGCTGTCGTCGACGTGAAGGAAATCGTCGAGATCGAGAGCGGGCTCGCCGAAGAAATGGTCGCCGCCCTGGCTTCTCAGCTGGAGCAGCGAGCGCTGGATCGCGCCAACCGACTGCTTCGAGACGTTGCCATATTCGAGGGTCAGCTCGTCGGCGCGCTCACCGACATTGACCAGCATCGCCTGCAGGTCGTCCAGATCGATGAGCGGCAGGCCTTCCTTGTCGGCGACGTGAAAGGCGATGGTCAGCACCCCTTCCTGGACCTCATTGAGGTTCATAAGACGCGCGAGGAGCAGCGGACCCATTTCCGTCACGGTCGTCCGGATCGGATGGCCCTGTTCGCCGAACAGGTCCCACAGCTGCACCGGGCAGTCGCGATATTGCCACCCGGCGTAACCGATGTCCTGCGCACGGCCTGCGAAGACCTCGTGCATCTTGGACGTTGGCGAGCCTGCCATCGCGAGACCCGACAGGTCACCTTTGACGTCTGCAACGAAGGTCGGGACTCCCGCAGCCGACAGGCCCTCGACGATTCCCTGCAGCGTGACCGTCTTGCCGGTGCCCGTCGCCCCGGCGATCAGGCCGTGGCGGTTCGCCCGCGTAAGTTCGAGTTTCTGTGGATTGCCGCCGCCCGATTCGGCGCCGATGAATATGCTATTGTCGCTCAAAGCTGGCCTCCGGCGCCCCTTCGCTCAGCGACTGCTGTAGCACAAGGACCGCCGGAGGGGAGACCAGGCTTCTACTTACCGCTGATGTCGATGCCGACGAACGCTTCCGGCGCGCTCCCGCGCTTCACCAGGAGCAGCACGCTCGAGCGCCCCGTACGGCGCGCGGTGTCGACCGCGGAGACGATCTGCGCCGGTGTCGTCACGAGCTGATTATTCACCGAGACGATCAGGTCGCCGCGCTGAAGGCCCTCCTCGCCCGCGTCGCTGTTGGGATCGACGGCGGTAATGATCACACCTCGCGCCGAGGCCGGCAAATTGGCGGCCCGGGCTAGCTCGGGACTGATCGGCGCCAACGACAGACCCAGAGTCTTCTGCGGCGCGCTCGACGTTGTACCCTGACCATCTGGCGTAGTTGCGTCTCCGCCGCTGATTTTGGCGAGAGCTTCCTCCGTGGGACGCTGGCCTACGACCACGTTTACGGAGGCACGCTTGCCCGCCCGGATGATCTCGAGCGGGACGCGCGAGCCGACGGGGGTATTGGCAATGAGGTACGATACGGTCTGGTCGGGGGTGACCGGCTGGCCGTTCACGCGAACGATGACGTCGCCCTGCTGCAGCCCGCCGCGGGCCGCCGGGCCGTTGGCGACCACCGAGCGGACGATCTCGCCGCTATCCTTCGGCAGCCCGAGGCTCGGAGCGAGGTTCTCGTCGAGCGGCTGGAGGCCGACGCCCAGGTAGCCGCGCTGCGGCCGCTGGCCGCGCATCAGGGATTCAACGACCGGCTTGGCAGCCTCCGCCGGGATCGCGAGGCCGATACCCACTGACGCGCCGGTAGGCGAGATCAGCGCGGAGTTGATCCCGATCACGTTTCCATTGAGGTCGAACATCGGACCGCCGCTGTTGCCCATGTTGATGGCCGCGTCGGTCTGAATGTAACGATCGTAGGCGCCGACGCCCGTGATCCCGCGGTGAAGCGCGGAGAT
>Ga0164308_10002073_pt1 | contig 10689 bp, 10 predicted proteins | sample Whisoiple_246_MG_FD_109983 | JGI IMG/M metagenome (GOLD analysis project Ga0164308, IMG submission 109983) | Soil microbial communities amended with fresh organic matter from upstate New York, USA - Whitman soil sample_246_MG | ecosystem: Environmental > Terrestrial > Soil > Unclassified >... | reverse complement strand
GCTGCTGCCCTTCCTGCTTGCGCATGCCTCCTCGCCGAACTACACCGTCGAATTCGGCTGGAAGAAGGGCGACTTCGTCATCTGGGACAACCAGGCCACGTGGCACTTCGCCGTCAACGACTACGACGGACCGCGCGCCTACCCGAAGGTCATCGGCGGCTGACGACTCGACCAGCCGTCATATGTCCGAACTCTCACGCCAGAGATCGATTCCGGAGTCGGACGCGAACTGATCGATCTCGGCGAGCTCATCCGGGGCGAAGTCGAGGTTGGTGAGTGCACCGAGATTCTCGTCGAGTTGGGCCACGCTCGACGCGCCGATCAGCGTCGACGCCACCGTCGGGTCGCGTAGCACCCAAGCCAGGGCAAGTTGTGCCAGCGACTGGCCACGCCGCTCGGCGATGCTGGCGAGCCCACGAAGTTGCTCGCGTACGTCGTCGGTCACCAGGTCGGCGTCGAAGGTCGGACGTGTCGTCGCGCGTTCGACGTCGGCTGCGGGCTGTCGCAAGTAGCGGTCGGTCAAGAGGCCCTGGGCCAGCGCGGTGAAGGCGATGGCTCCCATCCCGGCGTTGGCGAGCTCGGTGGTCAGCCCGCCCTCGATCCACCGGTTGAGCAATGAGTAGGACGGCTGGTGAATCACCAGCGGCGTGCCGAGTTGCCGCGCGATGGCCGCCGCTTCAGCCGTCTTGGTGGCCGAGTACGACGAGATCCCCACGTAGCGAGCCTTGCCCGCACGCACCGCCGTGTCGAGCGCGCCTATCGTCTCGGCGAGCGGCGTGACGGGATCGATTCGGTGGGAATAGAAGATGTCGACGTAGTCGAGCCCGAGCCGGTCGAGCGATTCATCAAGGCTCGCAAGCAGATACACCCGACCGCCGAGCTCGCCGTAGGGTCCCGGCCACATGTCCCAGCCAGCCTTCGTGGAGATGATCAGCTCGTTGCGATACGGCTTGAAGTCGCGACGCAACATCCGGCCGAAGTTCTCCTCGGCAGACCCGTACGGCGGGCCGTAGTTATTGGCGAGATCGAAGTGCGTGATCCCGTGATCGAAAGCGTGACGCAGCACCTGCCGTTGCCCGTCGAACGGTCTGTCGTCCCCGAAGTTGTACCAGAGGCCGAGCGAGATCGCGGGCAGTAAAAGCCCTGAGGAGCCCACCCGCCGGTACGGCATCGCGTCATAGCGCTCGCGCGCCGCCACCCACGGATCGTGGGTGAACGGAACGTCGGAGATGGGAACGTCCTCGGCCATATAGGTCATCGTAATTCCCTGGCCCAGCTCAAACGGCGGCACGCTCGAATTTCCGTCGGGGCGAGTGAAACTGGACGGCAAGGACAGTTCTTTGGGGATGCCTTTTTCTTGGTCGCGCCGGTGCGAGGAGCAAAGGGGACTCTGTTCACACCGGTCGCCGCTGGAGTGGACGTCACCGAGGGCTTTCACGAGCGTTGGCCAAGGACGAGGCGCGTCGCGCGGTTCACGCCCGCCGGTCGAGCGGCAGGTAAAAGAATCCCGCCGATTTCATAGCTCCACCGTAGGGGGACGTTGCGTCAAGGTGTGTGAAGACCTCGAACCTGTGAACTTCGTGACAGCCCAGCCACGTTGGCCGGTTCGGTACGCAACGGACTGGAGCACCCCCGATGACAGACATCAGTCTGGCGCCGCGCCCGGTCGACTCCGAGTTCGCGTCGGCCACGCAGGGGGCGGCGCGCTCCAGAGAAGTGTTCCTCCCGGCGAATTCACGACGACCCACGGCGCTTGCGTCCGTGTGGCGGCGGCTGCACTGGCCGCTTGGCATCTACACGACTCCGGTGCTGATCCTGGTCGTCTGGGAGGTGGCCGGACTGACCGGCATCCTCCCGCCGATGTATGCACCCACCCCCACCGACATTGCGGCCACAGCGGTGCAGTTGTGGAACGACGGAGTCCTGGGTCCTGATCTCGCAATCTCGTTGCAGCGCGCGGGATTGGGTCTTGCGCTCGGTTTGAGCGTGGGCATCGTGACGGGGGTGCTTGGCGGATTCCTCCGACGTGGCGAGTACCTGTTCAACGGACTCGCCCAGATACTCAATACGATCCCGCTGCTGGCCGTCCTGCCGCTGATGATCGTGTGGTTCGGCATCGACGAGCTGACGAAGGTGCTGTTGATTGCCTTCGGGGCCGGCGTGCCGATGTACCTCAACCTGTTCGCCGCCATCCGTGGAGTTGACCACCGACTGATCGAAATGGCGCGGACCACCGGCGCGGGACGATCGCGAATCGTCACGTGGGTGCTGCTGCCGGGGGCTCTTCCCGGATTTCTCGTGGGACTGCGCTTCTCGCTCGCCTACAGCGTGCTCGGGTTGGTGGCCGCCGAGACGGTGAACGCCAATCAGGGACTCGGCTTCCTCGTCACGCAGGCCCAGACGTACCTGCAGACCAACCAGGTCTTCGTCGGCCTGGTGATCTACTCGATCCTTGGGCTGTTGGCCGACCAGGTCGTCCGGATTCTCGAGCGGGTCCTGCTGCGGTGGCGGCCAAGCTACGAGGCGACGTGACCGCCGCGGCCGTCGGCGTGCCGCGCCAACAGACCGGCGTGGTCGTCGAGCAGGTGGTTCGCACGTTCGGTGAGCGCACCGTCCTGGATCACCTGGATCTGACGATCGATGACGAGGAGCTCGTCGTCCTGCTCGGCCCATCGGGCTGCGGAAAGAGCACGCTGCTACGCCTGCTCGCCGGTCTGGACAGGCCCGACGGTGGCCGCATCGAGGTCCCCGTCAACCGTGCCATCGTGTTCCAGGGCGACCGGTTGCTGCCGTGGCAGCGAGTGCTTCGCAACGTCACGCTGGGCCTGCGCGGCCCGGACGCTGACCAGCGGGCGCGCAAGGCGCTTACCGACGTCCATCTCAGTGACCGCGAAAGCGCTTGGCCCAAACAGCTATCGGGAGGCGAGGCGCAACGCGTCGCGCTGGCGCGCGCCCTGGTGTCCGAACCGGAACTGATCCTGCTGGATGAGCCGTTCGCAGCGTTGGATGCGATCACCAGGGTGCGGATGCACGAGCTGGTTCGTGAGCTTCGCCGAGCGCACCATGCCTCGATGCTGCTTGTCACCCACGACGTCGACGAGGCGATCGCGCTCGCCGACCGGATCGTCATCATGAACAGCGGACGGATCGGCAACGCCCACCGCGTGGAGCTGTCCGCCCGCGACCGCGAAGCCAGTATCGCGCGCGAGGAACTCCGGTTGGCGCTCCTGGCCGAGCTCGGGCTGGCCAACCCCCACTGACCTCATCCCTCACTCATCACGCACAGGAGAAACCATGTCCGACAAGTCCTTCCGAGCCATCAGCGCCGCGCTGCTCCTGACCGTCAGCAGCGTACTCGCGGCGTGCGGCTCGTCGTCGACGCCTGCCACCCAAGGCCCACTGAGCAACTCGGGTGGCTCGTCGGCCGCTGCCTCCCATCCCGAATGGAGTCAGTACACCTTCACTATTGGAGACAACGGCGGCGACGGTAGCGAAGAACTGTCGAAGGTCACCGGCGCCTTCGACGATGCGCCCTACAAGACCAAGTTCGCCCGATTCGACTACGGTCCGCCGCTGGTCCAGGCTGCCACGGCCGGCGACATCGACCTTGGGTACGTCGGCACCGTTCCGCCGATCACGGGTGCGGCAAAGCAGTACGGCTTCAAGATCGTCGCCACCCAGCACGGCGCCGACGCCACCAAGTCGGCCGAGAACATCATCGTGCCCAAGGACTCACCGATCCAGACGCTGAGTGACCTCAAGGGCAAGAAGATTGCCATTCCGCAGGGCAGTTCGGCGCACGGCCTCGCGCTGCTCGCGCTCAAGAGCGTTGGCTTGACGCCGAAGGACGTCGAGCTCGTGTACCTGGCCCCGGCAGCGGGTGCCACGGCGTTCAACACCGGGAAGGTGGACGCCTGGTCCATCTGGAACCCGCAGTCGGCGATCGCAGTTGGAGACGGAGCCCGCATCATCGCCAAGGGGCTACCGCCCATCGACCAGATCAACAACTACTACGTCGCGACGGACAAGTCGCTGAGCGACCCGGGCAGGCGAGCCGCCCTGACGGATGTGCTGACTCGGATCGCACGAATCTTCAACTGGGCGCAGCAGCACCCCGACGAGTACGCCAAGGCGATCGCCAAGGAGACCGGGGTACCCCTCGAGGATGCCCGCGCGACCGTCGACTCGTACCCGTTCAAGGTCGCCCAGGTCGTGCCCGCGGACATCAAGGCCGAGCAGGAGCTCAGTGATGCCTTCCTCGAGGCAGGAGAGATCAAGAAGCAGGTCGATGTCGCGACCATCACCGACAACCTGCTGCCCGACGGGTTCGACAGCGCCAAGTTGTCCTGACGCACAAGCCATCTCGAACATCGGAGTCATCAGTGAGCGCCAGCCGGCGTGAATTGCACCTCAACGCCTTTCTGATGGAGGCCGGCCACCACGAGGCGGCGTGGCGCCTTCCGGATAGCAACCCGCGCGCCGATTTCGACTTGTCGCACTGGATCGGGCTGGCCCAGCTTGCGGAGGCGGCCAAGTTCGACTCGCTGTTCCTCGCCGACGGTCCGGCGCTGACCGGCAGCGGTGAATTCCGGCCGCCTGGTCAGCTCGAGCCGTTCACCCTGCTGACCGCACTGTCCCAGCACACCAGTCGCATTGGGCTGATCGCCACCGTGTCGTCGACCTACAACGAGCCCTACAACTTGGCGCGCAGGCTCGCCTCGGTCGACCACGTCAGCGGCGGACGGGCCGGATGGAACATCGTCACCTCGGCGGGTGCCGACGAAGCGGCCAACTTCGGACTCGACGACCGCCCCAGCCACGCGAGGCGTTATGAACGCGCCGACGAGTTCCTCACCATCGCCAAGGCGCTCTGGGACAGCTGGGAGAGCGCAGCCGTGCTCGCCGACAAGGAAGCTGGCCGGTACGCCGATCCGCAGCGCCTGCATCGCATCGATCACAAAGGTCGCCACTTCACCGTCGCGGGCCCGCTCAACGTGGAGCGCCCGCCCCAGGGCTACCCGCTGCTGGTTCAGGCCGGATCCTCCGAGGACGGCAAGACGTTCGCCGCCCGCCACGCGGAAGCCATCTTCACGGCGCACCAAACCTATGAGCGCGCAGCCGAGTTCTACCGTGACATCAAGACGCGCGCGAAGACCGTCGGTCGCGACCCCGACGGCGTGCTGGTGCTGCCGGGCATCGTTCCGTTCATCGGATCGACGGAACAGGAGGCTGCCGAGCTGGCGCGCCAGGTCGACGAGCTCCGCGTCCCCGAGTACGGGCTGTCACAACTGGCATGGAACTTCGAGGTGGACCCGTCGGTCTTCGAGCTCGACGCGCCGTTGCCCGATTTCATCCTGGCGCGGCCGAAACTCGAAGGCGCGCAGAGTAGATCGGACCTTATCATCGAGCTCGCGGTCCGCGAGGAGCTGACGGTTCGAGAACTGCTGTCGCGGTTGGGCGGCGGTCGGGGGCACTTCACGTTCGTCGGGACGCCCGAACAGGCCGCCGAGACGATCATCGCGTGGTTCGAGGGCGGGGCCGCCGACGGATTCAACATCATGGCGCCGACGCTGCCGTCTGCGCTGGAGACCTTCATCGAGCACGTGCTCCCTATCATTAGGGAGAAGGGGCTGTTTCGCGAGGAGTACCTGGGTAGCACACTGCGTGAACACTATGGGCTGCCGATTCCGTCGAATCAATTCGAGCGCAATGCGTGAAACTCCGCCCGCGTTGTCGATCACGGGCCTGCGCAAGGTCTACCGCGACGGCGTCACGGCAATCGAGAACCTGGACCTCGAACTGGCCGACGGCGCGTTCTTCGGGCTGCTCGGCCCGAACGGCGCGGGCAAGACCACGCTGATCGGAGCGGTCAGCAACGTCATTCGCCCTAGCGCAGGGGATTTGACGGTGTTCGGGCACGACTACCGCACCAGGTCAGCCCGCCGCCTGATCGGGCTGGCCGAACAGGACATCAACGTCGACCGCTTCCTGTCGGTCCGGCAGTTGCTCGTCTACCACGCCGGCTACCACGGCATCGGGCGCAAGACGGCGGCGCGGCGTGCCGACGAACTGCTCGAGACGTTTGGCCTCGGACACAAGGCCGAGGGCCGGGCCTACGAACTGTCTGGCGGCATGCAGCGCCGACTCGTGCTGGCGCGCGCACTGATTCACCACCCCCGGCTGTTGATCCTCGACGAACCCACCGCAGGCGTCGACGTCGCACTGCGCTCGGAGATCTGGCGATTGGTGAAGGGGCTCAACGCGGCTGGCACGACGATCCTGCTGACCACCCACTACCTGCACGAAGCTGAGACGCTGTGCGATGAGATCGCACTCATCGCCGCGGGCCGCATCGTCGACCGCGGCTCTGCGGCGTCCCTGCGACATCGATACCAGGCGCGGGACATCTCCGAGGTCTACGACAGGGTGATGACTGCGGAGGCCGCCTCGTGAGCGATACCGACGTAAAGCACCTCACGCCGTACGACGAGCCGTACGAAGCTGAACGTGCTCCGTTCCTCTGGCTGGCCGAACGCGAGGTGTTGAGATTCCTCAACATCGGGCCGTATGCCATTGCGGGTCCGGTGCTTTCCACGATCCTGTTCGTCATCGTGTTCGGCTCGGCACTGGGGCACCGGGTCGCGCCCATCGACGGCGTCGCGTACGGGCAGTACATCGTGCCGGGCCTCCTCGCGCAGGCGATCCTGACGGTCGGATTCGTCAACGGAACGACGAGCCTGTTCGAAGCGCGCCGCGATAAGTACATCAACGACGTATTCGCGAGTCCGCTGCGATGGTGGGAGATCAACGCGGCGCTCGTCACCGGGGGAGTCGTCCGAGGGTTCATCGTCGGTGCAGGCGTGTTGGCCATCGCCGTGCCGCTCACCGGAACCGCGTTCGTGGCGCGGCCCTTCATCTTCGTGCTCGGCACGCTCGCAGTACTTTTGGTCGCCGGCCAGGTCGGTGTGATCGCAGGCAGCCTGGCCAAGTCGCTCGACCACGTGTATTCGATGGAGTCGATCGTTCTGCTGCCTCTCGGATTCCTTGGCGGAGTCTTCTATTCGGTCGCACAGCTGCCCCACGTCTGGGACGTGCTCAGCAGGATCAATCCCGTCTTCTGGCTGGTCCAGGTGGAGCGTATCGGCCTACTTGGACAGGCCGACGTCGGCGCGGCACCCGCGCTGGTCGTGGTGTGGGCGCTGGCGGCAGCCCTGTCGGTCTGGTCGGCGATCATCTTCGGCACGAATCGACTCAAGGCCTGAAAACGTAGCTACGAGCACATGATCGAGAGGGCGGACGATGACCACTGGCGACACGGTCGCAACGTTGACGACGGACGTGTTGGTGATCGGTGGCGGCCCGGCGGGCACGTGGGCCGCCATCAAGGCGACGCAGGCCGGGGCGGACGTCGTCCTGGTGGACAAGGGCCACACCGGTTCGAGCGGAGCGACGGCGTCGGTCGGCACCGGTGTCTGGTACGTCGACGACGTGCCGGAGCTGCGGGAGGCGGCGATGGCAAGTCGCGAGGTCCTTGGCGGTCACCTCGCCGAGCGGGACTGGATGACCCGCGTGCTCGACGAAACCCACGACCGGATGGACGAACTCGCCGCGGTGCAACGCTATCCGTTCCCGATCGATGCGTATGGCCGGCCAATCCGCAACGACCTGCAGGGGCCCGAGTACATGCGGCGTCAACGCACCCGGGTGCAACGCCTTGGGGTGCGCATCCTCGACCACACCCCGGCGCTGGAACTCCTGGTCGACGACGACGGCGTGGCGTCGGGCGCGGTGGCCCTCGACCGTGCCTCGGGTCACACCGTCCGCATCGAGGCCGGGGCGGTGGTGCTCGCCGCCGGTGGCTGCGCCTTCCAATCCAAGTCACTGGGTTGTGACGTCAACACCGGTGACGGGGCGCTGATGGCCGTCGAAGCGGGCGCGGTCCTGTCGGGCATGGAGTTCTCGAATTCGTTCGCCATCGCGCCGAAGGGCACCTCGCTGACCAAGACCGCCTACTACTCGTGGGCGACGTTCTACCGCGGCGACAGAACACCCATCGAGGGAGCGGGCTCCGCCCGAGGTCGCACCGTCATCGCCAAGACACTCTGCGACGAGCCTGTCTTCGCACGCATCGACCGGGTCACCGAAGCCGAGCGAGTCGGCATGCGCAAGGGCCAGCCCAACTTCTTCCTCGTCTTCGACCGGCTCGGCATCGACCCGTTCACCGACTTCTTCGAAATCACCCTGGTGGCCGAGGGCACCGTTCGCGGCACCGGAGGTGTCCGAATCGCGGACTACGACTGCGCCACCGACGTCCCAGGGCTCTACGCCGCGGGTGACACGGCAACCCGCGAACTGATCTGCGGCGGCTTCACCGGCGGCGGCAGCCACAACGCGGCCTGGGCGGCATCCTCGGGCAGCTGGGCGGGCCGCGGCGCCGCAACGTTTGCGCGTCGTCGGGGCGACCGACCCGCCACGCTGCGCGCGCTCGGCGGCGCCGGGTTGCGGCCCGACGGTCGGGTCGGACTCGACTACCGGGCGGTGACGGCCGCCGTTCAACGCCACGTGCTGCCGCACGAACACAACTTCCTCCGCCACGGCGACCAGCTGGCGCCTGCCCTGCAGTCGTTGCACGACGCCTGGTCGGCGGTGCGGGCGAACTTGGGGGCCGAAGGTGAAGACGTCTTCAGGGCCAGGGAGGCGGCCGCCATGGTGGCGCACAGCCGCTGGATGTATCACGCAGCCCTGCAGCGCACCGAGACTCGCGGCATGCACAAGCGCATCGATCACCCGACGCAGGATCCGGATCAGCGCTACCGACTGCTGACCGGTGGGCTCGATGACATTTGGACCCGACCCGAGCCGGCCGGAGCTCCGGTCGGCGGTCGAGCGGCGTGATCGAAGTCGTTGCGGGCGAGCGTTGTATCGGGTGCGATCGCTGCATCGAGGTGTGTCCGACCCGGGTATTCGATCGTGGCGAGGGCGGCATCCCGGTGATCGCCAGGCAGGACAGCTGTCAGACGTGCTTTCAGTGTGAGGCGTACTGTCCGACCGACGCCCTCTTCGTTGCGCCGTTCGCCACGCCGGCAGCCGCTGATTCCGATTTCCGCGACGCCACCCACCTTCAGGCCAATGGCCTGCTCGGCGGCTACCGCCGCGAATTGGGCTGGGGTAGCGGGCGAAGGCTAGGTGCCCGCACCGCCGTCGGCCCGGAGTACCCGGACTGACGCGCTCAGCGAGGGTTCTTCTCGCCGGCTTCGACGGCGACGCTCAGCCTGTTCTCGGTCGGAGCCACCGGGCACGTGGCGAAATCGGTAAAGGAGCACGGCAGGTTCGACGCCCGGTTGAAGTCGAGGGTCACGCTCCCATCCGCGTCCGGTGAGGTGACCGAAAGCGACCGTGCGCCAGGGTATGTCGTCACACCGCTGGTGTCGTCGGTGAACAGGGCGTGCAACTCACCCGACGGGCGGCCGAAGGCGACCAATTGCAAAGCGGCGCCTGCCAATTCGAAGTCGATAACGCCGACGGCCGTGTGATGGTGCTCGAGTCCCTCCACCACCGCCCCGGTCGTGACGGTCTTCGACGTCTCATACGGTGTGAACGTGCCTGTGACACGCCACCGCTCGCTGGGGGCGTAGGTGGGAATCCCGCGGTAAGCCTGCAGGTATGGCGACTTGGGGTCACGCACCCGCAACGCGACCGCGCCGGTGCGGCGAATGACTTCGATGCGGCGATCGCCGGCCTCGACGAGGAGCCCAGGCGCGCCCTCGACCGGCTCGAGCCGCTCGGTTCCCGCGATGCCCTCGACATATGCCAGCTCGGCATCGGCCCGCCACCGACCTGGAAGGTCCGCGACGGTCTCGAACTCCTCACTGAGCCAATACAAGCCGGTGATGCTCACCCAGCCCAGCGGGTCTGCGTAGTAGCGCTCGCGATCGGTGTGCCATTCGTTCCAGGCCGTCTCGAACGTCGCCGCCTCGGCGGCTGTGGTGGTGGTCATGATTCGCTCCGCTCCCTTCCAATCAGCTCATCTGTTCCGATGCCGAGCGCGAAACCGCGCACCGTACAATCGCTTTCCGATTCGACTGCGCCACCAGCGGCCTGCTCGGCATCCGATCCCGAAGTACGGGGGCGACGTCGGATTGGAACAGCTCCAGGCTGCGACGCTTCTGCCCGACGGTGACACCGTCGGGCTCTGCACTGAGGTGTATCACTTCGTGACCGAGCTGCTCGTGGTAGCGGCTGACCTTGTCGATGACCTGCTGCGGGCTGCCGATCAGCGCCGAGCTACGTTCCACGAAGTCCTCGATCGATTCGAACACGACGGGCAGGCCTGCGCGCCGCTGGAACGCCAAGCGTGTTTCGAAGGCAGGCCGGTACTCGGCGATCGCCTGTTGCGACGTCTCGGCGACGTGAAAACCGGCGGTGCCCGCACCGACCAGCGCATCCTCGGGACGGTGGCCGTAAGACTCCCACCGTTGCCGGTAGTGCCGCACCAGTTCGGCGTAGGGCTCGATGGGGTAGGTCACGTTGGCGGAGAAGATCGGGTCACCGAAGCGCGCCGCGAGGTCGACGGAATCCTTGCTGGTCGCGCTCCCGTGCCAGATCCGGATCCGTTGCTGCAGCGGACGGGGGAGTGCCTTGGCCTTCACGAGTGACGGGCGAAAGTGGCCGGACCACGTCACCTCGTCG
>Ga0164308_10002072_pt1 | contig 10689 bp, 8 predicted proteins | sample Whisoiple_246_MG_FD_109983 | JGI IMG/M metagenome (GOLD analysis project Ga0164308, IMG submission 109983) | Soil microbial communities amended with fresh organic matter from upstate New York, USA - Whitman soil sample_246_MG | ecosystem: Environmental > Terrestrial > Soil > Unclassified >... | reverse complement strand
CGCTCCGTCACGTCGCGGGCGATGCCCACCAAACCAGCGTTCGTCCCGCTGGCGGATCGGACGGGCGCGAGCGTGGTGGAGTAGAACACCGGGCCTTCGCTGCCCTCGAACTCCCGCAAGAACCGGAGGGCGGTCGCTCCCTTGACCAGCACCTGTGCTTCGTCGAGCTCGACCACGTCGGCAATCTCGCCCCGGACTCCGAGCTCCGAGAGGCGCTTTCCAATGGCCTCGGACGGGTCCGACAGGCCGAGGGCATCGGCGAGCGCCCGGTTGGCCCGTTCGAAGCGCAGCTCGCTATCCTTGAAGAAGATCGCGTCCGGGATGTTGTTCATCAGGTCTTCGAGCAGCTGGTTTCGGCGCTCTAGCTTCCGATGCAGATCGAAGTAGTCGACGCCCTGGCGCACGACCCTTTGCAAGTCGTTGGGATCCCACGGCTTGGTGACGTAGGCGAAGATGCGGCCGTTGTTCACGGCGCGAATCACGGCGGTCAAGTCTGCGTACCCCGTCACCATCACGCGAGTTGCGTCGCAGGTGTCGGCGATCCTCGTCAAAAGCTCGTCTCCGCTCATGCCGGGCATTCGTTGGTCCGAGATGACGAGCGCCACGTCCTTCTCGTCCTCGATGAGCCGTAGCGCCAGCAGGGGCGAAGTTGCCTGTAAGACCTCGTATCGATCCGACAGCTGGTCCTGCAGCGCCACGAGAACTTGCTCTTCGTCGTCGACGATGAGCACCCGTTGATGCCCGCCGCCACCTTCCATTGCCAATGCCGCTGACATGACCCTCCTGAGGCAATTGTAGAGATGGTCTGCCAATGTGCCCGTCCCGCGCGGAGCAGGCTCTTTCCCGGGTTGTCAGCGAGGGTGCCCGGGGAACACCGAGGCGACGAAGCCCGAAATGGACCGCGAAGGCCCTCAGGGTGACCCTCGCCCTGGGTCGACGCGGCCCGGGGTGGGTGTGAGCGACCCGGGCCGTGACTTTGGCCACGCCGTCGACCATGGAGAAATGCCGGGATTCTCGGCGAACGCAGAGTTGGCCCGGGGCGTGCATAGCGTTGAGGCAAAGGGGATCAACATGAGCCAATCGACTGCTGCCAGCATCCATTACGTCCAGGACATGCAACCGCTTCGGGCCCTCGTGCTCCTGGAGGCCCTCCAACCGCCGCAGGTGGAGGCCATCGAGTCCGCGATTGGGGCCTGCCGTGTCGACGCGCGTCTCTACCGCAAGCCGGCAGACCTGATTCGTGAGCTCGGCACCAATGGGGCTCACGTGGTCGTCATCAGCGCGGAAGCCGCCAAGGCAGGCGACGTCTGCGCGGCCGTTCGCCGGCTCGTCGGCAGGCAGGTCGTGATCATCGGGATCGCTCCGCAGGTCGAAGGCGTTGCCTTCGGCGAGTTCGCGGGGTGGGGTGGGGACGATCTCATCCAGGCCGATTCGAAGCGCGCCCTCAGCGCACGCTTTCGCACGATTCGGAGCGACCTGGTGAAGGCGGGCGCCACGCGCACCATTCCGCAGCCGCGAGAGGATGGTCGCTTCCTGGTGGTGGCCCCGGAAAAGTCGGAGGTGGCCGCCAGCGCTCCGGTGATCGAGCAAGCTGGGCACCATGCCGTCGTCGTCCACACGTTCGAGGACGCTGCGACTCGCCTCAGCGTTGGCCGCGACATCCGCTTGGTGATCGACGCGCGCATGCCGGGAGCGCTCGACTTCGTCGATACTGCCCTGACCCAGGATTCTTGCGCCGGGATCGTTCTGGCCTGCCTGCCGCAGCAGCTCGGCCAGCTGACGAAGCGCTACGAAGAGAGCAGCGATCGTTTGATCGTTCTGGACTGCTTCTCGTCCACGGACGCCGTGGTGCTCGCGGCCAATCAGCTGAAGGCCCAGCCGTCCAACCGGCGTTCGACCGAGCGGCTGCTGTTTTCGACCCTCGTCGCCTTCCGCGAAGCTGGTGGCGACGCCGACCAGGTCGGCTACACCTACAACATCAGTGCCGGCGGCATGTACGTGCGCACGACTGCGATGCCTTTGAGCGAGCAGGTCTGGATCGAGATCGTGCCTCCGGGTTCCATGGAGCGCGTTCGGCTGGAAGGGCGCGTTGCCTGGCGTACCCCCGTCACGCGCGCGGACAGCTCGCCTTTCCCGGTTGGCATCGGCATCGAGATCACCGAAGGCAGCAAGCGATCGCTCGCCGCCTGGCAAGAAGGATATCGGGCCTTGCAGTCGAAGTTCGATGTTGCGTCGCAGCGGAAACCGCGCCTGATGACCCCCTCCGTTGAGCTGGCGCGCCAGGATGCTCAGTCGGTTCCGGCCGAGCTCGACCCGGCTTGTCGACCGACCGTCAAGCCGCCCACCGCCAATCGCCGCCGGGACATCTGGTCGTCGATGAGCTCGGGCCCGTCAGCCGTCCATCTTGCCAGCCAGGCCATGACGCTTGAGCAGCCGCCGCAAGTTGCTGCGGTCGACACCAGATTGCCGCGCCGCTTCGGAAAGATTCCCTCCGCTCCTGTCTAAGAGGCCCTGGAGGTAGCGCCGCTCGAAGGCTTCTCGTGCGTCGGCCATGGGCAGGTCGCCCAAGCCGAACTGCGTGGGGGGCGACGATTGGCGCAGCTCGCTTGGCAAGCATTGAGCACCGATCTCTTCACCGCGCGCGAGAATCAGAGCACGCTCGATCACGTTCTCGAGCTCTCGCACGTTGCCGGGCCAGTCGTAGTTTAGGAGTAGCGTCGAGGCAGCCTCGGCGAGCCCAACCGGCCGCATCCCCAGGCGCTGGGCATGCTTCAGTATCAGGTGGACGGTGAGCGGCAGAATGTCGTCCCGCCGCTCACGCAGTGGAGGCACGTGCACCGAGAAGACGTTGATGCGGAAGTACAGGTCCTGGCGAAAGGTCTTCGCCTCGACCATTGCTCGCAAATCGCGGTGGGTCGCGGCGATCACGCGGGCGTCGACCTTGCGTTCCTCGCTACCGCCGACGGGTCGCACCGTGCCCTCCTGGAGCACGCGCAGCAGATGAACCTGCGAGGCTGGCGAGAGCTCACCAATCTCGTCGAGCAAGATGGTTCCGCCATTGGCCTGCTCGAACAGCCCGATGTGGCTGCCTGATGCGCCGGTGAACGAGCCTTTGGCGTGACCGAATAGCTCACTTTCGAGCAGGGTCGGCGACAAGGAGCCGCAGTTGATGGTCAGATAGCGTTTCGCCGAGCGCGGGCTGAGCAAGTGCACTTGCCGTGACAGAATCTCCTTGCCGGTCCCACTTTCTCCGGTGATGAGCACGGTGGCGCTGGTCGGCGCGACCAAGCCGATCAGGCGCGTGGCCTCCCGCATCGGAGGGGAGGAGCACACGAAACCTTCCATGCGGTCGCGCGCTTCGAGTCGGCTCTGCAGGAAGTCGTTGCGCTGGAGCAGTGCGAACCGCTCGGCCGCTCGCGCCACCGCCCGGAGCAAGTCACCCGCCGCAGCTGGCTTCGGCAAGAAATCGTAGGCTCCGCGCTTCATGGCCAAGACGGCCGTTTCAATGGTGCCTTTACCAGTCTGAAGCACCACGCCCGGCGGGATGCGCCCGGGGGGAAACGCGTCGACGGCGTCCAAGATCTCCGTGCCCAGGCCATCGGGCAGTTCGAGGTCCGTGACGATCACGCCTGGAGGCGGGTCGGCGTCGACGAGTGCTGCCTTGGCGTCGGTAAGGTTGCCGAACCCCCGGGCTTGGTAACCTTCGGCCGACAGGGTGCGCAGGATGCCCTGACGCAACGGTGCGTCGTCCTCGATCACGAAGACGGCAATCCGGGCCGGCGGCGGCAGGATGGACGGTCGCTCCCCCGAAGCGTTCATGCCCTGTCGCGTAGTGTCTGGGTACGCCCGCGGGAGGTCAACGTTCTCCTGAGTCCAGCTGACTCGGGGGGGTCCGTCCAACCCTCGGAGAGCGGGTTCCGTGCGAGGGCTGTAGCCAAAAATGGCTGGAGTTCTTTCGGATCGAAGCTGGCATGTCGGTTGCAAAGTTTCCGCCCGGCGGACACGGGACATGACGAAAGCATGGGAAGAAATAGATGCGATCGGTCGATTGGCCCTGTTTGGGGTGGCCTTTGCTGGGGCCACGGCCTGTACCTACCTCACCGACGATGGCGGCCTGCCGCCCCTGATGGACACGGAGCTGCCGCTCGCCTTGCCCGAGCATTGCGAGGCCAACCGAACGCTGAGCGGGTACACCGTGACCTGTGACCCGGTGCCCGGGCAGGAGGGCTCCTCGGGGGGCTCGACGCACACGGAGTTCGGGGCCGAAGGCGCAGCGCTCGGCGAAGACGCGCGGCCCACCTGGTGACGCCGGACTTCGACATCTGTGACGAACCACTCTGGCGCATCACCCAAATTCCCGAGTGGTGAGCACACTCCCAGCGCTCGATCGCCCCCTAGGCTCGTCGCGAGCGACGCTGGCGTGCGAAGATACCCAGCAAGCCAACCGCACCAAGCAGCGTGAACCAAGTCCGGTTCGAGCGCTCTCCTGCGACGTGGCAGCCGCAACCGGCGGGCACTGGAGGAAACTCCGTCCCGCCGCCTGCTGTCCCGCCGGCCCCGACAGCGCCACCCGAGCCCGCTGTAGCGCTTCCACCGCTGCCCGGGCCTCCACCGCTCGTGCTCAGACCGCCCGCACCTCCGCTCGGCCCACTGCTCGCCCCGCCGCTGGCCGCGGCTCCACCGCTCCCCAGGCTGCCACCGGAGCTGGTGCCGCCCGATCCATTGCCGGGCGTGCCACCCGTGCCACTGGCTCCACCCGTACCGACGGGCACGTAGTCGCCAAAGTCGGCATCGAAGGCGAGTCCATCGAAGGGCACCACGATGATCTTGCTGCCGTGGTTCGAGTTTCCCGGGATCTGGTTGTCCTTGTCGACGTCGGCCACGGCCCAGGTGATGTGCGTGGGGTGCCCGTCCTGCAGCACGACGCCCGGGCGCTCCATCTTGTACCACTGGTTACAAGTGTCAGTTCCCTCGAAGCAGAAGAGCCGGTCGTACTCCCGAGGGGACCAGGCGTAGCCGTTGTCCTGCCAGTTCGTCAGGCCGTCCTCGGAGTAGACGTGCCAGCCGACGCGATCGCCGGAGCCCGAGTAGATCACGTGGTAGACGCCGCCGCTCCGCCAGATGTGAGGGTCCTCCTGCCAATCGAAGGTCGGATTGGGCACGTTCGGGATGCTGTCACGCGTCGGGTAGATGGTGTCGGCGTTGTCCGTCGGATACGAGCAGGTCGGCTGCTGCTTGACGTAGTGCCCGCACAAGGTGTCCGCGATCGCGATGTTCCCGTAGCGCTCGACGACCTGGAACTTGCCGTCGTGCCGGGCGATCAGGCTGACGTTGGACGAGGCAACGTCGATCTGCGGCTGGCAGCTCGTCCACGGGCCATCGAGTGAGCTCGACGTGTAGATGGTGAAGGGCACCGTCTCGCTGACGACCACGGCGTACGTACCGTCCGGAAGCTCGAGCGCGGTGACGTTGTGTCCCTTGTGAGACCCGGCGTTGTCGTAGACGAAGCCTTGGCGAAGGTACGGCCCGAGCACGCTGTCCTCGCTGACCGCATGGAACGCGTCCGACTGGAGCCAGCCGGGGTTGAAGCCATTTGCCCCGGACCAGGTGCTCATGAAAAGGTGGTACTTGCCATCCTGCGCCCGGATGATCTGGCCGTCCCAGTAGTAGTACTCCGGTGGGACCCCCGCGCCCTTCGCACTCTCGATGCCGTTACAGAGGTCTCGCGGCAAAACGCCATCTACGCCCCACGTCTCGGAGCTCAAGGGGCAGGTGATGGGCCGCGGCTCGATGTAGTCCAAAAACGGCTTGGCATGCGCCACCTCGGGCAAGGCAAGCGCAGCGAAGGACATGGTCGCTAGGAGCCCCCGTCGTTTCGTCGGGATCATTCGAGTCCGAAGGTATCCCTCGGGTTGGCGCGAAAGCAGGGGGGTGGAAAGTGGAGCCCCCGAGTGGATAAATCCAGCCCCCTGGAAATGAGGGGTGCGGGGTCACGCCAAGAAGCGATTCCGTGCCCCGTCGTTGTAGCGGTCCCAGGCGATGGTGAAGGGCGTGATGGTGGTCACGCCGTCCCACCACCGAACCGAGAGCGCGCGCGGTGTGACCTCGCGGTAGTTGCTCGTGTCGGGAAGGTCGAGGTTGGACTGTCCGCCGGCGGAGAACAGCGTGAAGAGGCGGCTCTCCGGAAAGTCGTAGTCCGCGCGGAAGCCTTCGACTGCGCGCTCGTGGCCCCGGATCATGACGCTCGAGCCGATCCGGGCCATGAAGTTGCGAAACTGCGTGGTGCCATAGCCGAAGCGTGCGACCTTCTTCTGGAGCTCGTCGGGGACCACCTCCGTGTCGGCCGGATCGCTCCACATCATCTCGAAGCGCACCTCCGGATCGTTCAAGGAGGAGAGGTCCTTCCACTTTTCCCGCAGGGAGGCGTCGCGCGGAATGCCGGCGTGGGCGAAGAAGATGCGGCCGAAGGACATCGAGGTCGGGAGCTCCTCGAATAGCTGTCGGTACTCGTTGAAGAAGCCGTCGCCTGCAATACCTTCGAGGCTCATCATGCCTTCGGCTGGGCGTACCGGGGCCAGGACTCGGCCTTGGTGTTCGAGATAGTACTCGTGATTGCCCCGCAGGATGTGCACGGCATTGGGGACGGTGACGTAGAGCTGCATCACCGCGCGCAGGATACCGTCGTAGCTGAAGCGACCGCGATCGATGTAGTCACCGAGCAGGACGAGGCGCGTATCGGGCGTCCCGGATGGATCATCGGCGTGTGCCTGCACCTTGGCGAGGAAGTCGGTCTGCATCAGGGCAGCCTTCAGGCACGAGTAGCAGCCATGCAGATCACCGAGGACGATCAGCTCGTACTCGGTTCTAGGATCCGGCGGCAGGACGTACACGTGTCCGTCGAGAAACGGGGCTTCGCCGTCCAGATCGGCGAAGCAGAGGGCGCCCGTCAGTCGTCCGGCGCCTTGGGCGCGCTGCTCCCCGAGGGTGGCTCGCACCTTGCGGACCAGCTCCACGTCGCTCCGGGCGGGCTCCGCGAAGGCCTGGGAATCGCGGGGGTAGGCGCGCTCGAGCCGAGTGAAAAACGGATGATCGTCCACGCGCGGGACCAGCAGCTGTTCTTGCAAGAGCTCGACCTTGAGCGCCCTTTCGTCCTCGAGCACCTCGAACTCGGTGATTTCGATGGGCTCGGCCAGCAGGCGTTCGAGATCGCTCCGCAGCTTCTCTTCACTCGGATGAGCGACGCCGTCGGCCAGGATGAAGTCGTCGACGATCCCGAACAGGACCTTTTGCGTGGCAAGGTCGAAGGGATGCAGGAGCTCGTAGCAGCGCAGCGTGATCTTGGCGTGGATGAACTGCTCCTGGCTCTCGCCTTCGGCCACCGACTCGCTGAACAGCGCGACGATCTCCCGATCGATGGCGGCCGCGGCGCGCTGAAACTGCGCGGTGATCCGATCGGTCTGCGCGTGGCGCGCCAGCGGATCGGAAACCATGGCCTGCATGTGCTTGTCGACCAGGGCTGCGATGCGCTCCTGAACGAATCGCTTCTCCGCCAGACCGAATTTGCCATCCACGTGCCCGAACGCCGTCAGCATGAAGACGACGGCGAGCATCTGCCGCTTGGCGACTTCCGGATCGGAGCTGAACATGGGTCAGTTTGGGGCGGACTCCCTCTGCGAGACAAGGCCTGCGCGGAGGAGCGGACTGGCGTCTGCAGCAAGCGTTGGACGGGCGGTTTGCTCAGAGCTTGTCGTGCTCTCCGACGGCGAAAGTGTCGCACTTTCGAGCGTCACCGCCGTCGAAGCCGCGGCGGAACCAGCGGAGGCGCTGCTCGCTCGAGCCGTGGGTGAAATTGGCCGCGTCCGAGTGCCCGAGCGCATCGTCGCCGATGGCGTGCGCCGCGGTGAGCGCTTCCTTCAGGTCGTCGTCGTTGATCTGGAGTGAGGCCCGGGCCGCGTGGCCCCACACGCCGGCGAAGCAGTCGGCCTGGAGCTCCACGCGCACCGAAACTTGGTTCTTGGTTTCGCCGCGCACATCCAGCCGACTCGAGCCGATCAGGTTCTGCACGTGGTGGCCGACTTCGTGCGCAATCACATAGGCCTGAGCGAAGTCCCCCGGCGCACGGAGCTTCGACTTCATGACGCCATAAAAACTCGGATCGATGTAGAGCTTCTTGTCGCCCGGACAGTAGAAAGGTCCGACGTCCGAGGAGGCGTTGCCGCAGCCCCCAGTGGAGACCGCATTCGCGAAGACGACCAGGGTCGGGAGCGAGTAGGGGCCGGCCGCTTCGCCGTAGCTGGGCAGCTTGTTTTCCGTAAAGATGGGCGTCCACACGTCCTCCGTCGACCCGAGGACGACGCGCGAGAAGTCGCAGGCCTGAGCGCTGTCCGCCGATGCGTCGCACACGCTCCCCGTGCCGGCGGGTGCCTGTTGGTCTCCGCCGGCCACGAGCCCCAGCAGCTGCCCTTTGAGCTCGGCGGGTAAGAGGAAGAACGCTCCCGCGGCCAGGGCCAGGGCGACCAGCGTCCCCTTGAAGCCAAGGAGCCGCACCACGGAGCTCAGCGCCTGGATGGGAAGCCCGCCGCCCCCTCCGCCGCTGCCGCGCCCGCGGTCTTCGAACTTGTCCGACCTCCGGCGACCTTGGATTTCCATGCTCGCTTCTGCCACGGGCAGAGCTGTCGCGCCAACCGCTAGCGAGTTGCCCCCACCGGGTCAAAGCTGGGAGATGAACTCCCAGGCAAGGGGCGGAACGAAGGCGAGCAGGCCGTCGTCGCCACCCGACACTCCATCGCTGATGCTCGAGGGCGTGTGGGCGCCGTCGAAGGTGCACACCTTCACTGGATACCCCTCCATGCACCCGGTGAAGTCGGTGCAGATGTGGCTCTTGCTGCCCCCGCCGGCCTCGCCAATGGTGGGGATGGCGCAGCCGTTGTCTTCGGCGTGCGACAGGACGCAGTACTTGCCGCCCTCCTGGTTGGCGTCGCTGTTGACCCATTTGCAGGTGCCATCGCTCATACCGGTGATGCCGAAGTAGGCGATGTTGGGGAAGTCCTGGGTCGGCTGCGTGAAGTTGTAGTTGGCCGGCGCCATGGTGACCGCGCCGCGTAGTTTGGACGCGCGCCCGAGCGACAGGGCATGGCTCATCATCGCGCCGAAGCTGAAGCCCGTGGTGAACACCCGGCTTTCGTCGATGCACAAGTTCTGGGTGACCTCACCCAGCACGGCGTCGAAGAGCTGGACGTCGCGGGCGTAGTCCCAGGGCAGGTCCCCGATCCCCTGCGGTGCCACGAAGATGGCCGTGTCCCCTGCGTCGGCCGCCGCGCGGTGCAGTCCGAAGTAGGCGTAGTGTTCGGCGTCGAAGTTAGGACCGTTGTTGGCCGGATAAAGGCCGTTGGCGTTGCCCTCGGCCGAGCCGTAGGCCTGGTGCCAGGAGAAGATCAGGCGATAAGGCGTGGCCGGGTCGTAGTCGGCCGGAATGTCGACGATGTAGTCGCGGTTGCTGCCGCCGCTGCTGATGGTGAGCCGGGTCGAGGTCGGTAGACCATTGGAAACGGAGCCTCCGCCTTGCGTCAGCGTTTCGGCACCGTCCGGCACGTTGCAGCCGGCACTCATCACCACATCACCATTCGAACCGCCACCCGAGCCGCCTCCACTACCCGTCTCGCCGCCCGAGCCCGCGCCGCCGCTCGCGCTCACGCCGCCCGAGCCCGCGCCGCCGCTGGAGGTCCCGCCGCTTGCGGCGCCACCACTCGGACTGCCGCCGCTGGAGCTGCCGCCACCTGTGCTCGAGCCACCCGACGAGCTGCCTCCGCTGGCGTTGCCGCCCGTCCCGATAGGAGTGCTGCCCCCCGATCCACCACCGGGCGGGTTCGCATTCGTGCCGCATGCGAGCACGGCCAGGCCAAGAGACAGACAACCGAAGGCGGAGGCGATACGAAGGTTCACGAGATCAGCCTCCCAACCCGCAGCCCTCGGCAGCAGGGGTGAACATCCTCCCCGCGCCCCGTAAGATTTCGCGTGAAGCTGCAGAGCGCCGTACGCGGCATTCCGGCTCGTCGTACGCGACCCTGGCGCGCGACCTTGGAAGCGCTCCACCAAGGCGGTCAGCCCATCGTTTCCAATCGCCGCCCCGCCTCGCGCCCCCGGGTCCATCGAGATGGGACCACACAGGGGACACGAGTCCGGCGCTTCGCTCGCGAGCTAGAGCGGACGGACCTGTTCAGCGCGAGGTCCCTTGGGGCCCTGGCCGACTTCGAAGGAGACCTGCTGTCCCTCCTGGAGCTCGTTGAAGTGCACGCCTTCGACCGACGACATGTGGAAGAACATGTCCTTGCCGTCACTCATAGCGATGAATCCAAAACCCTTGTCCGTAAGACGTTTAATCGTACCTTCAGCCATTATCTTCTCTCCCTGTAGATCGCATCTCGCCGCGCCACGCCGCCTATCTGGCGGACGCACCGAAGCGAGCCACCCCAGGTAGGCCCGATCTCGGGCTGGACCTAGGGAATCTTCAGGAAATCGTAAAAATCGTACGTGGGGGCGCCCCTGCCGGGGAGAACGTCGTCGCCCAGCCCCGGCGCGAGGCCCAAACGCCGGCCGCACCTCTGGCATCCAAGGGCCGGTGTACCGCCTGCGGATCCGCGCGCCGAGGCACTCACCGCGTTGCTACCCCGTCGTCCGCGTGGTCGCCCT
>Ga0164308_10002071_pt1 | contig 10691 bp, 6 predicted proteins | sample Whisoiple_246_MG_FD_109983 | JGI IMG/M metagenome (GOLD analysis project Ga0164308, IMG submission 109983) | Soil microbial communities amended with fresh organic matter from upstate New York, USA - Whitman soil sample_246_MG | ecosystem: Environmental > Terrestrial > Soil > Unclassified >... | reverse complement strand
CAGCTCCGCGATCCGAAACGGAGTCCACACTGATCAGGCAGGAATCAGCATGTTCAGCTCCCGTCGCATCCGAATCCTCCATAACTCGATCCGCGACAACGGCGACATCGGGTTGTACGACGAGAATTTGGACCGCAGCCGCCTGATTGGCAACACGTTCAGCCGCAATCCCGAGGCGGGAGCGCTCGTGAACGGCGACGGCAACCTGGTCGCCCACAATCGCTTTCGCCGCGATGGGGACGGCGTAGGCGTGGGCGGCAACGACAACATCGTCCGTCGGAACCTCGTCGCGCACTCCACCGGCTTGGGACTCCAAGTCGGCGCGGGCAAGCGCAACCTCCTTGCGCGCAACCGGGTTCGAAACACACGGGGTCTCGGCATCGACGTTGCGAGCTACGGGCCCGTCACGGACACCGTCGTTCAGCGCAACCGCATCAGCGATGCGGGCGAGGACGGCCTGGCTGTGAGGTCGGTCAGGAAAACGTTGAAGAGGACTCAAGTTCGGCGAAATCACGTCTTCCATTCCGGTGACGACGGGATCGACGTGACCAGCGCATCCACGACCCTGACCGGCAACGAGGCCGACCGCAACGCCGACCTCGGCATCGCGGCCGCGCGCGGCGTGACCGACGGCGGCGCGAACATCGCCCGCCATAACGGAGACCCGCGCCAGTGCACGCACATCGCTTGCAACTGATCGGCGCGATCCAGCCACCCGTCACGGGGTGACGGTTCCGGGACGCTCGCCTGGTCAGCCCTGATACGGCCTGAGGTGTCCGAGCGGCCGGGCCCGCCGTACTTGCCGCTCACGCGGCGGCTTGCCCCCGCCGCCTCTGCGCCACGACGTTTGCGATCGCGATCGCCACGCCAGCGAGAAAGATCAGCGTCCCCATCACGAACACCTGGGGAGGGATGCCCACCTTGACCGCTCCGTAGACCCAGAGCGGGAACGTGAGCGTCTGGCCAGCAACGAAGCTGGTGATGATGAAGTCGTCGATCGACAGCGCGAAGGCCAGCAGTGCGCCGGCCAGGATCCCCGGGAAGACCAGCGGGAAGGTCACCTTCCAGAAGGCGACGAGCGGGTTGGCGCCCAGGTCCTTGGCCGCCTCCACCAGCGATTCGTCGAGGTCCCTCACGCGCGCCTGGACGACGACAACGACGAAGGCGACGTTGAAGGCGACGTGGGCGATGAGGATCGTCGCGAAGCCACGCGGAACGCCGAGATAGATGAAGAAGCCGAGCAGGGAGGCTCCGACCACGACCGACGGAGCGGCGATGTCGGCGAGGATCACCAGGTCGCTCAACGCGCGGCCCCGGAACCGATACCGGGCGAGCGCGAGCGCGGCGGGGACTCCGAGCGCGGTGGCGATCAGCGTGCTGAGCGAGGCGATCTCGAGCGAGTGGACGAGCGCCGACGTCAGGTCCGGGATGTCGAAGGGATGCTTGTACCAGTTGAGGGTGAACCCCTTCCAGGCGAAGGTCAGGCGCCCCGAGGGCGCCTTGTTGAAGCTGTAGAGGATCATCACCGCGATCGGGACGAGCGTGTAGGCGATCACCGCGATGACGTATCCGGGCAGGACGAAGCGGCGCAGGCGGCGCGGTCCCGCGGTGGGGCGAGCCCCCAGAACGCCGGTGCCCGCCCCCGCGCTCACACGTACTCCTGGAGCGTGCGGGTGCCGAAGGCGCGCGTGTACACCCACATCCCGAGGAGCAGCGCCGCCATCAGGATCAGCGCGAGCGCCGACGCCGTCGGGTAGTTCGCGTTCTGCACGTACTGCGTCTGGATGATGTTCCCGATCATCGTCGTGCTCGGGCCGCCCAGGATCGCCGCGCTCACGTAATCGCCGATGTTGGTGATGGCTACCAGGAGGATTCCCGCATAGACGCCGGGCGCTGACAGTGGGAGTACGACCCTCAGGAACTGTTCGAAGCGGCTCGCGCCGAGGTCCGCCGCCGCCTCGATGTGAGTGCGGTCGATGTTCTCGAGCGCGACGTAGATCGGCAGGGCCATGAACGGCAGCGCGTCGTAGGTCAGCCCGGCGATCACCGCGGCAGGAGTGGAGAGCACGTGGAAGCCGCTCGGCAAAAGGCCGATGTCCTTCAGCGTCCCGAGCACGATGCCCTGGTCGGCGAGGATGAACTGCCAGGTGAGGATCCGGATCACGAACGAGACGAAGAACGGCAGCAGGATCACCAGGAGCAGAGTCGATTTGTGGCGCCCGCCGTGGAACGCGATCCAGTACGCGACCGGGTACATCACGACGAGCGCGATCGCCGTCGACGCGAGTCCGTAGTAGAAGGAGCGAACGAACTGGGTCGAGTACTGATCGATGACGTCGGGGTAGATGTGGAAGTTCCACGTGAGCGTGTAGCCGTCGATGGAGTTCCCCGTCATCAGGGAGACGGAGAGGATCGCCGCAAGGGGCACGACGAAGAAGAAGACGACCCAGGCGCCGCCGGGAAGCTCGAGCACGTATGGGATCGCGGTGCGCCGCAGCCTTGCGACGCGCGCGCTCACGACTGGATCACCGGGTCGAAGATCGAGGTCCACTCGTCGTGGTCGTCGATGCCCTTGAAGTCGTAGTAGCCGCGTAGGCGGCTCATGTCCGCAGCCGACGGGAAGACGAGCGGGCTGTTGGCCACGGACGGGTCGTCGAGCCCGTTCGCGATCTTGGGCTGGGCCGCCGGCACCGGGCAGAGGTAGTTGACCCAGTCCTCGATCATCGCCTCGATCTTCGGCTGGTAGTAGAAGTCGACCCACTCCAGCGCGTCGACCGGGTTCTGCGCGTGCAGCGGAATCATGCAGTTGTCGTGCCAGAGCATCCCCCCCTCCTTCGGGATCACGAACTTGAGGTGCCCGAAGCCCGAGTAGTTGGCCTGGAAGATGTCTCCTGACCACGCCTGCGTGATCCAGGTGTCGCCGTCCTCGAGCGCCTTGATGTAGCTCTGGTCGTAGTACTGGCGGACGATCCCCTCGTCGCGCTGCTTGGTCAGGAGCGTGGCAGCGCGCTTCCAGTCGGCCGGGGTCGACTTCGCCGGATCGATCCCGAGCGCGAGCATCCCCACGCTCCCAAGCTCGGTGTTGTCGGACATCATTCCCACCTTGCCCTTGAAGGCGGGGTCCCAGAGGTCCTTGACGCTCGTGATCTCCCTGCCGGTCATGCGCGGGTCGTAGCCGATGCCCGTGATCCCGGCCTGCCAGGTGACCGTGTAGCGGTTCTTCGGGTCGAAGACGGGGTGCCGCGCGATCGGCCCCGCGTAACGGGCGAAGTTGGGGATCCGCGAATGGTCGAGCGGGATCAGCCAGCTGTTGGCGATCATCTGGGTCAGCTCCCAGCCGTCGGTGATGACGATCAGGTCGTAGCCGATCCCCTGCTTCTCCTGGAGGACCGGGCTGATCTGCGAGAAGAACGAGGCGTTGTCCTGGATCACCGGCTTGTAGTTGACCTGGATCCCCGTCTGCTTCGTGAACAACTCAAGCGAGGGGTGGCTGCCGTGCGAGGTGTCGATGTAGAGGGGCCAGTTAGCCCAGTCGAGCACGCCGTGCTTTTGCTGCCTCGCCCACCACGAGGCCCAGTCGAAGCCGGCGGGCGCGCCGGTGTCCCGGGTGCCCGCGATCCCGCAGGCCGAGAGCGCCGATCCGAAACCGGCCACGGCGGCTGCCGTCGCGCCTGCCCGCACGAACCGACGGCGGGAGAACCTGGACTGAGTCAGCCCACGCAGAAACGCAGGGTCCGCCTCCATGCCCTCCGAACGTTAGCGCTCTAGTTGTCCGAGCCGGCGCGGTCCCAGACGTAGAGCTCGAGCGCCTCGGCGGCGAGCTCCATGAGGCGAGGAGGCGAGAGCCAGTCGAGCACCGTCTCCAGAGCGCGCTCCTCGGTGACGCCGCGATCCACTGCCTCCTCGCCGCGGAACCCGGCGGCGAGCTTCAGGGCCTCGCGACGGTGTTGGCCCAATGACGGGAATGCTCCCATCAGGAAGTCGCGGTTTGGGACCGGATGGCCCACATCCATCGATGCGTGCCACGCGGCGAGCATCGAGATGTCGTGTTCATCGAGCTCCGAGATCGCACGGGCGTAGTGGGCGTCAAGCTCGTCATCGGGAATTTCGTCGACCCAGGCGCGAACGGCCTCCCCGAGGAGCTGGCGGCGCGCCTCGCGGCCGACCGAATCGGCGATCGCGCGGATGGCGTCGGCGGGATCGATGAAGCACAGGGGCATGACGTCGCGAAGATAGACCCGGCATCCGACGGAACCAGCGTCCTGGCCGCCGGGACGGCGCCGTACGCAGACCTATGCTGGGCGGGATGCCGATTTCCGTCATCTACGGGCCGCCGAACTCGGGTCGCGCGGGGGCGATCCGCGCCCGCCTCGGAGAGTCCCTGAATCGCGAGCCGGTGCTGGTCGTGCCGACGGCCGACGACGCAGCCAGGTTCGAGCGCGAGCTGGTCTCCGAGGGCGGCGCGCTGCTCGGCGCGGCAATCCAGACCTTCCACCGCCTCACCGATGAGGTCGCCGCGGCGACCGGAGCTCCGGTCCGACCGTTGCTCACCGAGACGCAGCGTCTCGCCCTGGTTCGCTCGGTCACTCGGGACGCCGAGCTGCGGATCCTGGCCGCGTCCCGGCGACAGCCGGGCTTCGCCCCCGCCCTCGACCGCCTGCTCTCCGAGCTCCAGGCGGCCCTCGTGGCGCCCGAGGACCTCGCCGCGGCGGCCCGCGAGCTCGACGACGGCGAGTACGAAGCCGAGCTCGCGGGCCTGTACGCCGCCTATCGCGAGCGGCGAGAGGGCGCCGGCCGCGACGACGCCCATTCGGCTGCGGCGGCGGTCGCGAGCAGCCTGCGCGAGCGACCCGACTCCTGGGGAGCGAGGCCCGTCCTCGTCTACGGGTTCGACGACCTGACCGAGGAGCAGCTCGACCTGCTGAGCGCTCTCGGCGCCGCGGCCGAGGTGACCGTTGCCGTCAACTACGAGGACAACGATGCCCTTGCCGCTCGCGCCGGGCTCCTCGCCCGACTCACGGACGAGCTCGCAGCGGAGACCGTGGAGCAGCTCCCCTTCGACCCCACCTATACCGCGAGCGCGACGCTCCGCGAGCTCGACCGCGGCCTGTTCGAGGTGACGGAGACGCGGGTCGAGCCCGACGGCGGGCTCGCGCTCCTGGAATGCGGGGGCGAGCGCGGCGAGGCCGAGGCGGTGGCCGGGGAGATCGCGACTCTGCTCGCCCGGGGAGTGGCTCCCGACGACGTCGTGGTGGTGCTGCGCCGGCCCGAGGCGCGGGGCGCGCTCTACGACCAGGTGCTCGGCGGATTGAGAGTCCCCGTCGCCGTCGAGGCATCCGTTCCGCTCCCACACACCGCGGTGGGACAGGGCGTCGTCGCGCTCGGCCGGTGCTCGTCGCCGGATGCAGGGGCGGACGACCTGCTGGAGTTCCTCCGGGCGAGGCCCGGGAACGAGCCTCAGTCGATCGCCGACGACGTGGAGCGTCGGGCGCGCCGCGAGGCCATCCGCACCGCGACCGAGGCCATGGAGGGATGGAAGGGGTCGCAACGGGACGTCGCCCGGATCCGTGAGGCACGCCAGCCCGCGGCGTGGCTGCGCGAGCTCGCGGCGGCCGCCCGCCGGCTCGCCGAGGATCCGCACGCCGGCGAGGAGCCCGTGGATCTCGCCGGCGACCGGCCGAGCGGGGAGGTCCCGTTCGAGCCGCTGGAGGTTCGCGCTGCGGAGGCCGCCGCCTCGACCCTCGAGGAGCTGGCGGACCTGGAGCGGCTTCCGGGATGCGATCCCCCGGCGCCGGCCGAGGCGCTCGAGGCGCTCGAGGACGTGCGCGTGCCGCTGTGGCGCGGGCCCACCGACGGCCGCGTACGGGTTCTGAGCCCCTACCGGGTGCGCGCCGCCCGCGCCCGTCACCTGTTCCTGGCATCGCTCCAGGACGGCGAGTTTCCTGGACCCGAGGTTGTCGACCCGCTCCTCGGCGAGGAGCGGCGTCGGCGGCTGGGCATCGGCGCGCTGACGCGCCGGGATCCTGCGCTCGAGGAGCGGTACCTGTTCCACGCGTGCGTCGCCCGACCGACCGAGCGGCTCTGGCTCTCGTGGAGGAGCTCGGACGAGGAGGGGCGCCCGGCGGCGCGCTCTCCGTTCGTGGACGACGTGCTCGACCTGCTCGCCCCGGACGCGGAGGACGCCGAGGCTCGCCTGAAGCAGGTCCATGGGCTGGATCGCGTCGTGTTCGCGCCTGAGGACGCTCCCAGCCGCGGCGCACTCGACCGGGCGCTGGCGGCCGTCGGCCCGCGCTTCGACCCGGTCCTGCCCGGGCCGCTCGTGAGTCCCCGGGTGCTGGCGGAGCTGGCCGAGCGCAATCCCGTGGGCGCCGGCACGATCGAGAAGTGGATCGAGTGCCCCTATCGCTGGTTCGTCGACCACGAGCTGAAGCCGCAGCGGCTTGACCCCCAGCCGGAAGCCCTCACGACCGGGTCGATCGTCCACGAGGTGCTCGAGCGCCTCTACCGCGATCCGCCGGGAGACGATCGCATCCCGCGCCCCAGCGACCTGGACCGGTGGCGGGCGCGGGCACTCGAGCTCCTTGCCGAGGCGGCCGCGGGGTACGGCCTCGAGGCCGACCGGCCTCTGGCCGGCGTCGCTCTCGCGCGCATGCGAGCGCAGATCGAACGGCTCCTCGAGCGTGAGAGCCGCAGCGAGACGACTCTGCGCCCCCTCCTCCTCGAGGCCTCGTTCGGGAATGGAGACGACGCCAAGAAGCCGGCCCTCCACCTCGGCGACCTGGCGCTCCACGGGATGATCGATCGCGTCGACGTCACCCCCGACGAGCGCTTCGGGGTCGTCTACGACTACAAGACGTCTTCGAAGGTGACCTCGGGCGCGAAGCTGGCCGAGGCGGGCAAGCTCCAGCTCCAGCTCTACGCGCGGGCGATCCGCGACCAATGGGGGATCGAGCCCCTCGGCGGGCTCTACTACCAGCTCGGGGGATCGAGGGACCCGAAGCCGCGCGGCTTCGTCGCCGGCGGCGACACCACCGAGGGGCTCGACCTCAAGAAACCCGACTTCATGGACCTCGACCAGGTCGAGGAGACGGTGGAGGCTGGCGTTGAGACCGCGCGGGAACGGGCCGCCGCGATGCGCCGCGGTGCCATCGGCCGCGACCCCAACGGCGGGGAGTGCCCGAGCTGGTGTCAGTACCAGCCGATCTGTCGACTCGAGCGCGCGGTCGGCTCGGACGATGGAGGCGGCAACGGGAACGGGGGCAACGGATCGTGACCGGCGCCCCGCCCGGGCAACTCGCCCTCCTCGACGCCGAGCCCGATCCGGAGCGGCCGCCCGAGGTCTTCGCCCCCACCCCGGCGCAGCGTGACGCGATCGCGTGCCGGGATCGTGACGTCTTCACTGAGGCCGGAGCGGGCTCCGGGAAGACCGGCGTGCTGGTCGAGCGCTACTGCGACTCCGTCACTGAGGACGGTCTGGGTCCCGAGGAGATCCTGGCGTTCACGTTCACCGAGCGGGCCGCCGCGGAGCTGCGACAGCGGGTTCGGCGTCGGTTGATCGAGCGCGCCCACGTGGCCGCCGAGCGCGGCGACCTCGAGCAGGCCCGCGACATCGCGCGCGCAGCGCGGGAGGGCGAGCGAGCCTGGATCACGACCATCCATGGCTTCTGCCGCCGGGTGCTCGCCGCCCACCCGGTCGCGGCGCACATGGATCCGCGGTTCCGGGTCCTCGACGACTCCGAGGCGTCACGCCTTCGCGAACGGGCCTTTTCGGCGGCGGTCGAGGAGGTTGTGGGGCGCGAGGGCGAGCCGGCGGCCCGGTTCGTCGCGGCCTTCTGGCTGCCGCGCCTTCGCGACCTCGTCGTTGGCGTCCACGAACAGCTGCGCAGCCAGGGCGTCGATCCGCCGCGCCTGCCTGACCCCGGCCCGCCCGTGCGATCCGTCAAGGAGAAGGACGAGACTCCGCAGCTCACTCCGCTCGAGGAGCGGCGCGCCGTTGAGGGCCTGGCCACATTCTCCGCGCTGCTCGCCGCATACGACGACGGCTACAGAAAGCTCAAGGCGGAGCGCTCGGGCGCCGACTTCGCGGATCTCGAGCTCCGTGCCCTGGAGCTCTTGAGCGGCTCCGGTCCCGTGGCCGAGGCGTGGCGGACCCGCTTCACCCATCTGATGGTGGACGAGTTCCAGGACACGAACCGTGTCCAGCTCGAGCTGATCAACGCCCTCCGCGGCCCCGAGACGCGGCTCTTCGTCGTCGGGGACGAGTACCAATCGATCTACCGGTTTCGCCACGCCGACCTCGACGTGTTCCGCGAGCAGCGAGCCGCCGCGGGCGCCGACGAGGAGATGGACGAGCTCCCGCTCCGCGGCAACTTCCGGTCGCGGCCCGAGGTCCTCGCAGCGGTCGACTTCCTCGGCGACGTGATGTTCGGCGAGTCCTTCCCGCCGCTCGAGGCAGGGCTCGAGACCGACGGCGAGCCTCTGGGCGGAGGCCCCGCAACCGAGCTCCTGATAACGGAGACGTCCGATGACCGGTCTGGAAAGGGCTGGACGGCGGACGACGTCGAGCTCGAGCCCCCGCCCGGGGAGAAGGGCCAGTCGTACGTGGCCGAGGCGCGCTTCCTCGCGGAGCGCCTGCGGGAGCTCCAGGACGCGGGCGTCGACCGAGGCGACATGGTCGTCCTGCTGCGCGCGTTCACCCACGTGGACGCGTTCGAGGACGCGCTCGACCGGGCCGGCCTGGCTCCGTACGTGGTCGGCGGGCGCGGCTACTGGTCCCAGCAGCAGGTGGAGGACGCGCTGCGGCTGCTTGGGGTCGTCGCGAATCCGCTCGACGACGAGCTCCTGTTCGGGGCGCTTGCCTCCCCCGCCTGCGGCGTGTCGGCGGACGCCCTGTGGCTTCTGCGTGACGCCGCCCGTCATCCGGACGGAGGCCCCCGCCATGTCTGGCCGACCGTGAGGGAGGGCGAGTGGCCCGACGACCTTCCCGACGGCGATGTCGAGCGTCTGGAGCATTTCCGCCGGGTGCTCGCCGAGCTGCGCGCGGAGGCCCCGTTGCGTCCCCTGGACTCGCTCATCGACCGCGTGATCACGGCCTTCGGCTACGACATCGCGATCCTCGCGATGCGGGGCGGCGAGCAGCGCATGGCGAACCTGCGGAAGCTGATGCGGCTCGCGGCCGAGTACGAAGAGCACGACGGCCGCGACCTCCGGGGCTTCCTCGACTTCGCGGAGGAGCGGACCAGCCGGGACGAGCGAGAGGGGATGGCCGCGCTGCGGGTCGAGGGGCACGACGGGGTTCGCGTGATGACCGTTCACGCGGCCAAGGGCCTCGAGTTCCCCGTCGTCGCGGTCGCCGACATGGGCCGCGGGCTGGGTGCCGCCTTCGCCCATCCCGACCTGGTCGTCGGGCGGCTTTCGGGCCAGGTGGGAGACGCGAGCGGGGCCCGGTTCGGAATGCGCGTCCCGGTCGTCGCGGCCGAGCCGCTGCGGCTCTGGGAGCTGGTCGAGCTCGGCGACTCCGAGGCCGACGCGGAGGTGGAGGAGGCCCTGCGGCTCGTGTACGTCGCGGCGAGCCGTGCACAGGAGCGCCTGATACTCAGTGGCAGGTGCCGGCTCCCCGCCGACGAGGCGCCCGAGTCGCTGCGGGGCTCGCACACCGCTCTTCAGCTCCTCCTGCCGGCATTGCACGCGCGCGGCTGGTCGGGCGAAGACGGCGACGTTGCCCTCCCGCGGGCCCCTGCGGTGGGCGGAGGCGAGGCGGGCGGTCCGGAGCCACGGGTCCGGATCCGCATCCAGCGCGCCGGCCCCGAGCGCGCAGCCGAGCTGCGGGCTCGGCACGACGCCGAGGCGCCGGCGCCGCAGGACCCAATCGAGCCGAGGGAGCCTCTGCTGCCGGAGTCGCCCCGCCGCGCGGGTGCCGGGCATCTCTCCTACTCGGCGCTGGCGCGGTATGCCGACTGCGGGTATCGCTTCTACGCCGAGCGGGTTCTCGGCCTCGCTTCGCCCCTCGATCGTCCGGCACAGAACGGCGAGCCGAGCGCTCCGGACGAACCCGAGAGCGACGAGCTCCTGGACCCGGAGCTCGGCCCACGCGAGCGCTCGCTGGCGGTCGGCAACGCCGTGCACGCACTCCTGGAGGCCGCCGCCCGGCAGTCCTGGGACGCGGTCCAGTCGGCGGAGCTCGAACGCGTCGTTGCCCGCGAGGGCCTGGCCGGCGACCGGGATGCGACTGAGCGGGTCGCGAGCCTGGTGGAGAACTGGCTCCGGTCCGGCGTGCGCTCGGAGCTTGCCTCCAGCGGGGCGCGCCTGCGACCGGAGGTTCCATTCATGCTCGAGCTCGGCGGCGCGATCGTCCGCGGGAAGATCGACCTGCTGGCCGACACGCAGGAGGGCCCGCTCGTCGTCGACTACAAGACGGACGCGGTCGACGGCGCCGACCCGGCCGAGCTGGCGAGCCGGTACGAGACGCAGCGCGACCTCTACGCCCTGGCGGTGCACCGGGCGAGCGGCCGATCGGCTCCGGTGCGCGCCGCGTACTGCTTTCTGGAGGAGCCGGATCGGACCGTTCTCGAGCGCTACGACGAGGACGGCATCCGCGCGGCGCGCGAGCGGCTGGAGGGGTTGATCCTGCGGATCCGCGACGGCGACTTCGCGCGCACCGCCTCTCCCCACCGATCGTTGTGCCACGGCTG
>Ga0164308_10002069_pt1 | contig 10700 bp, 12 predicted proteins | sample Whisoiple_246_MG_FD_109983 | JGI IMG/M metagenome (GOLD analysis project Ga0164308, IMG submission 109983) | Soil microbial communities amended with fresh organic matter from upstate New York, USA - Whitman soil sample_246_MG | ecosystem: Environmental > Terrestrial > Soil > Unclassified >... | reverse complement strand
GTGTACCCGCTGACCACGTTCGACACGGTCCGCACGGAGACCTGGGCGTGCTCGGCGACGTCGCGCAGGGTCGCGGCCATGCCACCTCCTCGTCGTGGGTGAGGCCAGCATAGGGGTCTTGCAACGTGTGCAAAGAGGGTCTACTTTGCACACGTTGGCAAAGACGCAAGCCGGACCCGACGACGCCCCGCCCCCGCGGCGTCGTCGCCCGATCGCACAAGGGAGTGCCGATGCACCCGACCCACCCCGCGCGGCGAGCCCGCGGCGGCCGCCCGATCGCCCTGGTGGCGACCGCGCTCGCCGCCGCGACCGCCCTCGCCGCCTGCGGCCCCTCCATCTCCGGCGGCTCCGGGGACGGCTCCGACGGCGGCAGCAGCACCGCGGCCGACGCCGACCGCCTCCAGGCCCCGACCGGCGACAGCCCCAGCGGCGAGATCACGATCTGGGACCGCTCCGGCGACCTGTTCAACGTCTTCGACGCCGTGATCGACGACTTCAACGAGGTGTACCCGGACATCGTGGTGCACCACGAGGCGGTCGACATCGACGCGAAGCTGCAGAACACGCTCATCACCGAGACCGACGTCCCCGACGGCGTGTTCCTCGACGACGCCAAGGTCGCGGGCTACGCGGACTACCTGTGGGACCTCACGGACGTCCTCGAGCCGTACACCGACGACATCGCGCCGCAGAAGATCGACGTGAACTCGATCGACGGCGGCATCTACGGCGTCCCGTTCGACCTCGACCCGGGCCTGCTGTTCTACAACGCGACCGCGCTGGAGGCGGCCGGCGTCGACGTCACGCAGATCGACACCTACGACGACCTGCTCGAGGCCGCGCGGCAGTACCAGGCCGCCGTGCCGGGGTCGAAGCCGATCCACCTGGAGCAGAGCGCGTTCCTCGGCCAGCTGCAGCTGGAGATGTACGCCAGCCAGCTGGGCACGTCGATCGCCGACGAGAACGGCGAGCTGCGCCTCGACTCCGACGCCTACCGGCAGATCCTCGGCTGGCTCGACACGGTGCAGACCGAGGGCCTCGGCACCCGCGCCGAGTACCTGTCGCCGAGCGACGTGGGCCCGCTGGAGAACGGCCAGCAGGTGTTCTACCCGTGGGCCATCTGGTTCTCGTTCGCCCCGGAGCAGCAGCTCACCCAGACGTCCGGCGACTGGCGGGCCATGCCGCTGCCGGCGTGGGAGGACGGCGGCGCGCGGTCCGGCGCGATGGGCGGCTCGTCGTTCGTGCTGCCGAAGGCCGGCGAGAACGCGGAGCTCGCGTGGCTGTTCTACGAGTTCCTCATGTACGACGAGGCCGGCTACTCCGCGGTCTGGGGCCCGAACGACACCTACCCGAACGGCCTCGCCACCTCGATCCCGGCGTACGCGCCGGCGGCCGACCCCGAGAAGCCGCTGTTCGGCCCGGTGGCCGGGCTCGGTGACCAGGACCTGTGGACCACCGCCGTCGAGGCCGGGTCCGAGATCCCCGGCGGCGCGCCGACGCCGTCGTGGTGGGCGGGCGCGGTCGACTACCTGGGGACGAACGTGCAGCGCATGCTCGACGGCGAGCTCACGCCGGACCAGGTGATCGAGCAGTCGACCGCCGACATCCAGGCCAACCTCGTGGACCGGCAGTGACCGCTGCCGCCACCACGGCACACGTCGCGACCCGGGGCAGGGTGCGCCCGCACCTGCCCCGGGCCGTGGCCCCGTACGTGTTCGTCGCCCCGTTCGTCGCGATCTTCGTGGCGTTCAGCGTCTACCCGATGCTGTTCACGCTCCGGCTGTCGTTCACGAACTGGCGGGGGAGCGGCGCGGCGGAGTGGGTCGGGCTCGGGAACTACACCTACCTGCTCGGCAACGAGGCGTTCTGGTCGTCGCTGGGCAACTCCGCCGTGCTGTGGCTGCTGATCGTGCCGGTGCAGATGGCGCTCGCCCTCGTGGTCGCCGTGCTGCTCGACAACGCGAAGACCCGGATGCGCGGCTTCTACCGGATCGCGTTCCTGGTGCCGTTCGTGACGCCGCTGGTCGCGGTCGCGCAGATCTGGGTCGTCGTGTTCGACCGGGACTACGGCGCGGTCAACGGCCTGCTGAACCTGGTCGGGCTTCCCGACGTCGGCTGGCTGACGACGACCCAGTGGGCCAAGCCGACGCTCGCGCTGCTGTTCCTGTGGAAGACCACCGGCTTCATCGTCGTGATCCTGCTGTCCGGGCTGCAGTCCATCGACGGCGCGGTCTACGAGGCCGCCTCGATCGACGGGGCGTCGGCGGTGCGGCGGTTCTGGAGCATCACCGTCCCGCTGGTGCGCCGCACGCTGATGTTCTCCGTCGTGCTGCAGACGCTCGCGGTGTTCCAGATGTTCGCCGAGCCGTTCGTCGTCACCGACGGCGGCCCGTACGGATCGACGACCACGGCCGGCCTGCACCTGTACGACCACATCAACCGGGCCGACCTCGGCACCGGCGCGGCCAACTCGTTCCTGCTCGTGATCATCGTGATGGCGCTGTCGCTGGGGTTCGTGCGGCTGCTCCGGTCGGAGGACTGATGACCGCCACCGAGACCCGTCCCGTGGGCTCGTCGCCCCGCTCGCCGCGGCGCCCCGCCGCCGCGGGGACCGCCCCGGCGCGCGGCCCGCGCCGCCGCTGGGCGCCCGGCCCGCTCGGCACCCAGGCGTTCCTGCTCGTGCTGGCGCTCGCGTTCCTCGCACCGGTCGTGTGGGCGCTGGTGTCCGCGTTCAAGCCGGCGACCCAGATCGTCGGCGACCCGCTCGGGCTCGACCCGTCGACGCTGACGCTGGAGAACTTCCGGCGGATGTTCGCGGACGTGCCGATCGGCCAGGGCTTCCTCAACACCGCCGTCGTGCTGGTCGTGAAGGGCTCGCTGACGCTGTTCTGCGCGCCGCTCGCGGCCTACGCGTTCGCGAAGTACACGTTCCGCGGACGGGACCTGCTGTTCGGCACCGTGCTCATCACGCTCATGCTCCCGACGATCGTGCTGATCATCCCGCTGCTGCTGGAGATGAAGGAGCTCGGCTGGGTCAACACGTACCAGGCGCTGATCCTCCCCGGCGCGGTCGACGCGTTCGCGATCTTCTGGATGCGCCAGGTGATCGCCGCCGTCCCCGACGAGCTGCTCGACGCCGCCCGCGTCGACGGCTGCACCGAGTTCGGCATCTTCTGGCGGATCGTCCTGCCGGTGATCCGGCCGGCGCTCGCCGGCCTCGCGGTGCTGACCGTCATGAACATCTACAACGACTTCGTCTGGCCGGTCGTCGCCGCCTCGTCCTCGCGGATGGCGACGCTCCAGGTCGTGCTGTCGACGCTCGCGCAGAACATCACCGGCAACCGGATCGGCGCCGACTACGCCACCGTCACCGGCGAGCTGCTGGCCGCCGCGTCGATCGCGCTGATCCCGCTCCTGCTCGTCTTCATCGCCCTCCAGAAGCACTTCATCAACGGCATCCTCGCCGGAAGCGTCAAGGGCTGATCCCGCTCCTCCTCGAAAGGCCGTCCTCGATGACCGCAGCCCTGCCCGCCGTCCCCCGCCCCGAGTACCCGCGCCCCGACCTCGACCGGTCCGCGAGGTGGGTCGCGCTCAACGGCACCTGGGACCTCGACCTCCCCGACGGCACCGTGCCCGTGGTGGTGCCGTTCGCCTGGGAGACCGCGGCGTCCGGCGTCGCCCGCACCTGGCTCGAGCACGCCACCTACCGCCGGTCGATCACGGTCCCCGCCGACTGGGCCGGGGCGCGCCCGCTGCTCTGCTTCGGCGCCGTGCACCACCGCGCGGTCGTCCGGGTCGACGGGGTGCCGGTCGCCGACCACGCCGGCGGGTACACGCCGTTCGAGGTCGACCTGACCGGGGTCCTCGCGCCCGGCGCCACCGGCGTGCTCGAGGTCGAGGTCGACGCGCCGGCCGACAAGCGGTCCGTCCCGCACGGCAAGCAGCGGTCGATCCCGCGGGACGACTACGACGGGGTGTCCTTCACGCCGACGTCGGGCATCTGGCAGAGCGTGTGGCTGGAGGCGCGCGGCTCGACCTACGCCGCCTCGGTGGCGGCGCGCGGCGACTCGCTCGCGGGCCTCGACGTGACGGTGGCCCTGGCGGGGTCGGCGCCGGCCGGCTCCCGGGTCGAGGTGGCGGTCGTCGAGGGATCGGCGGCGGGGGAGCGGGTCTCCCTGGTCGCGGGCGCCGACGGCGTGGCGCGGGGTCGGCTCGACCTCGCGGAGCCGCGGACCTGGAGCCCGGCCGACCCGCACCTGTACGTGCTGGCGGTGTCGACCGACGACGGGACGCCGGGCGACGTGGACGGGGTCCGGGTGACCGCGGGCCTGCGCCGCGTCGAGACCGCGGGCGAGCACCTGCTGCTCAACGGCGAGCGCCTCTACGTCGCCGGCGTCCTCGACCAGGGCTACTGGCCGGGCACCGGCCCGACCGCCCCCGACGAGGCGGCGCTGCTCGCGGACCTGGAGCTCGCCCGGGACCTCGGCTACACGCTGGTCCGCAAGCACATCAAGCTCGAGGACCCGCGCTGGCTGCACGCCGCCGACCGGATGGGGATGCTCGTCTGGGCCGAGCCGCCGGCGCCCAGCCGGTTCAGCGCAGCCGCTGCCGCCGCGTTCGAGGCGCAGCTCGCGCCGATGGTCGACCGCGACGGCAACCACCCGTCGATCGTCATCTGGGGCCTGTACAACGAGGAGTGGGGGCTCGACTGGGACATCCCGGGGTCGCCGGAGCGCGCCGCGGCGGCGGCCCGGGCGTACGACCTGCTCCGGTCGCTCGACGACACCCGGCCGGTCGTGGAGAACTCCGGCTGGGCGCACGTCCGCACCGACCTGGTCGACTGGCACTACTACGACGAGGACCCGGCGTCCTGGGCGGCGAACCTCGCGGCGCTCGCGGACGGCACCCGCGAGGACTTCCCGGTGAAGCTGGGCCCGGACTTCGTGGTGGACAAGTCGTTCTACGGGTCGGCGTCGTTCCCGCGCACGGGCGTGCCGGTGCTGAACAGCGAGTACGGCGCCGGGTTCACCTCGCTGGAGCGCGGCTGGCACCTGCGGTGGCAGACCCAGGAGCTCCGCCGGCACGACCGGTTCGTCGGCTACGTGTACACCGAGCTCACCGACGTCGAGCACGAGATGGCCGGCCTGCGCGACGCCGACCGGCGCCCCAAGGACCTGGGCGGCGTCGACCCGCGGGACGTGAACGCGCCGACGACCCTCGTGCTGGACCTCGTCCCGGCGCACGCGGGGGCGGACATCCCGGTGCCGACCGACCCGCTGGACCTCGACGTGCACGTGTCGCACCACGGGGCGTCGCCGCTGCTCGGGCGGGTGCGGGCGGCGTGGGTGCCGGCGGGGACGCCGTTCGGTGCGGCGCCGGCGGCGGCCGACGCGGAGTCGGAGCCGGTCAAGGCGGAGCCGTACGTGCTCAGCGGTGCGGTGCGGGTGCCGGTGCCGGCGCCCGGCGCGGTGCCGGCGGCCCGGCTGCACGTGTGGCTGGTCGACGAGGACGACCGCGTCCGCGCGCGGGCCTACGTCGACGCGGCCCCGATGGAGCCCCCGAACCGCCGCGGCGCCCGGCCCGCCGCGTCCTGACCCGCGCGGGTGCCCCCGACCGGGTGGTCGTGGCGGCACCCGCGCGACCGGCTGTCGCGGCCGCCGTTACAGTGCGTCATGTGACCTCGTTCTACGACGACCCGGACGCCGCGATCGAGCGCGTGCAGGCCGACATCCGCGCCGCGCAGGAGCGCGCCGTCAAGGCCGCCGAGGTGAAGGAGGCGCTCGACGGGCTCCGCGGGCGCGCCCGCAGCCCTCGCGGCGAGGTGACCGCCGAGGCCGACCCGTCGGGCCAGCTCGTCGACCTCCAGCTCGCCGACGGCGTCACCGACCTCGCACCGCGTGACCTCGCCGCGCTCATCGTCGAGACCGTGCGCGCCGCCGGCCGCGACGCCGGCCGGCAGGCGCTCGCCGTCACGGCCGACGCGTTCGGCGAGGAGTCCCCGGTGACCGAGCACCTCCGCGGCGAGCTCGCCGGCCGGCTGCGGTGATCGCGTGAGCGGGGGCTTCGAGGTCGACACCGAGGTGCTGCGCCGGCACAGCACGCGCGTCGGCCAGGTGTCCGGCGACCTGGGCACCGCGCAGTCGGCGGCGGGGTCCGTCGACCTGCACGGCGGGGCGTTCGGCATCCTGTGCTCGTTCCTGCCGGGCATCGTCTCCGGCGTCGACGGCGCCGCGCGGGACGCCATCACGGCGATGCGCGAGGCCACCGACGGCATGGTCGCCGAGCTGGGCGCGATGGCGCGCTCGATCGACGAGGCCGACCAGCGCGTCGAGGCCCGCATGCAGTCCATCGCCCGAGTGCTCGACCGGTGACAGCCAATCCCCTGGTCGCGGGGCCGGTCGACACCTCGACCGCGTTCGGCGGAGCGGGTCTGCTCGACTCCGTCAGCCAGCTGTCCGCGTCGCTGCAGTCGGGCGACTGGCTCGCGGCGGGGCTCGCCGGGGTCGGCGTCGCGCTGGACACCGCCGCCGCCGTCATGGACCCGCTGGGCTCGCTCATCGCCGCCGGGCTCGGCTGGCTGATGGAGCACCTGGAGCCGCTCAAGGGCTGGCTGAACGACCTGACCGGCGACGCCGGCGCCGTGCTCGGGTTCGCGGCGACCTGGGAGAACATCGCGACCGCGATGAACGGCGCGGGCGACGAGCTCAACCGCGTCGTCACCGCCGACCTCGAGGCCATGTCGGGCGCGTCGGTCGTCGCGTACGCGGCCTACGCGAACAACCTCGCGGACCGGGTACGTGCCGGCGGCGGCTCCGCGTCGGCGATGGCGTCCGCGCTGCGCACCTGCTCGACCGTGGTCCAGGTGGTGCACGACCTGGTCCGGGACACCCTGGCCCAGCTCGTCGGCTCGATCATCTCGTGGGCCGCGGAGCTCGTCGTGACCGTCGGGCTGGCGACGCCGTACGTGGTGTCGCAGGTGACGACCCGGGTGTCGTCGCTGGCCGTGCGGGTGGGGCGGTCGGTGACGGACCTGCTGACCTCGGCGAAGTCGCTGAAGGGGCTGCTGGAGGCGATGAAGGACGTGCTCGCGCGGCTCGCCTCCGGCGTGCGCGGGCGGTTGCCCGGTGGGGGCGGGGCGCCACGGGTGCCCGATGCGCCGTCGGTTCCGGCGCGCAGCCCGCTCCCGGACATCAGCGACCTCGACGCGCTCCACCCCAAGAACCCGGGCGGCGACCTCGACGCCTGGTCCGACGCGGTCGCGGCGCGGCACCCGACGCTGGAACCGGACGAGGTGCGCAACATCTACCGGTACACGACGGACCAGGGGTACCAGGAGATGAACGGCTACCTCCGGAACCCGTCGGCCTACTCGGACGCCGATGCCGTCCGGATCCGGAGCGAGGTCGACTCCGCGGTGTCGGGCATGTCGAAGCTCCCCACCCTAGGTGACACCACCTTCCGGGGCACCTACTTCCCCGAGCCGGTGCTGGCGCAGTGGCAGCAGGTCGGGAACCACGTGAGCGACCGGGCGTTCTGGAGCACCTCGACGGAAGCCGGCGTCGCCGAGGACTTCCGGATACGGAACGGCGGCAACGCCTTCGTGGTCGTCGAAGGGCGGAGCGGCGTGGACGTCCAGCCGCTCTCGCACTACGGGCACGAGGCGGAGATCCTGATGCCACCGGGCACCGTGTTCGAGGTGCGTGGCGCCCGGGAGATCGGCGAGGGTGCCGGCAGCTACTGGTCGTTCGTGGGCAGGGAGGTGGCACGATGAGCCCGATGGACGGAGAACCGGACCCGCGACCTGACCCGACGAGCTGGAGCTCGGACGACCTCCGCGGTCTCACGGACGAGGAGCGAGGGCAGCAGCTCGAGGACGTGGTGCTGCGCGCCGTGGAGGAGAGCAGGCGGCGCATCGGCGAGCTGCGGCCGGGGGACATCAGCGATCGCAAGGGCAGGATGCCCACGATCACCGAGCTGGTCTCGACGCCGGAGGAGCGCGCAGCACGCGCAGAGCAGGAGCGTCGCCGGTGAGCACCCCGCTGAGCAGCTTCCTCGACGCCATCGCCAAGCTGCCCGCCTTCAATGGGATCACCTTCCGCGGGCTCGCGGTCGGTGAGCCGCTCCCGCACGCCGTCGGCGTCCTGGCAGGCGTCGTCTCGTCCTCCCGCAGCGCGCGCGTGGCGACGGAGAACTTCTCGGCGGCCCGGTTGCTCGTCCTGCTGAACCGGACGGGGCGCAGCATCGCCGAGTTCTCGGAGCACCCCGGGGAGGGCGAGGTCGTCGTCCGCCCCGGCACGGTCTGGCGCGCGCTGATCGAGGTCACCGTCACCGGCACCGAAGTCCCCGTGCTGGTGCTGGAAGAGATCGACCCCTCGGGGACGACCCCTGCCCCGACCGAGTGGGGCGACACCCTGGACGAGCTCGCCGCGCGCATCGTGCGCCTGGTGCAGCAAGCGCTCGCCACCGACCCGACCCCGGTCGCGGTGCCGGGCAAGTACGTCGGACCGTGGCCCGCGCAGGCCCTGCCCGCGGACGGCGGCCTCGCGGCGTCCCGCTGAGGAGCGGCCGGTGACGTCCGGCGATACGGCGCGCGTGTCCCGGACGAGATCCTGGCTCGTGCGCGAGCCGGCGCACCGCCTCTGCTCAGCCCCGAGGCGATCCTCGTGGTCGCCGAGCGGCTGGCCCCGCCCCCGCCTTCGCCGCCACGAGGGGGTCGCTGATGGGTGTCGCCGTCTACGTGCGCAAGGTCGCCGAGACACCGGACGAGGTCCGGTGCGAGTTCCGGGACGACCCCGACGCGGCCGCGCAGGGCACGCTCGTCATCGACAAGCGGCGGCCCACCGAGAGCTGGCGCGTGGAGGGCGAGGGCACCTCGACCGGACTCGCGCGACGCGTCGCCGCCCGCGCGTACCGGCGCTTCCAGGAGACCGGGCAGTGGCCGGAGCGAGCCGCGCACATCGCGTGACGGGGACGGAGGGAGCAGGCATGGGCACGACGGGCTACGGGCGCCGGGTGGCGGAGGACGACCGAGCCGTCCGGTACGCGTTCGGCGCTGGTCCGGACGAGATCGACGGGATCCTCGTGATCCCCGTGGACGACCCCGACGGGTGGTACGTCGAGGGCCGGGAGGACAGGCCGGTCGTCGCGCGCAACGTGCTGCACACGGCGCTCAGGTGGCGGCGCCGGGAGGGCGCGTGGCCTCGCGACGCGTCGTTCCTCTCGTGAGGCCGGCAGCCAGTTCGCGTCCGCCGGGCGTCACCGTGTACACAGTGCGTATGAGCGGGGTCCTGGTCTACGCCGACAAGATCGACGAGAACGCGGCGGAGGTCCGCTACGAGGTCCGCCGCGACCAGCCGGACGGCGCGGTCGACGGCGTCCTGGTGATCGAGACCTCGGGCGACCGCAGCACCTGGCACGTCGAGGGCCGGAACGCGTCGAGCGCGCTCGCGGGCCTGGTCGTCGGGCGTGCGGTCCGGCAGCGCGGCGAGCAGGGCGCCTGGCCGGACCGGGTCGCGCAGCAGTAGCGCCGCCCTACTCCGGGGCCGCCGCCAGCTCGTCCCACACCGGCCCGTACCCGAGCCGCGCCTGCTCCAGCGCGACGACCTCGCGCGCCAGCCCCGCCTCGGTCACGTCGACCGCGGCCACGGACGCCGCGGCCACCGAGGACTCCCGCACGTAGGCGTCGAACACCCGCCGCTTGCCGGCGAGCAGCTCGACGATCCGCTCGTCCACGCCGTCCTCGGCGAGCAACCGGTGCGCGACGACCGCCCGCACCTGGCCCATCCGGTGCAGCCGCGCGACGGCCTGCGCCTCCGCGGACGGGGTGAGCTGCGGCTCGCAGAGCACGGCCACCGACGCGGCCTGGAGGTTCAGGCCGACGCCGCCGACCGTGATCTGCGCGACCAGCACGCCGTCGCGCGGGCCGGCGGAGAACGCGTCGATGACGGCCTGGCGCTCGTCGGCGGGCACGTCGCCGGTCAGCGGCCCGAACACCCGGGGCGCGCCGGGCCCGGACCCGATCGCGCCGCCGACCACGTCGAGCACGTCCCGGAAGTACGAGAAGACCACGGTGCGCTGCCCGTTCGCGCCGGCCTCGGCGACGACCTCGCGCAGCCGGCCGAGCTTGGTCGACTCGCCCGGGTCGGCGGTCAGCCAGGCCGCGCGGCGCATCGCCATGAAGTTCCCGCTCGCCACCGCGGCGCGGTAGACCTCCTCGCCGGCCGGGGACAGGTCCTCCCAGTCGTCCACGAGCACCAGGTCCGGCAGCTCGACCAGCACGTCGGCCTGGTTCCGCCGCAGGTAGACGGGGGCGACGTCCCGGCGGAAGGTGTCGGCGCCGACGAGCCCCAGGTGCCGGGGGAGCGACCCCGCGAGGTCGGCGTCGAGCAGCCGCACGAGCGCGACGAAGTCGTCGATCCGGTTGTCCATCGGCGTGCCGGTCAGCAGCAGCACCCGCCAGACGGCCGACGCCCACGCCGCCACCGCCCGGGAGCGCTGCGCCTCGGGGTTCTTCACGTAGTGCGCCTCGTCGACGACCAGCATCGCCACCTCGGCGCCGTCGAGCGGCACGTGCGGCAGCCCCTCGAAGGTCGTCACCCCGATGCCGCCCTCGGCCTGCCAGCGCGCGATCGCCGCCGCCCGGTCCGGCCCGTGCAGCCGGTGCCCGGTCAGCGTGGTCTTCGCGTCGACCTCCCGCAGCC
>Ga0164308_10002068_pt1 | contig 10700 bp, 6 predicted proteins | sample Whisoiple_246_MG_FD_109983 | JGI IMG/M metagenome (GOLD analysis project Ga0164308, IMG submission 109983) | Soil microbial communities amended with fresh organic matter from upstate New York, USA - Whitman soil sample_246_MG | ecosystem: Environmental > Terrestrial > Soil > Unclassified >... | reverse complement strand
TGCTCGCTGGTGTGGTGGCTATCGAGGTGGCAGTGGGTGTCGAACCAAGTCATCGGCGAAATCTCACGCGCACGAACCATAGCAGAAGCGAAAGCCCGATGATCCCCGCCATCACCAGCAGCTCGGCCCGCTCGACGGCGCGTGCGACGAGCGCCAGGGCCACGAGCGCGAGCGGCGCGGAGAGCGCATCCCGCGGCGAAAGCCCGTGCGCGCGCCTGAGCGCCAGGAAACCCAGCGAGAGCACGCTGACCGAATACTGAAACAGCACCGCCACACTCGACAGCACGAACAGCCGGCTCAGGGCGCCCCAACAGAGCAGGACCAAGACCAAGACCAAGGTCACGAACAGCGCGCGAGCGGGCACCTGCTGCGACGATTCCGAGCCAATCGCGGCCTCTTCTCCGATGCTCGAGCCGAGCGCCGCGAGATAGCGAGGTGTCATCGCCATCATGCCGAACGCGATGCCGATGGCCGAAATGTTGGTGCCCAAGCCGACCAGCGCGGCCAAGCGGAAGCCACCCAAGGCGCGCGCAGCGGCGATCAGCGGCGCTTCGCTCAGTGCCAGATCGCCCACCGAGCGCACGCAGGCCCAGTGAATCAGCATGTACAAGGCGGCGCACAGTACGAGCGAACCAATGGTGGCGATTGGAATCGCGCGCTGGGCCGAGCGCACGTGCGAACCGGGCACGGGCACGATCTCGAAGCCCTGCATCGAAAACACGATCAAGAGCACCGCGCGCGACCAAGACGGACTGCAGCTCGGCAGCCCTGACTGACTCGCGCGGCTTCCGGCCGCCAGAAACACGCCAATCAGCAGCAGCAGCGGCAGCAGCTTGAGTAAGGTGAGCGACGACCAGACCCAAGCGCTCGGCTTCAGGCCGGCACCGACGATGCCCGCGAACAGCATCGCCGCCAGCAACGAAAACGCCTGCTTTTGTGCGCCAAAACCCAGCATCGGCGCGGTGTACTGACCGAGCCCGGCGAGCACCGCCGAGGTGCTGAGCACCGCCGAGGCATACGCCGCAGAGCCGACCACGAAGCCTGCCCCGGGCCCGAACGCAGCGCACGCCCAAACGTACGGGCCGCCATCGCGATCGAAGCGCGAACCGAGGCGCGCGTAGGTCACGGCCACGGGCAGCAACGCGAGCAAGGTCAGCGCGTACGCCCACACGCCCTCGATTCCGGGTACTGCGAGCGCGACCAAGTTGGGCGTGAAGAAAATTCCCACGCCCACGATGCCGTTGACGCCGAGCGCGAGCAGCGACCACACGCCCAGCGCGCGCCGCTGCTCCGTGCCCGCGCTCACGTTCGCCTACTCGCTCAGTGGTACACGTCGACGAAGCGCTCGCGCACCAGCGCAACCGCGGCGTCGCCCGCCGAGCCCCGCTGGTAGCCGAAGCGCGTGATCAGCACATCCAGCGCCTTTTCCGCGGCCGCGCGGCGAGCATCATCCAACCCGCTGCCCTCCTCTCGGAGCAGCGCCACGAGGTCTCGGCACAGCTTGGCGACCGCCACGCGCCGTTCGGCAAAGGCCGATTCGCGCAAGCGACGCAGCTGCGAGGCGAACACGCGCGCGTTGTCGAGCGGCTCGTCCGGATGGTCGATGGCCCAAGCCGCGATGGCACCGATCAAGCCGTGGCGCAGATCTTCGGCTTTGTCCGGAGAGCCCAGCAAGGCTTCGACCTCGCGCATCATGCGCTCGTCCGGTTCTTCGTACTGACCGGTCAGGGGATTGCGGAACTTCTCGCGTTTGACCCAGTAGTTGACGTGGATCACGTACCGGTCGAACAAATCGCTGTAACGCGTTTCGTCGACCAAGCCACTGGCGATGCGGAACTCGTCTTCCAGCGCGTCGAGCAGGCGGGCGTGTAGCACTTTGCGGAACAGCACGTGGTCGTGATAGCCGCCGGCCAGGCGCTCTTCTTGCAGCCAGTTGTATTCACTCGTGCGTTCGCACAGGCGATCCAACTCTTTGAGCACGGCCAGCGGGGACAAGCAGTCATAGCGAGGGTCTTGCGCCGCATCGAGCAGAACCGTGCGCATCTCACGGGGGCTGGCTCCGATGCTGCCCTCGTAAATCGGATAAGCCTCGCTCTCGCGATACAATTTGCCGATCGCCGCCCGCAGGACCTTGGCCGATTCGTCGTCCAGGCGGCTGGGCGCGGTGCCCGACGAATAGAGATCGAGCTTTTCGATCGCCGTCAGCTCCGTGACCAAGTCTTGGAGCGGCTTTTCGTAGCGATCGCTCGTGGGCCGACGCATACGCGTCAGCACCGCGAACATGGCCGCGATTCGCGTGGCGTGGGGCGCAACGTGCTTTTGCACTTGCGACGCAATCTGGGCGTCGTAGATGCGCTGCTCGTCGTGGTAGCTGAGCAGGTACGGCGCGCGAATCAGCTCCAAACGGCCGCGAAAGCTCTCGAATTCCGGGTGATCGCGGAACGCGTTCAAGTGCACTTCGTTGCCGCTGGCGAGCATCACGCAGTTGACCTGCACGTTCTGCGAGCGCAACGAGACCTCACCGGTCTCGGCCGTGATCTGCAAGTACTTGAAGGCGTCCAGCGGACGCTTCAGCAGGTCCGAAAACTCCAGCAACCCGCCGGCCGCGTCCACCAGCTCGCCGAAGGCTTCGAACAGGGTCATCGACTGCAGCGCGGTCGGCAGCGCGCCCAGGCTGCGGTCGGCGGTGACCTGTCGCTCGCCCGCGTCGACCGAAAGCTGCGGGCCGAGGGTGACCGCGCCCACGCGGTAGCGGCGCGAGATGAAGTAGCGTTCGACCTGCACGTGGCGCAGCACTTCTTCGAGCGAGCCGCCGTAGCTCGTGAGCAGCGCTTCGTACACTTGCTGGCTCTTGTGCGAGAGCGTGCCGCGCAGCATCCAGGCCGGCGGCGGAGCCTTCGATTTGGCGTCGGCGAACATGCGTTCGAGCAGCTCTTTACGCGCGGCAATCGGGATCAAAAACAGGGGATGATCCCGCACTTCGACGAACAAGCGGGAGTCGATTTGCTCGTCCGGCAAATGCGCATAGCTGCCGTCGTCCGCCGCGCCTTGCGCGCGCTTACCGCCAAAGCCAATCGAACCGCGCAGCGTGGCCTGCGTCGGGAAAACCCAATGAAAGCGATAGAGCGCGCCTTCGTCGAGCAACGAGTAGTGCTCGAGCGCGCGCGCGATGCACGCAGCCACCGTGCTTTTGGCGGAGCCGTTCGGGCCGTGCAAGAGCAGCACGCGGTTGGCGCGGCCTTCGCGCGCGAAGTTGCTGAGGGCACGATAAATTTCGGCCTGCACGGCCTCTTGCCCGACCAGCGCGTCCGAGCGCGCCTCTCCAGCATCCAAGAACGGCAGATCGAACAAACGAAAGCGCGAAAGCTCCCCCCACGGCCGAGTCACTGTCTCGCGTCCGAAGTGATCGAACATGTCTCGCAGGTAGCGCGAAGCGTCACGCGAGTAGCGAACGGTATCGGTCGCGAACAACGTCAGGTATTCGCGGAACGAAAGCAGACGGCGTTCTTCTTTGAACTCCTTCTGCACGGAGAGCGCGATGCGCTGCAGATCCTCCAAAATGCGCTCGGGCATGAGGCCCAGCGTACCATGCCTCGGGCCGCGGACTATTTGGCTGAAAAGCCTGCCGCGCGGCGCGTTGTCTTCCAAGACGCGTGTGGTATTGAGACGCCATGGCGCGTTTGCTCTCGGTTTCCGGTTCGGTTTCCCTCGCCCTGCTCGGCTGCCTGTGCGGCCTCTCCGCGTGCAAAAACCAACCGCCGCCCGCGGCCGAGGCCTCTGCAGAGCCCACCCCGGCGCCGCCCGCCGCCAGCGTGGCCGCAGCCGTCCCCTCGCCCGCCGCCGCTCCCGCCGAGCCCGCCGCTGCCGCCGCCGCCAGCAAATACAGTGAGGCCCCGTTCGACGTCGAGATTCAACCCAAGGGCTCGTACACCTCCGGCCAGGCCGGAGCTGCGGAGATCGTGGTCACGGCCAAGCCCCCGTTCCACGCGAACGACAAATACCCCTACAAGTTCAAGCTGAACGAGACCCCTGGCCTCAAGTTCGCGAACTTGGTCGTCGAAAAAGACGCCGTCAAAGTCGAGAAAACCCGCGCCACGGTCTCCGTCCCGCTCACGCCCGAGAGCGCCGGCAAGCACACCGTCTCGGGCAAGCTGTTCTTCTCCGTGTGCAACGACGACCAATGCCTGGTCGAGAAGCGCGATCTCGCGCTCGTGATCGACTCCAAGTAGCTAAAAACAGCGTTGCGGGCGGGTCCGAGAATTGGAAGGGGGCGATCGCGAGCCGGCAGCGCAGCTCGCAGAATCGCCCTGTTCCCGCGCAAATCGCCCGTCCGCTGAGCAGCGAAACGCTCAGCGCAAGAGCACGAACACGATCACGAGCGCGATCCCGACGAACAGCGCGCCGCCGCCGACCGCCAGAATGAGCAGCGTGTTGGACGTCTTCGGCACACCCGCAATGGACTGCGTCGAAAACTCTTCGCTGGCTCGAGCCGCGTAAGCGGGAGCCGGGGCCGCGGGCATGTTGGGAGCGGGAGCCGGAGCCGAAGCGCCCACCGCTGCGAAGGGATCGCCCATCGCGTCCAGGCTGTCGGATTCTCCGAAAAATGAGTCCGCAACGTTGGCCGCGCGCGGCGCGTTCGCCGTGGCGAGCAGCCCGGGCATGGCCGCGTTCACGCGCGCGCTCAGCTCCGCCTCGGTCGTCTTGGCCCACTCCAAGTGGTTGCCGGTCAAACCGTAGGCAGCGCCGACTGCGTCGGCCAGTGCGCCCACGGAAGCAATGCGATGGGCGGCGGTCTTTTTGAACGCGTGCGTCATCACGCGGTCGAGCGTGGGGGGCACCGGGTACTTTTGACCGTGAGCGGCTTCACTCGGAGCCGCGGGCTCCTTCGTCAAAATCTGCAGCAAAATGCTGGGGCCGTTGTTGCCGATGAACGGCACGCGCCCGACCACGCATTCGTAGATGATAGCCGCGAGCGCCCACACGTCCGCGCGATGATCCAGGGTGTCCAAGCCCTGCGCTTGCTCGGGCGCCATGTAGAACGGCGAGCCGATCGTCGTTCCGAGCACCGTCAGCTTCTTGGCGGACTCTCCCTTGTCCTTGGCGGAACCGAAGTCCAGCAGCTTGGCGATGTCCCCCTCCGGGGTTTGGCACAAGAACAAGTTGTCCGGCTTCAAATCGCGATGCACGAACTTCCGCGCGTGCGCTTCGTCGAGGCCGATGGCGACCTGACTGAGCATGCGCAGCATGCGCGCGGGCGGAATCACTTGCTCGCGCTTGAGCGTGGCGCGCAGTTCCTCGCCGTACAGGAACTCCATCGCCAGCACGAAGCTTTGGTCGGGCGTCGGTTGAAAATCCAGCACCTCCACGATGTAGTCGTGGGGCAGCATCTTGCTGACCTCGAACTCGCGCTTGAATCGCTCCACGGCGATTTGATCGCGTGACACTTCGGGGTGCAGCCCTTTGAGCGCGACGTTACGGCGCTCTTGCATGTCGAGCGCTTCGTACACCCGGCCCATGCCACCGTCGGCGACCACGCGCCGCACCTGATAGCGGTTGCACAAAAGCTGGCCGATGCGCGCGTCTTGATTATCCGCGAGCACCGGAACTTGGGTGGCGCTCGTGAGCTGGACGCCGTCGACCGGGCAAAAGCCGGCGTCGTCCGGGTACAGCCGTCCGCAGGCCGCGCAGGCTTTCATTCAGACCGACGCGCCTTCGGCGAGTGCAGCTGGCTCGCGCTCACGGTCAAGGTGCGCCCGACTGGCTATTGTCGCCGGTCACGCCAGGGCGATAATACAAGATGCGATTGCAGCTCGGGCACTGCTCGAATTTGTTTTCGCGCGTCAGGCCTTGGAACAGCATGGGCGGCAGGCGCATGTGGCACGCCGAACACGTTCCGTCCGTCGTCGAGCTGATGGCGGTGCCGCGACGACCGCGGATCATCTCGTAGCGCCGGTACAGAGTCGGCGGCACATTGGCCACCAGGCCAGCGCGAATCGCTTCTTTCTCCGCGACCGCAGCGTCACCTTGCGCGAGCCGACCCACGGTGTCGCCTTCGACCGAAGCCAGCTCCGCCAAGAGCGCGTCGCGCTCGCCGGTGATCTGCAACATGTCGACGCGAGCCTGCTCCAAGAAGCCGTCCAGCTTTTCTACTTCGATCTCTCGATCCCGGTACAGCTTGCGGAGCTCTTCGATTTCACGTTGGGCGGCATTGGCTTCGCGCTCGGTCCGGCAGCGCGACAGCTTTTCGCGTGAGCGCTCGACTTGGATGCTCATTTGCCGAACCTCCCCCATCAAATCGCCCCGCAGCTTGTCCATGTCGCCAGAATTCTTCTGGCTCCGAGCGAGCCGCTCTTCCAACGAAGCCAAGGTCGAGCGCTTGGCGTCCAGCCCCTGCCGCTCTTGCTTGACCGCCTCGCGGAGCTCCTTGAGCTCCACATCGAGCGCCGCTAAATTTTCGAGATTCTCGATTTGCGCCTGGATTGTCACTGTCTAAAACGGCTCCTCGCGTAACTCTAACCGATTACGTATGCCACGAGCTGGGGGTCAGTGGGCCCACCTGGGTTCGAACCAGGAACAACCCGGTTATGAGCCGGGGGCTCTGACCGATTGAGCTATAGGCCCAAGCTTGTGCGCACTTCGAGGGGCGGCTGTTTGGGGCCCGCCCACTCGTTGTGCTCGATGTGATCATGGCTGCCCCAACGCCGGGCCGGGTCGCTGACGAGTCCCGGACGTTGTTGAAAGCAAGCTCCACGCCGCGAAAGCTAATCGAAGCGCTCGCAAGGGGCAACGGAGTAGGGGCATGCGATGCGTCGCCGGCCTTCGGGCAGGACAAAAAAGGCCGCCTCGCGGCCCGGCGCTCCTGTACCGGGCGCCCCCCCGGCCCGAAACCGCGGCGGGCGACGAATATGTTACACCTACAGGCTCCCCCTGCTGGCGCCCCGCGGGCCGGCGATTGCCGTTCATCCCGTGCAGAAATCAATGGAGTCCCTGGTCGTCCGCGGTGCCACCCAGCACAACTTGAAGAATGTCAGCTGCGAGCTGCCACGCAATCAGTTGGTGGTGATTACCGGGCCGAGTGGCTCGGGCAAATCTTCTCTCGCATTCGACACCATCTACGCAGAGGGCCAGCGCCGCTACGTCGAATCACTGTCGGCCTACGCTCGCCAGTTCCTCGACCAGTTACCGAAGCCGCGCGTCGAAAGCATCGAGGGCCTGAGCCCCGCGATTGCCATCGAGCAGAAGGGCCTCGGCAAGAGCCCGCGCTCGACCGTGGGTACGGTGACCGAAATCGCGGACTACCTGCGCTTGCTCTACGCACGCATCGGAGTTCCGCACTGCCCCAAATCCGGCAAAGTCCTGCGCGCATACACAGTGCAGGAAATCGTCGACTCGATCTTGTCCCGCGGTGAAGGCGCGCGCCTAGCGCTGCTCGCGCCGATCGTGCGCAAACAAAAGGGCGACTTGAGCGCGGAGCTCGAGCGCTTGCGGCGCGAAGGTTTCGTGCGCGCGCGCATCGACGGCGAACAGGTCGATCTCGGCGATGATCGCGAGCTCGATCGGCAGAAGACCCACGATCTGGACGTGGTGGTCGACCGCATCGCGGTGCGTGAGGGCGCCAAGGGCCGGGTCACCGACTCCGTCGAATTGGCGTTGAAGTTGGGCGACGGCACCTTGCTGATCGACGCGGTGGACGGCAGCGAGCCGGTCGTGATGAGCGAGCGCCTGGTCAGCTGGGAATTCGGCATCACTTTGCCCCCGCTCGAACCCCGGCTATTTTCTTTCAATAGCCCGCACGGCGCGTGCCCGAGCTGCGACGGTCTGGGCGTACGTTCGGCGATCGACGTCGGCCGCATCGTGCCCGATGAAAGCCGCTCGCTGCGCGAAGGGGCGATCGCCGCCTTCGGGCGCCGCGGCTCGGTCGCGACCGCCACGGAAGTGTCACGGGCCGTCGAAGCGCTCTCGGTCAACCCGGATGTGCCGTGGTCGGAGCTGCCCGAAGTTCAGCGCCAGTCCTTGCTCTACGGCAGCACCGGCAGCGGCGGAAAACGCAAGAACGCAACGCCCAGCTACGAAGGCATCGTGCCGCGCTTGCAGCACATGCTCGACACGGGGGCGTTCGCCGAAGGTGAAGATCACGAGTCGGACGACGGCGGCATCGGCCCCGACGATTTGGGGCGCTTCATCGTCACTCAGACGTGCGAGGCGTGCGGCGGCGTGCGCCTGCGCCCGGAAGCGCTGGCGGTCAAACTCGGCGGGCGCACGATTGCCGAGCTCTCGGCCATGCCGCTGCGCGGCCTGCGCGAATTCTTGGCCAGCTTCGCCAGTGAAAGCGCGCTTGCTCCGCGCGAGTCCGCGATCGCTCTGCCCTTGATCAAGGCCGTCACCGAGCGGCTCGGCTTCTTGCTCGAGGTGGGGCTCGATTACCTATCGCTCGAGCGCACCGCCCACACCTTGTCCGGCGGCGAGGGGCAGCGCATTCGCCTCGCCACGCAAATCGGCGCCTCGCTGGTCGGCGTGCTGTACGTCCTCGACGAACCCAGCATCGGCCTGCACGCGCGCGACAACGCGCGGCTGCTCCAGGCCCTGCGTCGCCTGGTCGACAAGGGCAACAGCGTGCTGGTCGTCGAGCACGACCGCGACGCCATCTTGAGCGCGGACCACGTGGTCGACATGGGCCCGGGTGCCGGCGCACTGGGCGGCCAAATCGTCGCCCAAGGCACTCCGGACGGCATCATGAAGGATCCGGGCTCGATCACCGGGCCCTATCTGTCCGGCGAAAAGCATCTGCCCATCCCGACGCAGCGCCAGCCACCCAGCGAGCTTGCGCTACGCATCGTGGGCGCCAAAGCCCACAACCTGAAGAACATCACGGTCGAAATCCCGCTCGGCCTGATCAGCGCAGTGACCGGCGTCAGCGGGTCCGGCAAAAGCAGCCTGATCGTCGACACTCTGCTGAGCGCTGCGCGCGCCGCCCTTTACGGCGCGACGGGCTGGGTTGGGCCTTGCGAACGCATCGAAGGCCTCGAGCACATCGACAAAGTGATCAGCATCGATCAAGCGCCGATCGGTCGAACTCCACGCTCGAACCCCGCGACCTACACCGGCATCTTCACGCATCTGCGCGAGCTGTACGCCGGCCTGCCCGACGCCCGCGCGCGTGGCTACAAACCCGGACGCTTCTCCTTCAACGTCAAAGGCGGCCGCTGCGAGGCCTGCCAAGGCGACGGCGTATTGCGCGTCGAAATGCACTTTTTGCCGGACGTGTACGTCACCTGCGACTCGTGCGCGGGCCGGCGCTACAACCGCGAGACGCTCGAGGTGAAATACCGCGGCCTGTCCATCGCAGACGCGCTCGACCTCACGGTCGACGAAGCCGACGAGCTGTTCGAATCGATCCCACGCATTCGTCAGCGGCTGAGCGCGCTACGCCAAGTGGGCCTCGGCTACATCCAACTCGGGCAACCTGCTACCACGCTCTCCGGCGGAGAAGCCCAGCGCGTCAAACTCGCCAGCGAACTATCGCGCAAAGCCACCGGGCGCACGCTGTACGTGCTGGACGAGCCGACCACCGGCCTACACTTCTCGGACATCGAGCTGCTCACCCACGCGCTGTTCGGTCTGCGTGACGCCGGCAACTCGGTGCTGCTGATCGAACACAACATCGAACTCATCGCCTGCGCTGATTGGGTGATCGACATGGGCCCCGAAGGCGGCAACAACGGCGGCAGCATCGTCGTCGCCGGCACTCCTGAAGAAGTCGCGCGGACCCCCGGTAGTCACACCGGCGTCTACCTCAAGCAAGCCTTGGCCGACGTGGGTAAACCGCCGGTGAAGACCGCCTCCAATAAGCGACCGGCAAAAAAATCTGCCAAAGCGCGTTGAACCGTCGCCTGCTGGCGGATGTAATAGGGGGCGATCGCGGGAACTGCAGCGCACCTCACTGGCAAATCGCAAGCCCCGCATGCCGCTCGCGCTGGCGAGCCGAGCACGCTCGCGAGCGCGCCCCGCGACTCATCGAGCGGCCCGCGCTCGTCGGCTGGCACGAGCCAGCAGCGCGAGTGCGAACAGCGCGCCGAGCACGGATCCTCCCGAACCCTTGCCGCGCGGCGTGGAGCTGCAGCTCGCGCCATTCGCGTCCACTGAAGGTCCGCTCGGGTCCGCTGACGGGCTGTTCGCGACCCCTGACGGGCTATGCGTTTCCTGCGATGGGACGAGTGTGCCATCTTGGGTAATGCCTCGCGACGTGCAAGCGATGGCCTCGGAACCGTGGAGCTTCAGCCGCGCAGCCTCGGCGCCGCACAGCACGAGCGGCGAGCTGTAGAGGCCGTTCTCGGCCCGGGTTCGCAATTTCACGCAACGGAAATTGGTACCTTGATTCATACCCGATAGGTCGGTGAACCACGGCTCGCTGCGCAGATACACGTACTGATCATCTTGCCCGAATTCGTCGACGTTCGTCTCTTCGATTGCGACGCCTCCGCTCACTGCTACGCACGTTCCTTGCTCACGCGGGCTGCAGCTCGAAGAGAGCGCCTGCTCGAATTGGTAATGTTGCAAAAAACCCTGCGGGGGAGCCGGAGGCGTTGCGAGCGGGCCTGCACCGGTCGTGAAGCTGAGCGTCTTGACCAGATCGGAACTCGAGGGCACGGGCACGTTCGCTGCGAGCGTGTACGTCGTGTTGGGTTGTAGCTCTCCTTCGA
>Ga0164308_10002067_pt1 | contig 10701 bp, 7 predicted proteins | sample Whisoiple_246_MG_FD_109983 | JGI IMG/M metagenome (GOLD analysis project Ga0164308, IMG submission 109983) | Soil microbial communities amended with fresh organic matter from upstate New York, USA - Whitman soil sample_246_MG | ecosystem: Environmental > Terrestrial > Soil > Unclassified >... | reverse complement strand
CTTCGAGACCCCGCGCGCCTGGTGCCGCGGCGTCGCGCGCATCCGCCAGGTCGACGGCGTGTGGCGGGCCTGGACCGTGATGACGGGGGCGGAGGACCTGAAGGGCCACGAGCGGGCGCTCGGCCACCGCCGTCCCACGGGGCCCCGCCACGAGACCGGCGCCACGACCCAGCGCAACTGGAAGGACAAGCGGGAGGCGTCGGCGACGTACGCCGACCGCAACCCGGACGTCGTGATCCTGGGAGCGGGTCAGGGCGGCCTGGCGCTCGCGGCCAACCTCCGGCTGATGGGCGTCGACGCCCTGATCCTCGAGAAGAGCGAGCGCGTCGGCGACGGTTGGCGCAAGCGCTACCACTCGCTCGTGCTGCACGACCCGGTCTGGGCGGACCACCTGCCCTACCTGCCGTTCCCGCAGTCGTGGCCCATCTACTCGGCCAAGGACAAGATCGCCGACTGGTTCGAGTTCTACGCCCAGGCGATGGAGCTGAACGTCTGGTGCTCGGCGGACATGACCGACGCGGCGTACGACGAGGCGGCGCGACGCTGGACGCTGACGGTGCAGACGCCGCAGGGCGAGCGGACCCTCGTGACCCGCGACGTCGTCCTCGCCACGGGTGCGGCGGGCGAGCCCAACGTGCCGGACTTCCCGGGCCGGGAGCAGTTCGGCGGCACGGTCTACCACTCCAGCCGGCACGGCTCCGGCGGCGACTGGTCGGGCAAGAAGGCGATCGTGGTCGGCGCCTGCAACAGCGGTCACGACATCGCTCAGGACCTCCACGAGGCCGGTGCCGACGTCACCCTGGTGCAGCGGTCCTCGACCCACATCATCAGCCAGGAGCACGGGATCCCCGCGATCTTCGGGGCGAACTTCACCGAGTCCGGCCCGCCGACCGAGTACTCCGACCTCCTCGCCAGCGCCTATCCCTGGCCGCTCGTGCTCGAGGGCGCCAAGCAGGGCGTCAAGGACACCGCCGAGAAGGACGCCGCGCTGCTCGCCGCGCTCGAGGCGGTCGGCTTCCAGCTCAACGACGGGCCGGACGGCACCGGCCTGATGGGGTTCGCGCTCGCCAAGGGCGGCGGCTACTACATCGACGTCGGCGCGTCCGGCCTGATCGCGGCCGGCAAGATCGCGCTCGCCCAGGGCTCGGGCCTCGCGGAGTTCACGCCGTCGGGGATCCGGCTCGCCGACGGCCGCGAGCTCGATGCCGACCTGGTGGTGCTCGCGACCGGCTACTCGAACATGCGGGAGACGGCCCGGCGGCTCTTCGGCAGCGGGGTGGCCGACAAGCTCCCGCTCGTCCTCGGCATCGGTGCGGACGGCGAGATCGGCGGCCTCTACCGGCGCACCGGCCAGGAGGGGTTCTGGTACATGGGCGGTCCGCTCGCCTGGGTCCGCGTCTACTCCAAGCACCTCGCGCTCCAGATCGCCGCCGACCAGGCGGGGATCGCACCGGCCTGACGCCCCGGCGTCGGCACACCCACGGGTCTTCTCGGGGCTCTGCAACACCGGCCGTCCAACGGTCGTCCGATGAGCGCTGCCACCACGGTGCTCACTCACACCCGAACCACGAGGTCCGGGCGTCGTCAAAGGAGAAATGATGCAAGTCAGCAGCAAGAGGAAGAGGTCGGGCCTCGGCGTCATCGCGATCCTCTGTGGGCTCAGCCTGGTGGCGACGGCCTGCGGTGGGGACGACGGCGACTCGGGCGACAGCTCGTCCTCCGGAGGCAAGAAGCTCGTCTACTTCATGGCACCGAACACGACGCCCACGCGCTACATCGAGCAGGACGGGCCGGACTTCAAGAAGGCGCTGGAGGCCCTGGACTCCAGCATCGAGGTCAAGTTCGTCAACGGCGGTGGCGACTCGGCCACCCAGCTGTCGCAGGCCAACTCGGCGATCGCGGCTGGCGCGAAGGCCCGGGTCGTCGTCGCGGCGGACCCGAACACCAGCGCGGGCCTGCTCCAGGCGGCGGACGCCGCCAAGGTGCCGGTGATCGGGTACGAGAACCCGCCGCTCAACGGCCCGATGTACTCCCAGGTGATCTTCGACCCGTACAAGGTCGGCGTCCAGCAGGGCGAGTACTTCAAGAGCCAGGTCGAGGCCGGTGCCTTCGGCGACGGTGCCGTCGACCTCGCCCGCCAGTACGGCAACAAGGGCGACGTCTACACCACGGAGATGCTGCGCGGTCAGGACGAGATCCTCAAGCCGCTCATCGACGACGGCACGATCAACGTCGTCTGCGAGGACTACATCAAGAACTGGGACCCGGCCGAGGCGCAGAAGGCGGCCGAGCAGTGCTTGACCAAGACCTCCGGCAAGTTCGACGCGTTCCTCGGCTTCTACGACGGCAACGCGTCCGGCATCATCGCGGCGCTCAAGGCCAAGGACGTCACGATCCCCGTGTACGGCGGGCAGAACCCCGAGCTCACCGGCCTGCAGTACATGCTGACCGGTGACCAGCAGGACGACGTCCTCAAGGCGTTCTCGGTGGAGGCCGAGGCCGCCGCCAAGATCACGCTCGCCGCGATCAACGGGGAGGACCCGCCGGCCGACCTGGTCAAGGACACGGTCAACAACGGCACCAACGACATCCCGACCGCGAAGCTCGACACCACGCTGATCCACCTCGAGGACGGCAAGGACCCGGGCGATGTCGTGCAGCAGGCGGTCGACCTCGGCATCTTCACGTGGGAGCAGATCTGTGACGGCGGGCCCGCCGCCGACACGCCCACGTGCAAGGAAAAGGTCGGCTGACGCACCACGAGCCGGGGTGGCCGCCGCCGTGGCGGCGGCCACCCCTCACCAAGGAGGAACCCTCATGTCCGAGGCCGTTGCTGACGTCAGCGCCTCATCCACCGCTCGCGGCGAGCTGCTGCTCGAGCTGAGCCAGGTCTCGAAGTACTTCGGCGGCGTCCGGGCGCTCCACGAGGTCGACCTGGATCTCTACCGGGGCGAGGTCGTCGGGCTGGTCGGCGACAACGGCGCCGGCAAGTCCACGCTCGTCAAGGTCATCTCGGGCGTGGAGCATCCCGACTCCGGCGAGATCCGGGTGCGGGGGGAGTCGGTCCGGCTCGAGACGCCGCGGTCGGCCCAGGCCTCCGGCATCCACACCGTCTACCAGGACCTGTCGCTGTGCGACAACCTCGACGCGGTCCGCAACGTCTTCCTCGGCCAGGAGCGGATCGGCGGCCTCCTACGCGGTCGGCCGGTCAACCGGCACCGCATGGAGGACGAGGCGCGCGCCGTGCTCGACAGCCTCGCCGTCAAGGTCCGGTCCCTCGCCGCACCGGTGGGTGGCCTCTCCGGTGGGCAGCGCCAGGGCATCGCCATCGCCCGCGCGCTCATCTCGGACCCGAGCCTGGTGCTCCTCGACGAGCCCACGGCCGCCCTCGGCGTCTCGCAGCGCACCGAGGTGCTCGAGCTGATCGTCCGCCTCCGGTCGCAGGGGCGAGGGGTGCTGGTGATCTCCCACGACCTCAAGGACGTCCAGGAGGTCGCCGACCGCGTGGTCGTCATGCGCCTGGGCAGCAAGGTCGCGGAGTTCGGACGCGGCGAGTACACCTCCGGCGACCTGGTCGCCGCGATCACCGGAGCCCACGAGGCTCCCCGCACCGATGGGGGCACCCGATGAGCGTCCAGCAGTCGCCGGCACCCGCCGCCGTGGCAGCCCCTGGAGAGCTGCCGACGCCGCTGCGCGCCCGCGTCGTCGGCGGTCTCAGCGGCCCCTACCGGAGCATCCCGGTGCTGATCGTCCTCGGACTGATCTGGCTCTACTTCTACTCCCAGAACTCGGCGTACCTCACCTCGACGAACATCACGAACCTCTCGCTCCAGATCGTCACCACGGCGATCCTGGCGCTGGGCATCGTGTTCGTGCTGCTCGTCGGCGAGATCGACCTGTCGTCCGCGCTGCTCTCGGGCGTCTGCGCGACGGTCACGGCGCAGTTCGCGATCAAGAGCGACTGGCCGCTGTGGCTCGCGATCGTCGCCGGCGTCGTCGTCGGCCTGCTCTTCATCCTCGCGGAGGCGCTGATCATCGTCTTCGGCGTGCCGTCCCTGATCGTGACGCTCGGCGGCATGGTGATCCTGCAGGGCCTCCTGCTGGTGGTGCTCCCGCCAGAGTTCACGATCAACATCGGCGGCACCGACTACGCCAAGATCTCCTCCACCTACATCCCGGCGGGATGGAGCTTCGCGCTCGCCGCCGTGGGCTGGCTGCTCTTCTGCGCCACGCGGCTCCAGGGCCACCGGGCGCGGTCGACCTCGGGGTCCTCGGCCCTGCTGGCGGTCGGCCTGCCCGCGGTCGTCAGCGGCGTGGTGATCTTCGGTGCCGTGGCCGTGCTCAGTGAGGGCCGGGGTCTGCCCCTGCCCGTGCTGATCCTGGTCGCGATGCTGCTGATCGGCTGGTACTTCACCAGTCGCACCCGCTACGGCACCCACCTGTACGCCGTCGGCGGCAACCGGGAGGCAGCGCAGCGCGCCGGCATCCCGGTCAACCGGATGGTCGTCTACTCCTTCCTCGTGCTCGGTGCGTGCTCGGCGGTGGCCGGCATCGTGGAGGCCTCTCGCCTGCTCGCGGTCTCCAACTCCTCGGGTGGCGGACCGCTGATGCTCAACGCGATCGCGGCCGCTGTCGTCGGTGGCGCGAGCCTCTTCGGCGGCCGGGGGACCGTGTGGGCGGCGCTGCTCGGGGCACTGGTGATCGGGTCGATCAACAACGGCGTCCAGCTGCTCGGCCTGTCCACCGAGGTCCAGAGCTTCGCGACCGGTGGTGTCCTTATCCTTGCCGTTGCGATCGATGTCGTGATCACCCGTGGGTCCCTGCTGCCCAACCGCCGATGACTACCGAGACGACGAGGTACGCGAGTGAGCGGGAAGGTCCTGACATGACCGGGGAAGCCGGATGGGTACCCACGGCCGAGCGGATCGACGGCTCCCGGGTCGTCGACTTCGCCCGGTGGCTCGGCAGCCAGGGGATCGTCACCCTCGACGACCCGCGCGACTACCGCGAGCTGCACGCGTGGTCCGCGGCTGAGCCCGCGCTCTTCTGGGAGTCGGTGGCCCGCTACTTCGGCGTCGACTTCGGGGCCAAGGCGACCGAGATCCTGTCGGGCAGGGAGATGCCCGGCGCACGCTGGTTCCAGGGCGCGTCGATGAACTTCGCCCGCGAGATGCTCAAGCACGGCGCGGCCGAGAGCGACGCGATCATCCTCGTCCGCGACGACGGACACCGTGAGTCCATCACCTTCGGGCAGCTGCGTGACCAGGTGGCCGCGGTCGCGGGTGCGCTCGCCGACCGTGGCGTCGGACAGGGCGACCGGGTCGTCGCGTACCTGCCCAACTGCATCGAGGGGGTCGTCGCCTTCCTGGCGTCCGCCACCCTCGGCGCGGTCTGGTCGCAGACCGGCATGGACTACGCGCCCGCGGCCGCGATGGACCGCCTCGGCCAGCTGGACCCGACGGTGTTCATCGCGGGCACCGGCTACTACTTCAAGGGCGTCCAGCAGGACCGCCGTGACGCCGTCGCCGAGCTGCGGGTGCTGCTGCCGGTCGACGCCCTGGTGGTCTCGATCGAGACGGGCGGGGTGTCGCGGGACGACACGACGCCGTGCGACGTCACCTGGGAGCAGCTCCACCGCTTCAGCCGGCCCGTGGCCACGCCGGTCAACGTGCCGTTCGACCACCCGCTCTGGGTGCTCTTCACCTCCGGCACCACCGGACGCCCGAAGGGCATCGTCCACGGCCACGGAGGCGCGCTGCTCGAGCAGCTGGTCTCGCCGGGGTTCCACATGGACCTCGGTGAGGGCGACGTCTTCTTCTGGTTCACCACGCCGAACTGGATGATGTGGAACGCCCAGATCTGCGGTCTGCTCCACGGCGCGACGATCGTCCTGTTCGACGGGAGCCCGACGCACCCCGACACCGGGCTGCTGTGGCGGCTGGTCGAGGAGCTCGGGGTCACGGTCTTCGGCACCAGTCCCGGCTACCTCCAGGCCAGTGCCCGCGACGGCGTCGAGCCGGGTCGCGACCTGGACCTGTCCGGGCTCCAGCTGATCGGGGTCACCGGCTCGGTGCTGCCGGCGAGCTGCAACCAGTGGGTCCGCGACCACGTCGGCCGCGACCTCCAGCTCGGCTCGATGAGCGGCGGCACCGACATCGTCGGCATCTTCGTCGCCAGCGCGCCCAGCCTGCCGGTCCACGACGGCGAGATCAGCGGGCCGGCGCTCGGCGTCGCCCTGGAGGTCTGGGACGAGAAGGGCAACCGGCTGCCCGACGGCGAGACCGGCGAGATGGTCATCACCCAGCCGATGCCGTCGATGCCGATCGCGTTCTGGGACGACCCCGAGGGCGAGCGCTACCGCGACGCCTACTTCGACGTCTTCCCCGGCGTGTGGCGGCACGGCGACTCGATCACCATCACCGACCGCGGGACGATCGTGATCCACGGCCGCACCGACTCCACGCTCAACCGCAACGGCGTCCGCCTCGGCAGCGCCGAGATCTACGAGGCCGTCGAGTCGCTGCCCGAGGTGAGTGACAGCCTCGTCGTCGGCGTCGAGCTGCCCGAGGGCGGCTACTGGATGCCGCTCTTCGTCGTGGCGGACGCGGCCGGGGGCGAGGAGCAGCTCCGCTCCCGGATCGTCGAGACGATCGCCGGCCGCACGTCGCGCCGGCACGTGCCCGACGAGATCATCCTGGTGCCGAGCCTGCCGCACACCCGGACGGGCAAGCGGCTCGAGGTGCCGATCAAGCGGATCCTGCAGGGCGCCGCGCCTCGCCGGGTGGCGAGCATGGGCGCCGTCGACGACGTCGAGGCGCTCAAGTGGCTGATCGACTTCGCCAACAAGCGCAACGGCGGTCCCGACGTCGGGTCCACGGTGCTGCCGACCGACGCGTACGAGGACTGGCGGATCTACCACGAGCAGGACCTGCCGCGCGTGCTGAGCGCGGCCCTCGACGTCTTCGCCGAGAAGGGCTACCACGGGACGACGACACGTCAGCTGGCCGACCGGTCCGGGCTGTCCGTGCCCGGGATCTACCACCACTACAAGTCGAAGCAGGACATCCTGCTCGACCTGATGATGGTGATCGTCGACGAGCTGATCGAGCGCAGCCGGTTCGCCGTCGCCGAGGCGGCCCACGAGCCGCGGGCCCAGTTCGACGCCCTGGTCTCGAGCATGCTGCTCTTCCACGTCTACCGTCGCAAGGGCGCGATCGTCTCCACGAGCGAGCTGCGCAGCCTCGAGCCGGGCAACCGGAGGAAGTACCTCGAGCGGCGCGACGAGCTCCAGGTGATGCTGGACGAGATCATCGACCGCGGGGTCGCGACGGGCGTCTTCGACACCCCCTACCCAGGCGACGCCGGTCGGGCGATCGCGTCGATGTGCGCGGGGGTGGCGACCTGGTACCGACCGGAGGCCCCGCTCAGCTTCGACCCGCTGCTCGACCGCTACCTCTCCATCGCCGAGGCGATCGTCGGGGTCCGCTGATGGGACGCGTGGCGGGCAAGGTCGCGCTCGTGACCGGCGCCGGACGCGGGCAGGGGCGCAGCCACGCCGTACGCCTCGCCGAGGAGGGCGCCTCCGTCATCGTCCTCGACATCTGTGCCCCGGTCACCTCCGTGAGCTACGAGATGTCGAGCAGCGCGGACCTCGAGCAGACCTGCGAGCTCGTGCGGGCCGCGGGCGGCAGCGTGTACGCCGCCGAGGTCGACGTCCGCGACTTCGACGTGCTGGACCGCGAGCTCCGGGCCGGGATCGACGCGCTGGGCGGGCTCGACATCGTGGTCGCCAACGCCGGGATCGCCAGCTACGCCGCCGGTCACGAGATCTCCGAGGCCGCCTGGCAGGAGATGATCGACATCAACCTGACCGGCACCTGGCACACGGTCAAGGCCGCCGTGCCGCACCTCGTGGCCGCGGGCCGCGGCGGGTCGATCGTGCTGACCAGCTCGGCCGCCGGCCTGCAGGGCACGCCGAACCTCGCCCACTACGTGGCCGCCAAGCACGGCGTGACCGGCCTGATGCGCACCTTCGCCAACGAGCTGGCGCCGCACTGGATCCGGGTCAACAGCGTCAACCCCACCCAGGTGGACACGCCGATGATCATGAACGACGAGATCTTCCGGATGTTCCGGCCGGACCTGGAGTCGCCGGGCCGCGAGGACATCGTCGACGTCTCGATCGCCACCAACGCGCTGCCGGTGCCGTGGGTCGAGTCCCGCGACGTGTCCAACGCCGTGCTCTTCCTCGCCTCCGACGAGGCGCGCTACATCACCGGCGTCGCGCTCCCCGTCGACGCGGGCATCCTCGCGAAGGTCTGACCGCGCTCAGCTGATCATCCGGCGCGCGACGGCGCGCTGCCGGGCGGCGATCCGCTCGGCGTACTCCCCGTCGCTGAGCGGCGTCAGGTGCGGGACCCTGGACGGTACGTCGGCCAGCGGCATCACCTCGGCGACCGGCCCGTCCTCGGGGCCGAGGTCGCGCTCGAGGCGCTGCCAGCGGAGCATGATCGCGCCGGTGCGGTGGCCGGTGGTCTCCAGCCAGTTGGCGACCGGGCGACCGCCGGGCGGCGTCTCCGAGATCACGAACCGCATCTTGCCGTCGGGGTCGACCTGGGCCTGCGCCTTGGTCAGCGACGTCTGGTGGGTCTCGTAGTCGGTCGAGGCGTACCAGTCCGAGCCGATCTGGATCGCCTGGTAGGCGCAGTCGGTGCACGCGGGCACGGTGATGACGAGTGCCTGGTCCTCGGCGAGGTCGTAGTGGCCGATCGACGAGCGCTGCGACGACAGGCCGCCAGGAGTCGACTGCGGCGCCGTCGGCACGTTGGCCGGCTCCTTGTACTGGAAGAAGTGCGGGAAGGCGATCCAGGTGTGGATCGAGCCGACCAGGCTCTTGGCGGCGACCTCGTAGCGCTGCGCCAGGCGCTCGCGGCGCAGCGGCCGCGCCGGCTGGCCGAGGGTGTCGGCGCGCTCGATGGTGAGCAGGCCGCGCTCCTCGGTGTCCCAGTCGTTGAAGACCTCGCGCACGATCATCGTCTTCGCGCCCGGCTCGGCGGTGTAGCGGAACTCGAAGCCCCCGTCGGCGTCCTTCTCGAGCTCGCGGTCGTCGAAGGCCAGCATCGAGCTCGCGGCCGAGTCGGCCGAGTAGGACCCGCCCATGACCTGGAAGGACAGGTCGGCGCTCGTGCCGCGGCGGCCGCGGACGACGTACTCGACGCCCTCCTTGAGGTAGGCGTTGAAGTAGATCGCGTCCGGGTTGTCGAGGCCCTGCCGGGAGAACTGGTGCGTGGGGTTGATGAAGAGCGGTCGGTCGAGGTCGTGGTCGAACGCCATCTGCAGGGCCATCCGGATCCGGCCGGCCAGGTAGTCGTAGCCCTCCAGGCGGTCCTGCTCGGTCCTGATGAACGGGGCGTTCGCGACCAGCTCCTCGGCCTCCGCGATCGCGTCCTGGAGGACCTTGGTCAGCCCGTAGCTCTCGCTCATAGCTTCGCGATGATCTGCTCGGCGTACCGCTCGAGGTGCTCGACCTTCTTGTCGAGCGGCTCGGTGTCCGGTCCCTTGATGTAGGGCATCCGGAAGCCGACGATGCAGTCGGTCACGCCCTTGTCCTCGAGGCGCTTGATGCCGTCGAGGGTGTAGGCGTCGTAGGAGATGACGTGCACCTCGAAGTCGTCGCGGGTGTCGCCCTCCTCCTGGCGGATCTTCGCGAGCCGCGTGAGCAGCCGGTCGAGCTCCTCGCCGTCGCCGCCGGCGTGCATCCAGCCGTCGCCCTTGAGCACGGCGCGGCGCAGCGCGGCGTCGGCGTGGCCGCCGACGAGCAGCGGGATCCTCTCGGAGGCGCCGGGGCACTGCTTGAGCGGCTCCACGTCGTAGAAGTCGCCGTGGTATTCGAAGAACTCGCCGGTCGTCAGACCGCGCAGCACGTCCATCGCCTCGTCCATGCGCTTGCCGCGCTTCTCCCACGAGACGCCCATCGCGTCGAAGTCCTCGGGCCACGGCGAGATGCCGACGCCGAGGCCGAGCCGGTTGCCCGAGAGGAACGCCAGCGACGACGCCTGCTTGGCGACCAGCACCGGCGGCCGGATCGGCAGCTTGAGCACGAACGGCGTGAGCCGCAGCGTGGTCGTGTGCGCGAAGAGATGCGCGCACAGCACCATCGTCTCGATGAACTCCTTGCCGTCGAGGAACTCCCGGTCACCGGTGTCGGTGTAGGGGTACTTCGAGTCGGAGTCCTGGGGGTAGATGACGCTGTCGGCCACGGTCATGCTCGTGTAGCCGGCGGCCTCCGCGGCCTGCGCGAGCGGTGCGTAGTACGTCGCCTGCGTCATCGCCTCGGCGTAGCTGAATCGCATGCAGTCACACTAGAACGTGTTCCACTTTTCTGCCACAGTTCCCCTGTGGACCTCCAGGAGATCAGCGACCGCCTCGAGATCGAGGGCGTGCTCATCCGCTACACGCGCGGCATCGACACGGGCGAGTGGGACCTGCTCGACACGGTATTCACGGCCGACGCCGAGATCGACTACACCGAGTCCGGTGGCATCGCGGACACGTTCCCGACGGTGAAGGCGTGGCTGGCCGAGGTGCTGCCGGCGTTCTTCCCGAAGCGGATGCACTCGCTGGCCCAGATCGCGATCTCCTTCGAGGGCGCGGACCGGGCCCTCGCGACGGCGTACTTCCACAACCCGATGCCGATGGACG
>Ga0164308_10002066_pt1 | contig 10702 bp, 11 predicted proteins | sample Whisoiple_246_MG_FD_109983 | JGI IMG/M metagenome (GOLD analysis project Ga0164308, IMG submission 109983) | Soil microbial communities amended with fresh organic matter from upstate New York, USA - Whitman soil sample_246_MG | ecosystem: Environmental > Terrestrial > Soil > Unclassified >... | reverse complement strand
GGCGGTCAGTTGCCGGATCGCATCGTCCAGCAGGTGCCAGGTGTCCACCCGTTGCACTGACGGGTTGGCGACTGCGGCCAGGGCGGACACCCGCATGCGGCGTTGCGTGCCCGCGACCGCGGTCCTGACGGGCCGGCCCTGGTCGTGGGTGCGCAGCTGGTGGGTGGGGACGAGGTGGTGGGTGAAGGTGGTGTTCATATCCAGGATTGGGTCGGTTCGGCGGAATTTGCGGGGAGAGTGCTTGCGCGGTCGTCTGTTTCGCGGTCACCGGCTAGTAGGTCGGAGGATGGGGGTCCGCCTGCCTGTCTGGTGGCTACCTGGTGGATGAGGACGACTTGAGGAAGAACGCCGGGTTCTGTGACCGTTCGGCCAGGCGCCGCATGAAGTAGCCGCACCACTGGTCGTCGTGGGACAGGTGGGCCTGTAGGTCCAGACCACCCTCGACGAGCCGCTGTTGTTCGGTGTCGCGGATGACGTAGAGCATCTGCGGTCCGAACCGATCGGCGCCGCGGGCCGGAGTCAATCGTGTGCAGCTGGGCGACCTGGATCATGGGCGGGTCGTGGGAGGCCCGTTCGGGGCGAGGTCTGTGCTGAACCGGCCTTGTGATGGGTCGGAGTGATCTGGAGCGGCGGAGATCAGTGGCTGTTGGGACCGTTCGCGCATCGCCAGGATCGCAACCGTGGTCAATGCGAGCAGTGCGGTGCCGTAGAGCGCTAGCAGCGAAACGTGGCCGTTGCCCGCCAGGTATGTCATCACGAATGGCGCGGTTCCACCGAAGAGCGCAACGGAGATGGCGTATGGGAAGGCAACTCCGAGCGCGCGCACCTGGGTGGGGAACAGTTCGGCGAGGGTGGCGTTGGCGACCGAGGCCGCTGCCGCTGCCGGCACGACGACCAGAAGCTGAAGGCCGATGACGACGGCGGCGTTATCGGTGACCAGTAGCAGGGCGGGCCACATGGTGACCAAGGTGCCGATGACCGAGAACAGCAGGACCTTCTTGCGTCCGATCCGATCCGAGAGCCAGCCGTAGACGGGCTGCAGCGCGGCGAACACAATGATCACCAATGCGGTCAGCAACTGCGCCGCTGACAGCTCGATCCCGGTCACGATGTGGGCGAACGTCGAGTACTGCAGCACGAACACGTAGTAGGTGAAGGTGCTCCCGGCGACGAAGGCGACAGTCAGCAGGCACTGCTTCCAATAGCTACGGAGCAGCAGCGAAAGGGAGCCGCCCGGTTGCCCGCCGGCCTCCTTGGCCTGGACGAACTGCTCGGTCTCAGTCATGGTGCGGCGCATGATGATCGCGTACACCGTGAACAGTGAACCGATCACGAACGGGATGCGCCACCCCCAGTCCCCCATCGCCGCGTCACCCAGGAGCGCCGGCAGAACTGCGGCCAAGAGCACGGCGAACACCACGGCGATGGAACTGGCGATGTATCCGAACGCGTTGTAGAGAGCCCGCTTTCCTTCCGGTGCGATCTCGCTGAGGAACGAGACCGCTGCTCCCTGTTCGCCACCCACGCCGATGCCTTGGAGGATTCGGGCGGCGACGAGGATGAAGCCCGCCACCGAGCCGACCTGCGAATAGGTGGGCACCACGGCGATCATCAATGAGCCAACGCCGAGCATGATCAAGCCGAGGATCATGCCGGCCTTCCGGCCGTGCCGGTCGGCGTAGGCGCCGAGGATCGCCCCGCCGATGGGTCGCATCAGGAAGCCGACGGCGAACACGAGCAGAGTGTTCAGCAACCCGGTGAAGGGATCGGCCGGGTTGAACACGTGAGCACCGATGTAGACGGCCATGAAGCCGAAGACTTGCCAGTCGTAGAGCTCCAGCATCATCCCGACCACGCCGGCGACGATCTGACGACGGGGTGGACGGGACTTGATCGGGCGTGCTGCTGCGGTCTGGGACATGGAGGGGCCTCTTTCACGTTGAGGGTGGGTTTGACGGTGCCCGTCTTGCGGGCAGCTGGTGACTGGTGGTTGCTCAGGTGGAGCGGGTTGCGGTGGTGATCAGACGTTCGCGTAGCGCCGGCGTGAGGGCTGCATCGACGGCCGTGGCAGCGAGGAGGTAGGCGCCATCGAGCACTGCGCGGTCGCCTGGTTCGGCGCCCGCCAGAGCGGCCATCTGCGAGGTGTGCAAGACGAGCGACTGTTCCGCGAGACCGATCATCGGGTGGATGGTCGGGAAGCGGTGCGAGATGTTGCCCATGTCGGTCGAGCCAGCCTTGGGCCAGAGCGGCCCCGGGTGACGGCCAACCCTGGGGAGATTGGCGACATAGGACGCGGTCAGATCGGGGTCCGATCGCAGGTTGGCGTACCGGAACGCAGCCTCGGTGATCTCAACCTGTGCTCCGGCGGCGTGCGCGCCACCCTCGGCGCATCGCGTGACCACGTCGATCACCCGCTGCAACGCCTCGGTGTCTGCAGCACGAGCCATCCAGCGGCCGGCGGCCCGTCCGGGGATGACGTTCGGCGCCGTGCCCGCATGCTCGACAACACCGTGGACCTGCTGAAGCGGTTCGAACTGTTGCCTGGCCAACCCGATTGCGGTGAGCATGATCGTCAGTGCGTCCAGGGCGTTGATCCCCAGATGGGGACTGGCGCTGGCATGCGCTTCACGCCCGACGAACTCGACGTGGACGAGAGCCGAGGCGAAGGTGTCCATTTCGATCGTGTCCGCACCGGCGGGATGGACCATCAAGGCGGCGTGGGTGCCGTCGAAGGCGCCCTCATCGAGCATGGTGACCTTGCCGCCTGCGTTCTCTTCAGCGGGAGTTCCGAGCAGCCGAACGGTGATGCCGAGGTCGTCGACCATCGGAACCAGCGCGGTGAACGCCCCAAGAGCTGCACCGGCGATGACGTTGTGGCCGCAGCCGTGCCCGATTTCGGGAAGCGCGTCGTACTCGGCGCACAGGGTGATGACAAGTTCGCCATTCCCGGCCTCTGCCCGAAGAGCGGTCGGGAGGCTGCCCACCCCCACCTGTGCGGTCACGCCGGTGGCGGCGCGGATTCCGTCGGCGAGCAACCGCACCGACCGAAACTCCTGGAGCCCGGTCTCGGCGGCGGCATGAATGGCCCGATGCGTGCCCAGGATCGTTTCACGCGCCTCGTCGACGGCGACTGCCGCCCGATTCTTGGCTTCCCGTGCATCAAGGCTAGACATGAGCGCACCGACCCGAATGCTCGCGAACCGTTTCCGCGAAAACCAGGAAAGGAGCGTCCCGCTCCGCAGCGGGCGTTCCGCTCGCCTCGGGATGCCACTGCACGCCGAGCACGAGGCCGGACTCGTCCTCGAACGCCTCGACCAGTCCGTCGGCGGCGACAGCGCTTGTGAATAGGCCCGTTCCCAGACGATCGATGCCCTGATGATGACCGGAAGCGACGGTGATCCCGTCGACCCCGAGGTGCTCACGCAGCCGCGACGGTGCCATCGTCACGGAGTGCCAGAGGAAGTCCAATGCTTCACCGGGGTTCGGTCGGTGAAGATGTTCGACGGCACTGGGCGGTAGGTCGGCGATCAGCGTCCCGCCGGCCGCGACGTTGAGTACTTGGGCCCCGCGGCAGATGCCGAGGGTCGGCAGCCCGGTCAAGAGGGCCGCCCGGGCCAGACTCAGGTCCAGGGCGTCCTGTTCGGGGTTGACGTCGTACACCGCCTCCGACTGGGCGCCGCCGTAGATCGACGGATCGATGTCGCCCCCACCGGGCAGAACCAGGCCGGCGAAGTCGCCGAGATCAACGGTTTCATTGACCACAACGGGTGCCAGTCCGGTGCGCTGCACGAGGGCGGCGATGTCGTGCAGAAGTCGGTTGGCGCCAAGAACGCGTTCGTCGCCGTCGTCGCCGGAGGACAGCCTCGCCGGGATGGCGACTCGCAGGGATGGGGTCATGTGGGGGCTCACTCTTCTTTGAGGACCGGAAAGCGTATAATACCTTTATACTATAGAGACTAGAGGTTAACAGTGCAAGCCCATCTTCAGACTTTGTTCGCGCCGATGCCCGCCGCAGGTGTCAGCGAGGCGATCGTTCGCCGGATCGGTGATCTCATCGCGTCCGGTGACTTGCGCCCGGGCGACCGCTTACCGCCGGAAAGTGAACTCGCGCAGGCGTTCGACGTCGCGCCGATGACCGTTCGCGCCGCTCTTCAGGTGTTGCGTGACTACGGGATGGTCGAGACCAAGCGGGGCCGTGCAGGCGGCACCTTTGTCAATGCCGACGCTCCATGGGCAGCGATCGAGAATGTTCAGCTCCCCACCGCCGAGGAGTTCGAGGACCTCACCATCTGGCGGACCGCAGTGTCCGGGGAAGCGTCCGCCCGGGCGGCCGAGTTGGTCGCCGGCAGCCGGATCACCCGCGAAGCGCGGGAACACCTGATCGCGCTGACCGATGCGACGCACCAGAAAGGGCTTTCGCAGCAAGAGTTTCGGCTTGCCGACTCGGCGTTGCATCGCTTCATCGCGGAGCTGTCGGGTTCCGCTCGACTTGTCGAGGCCGAGCGTCAGATCCAGGCGTACATGACGTCGGCGCTGCGGCTGTCTCAGCAGCCGCCGGATACCCGCAAGCTCAAAGCCCAGTCGCACGCATCCCTATTGGCGGCCATCCTCGCCGGTGACCCCGAGCGGGCACGCCGCGAACTCCGGGTCCATGTCTCCGCGACCGCGGACCTGATGGTCGGCACCGGTTACCTACCGAGCAAACGCCAGTGAGGCACTGGCTGGAGTTTCCTCGATGAGTTGATCTTTAGAGGGGCGGTTTCGCAGTTCACGAGTGGTTTCGGTGCGGTCCTCAGCAGTGGTTTCTATCTGCCCCGGCAAAATCTCGTAGCGGTGACGTGTCGTTCGCTCAGGTCGATGGCACGTTGAACTGCACCATGGTGAGGGCGACCGGCGAGGGAAGTTCGCGCCGGAATCCCGGTCCGTTGTCCAGGCGGCTCCCGCAGGATTGCTCGGACAGCGGCAGCAGCGGACAGCTGAGTCCGAGGACGGAATCCCCGGCCGCAATGATCAGGACAGGGAGGTCCTGGTCCATCCCGCCGGTCAGCGGCCCGAGTGCGGCCAACGCCCGGCCGGACGTCGACGGACTACTGAGGACCGTGACGTCGGTGAGCCGGTAGCGCAGGTCGAACCGGTCGACCTGGCCCACGGCAAGAATCGTCCGCGCACCGATCTCGGCGCCGGGAACGGTGACATCCTTGCCGCCGGCGGTGAGCCGAACCTGCATCGCTGCCGCCGAGGACGAGGCAAACTGTTGGCCGGCGCGATCGACCGAAGCCGGTCGCAACGTCACATCGCTGACCGTCCCTACCGGCCTCACCCGTTCGATCACCTCGAAGGAGCCGTCCGGCGAAGGCCAGGCGAGCAGCAAAATGCCCGGCTGCGTGATTCCTGGACCGGTTTCCGGCATCCGGATCGGCGGCGGGTCGGTGGCGTCGGCCGGGGCCGACCGGTCGGTCGGTGACGGTGCAGCAGCCGCGGCCAGCTGTGCCGTCATGGCCGGGGCTCGGGAGGCAACGCTGGTCGCTTTCGACTCCCCGCTGCTGGACGTGATCGGGGCCTGGGCGGCGGCCGGATCCGCTGACGAGAGATTCACCCCGCTGACGATCATGAACGCGCCCACTGCCAGGCAGATCACCACTGCCGCTGCGATGCCGGCAATCCGCGGTCCGGTCAGTCGTGCGGTGGCAGCATGCCGGGCAGCGACGGTCGGTCCTGCTGGCCGATGGACATCGTTCACTGGACGTTCGGCGGCCGTGTCAGCCGGACCAACGCGTGCGTGTTTGGCCATCTGTCGACCCCCGCGAAATGCGATCAAGATTGTCGGAAAGCCCCTGAACTGTTGACTCACTGACCGTAGCCAGTTATAGGGTGCTAGGCCTAGACAATTCCACTCAATGAGTGAAGACCAACCCATTCAGGGGAGTGTCATGTACACGTCAAAGCGCATGTTGGTGGTCACCGCGGTGTTCGTCGGGGGTGTGTTCGGCGGCGTCGCCAACGGAACTACCGCTGCCGCATCGACGGCGACGGAGGACACCGCGACGGTGTACCTCGTGCAGGGCGTCCCCGGAACGGCCGTCGACATGGCCGTCGACGGCAAGAGCGTGGCGCAGGACGTACCGACCACCACCGTCATCGGACCGATCGCGGTCGGAGCGGGCACCAGGACCATCACGTTCACCGACACCAACGGCAAGGTTCTGGCGGAGAACACGCTCGCGGCCACCGCCGGCGGAAACTCGGACCTCGTTCTCCATCTGCCGACGGCCGCGGGCGACCCTCCGGTCGTCACCAAGTTCGACAACGACATGACCGGAGTCCCGAGTGACAAGGCATCGGTGACCGTTGCGCACACTGCAGCAGTGCCGCCGGCCGACATTCGGGTTGACGGGAAGGTGCTGTTCGCCAATGTGGCGAACGGGGAATCGTTGAACCTGGTCGTCCCGGCGGGCAGCTACAGCGTCGACATCGTGCCCACCGGCGCGAGTTCGCCGGTCGTGTTCGGACCGGTCAACCTCGCCGTCCAGGGCGGCTCGCTGAATCGCGTCTACGCTGTCGGCGACCCGTCTGCGACGACGATGAACGTCGCGGTGCACGTCATCCCCCTCTCCGACAGCGGGTCTGCGCCACCGACGATGATCAACACCGGCACCGGCGGAAACGCCGTCGTCCTGCAACTGATCGCGCGCTTCTTGCAGCCGTGGCGCGGTTGAGTCGCCCTGTTCGCACCGCCACACGGATCTCGCCCATCGCTGTGGTCATGCTGATGTCGCTGGCGACGGCGTGCGCGGCCGGTCCCACTGCACTCACCAGCCCCGCTGTGACGACCACCGCGCTGACAGGTTCTGCGCTGACAAGTTCTGCGCTGACGAGCCCTGCGGTGACGAGTTCGACCCTGACGACTGCGCCCGTGGTCGCTGATCCGGCGGCAGCACCAGCGGAATCCGCCCGGCAACCGGTCGGCAGCAACATCATGACTTCGCCGGTCGTTGACCTGCGCTCAGGCGCCATCACGACGACCGCACCGTCACCGGTGCGGCAGGGAACCACCGCGCCGAGCGCCCGGGTCCGGTTCCTGCCGACCAGCATCGAGTTGCCCAGCGGCGACACCGCCGTGATCGAACCGGCTCAGACCGTGGACGGTGTGCTTCAGGTGCCCACCGACGTCCAGCACGTCGGATGGTGGGACGGCAGCTCGTATGCCGGCGACCCCTTCGGCTCAACCGTGCTCGCCGGACACGTCGATTCCCGCCAGCAGGGTCTCGGCTTCTTCGCGCAGCTGCTGATGATTCAGGTCGGTGACCACGTCACGCTGCGGTCGGACGGGAACACCCAGACCTATCGGGTGGTGTCGTCGGCGCTGGTGCAGAAGCAGGCGCTGGCCTCGGATGGCGACGCGCTCGACCAGCGGGGTCCACACCGCCTGGTGTTGATCACCTGCTCGGGGGAATGGCATCCCGAATTGCGTTCCTACGACAGCAATCTGGTGCTCGTCGCCGATCCTGTCGTCTCCTGAGATCGCACCGGAGCGGCTGCGCCGGTCAACGGTCGGGTTGATCCCGGGTGACTCGGCGTCGTCGAGCCGGATCCAGCGAGCCGTTGCGGGAGGGCAGCGCACGGCGATACCTCTCGGCAAGGGACTGCACGTGATCGACCAGCCCCGGCGGCTCGCTGACGTGAAAATCCAGTCCCAGCATGCCGATCCACACCGCGATGATCTCCAAGCTGTCACCGCCGGTCACCAGGACGCAGTGCTGCTCGTCGACCGTCTCGACCACGCCGACGGTGGGATTGATCCGGGCCAAGACGTCCGAGGCCGGTGCATCGACGACGATCCGGGTGTGGACCGCCCACCCGGAGAACGCCACCTCCCGCAACACGAACCCGGTGTAATCCTCACCGACCAACGGGTCGGGGTCGAACCGCCCGCCCCCCGGTACCCGAAGGGCCATCCAGTCGAGGCGGAACACCTTCCACGGCAATGAGTTGCGGCTGTCCGGATTCTTCGCCTTCGGTGCAGATGCGATGGACCCGCGCACCCGCGCGACCACGTACCAGCGGTGTTGCCAGTTCACCAGGCGATAGGGCTCGGCGGTGACGACCTCCTCCGCTGTGGACGGTGCCCGGTAGCCGAATCTGACCGCCTCGTGATCGCGGATCGCTGCGGCCAGGTCGGTGAGCAGTCCGGCGTCGACTACGGGGTCGGCAACGTTGCTCCCGGTGTTGGCCGGACCGGTCGAGGTGCTGTCGTGCAGGGCTGACACCCGTCGGCGCAATCGCGCCGGCAGCACGTGCTCCAGCTTGGTCAGCGCGAGCGCGCTGGCTTCTTCGATCCCACGGACGCCGGTCACCGCACCAAGTCCGACGGTGATGGCGACCGCCTCGTCGTCGTCGAGCAGTAGCGGGGGCAGGCGCCCGTTATCGCCCAGCTGGTATCCGCCGGCCGGACCGCGGGCGGCATCGATCGGGTAGCCGAGTTCCCTGAGCCGCTCCATGTCCTTGCGCACGGTGCGCTCGCCGACGTCCAGCCGGGTGGCCAGTTCGGCACCGGACCACTGGGCGCGCGACTGCATCAGACCCAGGAGCGCGAGTAGCCGCGCCGATGTCTCCAGCAAACCGGACCTCACTTTCGGCGCGCTACATACTCGTCGGCGGGTGTCAGAAAATCTCTGAAGACCCGGATAATTCCGGAACGAAGCGTGCCGGAATGCTTCCTACGGTAGTCCCATGACCACACACCAGGAGCTCACCGTCCAGCCGTTCCGGGTCGAGATTCCGCAGGCGGATCTCGACGATCTACAGGCCCGTCTCGCCCTCACCCGCTATCCCACCCCAGCTCCCGGGGACGACTGGGTCTACGGCACTCCCGTGTCGTACCTCAAAGAGATGGTCGACTACTGGCGCACCGGATTCGACTGGCGCGCCCAGGAGGCCCGGATGAACGAGTACGGTCAGTTCGTCACCGAGATCGACGGCCAGCGCATCCATTTCCTGCACGTCCGGTCCCGCCACGACAACGCGACCCCGCTGCTGCTGACCCACACTTACCCAGGATCGTTCGTCGATTTCCTCGACCTGATCGGCCCGCTGACGGACCCGGAGTCGCACGGTGGCAGCGCCGACGATGCCTTCCACGTCGTGATCCCGTCGATGCCGGGCTTCGGATTCAGCACGCCGATGGTGGGGGACTGGACGATGGGCCGGGTCGCGGAGGTCTTCGACACCCTGATGCGTGGGCTCGGCTACCCGTCGTACGGCGCGCACGGCAGCGACGGCGGTGCGATGGTTTCCCGCGAGCTCGCCCTGCTCGACCCGGAGGGCTTTCTCGGAGCCCATGTGCTGCAGCTGTTCTCGTTCCCGTCCGGCGATCCGAGCGAGTTCGAGAAGATGACGCCGGCCGACTACGCGGCGCTGGAGTTCGCTGGCTGGTTCCAGACGGTCAACGGCTTCGCGCTGATGAATGCCTCCCGGCCGCAGACCATCGCGGCGGCGCTGTCCGACTCGCCGGTCGGTCAGCTCGCCTACAACGAGCTTTTCGAGAACTTCGGCAACGGAACGGGTCTGATGACCAGGGACCAGGTGCTGACCCAGGTGTCGCTGTACTGGCTGACCAACACCTCTGCCGGAGCGGTGCGCTACCACTACACCGAGAAGGCCGTGGAGGCCCGGGTGAACGAGGGCCGGATCGGGGTCGCTGTGTTCGCCGACGACTTCCAGTCCATCCGACCGTTCGCCGAACGGGACAACACCAACATCGTGCACTGGTCCGAGATCCCCCGGGGAGGGCACTACGCCTCGATCGAGGTACCCGACCTGCTGGCCGACGACCTACGGACCTTCTTCCGCACCACCTGACCCCTGGGCGGCGCGGATCCCACGAAAACCGTTGTTGATCAACCCCTCTGGCACCCTTCCCGACCCGGGAAGGGTGCCAGCATGGTTGATCAACAGCGAGCTGCGGGGAATCGACCTGCTGGCGGAGCGGCCCGATCGACACGTTGATGAAAGGCTTGGGCTCAGGAGCGCCGCGCGAGAATTGAGGCAGGTCTGCATGGACATGAAAGAAGTCAACCGCCGGACGATCGAGCAGTTCCGCGCCGGCGGTGAGATCGACGGGATGCACCGGGAGCGACTGATCCTGCTCACCACGACGGGCGCAAAGTCGCACGCAACCCACACCGCTCCGATGATGTTCGTGCCCGATGGCGAGCGGATCCTGGTGATCGCCTCGAACATGGGGGCACCGAAGGTCCCGGACTGGTACCGCAATCTGCAGGCCGACCCACGGGTCACCGTCGAGGTGGGCGACGAGAAGTACGAGGCGATCGCCAGCCCGCTGCAGGGGGCGGACTACGACCGCTCGTGGGCACGGATCAAGGACGGGTACCCGTTCTTCGCCGACCACGAGGCGCAGGCCGGCCGGACCATTCCCGTAGTCGCGCTGACGCGGTCGTCTGAACAGTCCGACTCGTCATCTGGCTGACCGGAACGCCACTTGCGACGCCAGGGCGCGCTCCGCGCATGACCGCCGGGCATCACCGCACCCGACCCACAGTGCACTTGATCAACCGGGTTGGCACCCTTGAACCCGGGCGGAAGGGTGCCGACCCGGTTGATCAACTGGGCGTCGGCGGTTTCAAGGGTGCGTACGCGGTTGATCAACTGCGAGGTGGGGGACGCTGGCGCATCATGTTCCGAT
>Ga0164308_10002065_pt1 | contig 10706 bp, 9 predicted proteins | sample Whisoiple_246_MG_FD_109983 | JGI IMG/M metagenome (GOLD analysis project Ga0164308, IMG submission 109983) | Soil microbial communities amended with fresh organic matter from upstate New York, USA - Whitman soil sample_246_MG | ecosystem: Environmental > Terrestrial > Soil > Unclassified >... | reverse complement strand
CGGACAAGAATTCCTGCAGCAGTTGAAGAAGGTTCGCGCCTCGTTACCGGTGATCTGGGGCAGCAGATCGAACAGCGCGACCAGAGACTCGCGCCGCCTGACTCCGGATAGTCTGATCCCAGAGCCATTCCAGGCGGACGTATTGCGGAGCGCCGTGTCCGGACTGCTCGCCGAGCATTTCTACCCGCCGGCAATCGCCAATGCCATCAAGGCGGCCGCCTTGGAAGCCCTGGGCGCACTCGGCGACTTCCGGGTGGATGGTGATTCCTTCTTGTCCGCGAATCGCAGCGCATTCTCCGACCTGGCGGCAATCATCGCGTTCAGCGGAGAAGTCAGCGGCCACTTGTTGGTTGGCATGAATGAAGAGCACGCCCGCGTCCTGTACCGACAATTCGCCCCGAGCGTGCGTTCTGCTTCGATCGATCGTTTGGAAGACATGGTCGGGGAGCTGTGCAATCAAATACTGGGCCGGGTCAATGCGTTCTTTGCGTGTCGCGGGGCGTCCATCCAGCACGGCACGCCGATGTTCATTCGCGCCGCCGGGAGCTCGATGCGCTATGACGGTCGACGCCCATCCTTCTGCGTCGAGTTGGCTCGAGCAGATGTCCGGGTATCGCTCGAATACTATTTGGCGGACTTCAACCCGTCGAAGCTGGCGGCAGAGCCGACTCAGAAGGTGATGGAACTCGGAGAAGTGCACTATTTCTGACGAGGGGCGAGCGAGCGCTCTCTGCGCGCGCCAGAATGCCTCGCTCCAGCAAGCGTGCCTCTGAGCGACCAACGACAGCGCGTATAAAAGGAGGCTACCGCTCACCGCAGTGCTCGGCACGGCCCGTGCACTGCGACTCCGACGAATGCCCCACATCGTCGGCGTGAGCAGCGCGTTTCCGCCCAACTACTACACCCAAGACCAGCTCACGCAGGCGCTACTCTCCTTGGCGCAGGAGCAGCAGGGACTGGATGCCGCTCGCATCAAGAAGCTGTTCTCAGCGGTAAAGGTCGAAGGACGCCATCTGGCGTTGCCTTTGGACCGTTATGCGAAGCTGAACGGTTTCGGAGAACGCAATCGTGAATGGTTGAGTGCGGCGCTCGAACTCAGCGAGCGCGCGGTGCGCGATTGCCTCGAGCTGGCTGGGCTGCCGCCGAGCGATGTCCAACTTTTCGCGTCCAGCAGCGTGACCGGGCTTGCGGTGCCTTCGATCGAGGCGCGGTTGATGAATCGGCTGGGGTTCGCTGCGGATTGCCGCAGAGTCCCGCTGTTCGGCTTGGGCTGCGTGGCCGGCGCCGCCGGCATCGCGCGGGTGAGCGAGTACCTCGAGGGCCATCCCACGCACGCCGCGCTGCTGCTGTGTGTCGAGCTCTGTTCGTTGACGTTTCAACCCGACGACACGTCGGTCGCGAATCTGATTGCGTGCGGACTGTTCGCTGACGGAGCAGCCTGCGTGCTACTGGTTGGCGACGACCATCCACTCGCCGGCAAAGCGAAGCTGAGGATCGAAGGATCGCGCTCGGTGCTGTTTCCGAACACCGAATCGGTGATGGGTTGGGACATCGTTGATACGGGCTTCCGCATCGTCCTCAGCGGTTCGGTTCCTGAATTGGCTCATGGCGCGCTCGCCCAAGGTATTCGCCCCTTCTTGTCGGCTCATGGGCTGCACCCCTCTCAAATCACGCGCTGGATCGCCCATCCCGGGGGCCCCGCTGTCATCGACGCCATGGAGCGCGGGCTCGAGCTGCCGCCGGGCACCCTGAACCACAGCCGCGATTGCCTAGCGCGTATCGGCAATTTGTCGTCGGCCTCGGTATTGGTCATCCTTCAAGAGTCGATGGCCGCTGACCAGAGTCGAGGTCCCGCCCTGCTGTTGGCGATGGGTCCCGGTTTTTGCGCGGAGCTGGTGCTGTTGCGATGACGACCAGTCAGCAGCTTTTCGTCGCTTTCGTGGGGCTGGTGGCGCTCCAGCGACTGGCGGAGCTGAAGCTGAGTCGACGAAATGAGCGGCAGCTTCGCGAGCTGGGCGCGAGCGAGCATGCCGCGGGGCACTTCATCGCCATGCAACTGCTGCATACGCTGTGGCTCGTCAGCGTCGTCCTAGAAGTGACGCTGCTGCGCCCTCCTTTTCTGCCTTGGGTCAGCGCGCCAGCAGCGCTCTGCTTTGCGATTGGGCAGGGGCTACGCTACGCAGCGATCAGCGCGCTCGGCGGGCGCTGGTGCGTGCGCATTTTGACGCTGCCCGGCGCTGCGCCGGTGGCCAACGGCGTGTATCGCTACTTGCGGCACCCGAACTACCTCGGGGTCGTCCTCGAAATTGCCGCGTTGCCCCTGATGCACTCGGCGTGGCGCTCTGCGCTCGTCTTCAGTGTCGCCAATGCGGTGCTGCTGGTGGTGCGCATTCGAGAAGAAGAGCGTGCGTTGACGGGAAATGGTGGCTACGACGAGGCGCTCGGTCCGTTGCCGCGCTTTTGGCCAAGCTTTCGAGCGCGAGGCGGCACTTGAGCTTCGACGTGGTGGTGATCGGTGGCGGCCCTGCGGGCCTTGCCGCCGCGGTGAGTCTCGCCCGGATTGGCTCATCGGTGTTGGTCTGTGAAATCGCTTCGGAGCCCGGGCGAAAGCCCTGCGGGGAAGGCCTGCTGCCGCGCGCCTTCCAGGAGCTTTGCGCCCTCGGTCTGAACTCCGACGAGCTCTTGGCCGAAGGCCAACTGCTGCACGGGATCCGCTACATTTCGCCCTCCGGGGTGCGTGCCTCGGCGCGCTTTCGCGAGGGCCCGGGGCTGGGGCTCGGGCGAATGGCCCTCGAGCGCCTGCTGCGTGGCCTAGCCGAGCGCACGCCCGGCGTCTCGATCCGGCAAGGCGACGCGCGCTTGCAGGTCGAAACGTCGGGGGTGTGCCGCGTGCAGTTCGATGGGCAGCTCCTCACGCCACGCTTGGTGATTGGTGCCGACGGCATTGCTTCGCGAACCAGAAGCGCCGCAGGTCTACGGGCTCGGCGTCCTTCACCGCTTCGCTATGGCGTTCGCCAACACTTCAAGGCCCAACCGTGGACGGACCAAGTCGAGGTCTATTGGGGGCCGCATGGCGAAGCGTACGTGACCCCAACCGGCGACCATGAGCTGAACGTCGCGTTTCTCTGGCAAGCCGCTGAAACTAACCCGGTGGGCGGCTCACGTTTGGTCGGTCACCTACTGCGTGGCTTTCCCGAACTCGCGCAGCGGCTCGCGCACGCTGAACCTACAGACGAGGCTCGCGCGCGCGGACCCCTGCATGTGCAAGTGCCCATTCCCGCTCGCGACGGCCTCCTGCTGGTAGGCGATGCGGCCGGCTATGTCGATGCCATTACCGGTGAAGGCGTTGGTCTCGCCATCAGCAAGGCCTCGACGCTGGCTAAACTGCTACGGCCAGCGTTGGGTCGGCCCGGTGCGCAGGTTTCGCTCGCCGAACTCGGCCCATTTTTGAAGGCGGCGCGCAAGGCCGATCACTCGCACGTGCAGCTCACGCGATTCTTGCTGTGGCTGCGCCGCTCGCCCTGGTTGATGGAGCGGATCATCGCCGCGCTTGCCGCCGACCCCGAGCTGTTTCGGCATTTCCTATCGGCTAACCAGGGTGTGGCCTCACCTTGGGCAATGCCACTCGCTTCGTCGCTCGGCCTAGTGCGCCACCTCGCGCAATGGTCCGCGCCGCTGCAGCGAACCTAGCGCACGACGTCCGTTGCTCGCTCTGCGCGGTAGCGATGAAAATCGCCGCGTCGTGCCTCAGCGCACGGGCGTCAGCAGAGCGCCTAGCAGCTCGGTGACCATGGTGGTTACGAGGAGCGCCACGCTGCACAGCGCTAGGGCTTCCCAGTTTTTGGGTTCTCGAAAGGCGCCGCGCAAGAGCCGAGCGGCTTGCCACAGTCCGAGCGGCGCTGCCAAGACCGCGAGAAGGGCAATTCTCAGCGGTAATCCGAGCCAGAAAAGGATCGGCAATGAACCGAAGGCGAGGATGAGCGCTGCTGCCGAGCAGCCCGCCGCCCACTCTGCGCCGCGACGTACGACCAACGTGCGCTTGCCTTGCGCGCCGTCACCCGCGGCATCAGGCAGCTCGATCGTCAGCAGCATAGAAAATTGCAAACAACACAGCGGAAAACAAGCCAAGAAGGGCAGTGCGCGCAAAGCGCCGCTCTGGACATAGAAGCCGAGCAGTGGCGTCAGTAGCGTGACGACGAAGGCGGTCGTGGCTTCACCGAGGCCGCGGCTCAAAAGCCGGAGCGGCGGAGAGCTGTAACACCACGACAGCACGATGATGAGCAGACAAAGCGGAAACGCCAACCGGGGGCCATCGGCTCGAGTGGCCAGCACACCCGCAGCGAACAAGGCAGTGAGCCCCAGCCCTACGGCGGCGAAAAGGGCAGCTCGAGGAGCGACGAGGTTGCGCACCAGTACGCGACTGCCGCCCGACCAGCGAGTGGGTGTCGCGTTCGCACGGTCGGCCTCCAAGTCGAAGTAGTCGTTCGAGTAGTGCGTCATCCACTGGGCAGCAGTAATCGTGACTTGGCCCCAGACGTAGCGCTGCCAATCAATGGTCACGCCTTCCAAGCGGGCCAAGGCCGAGCCAAGCGCAAACAGGAGCAGTCCGCCGATCAAGAAGTGCGGCCGGCCGAGCTTCAAGAAAGCGCCTAGTCGCGCAACTTCAGTCATCGAGATTCGTTGCTAGCATGCGCGGTAATCTTTTCGGTTCGGCATCGCTGTGCGGCTTGCCGCGAGTGGCCATTCAAATTGGCCACGCCTGAGACAGAGAGGCTGCGCGGAATGTCACAGAGGAGACGGCATTCGAGCCGCGAGCGGCGCAACTAGCCGCCAAGGACGCACGGCACGAATGTTGTAAAGGGTGGGCACCTTCCCCGCAACCCCGGAGCGAAATCAATGAGCGACTCGAAGTCTCCCGACACCGCAGATTCACCGGTCGGCGAAGTGCCGGATGCCGAGGCTCCGCTCGCTGGAGTCGCCGAGCCTGCGCTGGCGGCCCCGGCCCCGCAGCCTCGTGCGAAAACCAAGGGTGTGGCCGACATCGTGTTCGTCGTCGACATCACCGGCAGCATGGCGCCGTGCATCGATGCGCTGCGCAAAAATATCGAAGCTTTCATCGAATCGCTCAGCCATGGCGATGGCAACAATGTGGCGGCGGTGCGGGACTGGCGCGGGAAAGTCGTGGGCTACCGCGACATCGAATCTGCCGAGAGCGAAGGCTTGCCCTGGATCGTGGACAACGGCTTCGTGCGTGACGTAGCTGCGCTCAAAGCTCAACTGGCCGCGCTCAAAGCCGAGGGGGGCGGGGACGAGCCCGAATCGCTGCTGGATACTCTGTACAAAGTTGCGACCATGCCAGCGAGCCCGAAGGGCGCTCAGAGTGAAGAAGCAGACAAGTGGCGCTATCGCAGCGATGCGGCGCGCGTGGTGATCGTGTTCACCGACGCTTCATTCAAAGAGACCATGAGCTTGCCGGAAGCCAAGGGAGGCTCGCTCCAAGACGTGGCGAACGTGGTCATGGCCAATCGCATCATTTTGAGCCTCTTTGCGCCCAACTTCGAGGGTTACGACCGGTTGAGTCAGATCGACAAATCCGAATGGGAGTCAGTGGAGTTCGAAGGCTTGAGCCCACAGGAAGCGCTCAAGAAGTTCACATCCGACCCGGTGAACTTCCGCAACACGTTGAAGCAGCTAGCTGCCAGCGTGTCGCGCTCGGCCGAGACAGTGGCGCTCTGAGCCGCCCGGCTCGGCGAGCTCGGTCAAGGTCATGGCGAAAAAGCTCAAAGTCGGCGACACGATTCACGGCTACCGAATCAGCAAAGTGTTCGGGCCCGGCATGATGGCCATTTCGTACGCCGCTCAGGCGAACTCGGGGCAGAAGGTATTTTTCAAGCAATACAAGTCTCCAGCGCCTAGCGTGGTTTGGTACGCAGCGTACGTCGCCTATCAAAAGGAGCTGAATGCGCGCGTGCGCAACGGACGGGCAGCGCATTTCGCCGTGCGCCAGCTGGACGCTTTCGAAGCCATGTGGGGCGGGCGTTGCTACTTTCAGGCCTACGAGTTCGTAGAAAAAGGTGGGGACTTGCAGCAGATGCTGGACGCGGAACGCGAGCACCATCGGCTGACGAAGACCGCCCCAGCGCGCGAGCCGACGGTCTGGGCCCGGCACGTGACCTGGGCCAAGGTCCTGACCGCGGGAGTTGCGGCGTTGCATGAGTCGAACGTCGTGCACGCGGATCTCAAGCCTGCCAATGCCTACTTGGTCGAGGATTCGAGCCTGAGCTCCGGGTACCAGCTCAAGCTGATCGATATGGATTTCTCGCTCTTGGCCGATCGACGGGCACCTTGGCACGGCTTTCAGGGCTACGTCGGCACGGACAACTACCGCTCGCCCGAGCACCTGACGCGTGGAGGCGTGCCCAGCCCTGCTTCGGACGTCTTCACTTGCGGGCTCATCCTGTACGAGCTGCTCGCTGGCGAGCACCCGTACTTTCGAGATGACCCGGCCGAATACGGCGCGCTGGTAAAGGCGTACGCCGCCAAGCCGCCAGCGCTACTCGGAGCGCTACCGAGCCCGGCCCTCAATGCGGTGGTGAGTGCGGCCTTGCACCGCTGCCTATCGCCCAATCCTGCGGATAGGCCAACTGCGGGTGAGCTACGTGACATTCTGAGCGGCCGCGGTGCGAGCGTTGCCCCGCCAAAGAAGGCCACCACCGCTGCCGCAGAACGGACGCCCGCTCGACCGCACGGACAGCCGTTGGCATCAGATACGATCGAACTGCTCGGCAATGGCGGGCGCTCCCTGCAGATCTCGGTGCGGACCGAGCTAGGCAAGGCCATCGTCCGTCAGTTTGGGCCAGAGGGTGAGTTCTGGGACAACCGCCAATGCATTCTCGAGCGCGGCGCCGGGCGGCAATGGATTGTTTCACCGGTCCCGGGGACCGTCAACGAAACGCTCCTGAATGGCAAGACCCTCACCGCGCCGCGCGCCCTGCTTCAGAACGACGTGATCGCAGTCGGTCGGCAAGAAAAGGGAGTACTGAAGCTCCCACTGACCGCGCGAGCGCGCTGATGCACACCCAGCCGCGGCGGCGCAATGTCTGAAATTCCTGTCGACAATGGGGTGCCTTCGGCAGAACCCGCCACGCCTCCACTAGTAGAAGTCCGCGAGCTGGACTGGCTGGAAATCCGTCGTTGCGTGGACGCGCCCGCTCTGCGAGCTCGGCTGCGTTCGGCCGTGGAGCGGCTGGAAATTCTGCTCGATCGCGCTGGCGGTCCCGGCATGTTGTTCGATGCCGACCGAGCAAACTCAACGGATCGTGCGCTCTGCGTTTCCGAACGCCAAGGGGGCACGCCGCTCTGGATCATCGGCGACCTGCACGGCGATCTGCTCGCGCTGGAGGCGGCGCTGGCCACCATCCGTGAGCACGCGACCAGCGCAGGGGGCGTGGCGCCTCGGATCATCTTTCTAGGCGACTTCTGCGACGACGAAGGCCTCGGGCTGGAGGTCCTCGTGCGCCTCTTCGAGCTGATCGCCGAAGCCCCCGAGCGGGTGTGCGTGCTGGCAGGCAACCATGACGAAGCGCTCTCCTACGATGGACAGCGTTTCTCTTCCAGCGTATCGCCCTCGGATTTTGCAGACTTTCTCAATCAGAACTTGGCCCACGAGTGGATCGTTCGGGCTGGCAAACTGGCCCTGAGGCTGACAGCGCACGCGCCGCGTGCGCTGTTCTTTCCTGACGGGCTATTGGTCGCGCACGGGGGATTCCCCCTGGTCGATTTGCACTCGGAGCTCGAGAAGACGGGTAATTGGAACGATCCGGCGTGTCTATCGGACTTCGTGTGGGCTCGAATGCATCCCAAGGCGCGACGCAAGCTCCCGAACCGCTTCTCTCGCGGCAGTCAGTTCGGCTACGAGGACTTCGCCGACTTCTGCGCGCTCAGCGCCCGCTTGGGGCGACCGGTGACCCACTTCGCGCGCGGTCACGACCACGTGGAAGAGCGCTACGCCATTTGGCCGGCGTATCAGGCTCATCCGGTGCTCACGACGGTGGCGCTCTCGCGCCGCTTACCGCGCGAGCGGTTGGGTCCCTACGAACGCGTCCCGACCCTCGCCCGAGTGGTGGAAGCGACGTTGCCACAAGTTTACCGACTCCACATTCCGCCCGACCTCATCAACGAAGTATTCCCACAGCCGCCCGAGGAGGCGCGTCCGGAAGCCGAAGTGGGGGACGGGCAGCCATGAGCATCGTCCTGCGCTGCCCCAACTGCGGTACCACACGCGCCACGCCGGGTGAGTGCGAAGCTTGTCATGAGGCGCAGGTTCGCTACTTTTGCACCAACCACACGCCTGGGCGCTGGTTGGAGGCGGGAGCGTGCCCCGAGTGCGGTGCGCGATTCGGCGTGGCGTCCCGGGTCCCCGCGCGAACCATGCCGGCGACGCCTGTGGCGCGCCGCGCGCCCCCTGCACCTGCGCCTGCACCCGTCACTGTACCTGTACCCGCATCCGCTCCCGAACGAGGACGGGTCGCGGCGACAGAGCCGGCGATGGTGCGGCCGCGCCCGCCGGTATCCTCGGGCGCGGAGCCGGCGGGAGTGCCAGCGTGGCAGACGATGTTGAGCGCCGTCCTACGTGCCCGCTCAGCGACGCGCGATCGGGAGCGGGGGCCGATAGCCGCCGGTGCTGGTGGCTGCCTCAGACGCCTGGTCGTCATCGTGTTGCTGCTGGGCCTCGGCTTGCTGATCGCGTTGTTCTTGTTCGGGCGCGCCTTGATGCACGATCTGCAGCTGTACTGAGTTCGACCAAGAGCTCCAGCAGTCGCCGATCACTGGGTGGGGCATTTTGCCCAAAGGCCAAACTCTGGCCGCGTTTCGAACCTTTTGTTCAGCGATGCACGCCTCGGCGCTGTGGCATACTTGCGACGCTCGTGAGCCCGGCCACTTAACCTTTGCAAGGTGCCATGCAGCGCAACCTAGATGAATAGCGACGCAACTCCACCAAGTGCTGAAACCCCGTCAGGTGCCGCGGGCAGCTCCGTGGCGGACCTTTCACAAGCCAACGCGGAGCTCCGAGCTCGCGTGAAGGGACTCGAGGATGCCGTGCGCGCGCGGGATTCGGTTTTATCGGTGGTCGCGCATGATCTGAGAAGTCCGCTGAACATCGTCTCGCTGGCGGCCACGACCCTGTTGGCACAGGTTTCGGAAGCTGCCGCACGGCGTACGGTCGAGCGCATTTTGAGAAGCGTGCAACGCGCTGACCAGATGCTGAGTGATCTACTGGCAATTAGCGCCATCGAGGCCGGGAATTTTTCGATCGAAACCGCGCCGGTGGACGCCGCCGAGCTCATTCTCGGAATACTCGAGTCTCAGTACAGCCTCGCGACCGCTGCCTCCGTGATCGTCGCCGCAGACGTGTCCCCAGATCTACCGATGCTCTTGGCCGACGAAAAGCGGCTGATAGACGTCCTGGAGAACCTGGTCGGTAACGCGGTGAAGTTCACTGCGCCAGGGGGGTCAATCACGATCGGCGCCAACAACCAGGGCAGCGAAATCCTGCTCTGGGTGAGGGACAGCGGAGTAGGCATGGAGCCTGCGCAGATGCCGCACATCTTCGATCGCTTCTGGCAGTCGGCGAAGAAGGAGCGGCGGGGGATCGGACTCGGGCTCTCGATCTGTAAGGCCATCGTCGAGGCCCATGGCGGACGAATCTGGGCCGAGAGCACCGTGGGTGTCGGGACGACGATGTTTTTCACGATTCCCGCGGTTCCGCAGGTGGAGCAACGCTCGCGCCCGGCGGAGGTCGCGAAAATCTTGCTCGTCGACGACCGTCCGGAGAACCTGCTGTCGCTCAAGGCGATCCTAGAAAAGCCTGGCTACGAGTTGGTAACCGCGAAGTCGGGGCAAGAAGCGCTGGCCTTTGCGCTGCGTGAAACGTTCGCGGTCGCGCTGTTGGACATCGCGATGCCGGGCATGAGCGGGCTGGAGGTGGCTGTTCACCTCAAGGAGCTCGAACGCAGCCGCGATATCCCAATCATCTTCGTCACCGCGTTCGGTGACGATCCAGACGAAATTCACCGCGCCTATTCGGCAGGCGGCGCCGATTATTTGGTCAAGCCGCTCGATCCGGAAGTGGTTCGCAAGAAAGTTGCGGTCTTCGTGGACCTGAGCCGGCGGCAACGTCGTAGCCCGAATCACGAACTCATCTAGGAGTCGTCCATGTCTACTGTCGAAATTGCTGGCAACGGAAACGGAAACGCTCAGCCGCCGGCAGCCTATGTCTCGCAAGAGGAGCTGCGCGAGTTGCTCCGCGTCTTCAGCGCCGTGCGGGAGGGTGACTTTTCGGTCCGGCTGCCGGGGGATTGGGTCGGGCTGGTCGGCAAAATCGCCGATGCCGTGAACGACGTCGTGAGCGCCAACGAAAAGATGGCCGAGCAACTCGAACGCGTCGGCCAGGTCGTGGGCAAGGAGGGAAAGACCCGACAACGCGTGCGTTTTCCGCGCCAGAACGGTTCCTGGGTCGACATGGAAACGTCGCTCAACACGCTGATGGACGACTTGCTTTGGCCGACCACCGAGGTCACTCGGGCCCTCGCGGCGGTGGCCCAGGGCGACCTTTCGCAGAACATGCGCCTCGACGTCGACGGCCGACCTCTGCAGGGCGAATTTTTGGGGTCCGCGACGATCGTCAACTCGATGATCAAGCAGCT
>Ga0164308_10002064_pt1 | contig 10710 bp, 7 predicted proteins | sample Whisoiple_246_MG_FD_109983 | JGI IMG/M metagenome (GOLD analysis project Ga0164308, IMG submission 109983) | Soil microbial communities amended with fresh organic matter from upstate New York, USA - Whitman soil sample_246_MG | ecosystem: Environmental > Terrestrial > Soil > Unclassified >... | reverse complement strand
GCTCGAGGGCGTGGCTGGAGACCTCCATGATGCAGACGTCGACGCCCCGCTCGGTCATGACCGCGAGGAGGGCGTGGAGCACCGTCGCCTCCGGCGTGGTGCGCACGCTCTTGACCCGCTCCTGCCCGATGCGCGTCTCCACCGTGCCGATGAGCCCGGTGCGAGAGCCGTGGGCCCGCAGCGCCGACTCGACGAGGTAGGCGGTCGTCGTCTTGCCGTTCGTGCCGGTGACGCCGATCATCGTCAGCCCCTCCGAGGGCCGTCCGTACACGGTCGCGGCGGCCTCGCCGAGCACGGCCCGCGGGTCGGCGGCCACGAGCACCGGCACGGCGTCGAGGCCCTCGCGGGTGACGGCGTCCTCGACGAGGGCGCGGCCCTCGGCGTCGGTGAGCACGGCGACAGCCCCGGCCCGGACGGCGTCGGCGGCGAAGCGGGCGCCGTGGACGTTGAAGCCCGGCAGGGCGGCGTACAGGTCACCCGGCAGGACGCTGCGGCTGTCGAGGGTGACGCCGGTGACGAGGGGCTCGTCGACGGGTCGGGAAGCGCCCTGGGACGTGCCTCCCGTCCGGCTCGTCAGGTCGCCGAGGGAGCCCAGCACAGGGAGAGGCACGCCCGACGTGGCGGGTCTGACGGTGGAAGGTGACACGTCATCCCAACTTACAGGCCATCCCGCTGGGCCCGCGCATTGCTGATGACCGTGGGGTCGTTCGGGGACAGCGGCTTGTCGGCCCAGACGTGGTAGTCGAGGGTCGACTTCGGGCTCGGCGGCGCGCCGGTGCGCTCGAGGATGTAGGTCATGATCTGGTTGAACACCGGCCCGGCGAGCATGCCGCCGAACATGCCGGCCGACGGCTTCTGGATGAAGACGGCGACGACGTACTTCGGCGCCTCGGCCGGGGCGTAGCCGATGAACGAGGCCGTGAAGCCGTTGTAGCGGCCCAGCTTCTCGTCGTAGCGGTCGGCGGTGCCGGTCTTGCCGGCGACCCGGTAGCCCTTGATGCGGGCCGCGCTCGCCGTGCCGTTCTGGCCGGTGACCTCCTCCATCATCCGGGAGAGCTTGACCGCGGTGTCCTGGGTGACGACACGCGTCGGGGTCGTCGCCGCCGACGGGAGGAAGGTGCCGCTGTCGTTGTAGACGCCCTCGACGAGCGAGGGCGGCACGCGCACGCCCTTGTTGGCGATGGTCTGGAACACGCCGGCCTGCTGGATCGCCGTGACGGCGTAGCCCTGGCCGAAGAGGATCGTGTACCGGCGGCTCGAGACCCAGTCCTTGGCCCCCGCGAGGAGGCCGGCCGACTCACCGGGGAACCCGATCTGCGTCTTCTGCCCGACGCCGAACTTGCGGTAGTAGCCCTCCATGACCGCCGGCGGGACGCGCTCGCCGATCATCATCGTGCCCATGTTCGAGGACTTGGCGAGCACGCCCGTGGCGGTCATGTTCTCGACGCCGTGCGGCTCGTTGTCCTTGAACGACGTACCGGCGCGCGGCAGGCGCGGCGGGACGATGACGCCGGTGTCGGGAGTGATGACCTTCTGTTCGAGCGCGGCCGCCATCGTCATGAGCTTGCCGGTGGAGCCGGGCTCGAAGGCGACGTTGAAGGCCTGGTTCTCGAGGTTGGCGGACTTGGCGTCGGCGAGGTCGTTGGGGTCGAAGGTCGGGTAGCTCGCGGCGGCCCGCACCTTGCCGGTGGCGACCTCCAGGACGACCGCCGTGCCCGACTCGGCGCCCACGGCCGTGACCTGCTTGGCCAGGGCGTTCTGGGCGTACCACTGCAGGTCGGCGTCGATGGTGAGCTTCACGTTGCGCCCGTTGACGACCGGGGTGTCGACGCGCGTCGAGCCGGGGATGACGTAGCCGTCGCGGGCCCGCTCGGCCACCGACCGGCCGGGCGTGCCGGCGAGCGTCTTGTCGAGCATCTGCTCGACGCCGCCGGCGCCGGTCTGGTCCGAGGGCAGCACGTACCCGACGAGCTGGCCCAGAGCCATCGACGTCGGGTAGACCCGCTGGGCGGTGCGCTCGCCGGTGACGCCCGGTACCCCGAGGGCGCGGATCTCGCGGTAGACGGCCGGGTTGACGTTGCGGGCGAGCACGACGTACCGGGTCTTCTGGCGGGTCAGCAGCGGCGTCAGGTCATCGACGCTCTTCTGCAGCAGCGGCGCGAGGGCCGTCGCCGCCTTGGTGACGCCGTCGGAGGTGCACTCCCCCGCGACCTTGACGAAGCAGCCGATGATCGTCGGGTCGGCGGCGACGGTGTACCGGTCGACGGACTGGGCCAGCACCTGTCCCTTGGTGTCGAGGATCTCGCCGCGCATGGCCGGCGTGACCTGAGTGACGAGGCGCTTGTTCAGGGCGGCGGTCTGGGTGGCCGAGGCGTCGAAGGCCTGGATGCGCAGCAGCTGCCCGGCGAAGATCGTGAAGACGAAGAGGATGGCGACGAACATGACCCGCGCCCGGCGTCGCGGGTTGACCTTGGAGATGCGCAGCGGCCGGCGCGTCGCGGGCCGTCGTGGCGCGGGGGCGCGGCGCGGCGCGGCGCCCCGGCCGGCGCCGGGTGCCGGGCGGTCGCGCTGCGTCTGACGGGGCGCCTGACGGGGCGTCTGACGGGGCGGCTGGCCCGAGGCGCGCGAGGTCGAGGCCGTCCGCGCGGGCGTCTTCGGGGACGCCGAGGAGCCCGCGCGGGGTGCTCCCGCGCGGGCTGGGGTCCTCGTCGGGGCGGCCCCGCGGCCGGTGTGCCGAGGGGCGCCGCCTCGGGTCTGCGTCACCGAGTCACCTCGTGTCACCTCGTGGTCGTCGGGGCCGTGCCCTGGCTCTGCTGCTGGGTCTGCGGCTGCGTCGTGCCCAGTGTGGAGCCAGATCGGGCCGAGTCCGTCGCACCCGGCGTCGTCGGCGTGGCGGCCTTCGCGGCGGCCGCAGCCTTCGCGGCCGCCTCCTCAGCCGTAGCGACCTTCGTCGCGTTGGCGAGGATGCTGCTGACCTTCTTGGTCACGGCGGGCGGCGTCGGGCTCGTGACGATCGGGAACGCGTTCTGCTTCGTCGCCGCCTCCGGCGCCCCCGTCACCTTCCCCGTACGCAGGTCGATGTAGCCGCGGGTGTTCATCCGGACCATGCCGAGCTCGGACGCGCTGCGCGCGAGGGCTCCGGTGGCCGAGGCGGCGTCGATCTGCTCCTGCAGGTTGCTCGCCGTGTCGTCGAGGCGGGCCGACTCGCGCTGGAGGTCCCCGAGGGCGAGCGAGCCCTGGGCCAGCGCCGTGTTGAGCAGGAGCAGGGCGATGAGCCCACCGACGAGCAGCGTGATGCAGATCGCGGCGAACGCCCCGTTGCCGGTGCGGGCGATCGACGACGGGATGACGCGGAGCGGGGCGGGCGCCGGTGCGCGTCGGGGGGCGCGGAGCGGCCGGGCCGTCGCGGTCATCTGGCTCATCGGGTGGGTCCCTTCCTGGTGGTGCTGCGGGCGGAGTGCGTGGAGGTGTCGCGCACGCGCTCGGCGACGCGAAGGCGGGCCGAGGCGGCCCGCGGGTTGGTGGCGACCTCGTCGGCCGACGGCTCCTCGGCGCCCCGGGTCACGAGGGACAGGTAGGGCGCGTGCTCGGGCAGCTCGACGGGCAGGTCCGGTGGGGTGCTCGACGTGGCGCCGGCGGCGAAGGCCCGCTTCGTCGTGCGGTCCTCGAGCGAGTGGTAGGACAGCACCGCGATGCGACCTCCGACCGCGAGCACGTCGACGGCCTCCTCGATGGCGCGGCGCCACACGGCGAGCTCGTCGTTGACCTCGATGCGCAGGGCCTGGAAGGTGCGCTTGGCCGGGTGGCCGCTCTGGCGCTGTGACGCCGCGGGGATGACGCGTCGGAGCATCTCCACGAGGCGTCCGGAGGAGGTGTACGGCTCGATGGCGCGGTCGTGGACCACGGCCCTGGCGATCTTGCGGGCGAAGCGCTCCTCGCCGTAGTCGCGCAGGATCCGCGTCAGGTCCTGCTCCGAGTAGGTGTTGAGGACGTCGGCCGCGGTGGGGCCGGTCGACTGGTCCATGCGCATGTCGAGGGGGGCGTCGACGCGGTAGGCGAAGCCGCGGTCGGCCTCGTCGAGCTGCAGCGAGCTGACGCCGAGGTCGAAGAGGATGCCCTCGACGGCCGCGAGACCGAGATCGGTGACGACGTCGCGGATCTCGTCGTAGACGGCGTGCACGGGGCGGAACCGGTCGCCGAAGCGGGCGAGCCGCTCACCCGCCAGGGCCAGGGCCTCGCGGTCGCGGTCGATACCGACGACGATGCACTCGGGGAAGCGCTCGAGCACGCCCTCGGCGTGCCCGCCCATGCCCAGGGTCCCGTCGACGTGCACCGCGCCGGGCCGCTCGAGGGCCGGGGCGAGCAGGTCGAGGATCCGGTCGCGCATGACGGGCACGTGCCGTTCCTGCGCCGGTCCTCGGTCGGTCATGTGCGTCCCTCTCACGCGTCGTGCGGATGTGCTCGGTGTGACTGGTGGTGCTGGTGGTGCTGATGTGACGCGGAGAAAGTCAGACGTCTACCGAGTCGGTCTGTCGTCGGGATGGGGCTGCGGTGCTCGGTGAGGACCAGGTGGAGGGAGCTGGTCGTCACGGTCGTCGGTCTCGGGGTGGACACCTGGGGACTGGTCCCCATCCGCTGCCTCGCCCGGGACGGGGGAAGTCGTCCCGGGATCGGAGCGGCTGGAGGCCGGTGCTCAGGTGCGGTGTGCCTCAGAAGAGGCCGGGGATCACCTCCTCGGCCGTGTCGGCGAAGGCCTGTTCGGTCCGCTCGAGGTAGTCGTTCCAGACGGTGCTGTCCCAGACCTCGAGGCGCGAGCCGGCACCGATGACGGTGACGTCGCGGTCGAGGCCGGCGTACTGGCGCAGGTTGGCCGGGATGGTGAAGCGGCCCTGCTTGTCCGGAATCTCGTCGGAGGCACCGGACAGGAAGACGCGCATGTAGTCGCGGGCGGCCCTGCTCGTCGTCGGTGCCTGGCGCATCTGCTCGGCGACCGTGACGAACTCGTCCATGGGGTAGATGAAGAGGCACCGCTCCTGGCCCCGGGTGACGACGAGCCCCCCGGCCATCCGGTCGCGGTACTTGGCCGGCAGGAAGATGCGGCCCTTGTCGTCGAGACGAGGCGTGTGCGTTCCGAGAAACACGGTCCGCCACCTCCCCTTGTCGACCCGCGGGCGACCCCATTCCCTACCTTGTTGCTCCACAGTACTCCACTTCACTCCACCGTCAACGACGTTTGGCCGAAACTCACCGTCGGCGCGTCGCGTTTGCGCAGGTCAGGCGGGGTGGTGCGAAGTGGAGGGATAACTCCCCCGCGGGTCCGGGCCGCCCGGCCGGGCCCGGACGCCTCTCGCCCGTCGGGGCGAGATCGTGCTCAGCGGGCGCACCCCCAGGCGTCGGGAACGAACCAACGAGGCCCGTTCGTCGTCCCGGTGGAGGAGAGTGGAGGAGGCCGGGCGCGTCTTCTTCCGGTCGCCAGCGCGTCGGTCACTACCGGCACCCGGGGTCCATGGGAGAAGATCTCCTGACGGAGTGCGTCGGCCGCCATGAGCGGACCGGCGCATCGACATGGGGAAGAAAGCGGGTAGCAGTGACGACGACGCAGACCGGACTCGACACCACGGCCGGGGCCGGGGCGACCGACCTCGAGCTCGTCCACGACGTGGCCGACCGCCTCGTCACGGCCATGACGAGCGTCATCGAGGGCAAGCCCGAGGTCGTGCGCACGACCGTCACCGTCCTCTTCGCCGGCGGCCACCTCCTCATCGAGGACGTGCCGGGCGTCGGCAAGACGATGCTGGCCAAGGCCCTCGCGCGCTCCATCGACGCGACGGTGCGCCGCATCCAGTTCACGCCCGACCTGCTGCCGAGCGACGTCACCGGCGTCAGCGTCTTCAACCAGGACGCCCGACGCTTCGACTTCCGCCCGGGCGCGATCTTCGCCAACGTCGTCGTCGGCGACGAGATCAACCGGGCCTCGCCGAAGACCCAGTCGGCGCTGCTCGAGTCGATGGAGGAGCGTCAGGTCACCGTCGACGGCACGACGTACACGCTGCAGGCGCCGTTCATCGTCATGGCCACCCAGAACCCCATCGAGATGGAGGGCACCTACCCCCTCCCCGAGGCCCAGCGCGATCGCTTCATGGCCCGGATCTCGATGGGCTACCCGGCCCCGCAGGCCGAGCTCGAGCTGCTCGAGACGCACGGCGCGCACTCGCCGCTCGAGGGGCTCGTCCCGGTCACCGACGCCGCCACCATCAACCGCGTCGTCGACGCGGTCACCCGCGTGCACGCCAGCCCGGCCGTGCGCCAGTACATCGTCGACCTCGTGGCGCGCACCCGCGCCACGACGGCACTGCGCCTCGGCGCCTCGCCCCGAGCCGCGATCCAGCTGCTCCGGGCCGCACGCGCGCACGCCGCCCTCGAAGGTCGCGACCACGTCATCCCCGACGATGTGCAGGTCCTCGCCTCCCCCGTGCTCGCCCACCGGCTCATGCCCTCGAGCGAGACCCAGCTGGCCCGCCGCACGACCGCCGACGTCGTCGTCGACCTCCTGCGCCAGGTGCCGGTCCCGCCGGCCGCACGCTGAGGCGGGAGGCCCGCCCGTGCGTGCCCTGCGCAGCGTCCTCACGACCCGGGGGCGCGCGTTCTTCGGGTCCGGCATCGTCCTCGTGCTCGCGGGAGTCGTCTTCGGCTTCCGTGACATCACCCGCTTCGGCGTGCTGCTCATCGCGCTACCGGTCATCTCCGCGACCCTCGTGCGCACCCGTCGCACGCGGATGCGCATCGAGCGGCACGCCCACCCCGAGCGCATCAGCGTCGGGCAGGACGCCCACGTGACGCTCTCCTTCGAGAACGTGTCCGGCTCGACGACCCCGATCTTCCTGGCCGAGGAGCGCATCGACTACGTCCTCGGCGACCGGCCGCGCTTCGTCGTCGGGCGCATCCCACCCGGACGCGTCCGGGCCATCGACTACGGGGTGCGCTCGCACCTGCGCGGTCGGCACCGGCTCGGTCCGCTCGGCGTGCAGGTGCAGGACCCGTTCGGGCTGGCCAACCGCCACGCCGTGCTCGAGGGGACGGCCGACCTCGTCATCCTGCCGCAGGTGCACCCGCTCGGCTCGAGCCGGCACCCGAGCGCCGGCGTCGGCTCCGAGGGCGAACAGGCCCACCTCATCGCCCTGCACGGCGAGGACGACGTGACGATCCGCGAGTACCGCGACGGCGACGACCTCCGGCGCATCCACTGGCCGGCCACGGCCCGCACCGGCGAGCTGATGGTCCGCCAGGAGGACCGTCCGGCCCAGCGCCGCGCCCTCGTGCTGCTCGACCCGCGCCCTTCGGCCCACGGCGGGTCCGGGGCCACGGGCTCCTTCGAGTGGTGCGTCACGGCGGCGGCCTCGATCGCCGTTCACCTCGCCGAGTCCGGCTACGCGGTTCACCTCGTGTGCGCCGAGACGGTCGACAGCGGCCGCGCGGCCGAGCCGATGCCCGTCGACGAGATCCTCGACGCGCTCGCGGTGACCCAGCTGCGCGACGACACCGGCGAGGACGAGATCCTCCGCGCCGCCCAGGCCCTCGCCGCCGCGGGCGGGCTCGTCGTCGGCCTCGTCGGCCCGTTCGACCCCGACGTCACCTCGCGGGTGGCGAGCCTGCGCCAGCCGGGCACGACGGGCCTGGCGCTCGTCGTCGACGCCCGCTCGTTCGGCACGACCGACGCCGACGACGCCCTGGGGCACGTCGACGCACTGCGGATGGCCGGATGGCGCGCGGTGGCGGCCACGCGGGACGACGACATCGCTCGCGCCTGGGCCGTGCTGAACGCCGCGACCGTCGGAGGCAGCCGATGACCCGTCGACGCTGGCGCATCACGCTGCTCGGGGCCCTCGCGGTGCTCTGCGCGTGCTACCCGGTCACGAGCCTCTTCCTCGAGACGACGTGGTTCGGCCAGGCCGTCCTCGTCGTCGCGCTCACCGCGGCCGTCGGGCTGCTCATGCGCGGCCTGACCCGGTCGCGACCGCTCGTCGTGGCGGTCCAGGTGCTCGTGCTCGCCGTCTTCCTCGTCGTGCGGTTCGCGGGCGGCACCTTCGCCTACCTCGTCGTGCCGACGCTCGACACCCTCGAGGTGCTCAACGGCCTCGGCCTGCAGGCCCTCGAGACGGTCCAGCGGTACAGCGCGCCCGCACCGCTCAACGACGGTGTCACGTTCTGCCTGCTCATCATCGTGGCTCTCGTCGCGATCAGCGTCGACGCAGCGGCCGCGACGTGGCGTAGTCCGGCCGCGTCGGGCCTTCCCCTGCTCGCGGCCTACCTCGTCGCGGCCGCCAACGGCGACTCCGCGCTGGCCCTGCGCTACTTCGTCCTGCCGGTCGTCGTGTGGCTGCTCATGGTGCACACGACGGCACGGGCGCAGTTCGGCCGCTGGGGCACGGCTCGGCCCGCCGAGCACAGCGAGATCGACGAGGCGGCCCATGACCGCGCCGCCCTCCGCTCCTTCTCCGGCGCAGCGGTGCGCGTCGGCGCCGTCGGCGTCGTGCTGGCCCTGCTCGTTCCGGTGGTCGTCCCGCACTTCCCGCCCCGCTACCTCACCGACGGGCTCGGCCGCTCGGGCGGCGGCGGCCAGGGGTCGGTCGGCTTCAACAACACCCTCGACCTCAGCCGCAGCCTCAACGACACCGACCAGACGCCGGTGCTGCGGTACACGACCACCGGCTTCACCCGGCCACCGCTGCGGGTCCTCGCGACGTCGTACTACTCACGGGGCCAGTGGCAGGAGGCCGGCACGAACCAGGGCCCGACCGACCCGATGCCCCTGCCGCCGGCCTCGCAGCGTCGCGACTACGTCATCACCGTCACAGGCAACACGCTGTCCGCGCCGCGCGTCGCCGCCCCGTTCCCCGTCGTGGCCGTCTCGATGCCGGGCACCCGGTGGCGGATCGACCCCATCACCCGCGACGTCCGCGTCGACACCGCCGTCGCGGACTACCGGGTCACCTACGCCGACATCGCCCCGAACGCGGCGCAACTGCGCGAGTCCGGCACGCCGGACTCCCCCGACATCACCGACGACGACCTGACGATCCCGGACCGGTCGCGCGCCCTCATCGAGCGGTGGTCGACGCAGGTCACGGCGGGCGCCGACAACCCGCTCGACAAGGCCATCGCGATCCAGAACCACCTGCGTGACACCTCGCGCTACACCTACACCCTCGACCTCGGTGAACCGCTGCGCGACGAGGCGGGCCGGCTGCTCGAGCCGATCGAGAACTTCTACCGGACCCGGCGCGGGTACTGCGTGCAGTTCGCGACGGCGATGATCATGATGGCTCGCGCGCAGGGCATCCCGGCGCGGATGGCCATCGGGTTCCTGCCGGGCACCCGCTCCGGCGACGAGTACGTCGTCAAGGCGTCCGACGCGCACGCGTGGCCCGAGCTGTACTTCCAGGGCTACGGGTGGCTGCGCTTCGAGCCGACGCCGGGCGCCCGTTCCGGCACGCCACCGCCCTACGCCGTCCTCGGCGCGGGCTCGGGCGGGACCGGCGGCGGCCGCTCCGTCGACGACACCCAGACCGGCAGCACGGCGACCGCGAGACCGTCGCGCACGACGACGACCGCCGTCGCCGCGGCACCGGTCCAGCCCTCGTTCACCGACACGCTCGCCTCGGTGTTCAGCCTGCGCAACGTCGTCATCGTGCTCGCCGTCGTCGTGGGCCTGCTCGCGGCGTTCGTCATGCCGCTGACCGCCTGGCTGCTGCGCGTGCGCCGGCGACGCGCCGCCGTCACCCGCCAGGACCTCATCGAGGCGGAGTGGGACGCGCTGACCTCGCACCTCGGCGACCTCGGCCTCACCGCTCCGCAGGGCGTGACCCTGCGCCAGCTGCGCGAGCGGTACGTCACCGAGGGGCACCTCGACCCCGAGGACGCCACGGCGATGGGACGCGTCACCGCGACGCTCGAGAAGTCCCGCTACGACCGGCCCGAGCGCACGACGCCGCAGGAGGCGGTCCGCCTGCACTCCGACATCCGCTCGATCCGTCGCACCATCGGGCGCACCCGGGCGTGGCAGACGCGACTGCGGTCGTTCATCTGGCCCGCGGCCGGGGTGAACTGGTGGCGCGCGCTGCCCGACCGGCTCGGCTCCCGCCGCCGCTGAGAAGCCGAAAGAGCAGTCCGTCCCCGTGGGACGGACTGCTCTCTCAGCGGTCGAGGGCGACGGCCCTCAGTCGAGGTAGTCGCGCAGGACCTGCGAACGGCTCGGGTGACGCAGCTTGCTCATCGTCTTGGACTCGATCTGGCGGATCCGCTCACGCGTCACGCCGTAGACCTTGCCGATCTCGTCGAGCGTCTTCGGCTGGCCGTCGGTCAGGCCGAAGCGCATCGACACGACGCCGGCCTCGCGCTCGGAGAGCGTGTCGAGGACCGAGTGCAGCTGCTCCTGCAGGAGCGTGAAGCTGACGGCGTCGGCGGGGACGATCGCCTCGGAGTCCTCGATGAGGTCACCGAACTCACTGTCGCCGTCCTCGCCGAGCGGGGTGTGCAGGGAGATGGGCTCGCGACCGTACTTCTGGACCTCGACGACCTTCTCGGGCGTCATGTCCAGCTCCTTGGCCAGCTCCTCCGGGGTGGGCTCGCGCCCGAGGTCCTGGAGCATCTGGCGCTGCACGCGGGCCAGCTTGTTGATGACCTCGACCATGTGCACCGGGATGCGGATGG
>Ga0164308_10002062_pt1 | contig 10712 bp, 11 predicted proteins | sample Whisoiple_246_MG_FD_109983 | JGI IMG/M metagenome (GOLD analysis project Ga0164308, IMG submission 109983) | Soil microbial communities amended with fresh organic matter from upstate New York, USA - Whitman soil sample_246_MG | ecosystem: Environmental > Terrestrial > Soil > Unclassified >... | reverse complement strand
TTGCGCAGCAGGTGGTAGTTCTCGACCGCGAGCTTGATGCCGTCGCGGATGTCCTTGCCGAACCACGGGTAGACCGGGCCGGTGTTGCCGCGGCCCATCATCAGGTCGACGCGGCCTCCGGAGAGGTGCTGCAGGAAGGCGTAGTCCTCGGCGATCTTCACCGGGTCGTTGGTGGTGATCAGCGTGGTGCTCGTCGAGAGCAGCAGCCTCTCGGTCTGCGCCGCGATGAAGCCGAGGTGCGTGGTCGGGGACGACACGACGAACGGCGGGTTGTGGTGCTCGCCGGTCGCGAAGACGTCGAGGCCGACCGCCTCGGCCTTGAGGGCGTACTGCGTCATCGCCGAGATGCGCTCGGCCTCGGACGGGGCACGTCCGGTGGTCGGGTCCGTCGTGACGTCGCCGACGCTGAAGATGCCGAACTGCATGGGGTCCTCCTGACCTGGGTCCAACCAGTGGTTGAAGTTTGTATTACCTCCAACGGCACTGCCAGCCCCAGTATTCCGTGCGACCGGGCGGGGAATCGCCGCGTCACGTTCCGCGTTGGACGGGCATCCGGGCGCACGCTCGGACCAAGCGCCCCGGCGACCTGTCCGTCCGACGCCCGGGGACCTGCTCTGCGAGAGGAGCGACGATGACCGACTTCACGCCCTTCGAGGACCTGCTGCGCGGGCACGCAGGCCTGCTCGAGGACAGCACCCACGACCGCTGGCTGCGCGCCCAGGCGCTCTTCGAGGAGCGCTCCTACCGCGAGGCCGCCGTCCTGCTGGCCGAGCTGCTCGAGGACACCGCCGACGTGCGGCACGAGCTGACCGACGTCCGCCTGCTGCTGGCGCGCTCGCTGTTCCACTCGGCCCAGCTCGACGGCACCATCCGGGTCGCGACCGAGCTGCTCGAGCACGACCCGAACGAGCCCTACGCCCACCTGCTGCTCGGCCGCGCGCTGCAGCGCAAGGGGCGCAGGGGCGAGGCGCAGCCGCACCTGAGGCTGGCCGAGCTGCTCGGCGGCTACCGCAGCTGATCGACGCTGCCGCGGGCGTGCGCGACCGGCGTACGTCCGCGGCTCCGCGGGAGCCTCCCGGGTCCGCCGGGAACGCCCCGGCAGGGGGTGGGTCAGACGCGTTCGAGAGCCTCTGCGGCGAGGCCGTGCGAGACGGCCCAGAGCACGGCCTGGCTGCGGCTCTGCACGCCCGTCTTGCGGTAGGCGCTGCGGATGTAGGACTTCACCGAGTTGAGCGAGATCTGCATGTGGCGCGCGATCTCGTCGTTGCTCTTGCCGGTGGCGATGTGGGCCAGCGTCTCGCGCTCCCGGGCGGTGAGGAAGTCGACCTGGGTGGTCGAGCGCAGGTCCTTCGTCGGCAGCACGGGCAGGAGGGGCGCGACGACGGTCTCGCCGAGGTGGATGGAGCGCAGGGCACGGCCGAGCTGCTGGGCGTTGAGGCTCTTGGCCAGGTAGCCGCTGACGCCGTTGCCGAGCTGCTCGTGGGCGAGCCCGGGCTGGTGGTTCCACGTGTACACCGCGACGCGGCGGATGTGCGGGTCGCCGACCGCCCGCTGCAGCGTGGTGTCACCCCGCGCGGTCCCGAAGGTCTCGACCAGCGCGATGTCCACCGGCAGGCGCGCGCGGTCCTTGATGGTGCCGAGCTCGAAGCCGCCGAGCGTCTTCAGCATGCTGTCCAGGCCCCGTCTGACGAGCTCGTCACCACCCAGCAGGGCGACGCGGATGTCCATGCTGGTCATGTGGCGGTCCTCAGGGTCGTCCGGGAGCGACGGACGACCTGTCCACCGCTCAACGACCCCCCGACCGTCAGGTCGGACAGTAGCCCGAGGTGGGGTCCGGCATTCGTTCCGGTGGTGCCAGCACGACCTTTTCCACCCCCTGGGGTGGGCTTCCGCTTGTCGCTCATACCCCCCAGGGGTATGGTGGAGACATGAGCGAGCAGCGCGGACACCTCGAGGGCAACGACGAAGCGGTCCAGGCCCACCTCAAGCGCCTGCGCCGGATCGAGGGACAGGTCCGCGGCATCCAGCGGATGGTCGAGGAGGAGAAGTACTGCATCGACATCCTCACGCAGGTGTCCGCGGCGACCAAGGCGCTGCAGGCCCTCGCGCTGTCGCTGCTCGACGACCACATGGCGCACTGCCTCGTCGACGCCGCACGCCAGGGCGGGGTCGAGCAGGAGCAGAAGCTCAAGGAGGCCTCCGAGGCCATCGCCCGCCTCGTGAAGTCCTGACCCCCGCACCACCACCGACCAGAGGAGCACCCGATGAGCGAGACCACCACCTACACCGTCACCGGCATGACCTGCGGCCACTGCGCCGCGTCGGTCACCGAGGAGATCTCCGAGATCGACGGCGTCGCGAACGTCGACGTCGTCGTCGAGACCGGAGCCGTCACCGTCACCAGCGCCACGCCCCTCGACGAGTCGGCCGTGCGCGCCGCCGTCGAGGAGGCCGGCTACGCGCTCGACTCGAGCGTCTGAACCTCCAGCACAGGAGTCCGTCCATGAGCACGCCGTTGCGGGTCGTCGCCTTCGTCTCCGCCCTGGCCGCCGCCTTCGCGCTGGCCTGGGGCGGCGGACAGCTCGTCGGTCCCGTCGACACGGAGCCGGTCGCCGCCCACGAGGGGATGGCCGACGACCACACCGACGCCGGCGAGGCGGCGCACGACGGCCACTCCTCCGTCGCCGAGGCGACCGGGCTGACCGCGCGCGCCGACGGCTTCACCCTCGCGCTCGCCGACCGCACCCCGCCGCAGGGGCGCACCCGCCTCGACTTCCAGGTGCTCACCTCGAGCGGTCGCCCTCTTCTCGACTACACGACCGAGCACGAGAAGGACCTGCACCTCATCGTCGTGCGCCGTGACCTGACCGGCTTCCAGCACGTGCACCCGCGCCTCGACCGCGCCACCGGCACCTGGTCGGTCGACGTGCGCCTCACGCCCGGCGTGTGGCGCGTCGTCGCCGACTTCGTGCCCGCCGGCTGGGACGGCATCACGCTGGCCGACGACGTGTCGGTCGCCGGCGACTTCACGCCCGTCGAGCTGCCCGGTGACGACCGCACCGCGACGGTCGAGTCCGACGCCGGCACCTACACGGTCCGCCTCGAGGGCGACACCGCCCCCGGCGTGCCGACGACCCTCACGACCAGCATCGAGCTCGACGGCGAGCCCGTCACGGACCTCGAGCCCTACCTCGGCGCCTACGGCCACCTCGTCGCGATGCGCGCCGGGGACCTGGGCTACCTGCACGTCCACCCGGAGGAGGGCCCCGCCGGCCCGCGCACCGACTTCGCGACCGGCTTCCCCGAGCCCGCGACGTACCGCCTGTTCCTGGACTTCCAGCACCGCGGCGTCGTGCACACCGCGGCCTTCACCGTCGAGTCGGAGGGGTCACCCTCCGTCGACGGCGGCGCCGCGCACGAGGAGGACGACCATGACCACTGAGACCAGCCCGCTCGCCGACATCGAGCTGGCCATCACCGGCATGACGTGCGCGTCGTGTGCCAACCGCATCGAGCGCAAGCTCAACAAGCTCGACGGCGTCACGGCCACGGTCAACTACGCGACCGAGAAGGCCAAGGTCTCCTTCCCCACCAGCGTGTCCACCGACGACCTGCTGCGCACCGTCGAGGCTGCCGGCTACACCGCCGCGCTGCCGACCCCGCCCGACGAGGTCGCTCCGGCCGAGGCGGAACGCGACCCGCTGCTGCAGCGGCTGATCGTCAGCGCCACCCTCAGCGTCCCCGTGGTCGCGATGGCGATGGTCCCGGCGTGGCAGTTCACCTACTGGCAGTGGGCCTCGCTCGCCCTGGCCGCACCCGTCGTGGTGTGGGGTGCGCTGCCCTTCCACCGCGCAGCGTGGACCAACCTGCGACACGGCGCGACCACGATGGACACGCTGGTGTCGATCGGGGTGCTGGCGGCGTTCGGCTGGTCGCTGTGGGCGCTCTTCCTCGGCACCGCCGGCGAGCCCGGGATGACCCACCCCTTCCAGATCTCGATCGATCGCACCGACGGCGCGGCCAACATCTACCTCGAGGCCGCCGCCGGCGTGACCACGTTCCTCCTCGCCGGACGCTGGCTGGAGCACCGCTCCAAGCGGCGCGCGGGCGCGGCGCTCCGCGCGCTGCTCGAGCTCGGCGCGCGCGACGTGGCGGTCCTGCGCGACGGCCGCGAGACCACGATCCCCGTCGACCAGCTCGCGGTCGGCGACCTGTTCGTCGTACGCCCCGGCGAGAAGGTCGCGACCGACGGCGAGGTCGTCGAGGGCAGCTCCGCCGTGGACGCCTCGATGCTCACCGGCGAGTCGGTGCCGGTGGAGGTCACGCCCGGCGACGCCGTCGTGGGTGCCACCGTCAATGCCGGCGGTCGGCTGGTGGTCCGCGCGACCCGGGTCGGCGCGGACACCCAGCTCGCGCAGATGGCGCGGCTCGTGGAGGACGCGCAGAACGGCAAGGCCCAGGTGCAGCGGCTCGCCGACCGCGTGTCCGGCGTCTTCGTGCCGGTCGTCATCGGCCTGTCGGTCGCGACCCTCGGCTTCTGGCTGGGCGCCGGGGCGGGCAGCACGGCGGCCTTCACCGCCGCGGTCGCGGTCCTGATCATCGCCTGCCCGTGCGCCCTCGGCCTGGCCACGCCGACCGCGCTGATGGTCGGCACCGGCCGCGGCGCGCAGCTCGGCATCCTGATCAAGGGTCCCGAGGTGCTGGAGCAGACCCGGCGCGTGGACACGATCGTGCTCGACAAGACCGGCACCGTGACCACCGGCGAGATGACCGTCCACGACGTGGTGGTCGCCGACGGCGAGTCCGTCGACGACGTACGCCGCCTCGCCGCCGCGCTCGAGTCGGCGTCCGAGCACCCGATCGGGCGGGCCATCGCCGCCGCCGGCCTGGCCGAGGACGCCGCGTCCGTGCCTGCGCCCGGGGTCCGCCCACCACGTCCCCGGCTCCCGGTCGTCGAGGAGTTCGCCAGCCGCGAGGGGCTCGGGGTGCAGGGCGTCGTCGAGGGCCATGCCGTCGTCGTGGGCCGACCGAGCCTGCTGGCCGACTGGGCGCAGCACCTCCCCCCGTCGCTCGTCGCGGCGGTCGACCGTGCGCAGGGCGAGGGCCGCACGGCCGTCGCCGTCGGCTGGGACGGACGTGCGCGGGGCGTCATCGTCGTCGGCGACACCGTCAAGCCGACCTCGGCGCGGGCCGTGGCTGCACTGCGCGACCTCGGGCTCACCCCGATCCTGCTCACCGGCGACAACGAGGCCGCCGCCCACCACGTGGCCGCCCAGGTGGGCATCGAGACGGTGGTGGCCGACGTCCTGCCGGCGGACAAGGTCGCCGAGGTCCAGCGGCTCCAGGCCGCGGGCAAGGTCGTCGCGATGGTCGGCGACGGGGTCAACGACGCGGCCGCCCTCGCCCAGGCCGACCTCGGGCTCTCGATGGGCACCGGCACCGACGTCGCCATCGAGGCCGGCGACCTGACCCTCGTGCGCGGCGACCTGCTCGTCGCCGTCGACGCCATCCGACTCTCCCGTCGCACGCTCGGCACGATCAAGGGCAACCTCTTCTGGGCCTTCGCCTACAACGTCGCCGCGCTCCCCCTGGCCGCTGCCGGTCTGCTCAACCCGATGCTCGCCGGTGCCGCGATGGCGTTCTCGAGCGTCTTCGTCGTGACCAACAGCCTCCGCCTGCGAGGGTTCCGCTCGGCGATCGGCTGACCGTCCGCCGGGCGGTCGGTCACGGTCGGGTTCGTAGTGTGTGCCTCATGGGACTCAAGGACCTCGTCAGCCGCGGCCGATCCGAGCCGGCCACCACCGCGTCGGCGCTCGAGGCCTCGACCGGCCCCCAGCCCGACCAGGGCGCCGTCGACCGGATGGTCACGCTGCTCCTCGACGTCGGCCTCGACGGCCGGGGCCCGCTCGACCCGGTCCGCGAGGTCGCCGAGGAGGCGCTGCGCAAGGCGGGCGGCGACCGGGAGAAGGCGATCGCCGCGCTGGCGAGGCGGACCACCCTGACCGGGGGCGTCGGCGGCTTCGTCACCGGTGTCGGCGGCTTCGTCACGATGCCCGTCGCACTTCCGGTCAACGTGGCGGAGTTCTACCTCCAGGCCGTGCGGATGGTCGGTGCCGTGGCGGTGCTGCGCGGCCACGACGTCGACGACCCGCGGGTGCGCAGCGCGATCCTGCTCGTGCTGGTCGGTGCCGACGCGGACGAGGTGCTCAAGAAGGCCGGCATGTCGACCTTCAGCAGCCGGGCGACGGCGTACGCCCTCGGCGGCCTGCCGCCGGCCGCGCTGATGATGATCAACAAGGCGGTCGGCTTCCGCCTCATGCGCGGGGTCAGCGAGAAGACCCTCGCCGGCTTCGGCCGCGGCATCCCCCTCGCCGGCGGGTTCATCGGCGCCGGGCTCGACGGCTACATGATGAAGAAGATCGCCGACCACGCGATCAAGGAGCTTCCCGCGGGTCCGTGAGCCGGAGGTCATGAGGTCCTCCGCCCCGGACCGCGGATTCCCATGACGTCCCGCGTGGACGGCCCTGCGAGAATCGACCCTCGTGGACGGACCCCTGCCCCTCGTGCTGCTCGTCGCCTCGCTGCTCTTCGCGGCGGCCTTGCTGGTCTACGTCGTGCTCGACCGCACGCCCGACTGGGGGCTGCTCGGCTTCGCGGCTCTCATCGAGGCGCTCACGCTCGTCCTGCTGGTCGTCGCCGCGGTGCGGGTCGGTGACGTCGACCTGTCCGGCGGCCGGCTGGTCACGCTGTTCGGCTACCTGGTGGCGGGGCTCGTGCTGCTGCCGATCGGCTTCGCCTGGTCGCTGGCCGAGCGCAGTCGGGGCGCCACCGCGGTGCTGATGGTCGCGGGGCTGGCGCAGGCGTTCGTCGTCGTACGCGTCATGCAGGTGTGGCCCTGATGAGCCGCGCCGCCGCCTCCACCTCCTCGGGCCTCGGCCGCGCCCTCGTCGCGGTGTACGGCGTCTTCGCCCTCGCCGCGACCGCCCGCTCGCTCGTCCAGCTCGCCACCAAGGCAGGCGAGGCGCCGCTCGCGTACGCCCTCTCGGCCGTCGCCGCACTCGTCTACGTCGCTGCGACCCTCGGCCTCGCCGAGGTGGGTCCGAGCCCGCGTCGTCTGGCGTGGGCGGCGGTCGGCTTCGAGCTCGTCGGCGTGCTCACCGTCGGCACCCTCACGGTCGTCGACCCGGAGCTGTTCCCCGACGCCACGGTCTGGTCCGACTACGGCGCCGGCTACGGGTGGCTGCCGCTGGTGCTGCCGTTCGTCGGGATCGCGTGGCTCTGGCACACGCGGGCACGCGACTGAGCAGGGCGACCGCCTCCTGCCTCGTCGCCTGAGCGACCCGCGCTGGTGGGCGTGTCAGGCACCCTTGCGTCTGTCGTGCGATCCCAGTCGCCGTGACCGAGGCGCCTCGGCAGCGTCGTCGTGGGACTCGGCGCGGACGTAGCGACGTCCGAGCGGCCCGGCCGAGACTCCGTGCGCCACCACGCTCAGCAGCACGGTGAGGGTGACGATCGCGATGGCCTGGCCCACCACCTTGCTCTCACCGAGCTCCTCGATGGCCAGGAGCGCGAACACGACGGAGGCCAGCCCCCTCGGTCCGAACCACCCCACGAACGCGACGGTGAGGGCGTCCAGTCCCATCCCCACCAGCGAGAGAGCGACCGGGACCATCCGGACCACGGTGAGGCTGAGGAACGCGTAGGCCACCGCCGACCACGAGGCGTGGTCGAGCGCCACCGGCACCAGGGCCGCGCCGAAGAGGAACCAGACGGCGAGTGCCATCACCTCACCCAGGAGCTCGGGCAGCTCCCCGACCTCCTCCGCGTCGGCGACGTCCTCGGGCAGCCCGGCTCCGAATGCGGCACCGGCGACGAACGCGGCGATGAAGCCGTTGCCGTCCAGGGCCACGGCAAGGGCGAAGCTCGCCAGGGCCGCGGCCAGCGTCGCCACCTCTCGACCCCCGGGGATGATCCACTGCCGCCTCGACGCTGTGGCGATCATCCGGGCGCTCCCGAACCCGACCACGATGCCCACGACGACGCCCAGCGCGAGATCGACGAGCGCGCTGCCACCGGCGGACTCGCCGTGACCGGTCGTCCCGAGCTGGGTCGCCGCCACCGCGAGCGTGAAGACGACGATCGGGGTGGCGATGCCGTCGTTCAGTCCGCTCTCCACGTTCAGCACTCGACGCAGTCGGAGCGGTATCCGGTGGTCGTTGATGACCTGCGCGCTGAGGGCAGCGTCCGTGGGGGCCAACGTCGCCCCGACGAAGCCGGCGAGCGCCCAGGAGAGCTCGTCGAACATGACGGCTGCAAGGACTGAGCCGATGACGATCGAGAGGGGAAGACCGATCCCCAGCAAGCGGGCCGGGAAGGCCATGTCTCGCCGGAGCTGGGACACGTTCACCCGGGCCGCGTCCGAGAACAGCAGGAGCGCAAGGGTCAGCTCGGCCAACAGGTGGATCGAGGGCGTCTCCACGTCGACGACGAGCAGGCCCCAGTCGGGGTTGGCGAGCGCATACCCCGCGACGGCGAAGACGATGGCGCCGGTGACGTTGGAGCGGGCCAGCAGACGCGAGGTGACCGCCCACGCGAGGACCAGGAGCAGGAGCACGGCGAAGGTTGGCTCGGACAATGGGGGCGCCTCCCCGAACGTGCCTTGGTTGACGGACGTCGCACGCCCGACCTGCATGCCCTACCACTCACTGTCGGCGTCCTGCCCCGACTCCGCCTCACCCGGTCGGGATGAAGCCCGTAGGAGCTGGGCTCAGGTGACGTGGGTCAGCGCCCTGGCGAGCACCTGGAGGTCGTCACCGGTGTTGTAGCCGTGCAGGGACACGCGGATCCCGCCGACCCGCGAGCTGGTGAAGACGGAGTGGTCTCGGGCCAGGGCGGCCTGGACGTCGGGTCCCGACGCACGGGGGTGTCGCAGCGAGACGAGGTGGTGGCTGGCGGCTGGGTCCCCCACCCCACGGAACGGGGTCCAGCCGGACGGACCCACGAGGTCGACGAGCTCGTTGGCCAGGAGGCGTGAGTGATCGGCGAGGGCGGTGATCCCCGCGCTGCTGAGCAGTTCGATGGAGTGCTGGAGCCCCACCGCAGAGGCGTACGACATGGTCGACAGCTCGAAGCGGCGAGCGCCTGCAGCGAGCCGCAGGTGGGTGGCATCGAAGTCGAAGGGATCCTCAGCCCCCATCCATCCCACCACCGGAGGCACGAGCTCGGCCATCTCGGCGCTCAGCGCGGCGAGGGCGACGCCGCCGTGGGCCGAGAGCCACTTGTAGCCGCTGCACACGAGAGCGTCGACGCCCCACTCCCTCATGCTCACCGGGGCCGCACCCGCAAGCTGGGTCACATCGACGACGACACGGGCCCCCACCGTGTGTGCGGCGCGGGCCACGGCAGCGACGTCGATCCTCGTGCCGGTCGAGTACTGCACCGCGCTCACGCACACGACGCCGGTCCGCTCGTTCACCGCCGCGATGAGACCGTCGGTGAGATCGCTGCCGGGCTCGTCCACGACCCAACGGAGGACGGGTGTCGTGGCGCGGCTTCGACCACGGGCGGCGAGCCACGGGTACGTGACGCTGGGGAAATCGGTGGTCACGAGCACGACCTCGGGCGCGTTCGAACGCAGCTCCGACGCAAGGGCGGCAGCCACCTGGCCCAGCCCTTCGCTCGCCCCGGCCAGCACCGCGATCGATCCGGGTCGGGCGTCGAACAACGTTGCAGCAGCCTGCCGCACCCCGTCCAGGACTCGTGCCTCGGCGTCGTCGGACAGTCGGACGTTGCCGTACTGGCCGACCTCCTCGAGGAATCGCGTCATCGCCTCGATGGTCGGGCGGGGCACGAGCCCCAGCGATGCCTGGTTGAGGTAGGTGCATCCCTCCAGCGCCGCGTACAGCTGACGCGGGAGCAACGCGCCCTCGGCATCACGACCAGCTCCTTCAACGGTCACCTCGGCGTCACCACGTGCGCACCCACACGCAGTGCTCCGAGCGCCGCAGCGCCTCGACTGCCGTGGCGGACAGGGGCTCAGACGCGTCGGTGACCACGTAGCCGAGATGGTCCCTGGTCGACAGGTGCTGCCCGATCACGTTGTCGCCGGCCTCGGCGAACACCGCGTTGAGGTTGGCGAGCACACCGGGGACGTTGTGGTGGAGGAAGCCCAGCCGGTGCCCGCTGTCGAGCGCGGGCGTGAGCACCTGAGGCAGGTTGACCGACAACGCCGTGCTGCCCTGGAGGGTGTAACCGGCGAGCTTCTCCGCCACGAACCGACCGATCTCCTCCTGCGCCTCCTGGGTCGACCCACCGACGTGCGGGGTCAGGATGACGCTGTCGAGCCCGCGCAGCACCGACACGAACTCGTCGCCCTGGGCCTTCGGCTCGACCGGGAACACGTCGACCGCCGCGCCCGCGACGTGTCCGGACAGGACGTGGCTGCGCAAGGAGTCGTAGTCCACCACCATGCCGCGCGAGGCGTTGATGAACAGCGCTCGCGGCTTCATCGCCGCGAACTCCTCCGGCCCGAAGAGTCCCGCGTTGCCGGGCCGGCCGTCGACGTGGAGGCTGACGACGTCGGCGGCCTCGAGCAGCTCGGCCAGCGACGCCATGCGGCGGGCGTTCCCGTGGGCCGGACGATCCGCCTTGTCGTAGAAGACCACCCGCATCCCGAGCGCCTCGGCGACGTTGGACAGCTGGGTGCCGATGTT
>Ga0164308_10002061_pt1 | contig 10716 bp, 12 predicted proteins | sample Whisoiple_246_MG_FD_109983 | JGI IMG/M metagenome (GOLD analysis project Ga0164308, IMG submission 109983) | Soil microbial communities amended with fresh organic matter from upstate New York, USA - Whitman soil sample_246_MG | ecosystem: Environmental > Terrestrial > Soil > Unclassified >... | reverse complement strand
TTCGCCGAGTTCGTGATCCCGTTCGAAGAGCGCGTGGGCGAAACGCACAACGTGACCATCTGGGCGACCGGCTTCGAAGTGCTCGGATTCATGGCTTATGAACGCTTTCAGCACTTTCTGCGCGGGCGCGTCGTGGACAAGACCCGCACGCTGGCGGTCCCGATCGAAGGTCCGGGCCGCAAACGCGACGCGTGAGTTCGTCGAGCGAATCCAAACGAGAGGACAAGACAGTGGTTGAAGTGGCATCCGATTCACAGGCCTTTTACGACCAGATGTGGAAGGACTACGGCCACCTCGACGCGGTGAGCCCCGCCGCCTTCCATCGCCGCCGGGTCGTGGTTCAGTTGGCAAAGCAGTACGCCGCGCACGCGCAAGCCATTCTGGACGTGGGTTGCGGGCAAGGAGAGCTGTTGCGTGAGCTCTCGGATGCGATTCCGGGCGCGTCCGTCCACGGTGCCGATCTCTCCGAGCAGTCACTGATCGATAGCCGTCGGCGTAACCCGACGTTCGAGCTGTTCGAACTGAACCTCACTCACGAACAGTTTTCGGAAAAGTACGCGCAACGCGTGGCAGCCTTCGACTTTCTGGTGTGTTCCGAAGTGCTGGAGCACGTTCCGGATCATCACCTCGCTGCGCGCCGCTTGCTCGAGCTATTGCGGCCATCGGGCATGGCCATCGTCACGGTGCCAGGCGGCAAAATGTCGGCCTTCGACAAAGTCATCGGCCACCAACGTCACTACACGCCGAAGTCGCTCGACGCCATGCTCTCGCAAGCCGGTTTCGAGGTCTTGGAGACGCTGGCTTGGGGTTTCCCGTTCCACTCCTTTTACCGAACGGCGGTTCGCGTCGCTTCCGGGTTCACCGTGCCGGGTCAGGCCAAGCGGGCGAGCGGGCCGGCGGGCGCCACGGGCACGGTCTCGAATGTCCTGGGGATGGCGTACAGCGTGTTCGGCAAGGCGCTCAAACCACTCTTTTATCTGAACGCGTCGCGCTGGGGCGAGCAGCTGATCGCGGTCGCAAGGCGAAAACCGTAATGGCTCACGATACACCGCTCGAAACGATTTTCATCACCGGCGGCGGCCGAGGCATCGGCAGAGCCATCGCGCTCGATTTGACCAAGACGACCAACACGTCGCTCGTGTTGGTGAGCCGCACGGACACATGCCGGACCGTCGCCGCCGAGTGTAATGCCATCCGCGTGGGCGCCGCCCGTGGAATGACCTGTGATTTATCCGTGGCAGGTGCTCAGCGTGATGAGCTGTACGCAGCGATCGAGGCGGCGAAAGGGCCGATTGGCATCGTTCACGCCGCCAGCACGCTCGGGCCCACCGGACCGTTCGTGGACGTCGCCATCGACGATTGCTGGAAGGCCATCGAAACCAATCTCGGCGCAACCATTCGCCTGGTGCACGCAGCGGTGCCGCGCATGGCACGCGAGCAAGCGGGGCGGCTCGTGCTGTTCGGCGGCGGCGGCGCAGCCTACGGCTATCCCAATTTCATGAGCTATGCGTTGACCAAAGTGGCCTTGGTCCGCTTCGTAGAGACGCTGGCCATGGAACTCGGTCAAGATGGGCCCTCGGTCACGATCATCGCGCCTGGCGCGAACGACACCGACATGCTCGCCGAAGTTCGCCGAGCCGGCGGGATCGTCAAGACGACGGTCTCGATCGATGAGCCTTGTCGGCTCGTGCGTCGCCTACTGCTGGAAGACGCGCGGGGGCTGCACGGTCGCTTCGTGCACGTGCGCGATACCTGGACCTCCGAGTCCGCACGTGAATTGTCCACCGATCATTGGAAGCTGCGACGGATTGAATCATGAGGGTCTTGGTCATCGGGCACGGTTTGATCGGCAAGCAACGCGCGCGCGCGTTGGCGGCGCTGGAAAAGAGCGAGCAACACGCAGGGCTGCGACTCGCCGGCACGGTCGATCCGCTGCCGCGGGCTGCTGAGCTATATCCGTCCGCACCTCACTTCGCAGACCTGGCCCAGGTTCCCGAGGCGGCCTTCGATGCGGCCGTGATCGCGCTTCCGCACCACTTGGCGGCGGAGGCAGCCAAGCGCGTGCTGTCAGCCGGCAAACCGATCCTGATCGAGAAACCATTGGGGCTCAACGCAGCGGGGGCCAAGGAGATCGCGCACCTCGCCGAGCGCGTCTCTCGGCCGAGCTTCGTGGGCTACAATTATCGATTTTTGCCGACGATGCAGAAGGTGTTCGAGCGCTTGCGAGATGGCTCGTTGGGTGAGCTGCGTAGCGTCGACATGATGATCGGTCATGGCGGGCATCCGCGCTCCACGGAAGATTGGAAGCTGCGGCCCGAACAGGCGGGCGGGGGCGTGCTGATCGATCCCGGCGTTCATCTGTTGGACCTCGCGCTGCAGGTGGCACCCGACCTCGTGTGCTCCGCGGCTAGTGCCACCCGCGGCTTCTGGAAGACGGGCATCGAAGAGGACGTGTCGGCTATCTTGACGACCGGGCGCACCATCTGTTCGGTGCGCGTCTCGCTCATCCGCTGGGTCAACACCTTCCGCTTGGAGTTCGTCGGAGAAGACGGCTACGCCCTGGTCGATGGCCGCGGCGGCACCTACGGCGCCCAAACACTGCGCCTTGGGCGGCGTTGGGGGTGGAACGATGGCTCCGGTAGAAGCCAGCGCGCGACTGAAGAGGTGTTCGACTTTGGCCCGGCCAACGTCAGCCTCGACGACGAGATGTCGGCGGTGGCCCTGGCCTGGCTGACTGGCAAAGCGAGCGCGGCCCTGGCACACCCGGCGACGATTGCCGAAGCCGTCAGCGTCGCCGAGTTGTGCGACTCGATGTACAAAAAGATCGGCTGACGGCCAGGGCGTTCACATTCGTCCGGCCTTCATGTCCGGCAGCATGGCTAGCATCGCCTCGCGCAGCGCTTGGCGCGACGAGTGCTTGCACGTCCAACCGATGCTGCGGATGCGCTTCGTGTCCAAGCGAACCACTGGCACGTCACCCTTCCAGCCGCGGTCACCGCCGGTGTAGTCGAAGCGCACCGAGCCGGGCGAATGCCCGACACACTCGACCGCGAGCTCGGCGATCTCTTTCACGGTGATCGTGTCGCCGGTAGCCACGTTGTAGACTTGGTAGGCCGATTGCGTGTGGCTATGGGCGCGCAGCACCGCGGCGATGATGTCCGAGATGTGCACGTAGCTCTTGCTTTGCGAGCCATCACCCAAGATGCGCAGCTGCGATGGGTCGTCGAGCAGGCGGCGCGCGAAGTCGAAGCCGACGCCGTGCGTTTGGCGCGGTCCGACCACGTTGCCAAAGCGAAACGCGCAGCCCGAGAGCCCGAACATGAAGGAGTAACTGGCGATCAGCGCCTCGCCTGCGAGCTTGCTGGCACCGTAGGTCGAAATCGGCAGCAGGCTCCCTTGGTCCTCGGGGATCTCTTTCTGACCGAAATCGCCGTATACGCCACTGCCGGAGGCGTACAGGATGCGCTTGGCGCTGCTCGTACGCATGGCCTCGACCACCGAGTTGGTGAGCGCGGTGCCCTGAAAAAAGTCGATGTCGGGTTCGGTCGCCGCGCGCGCGATGTCCGGGTTGGACGCCAAGTGGATCACTACTTGATGGCCGTCCATGGCCTTTCGCAGGCTCGGCAAGTCTTCCACGTTGCCACGCGCGATGCGAAAGCGCGCGTCGGTCGCGTGCTTCTCGACGTGCCATTCTCGCCCGGACGAGAAATTGTCGTAGATCGTGACCTGGCTGGCTTGCCCTTCACCCAACAAGTAATCCACGAAGTGCGCGCCGATGAAGCCTGCGCCGCCCACGATGAAAAAACGAGTATCTTTGACCGTATTGATCCAGGCTGAAGTCACTTGGTCGATTCCCACTTCGTTGCTACTCGCTTCAAGGACGGGTGACTGACAATCAAGTGCCAGACCACCGCGCATAACCCCTCCGTATGCGGAGTGATGCGATCGGGTGAGGCGGTCGGGATGATCACGCAGGCATCCGCCACCTGACCCGTAAAGCCGCCGTCCTTACCGACGACACCGAAAATCCGCGCTTTGACGGCTCGTGCATGCTCGAGCGCACGCACCAAGTTCACCGAGACGTTCTTCTCCTTGTTGCCGCCGCCGACCGAAAACACCAAAACTGCATCGGCGGAGGACAAGCGCGAGCCCTTGAGCCATTCCGAAAAGCTGGTGTCCCAGCCTTCGTCGTTGATGCGAGCGGTCAGCTCCGAAACATTGTCGGTCGGCGCGTACGCCTCGAACGCACAGATCTTGCGAAAGTCGTTGACCGCGTGGCTGGCATGACCGGCCGAACCACCCACGCCCAAGATGAAGAGCCGGCCGCCCGCATCGCGCACGGCTCCCAGACCATCCGCCACGCGGTCGATGACCGCGCCGTCGAGGGCCGCGATCAGCTGACCGCTCTCTTTCAAAAACTCGGCAGTGAACGCGCTGGTGCTCATAGCGTGTACCCCGCAGCGACCGCGTCGGTGTGAAACATGCGAACCGTTTCCAAGCTGTACTCGGCCAAGCTTTTGCCGAAGAGCGCCATCTTCTTCAACATGTCCGGCGGCACGGTGATGATGTGCGCGCCGGCTTGCTCGGCTTGCACGATGTTCAACAGCTCGCGCGGGCTGGCCCAGAGCAGCTCCGCGCTCGCACCGGACGCATCACAAATTGCTCGCGCCGCCTTCATCAACGCAACGGGGTCACGCCCGGTATCGGCGATCCGACCCGCGAACACCGAGACCACGGCGGGCGCTCCACCGCGCAGCGCTTGAGTCGTGTGATGCACTTGCTCCAAGGTACAGAGCGCGGTCACGTTCAGCTGCACCCGACCGTTCACCGACAGCTCACGCACGAGCTCGACGGACGACTGTCCGCGCGTGTTGCTGATCGGAATTTTGACGTACACGTTCGGGCCCCAAGCCGCGATCTTCTTGGCTTGCTTGGCCATCTCCTCGAATTCGTCGGCGAAGACCTCGAACGAGATCGGCCGATCTTTGATCTCGGCCAAGACTTGATGAGCAAAGGCTTCGTAGTCTTTGATCCCTGCTTTGCGCATCAAGGTCGGGTTGGTCGTAAACCCGGAGATCCGAGGATTTTTCGCCATCTCGAGTAATGACGCGAGATCCGCACCGTCTGAAAATAGCTTTATCGATTCCATCGCGCCGTTCTCACCGTTCTCTTGGTTCTCGCCCAAACACCACCGCACGAAAGCGGTCGAAGTTGGGCGATATAGCAGCTCTGGCTTGCTGAGCCACAGCCTTCCCCAGTCCCGCCGGAAAACCCGCCGAAAAAAAGCGCGTTCGGTTAGCCGAACGGTGAGCGCAAAGCCCGCCTACATTGGGCTCGAGAGCTCGTTCATTTCGCGCTCCATTCGACGGAGAAGCGGTTAACCTATGCCCCCAAAGCATGCGCGAACCGTGCACACCCGAGCAGCGAGCCCGCAAATGTTCGTAGCTGGCGCAATCTGTGAGATACGGCTTTTCGCTTTCCGCACGGTCCGCATCGCGCGAAGAGGCACTTGATGCAGGCCGTCATTCTGGCGGGCGGATTGGGCACACGGCTCGGCGCCCGGACTCGCGATCTACCAAAAGCGCTGCTGCCCATCGCTGGACGCCCGTTCTTGGCTTGGCTCGTGGAAGCGCTTGCGCAGCACGGCTATCGACAGCTGCTGCTGTGCATTGGTCACCACGGTGAACAGATCATCGATTTCCTGGGCACCGGTAGCGGCTACGGCCTGGAGGTCAGCTACTCGAAAGACGGCGAGCGCTTGCTGGGCACTGGCGGAGCCCTCCGCCTCGCGCTCGCTCGCAATCTCCTCGCCGAGACCTTCCTCGTCACCTACGGCGACAGTTACTTGCCGTTCGACTACGCAGCCCCGCTGCGGGATCTGGATGCGCATCCGGAGGCACTCGGCACGATGAGCGTGTTCGAAAACCACGGCGCGTGGGATGCGAGTAACTGCGCAATCGGCCAAGGCCTCGTCGTGCGCTACGAAAAGGGCGTGCAAGACAGCGCGCTCACCCATATCGATTACGGGGCGATCGCCTTGCGCCGCTCGGTGATCGCGGAGCAGCCCGAGCAAGTGCCATTCGGCTTGGACAAGCTGCAACACGAGCTCGCCAAAGCCGGCCAACTGCGCGCGTTCGTGGCTAGCCAACGCTTCTACGAAGTCGGCTCCGAATTGGGCATCGCCGATTTGGAGCAGAAGCTGCTGAGCGAACGCTCGCGCGGCTAGCGCCCTCGGCCGGCCTTCGGAGAGTGGGCGATCGCGAGCCAGCAGCGCACCTCGTGTTTGCAAGGAGTTCCTGGCGAGCCGCGCAGCTTTTGCCGAGCGAGTGAAGTGCTCCGCGGGAGCTCGAGCGCGCCGCTCACTATCCTGACATGAGGCTGTCACCGAGCTTCGGTACTCGTCTCGGTCTCAGCACCGAGGAGTACGCATATGTCATCATTCTGGTTGAGAAAACCGTTGGGCTTTCGCTTGGCGGCCGCGCAAGAATTCTATCGTGACTTCAGTGCGGGTTCGGTTATGGCGGCCGCTGAGCTAGACACCCTGACGCTGGCTTTTCGACTCGACGGCACCTTCGCGCCGGTGGTCGTGGCTTTGCGCGAGCAAGGCGAGGCGCTGCTCGTCGAGGTCGCTGGCGACGCGGATCGGCTGCGAGTCGCAAAGCAGCTCGGACGGATCTTGGGCTTCGAGGCGGACGCCGAAGCGTGGCTGGCGCTCGGGGAACGAGACTTGGTCGTGGGCGACTTACAACGACAGTTCCCGGGCTTTCTCAGTGCGGCCAAGGCCTCTCCGTATGATGCGGCTACTTGGGCCGTGATCTCCCCGCGGATGAATCAGCAGCAAGCCGCGCGCATCGAGCAAGCCCTCGCGCGTGAGCTCGGCGACGCCATCGAGCTCAACGGAAAGCCATTCTTCGTGTTTCCGAGTCCGGAGCGCTTGCGCGCACTCGAGCGCTTTCCCGGGCTGTCGGAAGAGAAGATCGCGCGCTTGCGCGGCGTGGCCCAGGCCGCCTGCGATGGGCTCTTGGACGCGGATCGCCTGCGCGATTTGGGTGAGGCTCGGGCGCTGGCCGAATTGCAAAAGCTGCGCGGTGTGGGGCCTTGGGCCGCGAGCCACATTTATTTTCGCGGCGCTGCGCCCTGTGATGGCTTGCCCACGGCCGAGCCGCGCGTGCTGCACGGCCTGGCCTCTGCGTATCGACTCCGCTCGCCGTCGATGGTCACGTTTCAGCGGATAGCGGCGGGCTGGCGGCCATTTCGAATGTGGGTTTGCGTGTTGTTGATGCGGCACTTGGGCAAGACGGCAGGCTGGTACGCGCCGGGGCTAGACGAAGAACGCATGCGCGCCGGGCAAGCACTGCTGCGGCGTCCCCCGCCCGCCGCGTAAAGGCTGGCAGCGCACCGAAAGACAGCCGTTCGCGGGCACTCCTGGCAAGGACACTGCGGCGGTATTTCCTTCGCATGGGGCCTAGCCCCAACCCCCGGGATGCCTGGCGCGCGCAGCAAAATGTGTTACCGAGACCAGACGTGATGCTTAAAACGTCTTTGGCTCTCTCTGCTTGTGCGCTGTCCCTGTGTTGTGCCCTGGGTTGCTCTGCGAACTCGGACTCAGGCAGTGAAACCCGCCTCGGCGCGCCGGGCGGTTCGGCAAACATGGGCCCATCCATCAACACCGACCAGGGCGGAATGATGGGCTCCGCGGACTGCGGCAGCATTCTCGACGTCACCTATCGAGACTTCGACGAGTCACATCCAGACTTCGAGATGAAGTTCATGGGCGACGTCGTGCGGCGCGGGCTGGTCGAGACGACACTAGGCACGGACAGCAAGCCAGTATTCAAGGACCGCGTTGGCCATCCGCCGCTCGCCGGCAGTCCGACCGCCATCGATACGGATTGGCAGCCCAGCGAGCCGGTGATTGCCAGCGCGGATTCGTTCAAGCAGTGGTACACCACTTCGGACGTCAACCGCGCCTTTCAGAAGAAACTGCCGCTGTCCGAGACCACCGCCGGGTCTGGCATCTTCGGCTACGATAGCAGCGCGTTTTTCCCGCTCTCGCCCAGTGAGGGCTTCGGCGTTACGCCCAAGGGCAACGGTCCGGGGATGAACTTCTTGTTCACCACCGAGGTTCACCTAGTGTTCAAGTATACCGGCGGGCAAAAGTTCAGTTTCAGTGGGGACGACGACATCTGGATCTTCGTCAATGGCCAACTCGCTCTCGACCTAGGCAGCATGCACAACGCTGCGGAAGGGACGATCGACTTCGACGCCCAGGCCACCGCTTTGAACATCGTCCTCGGCGGGAGCTATCCGATGGACATCTTCCACGCCGAGCGGCACACGTTCGCAAGCGACTTCAAGATCACGACCAACATCGCCTGCTTCACGCCAGGGATCGTGAAGTAGCTCGCGAGAGCCTCGCGCTCGCAGCACACCGACGAATCACTTCACCCCGGGCCGGATCAATCGACGGCTTGGCCGTTGAGCAACGCTTCCAACCGGGGGACCAAGTTTTCTTGGATTGCGCCGGCGCCTTTGACCGAGCCCGAGATCATCTTGCCGTGGTTGCGGCCATCCGGATCGGGCAAAGCGAGCACGGGGATGTATTGATAGACGTAGCCCGCGGCTTTTAGGGCAGCGGCGTCTTGGTCCTGGTCGAATTCGAGAAACTGCAGCCCATTGAGGGTGCCGTTGAGTTCACCGTGCTCGACGGCTCGATGAAAACGTTGGCAGGGCTCGCACCAGCTCGCGCCCACGTACACCAAGACGCGCAGTTTCGCGGCCTCGGCAAGCTCGACCTGTTCTTGGATCCAGGGCTCGATCGCGCTGCCTTGCCGCGGATAGCGGACGAAGCTCGGAGGCGGTGCGTCCGGCGCGTTGGAAGCACGCAGTGCCTTGGCTGCGGCTTTGGCGCTCTCTTCTTTCCCGCGCTTGCTCGCTGGGTGGCCGCAAGCGGCGAGCAGCGCCGCAAGCAACAGGAGCAAGGACGGAAGCGCGAACGCGCGCGAAGGTCGAGGCAACACCCTCGAAGCGTAAGCCATTTCCAGTCGGGGAGCACGAACCGCCCGCGAACCACCAACAATGGCGCTTGGCTCGCCTGCTGCTGCACCTTTTTCGGGGCCGGGCACTTGTGCCTTTCGCCCTGGTCCCTAGGACCATCACGTGTCAGCTACTCGGTTCGTTGCGGGTGGGTTCGCGGCGCTGGTAGCGTTCGCGGCACTCGGTCTTTCGTTCAGTAGCGCGTCGGCCAGCGCCGCCGACTCACAACCGGTGGCGCATCGCTTTCCAGTCGCGGCGTTCCGCGTTGTCGAGCGCGAATCCGGGCCGACCAACTACTATCGCCTGTTCAAGGACGCCGATCCGCCTTTCATTCGCGCCGAGTATCATCCGCCTACGGAGACGACCGTCTTGGCCGTACGCGTGGCGGACGCCGACCGAGCCTCGGCGCGGGTGCTCCACTGGCGTTGGCGGGCGGTGAAGCTGCCTCGCGGTGGCAATGAGTGCCAAGCGGGCAAGGGCGACTCCGCCGCGGTGATCTATGCGTCGTGGCGTCGTGGTCTGCGCTGGTACACGCTGAAGTACGTGTGGAGCGCCGTCGGAACCAAAGGCGCGGTCTGCGATGAGAAGAGCAGTCCGTTCGTCGCTCAGAAGACCGTCGTGCTCGAGAGCGGCGGACCCCTCGACGAGTGGAAGACGGAACGAATCGACCTAAAGGCGGAGTTCCGCAAGCACTTCGAAAATGGTGACGCGACGGCTTCCGTCCCGGATTTTCTGGGCATCGGCATCATGAGTGACGGCGACCAGACGCATAGCGACAGCTCCGCCGATTATGCGGATTTCGTCTTGGAGCGCTGACTGAACTCCGTCCGCAGCCTCGCCAAATAGTCATTGGCTTCCGGCGTGCCTTCGGGAGGTGCCCAGGCGGCGAAGGCCTTGTCAGTGCTCGCCGCGTACGGGCCGTCTTTCACCTCGTACACGACCGTGTCCGGTTCGAGTGCGAAGAACGTGTGGTAGACGCCCGGCTCCAGATCGACGCCGAAGATTTCACCGTCGGCGCGGATCTCGAGGCAATCCGTGATTGCGCCCTGTTCGTCGAAGGTGAAGAAGGCGAGCGCTCCGCGCAACACTACCCACGATTCGGCTTTGGGCGGGTCGAAGTGGCGGTGCGGCGGGATATAGCTGTCCGGCTGCACTGCGTTGAACATGCGCTGAAGCGTGGCGCTCTCGCTGCGATGAAGCGGCTGGATCACGCGTCGCCGTGCGCTTTCGTGCGACGCCGCGATCGCTCCTCGCAGGAGCTCTTGGTTCAACGGACAGATCGGACCGACAGGCGCCCGCAGCGCTCGCGAGGGGGTCATTTCTCGAGAGAATAGCGCGCTTCCTCTGGCGCGCGAAAGCGCTCACGGATGCGCAGCAAGGGTGCTTCGAAATAGCGATGGCTGAGGCCGGCGAGCGCCAGCGCGAGCGGCAGGGCGGCAAAGAATACGAAACCCGAGGCCGAAGCATGCTCCGGGAACGCACGGCGAATCGCGCCGATCGCGGTCGAGTTCAGCAGGTAGAGTCCGTAGCTGACGACACCCACGTAGCTGATGAACCGCGCGCGCAGCAGCCAAGCCAGGCCATTGTGCTCTACGACCACGCAGGCGCAGACGAGCATCGAAAGCGACGCCTGAAACAGTAGCAGCGGCGCTGCGGGCCAGAGCAAGAGCGCGCAAACGC
>Ga0164308_10002060_pt1 | contig 10720 bp, 20 predicted proteins | sample Whisoiple_246_MG_FD_109983 | JGI IMG/M metagenome (GOLD analysis project Ga0164308, IMG submission 109983) | Soil microbial communities amended with fresh organic matter from upstate New York, USA - Whitman soil sample_246_MG | ecosystem: Environmental > Terrestrial > Soil > Unclassified >... | reverse complement strand
CGGACTGTATGTTGCTTCGGGCAATACGAAAACGCCTACCACCTTTATTAATTATGACAACGAAGTATAATCCAGAGACAGCTCGACTCTACTATCTGAAGAAAGATTGCTCACGAGCTGTGATGATTGATAAAGATGGCAACCGTGAACGCCTGCCTGTTTCTTTTGATGGCGTTAAAGTAAGAATGGTTGCTGTCAAATTCTGGGAAAGTGTTGGTAACTTTGCCTGCCCGTATGTCCACAAGGGCAGGAAGTTGATTGCTGTTTTCCCTGACAATGACGTGAAACATACGATGTGGGTTCCTTATGATGTGAAGTATCCAAATAAAAATTAACATTAATTATCATGCATACAACAACTCAGGCTCAGATGTTCTTCAGGAAAGAAACATTGTATAGCCTTATGAACATTGCCAGGACTTCAGCGCACCGCTTCATTATCCGGGCAAGTAACATAGCAACAGGAGAAGAACAACTTTTCCTTGCTGACCTTTCTATCAATCAACTTAACAAACTGCCAGCATGAGAAATGGAATGACAACAGAACAACGGGATCGCTTGGTAACGACAGCACTAATTCTGCTTGGTGCTTCTGATGCTTACGGTGTAATTCATCTTGAGAAAAGGAACATGGAATTCGACATGCATAATTATGCTATGAAGAACAGCGATGAAACGGTTCCAATCCCTGAAGAAACTCATACATGCGGCACATCATGCTGCGTTCTAGGGCTGGGCGCTTGCTTATATCCTGAGCTGATGACTGGAAAATTGTGGGGAGATGTTCCTGAAGTTCTGTATGGTATTCATGAAGTTAGTGATGACTGGAACTTCCTGTTCAGCTATAAAATTAAATCAGATCCTTATGAGATTGCACATAGGGTGATTCATTATCTTAATCTGTTGCCAATGTGGGATTTTACCATGGAGGGTAAGTCTCGTAATAAGCAAGAGGTTGATAAACAATTAAGAGCACTACTTGTATGAGGAAGATTGCTATTAACCCTATCAAGTTGAACATCGGGACTAGAGCGCGTGATGAGCGGACAGCAGAGGTTCATACTAACTATAGTCTATGGGTAGGTATGGGATACCTTGGTGGGTTGAAGCTTCTGAAGCGCAGAAGATTCGTTCGAGTGCGTTCGGCAGAAGGCATCTGCTCATACTATTTGCTTACCAACCCTGATCGTGGTAAACGTTTCGCTTTCTGCTCGCAATTCCGCAAGCGTGTGCAGATCTCAAAAGAATATGCGGAGAAGAGAATGAAAATTAAACTATAAAATACTATGCAATTCATTAAGAAGAATATCAAAGAAGCTCGGGGATTTCAGAAGTCGCGCTACGATTCACTGTTGGAACATTTCGTAGAGCCGGGAGATTCGCTCATGTTTGATGAAGCGGAGCTAACTCGTGCCGCTGCATCACAAGCAGTGAAGCGGCTTATGATTCTTGATCCGTCTAGGAAGTTTCATTCTTTCTACAATGTCCTTGAGAAGAAAGTCTGCATTCGGGTGCGCCCGGCAGGTGAGATTCCTGACGTTGAAGAGAAGGAAGTTGAATCCGAAGAAACAGACGTGCCTGAACCAGAAGCTGTTGACCTTCATGAGAAGCAGGACACTATTGAGTTTCCGTAAGCAATAATTAATATTAATTAAAGGCGGCCATCGAAAGGTGGTCGCCTATTGTTTCCTATGAAAGTAACAATCATAATGGGTAAGCACAAAGGACCGGCGACAACTACCAAGAAGAAAGCAAAGGAAGGTTTCGTGGTAGTCAAACTTCCTAGTGGTGTTGAGGTTTTAATCCATAAACAATTTATCAAATGAATCCTATCTACGTATCAGCGTTTAAAGTTTCGCAACGTCCAGCTACTGATGTAAGGGGGCATAGAGTTATCATTACTAATTGCCAGACTGGAGCGAAGAGCTACATTAGTGGAGGCTCTGACTCATGCAATCTATGTAAAGCAATTGCCTTCATTGAGGGCAAGTATGAAGTAACAATCGTAAGACAATTTCAATTCAAAGAAGACACATTCCTTATAACAAGATGAAACCAATTGATCAAAGAATTGCCCTTGCTAAACTGCAAGGATGGACAGCCTTGACTGAGAGCGTTCCTGGTATTCTGCTCGGCAGCAAGCTAGGACATGATGGGATAGTTCCTAATTACCTAGAGGATCTCAATGCAATGCATGAGTTGCTCATGAGAACGAGCTTGTATTCGCCTAGGAAATATCTTAGTATGTTGAATGACATCGTGCTACATGACGAGTCGTTGATGCATAATCATAAGATGATTGAAGACCTGATGTTCTATGAACCAACTGCTGCTCAGAAGGCTGAAGCATTACTTAAAGTTATGGGGCTTTGGGTTGACGCGCAGCCCTGTGACGAGTATCCATGTGACGCGCAGCCACAAAGGGTGTATGATAAGGACGCTAAACCTTGGGATGCGTAGCCCGTGATGCGTAAGAAAATTAACATTAATTATTATGGCTAGCAAATATCAAAAGCCGGCACCTGTTGTAAGAGTGCCATTCAAACCTTCCTATCCACCATCCGCTGAACAAGAGGTTATCTTTGATGCGCTAAAGAACACTAAAGATAACCTGCATTTGGAGGCCAGCCCAGGTAGCGGGAAGTCAACGACGCTCTGCTGGAGCATGACTATCGACAAAACAAGATCCTCTGCGATGGTAGCGTTTGGAAAGGACATCTGCACTGACATCGAACCTAAGTGTGCACCGCATGTAACGGTAGCAACATTCCATTCCTTTGGTCGTAGAGCTTTAGCATCTGAGTTTGGTAACGATCTGCTTTTGAGTAATGATATGGTAAAGAACCTCATCATTAAGGAGTATCCATACCTAGATCCATTCACAGCTAAGGAGGAAGATCGCGGGCCTGCATTCTCAAGGATGAGTAGCCTGCTTGATCTGATTGACAAGCTCCGGGTAAATCTTGCTGATGAAACCAATGCAGAAGAGGTGACATCAATTGCAGATCAATACAATATTGACTTGGATGGTTCGCTTATCGAACTACTTCCAAACATATTTGAGAAGATGATCGAGAATCCGAAGGTCATTGACTTCACTAGTATGATCTGGTTGCCTGTTCGGATGGGTCTTCCTAACAGAAAATACGACATGATTTACATGGATGAAAGGCAAGATGCCAATAGGATGATGATCGAACTTATTCGACAGATGTCTGGAAGTAGGATAATTACTGTTGGGGATTCTAATCAGGCAATCATGAATTTTGCAGGCGCTGATGCAAAATCTACTGAGAGATTGATAGAGTCATTCCCAGGTCAAGAGCTTGGATTGAACACCTGTTACAGATGCGGGACTGACATCGTTGCTCTTGCTGCTACAATCTGGGACAAGATTAAGCCCTATGAAAAGAATCATAAAGGCGTGATCGAGTATCGAGATAAGATTGATATGACAATGCCTGAGGGCAGTATGATTATCTCAAGGCGTAATGCCAATCTTATCAAGCCTTGCTTTGAACTTCTTAAGTCTGGAAGGAAAGCAATCATTCGTGGGCGGGACATTGGATCAGGATTAATCTTATTGATTAATAAGCTGAAAGCTAAGGGAATTGTTGATCTTGAATATAAGATTGAACGGTATCGGCAAGACCGTATTGAGAAGATCATGAGTCGCAAGGATGTCAAGACCGAATCAATCGGAGTAGTGAATGACCAGTGCGATTGCATCATTGCCATCGCTGAGAACTGCCACGACGTTGCGGATGTCAAGAAGAAAATTGATACCATCTTTGCTGCTGATACCAAGGGTATTACTCTTTCATCTATTCACAGATCGAAGGGAAGGGAAGCTAAGATGGTGACGATCCTGGATTATAGTAGGGTTCGATTGATGCATGATCGGATGACCCCGACTGATGTTATCCAGGAAAAGAATCTTCAATTCGTGGCATTGACTAGGGCAATGGACACTCTCCACCTGATTAATTAGCTTGACAACAACTAGGTAATACCAACATGCAAACTATATCTGAACTCAAGGATAAGATCAAACTTGTAAAGTCAAATCTTCCTAAGTGTAACAACGTATATGTCAAGATTAATATTAACTTTCAACTCAAGCATATTGAGAAGGTGGTTAAGCAAATGGAAGATAAGATGTCAAGTATAAATAATAAGCTTGATGAATTCACTAGGGATATTGTATGATTAATATTAATTACTACGATTCATCAGCAGAGATTAGGCGCTTCTGCCAGAAGGGGCCACCAAGTTACGAAGGATCAACACCCATCTCATCCCAACCAAACCTCACCGAAGATAAACTTATGTTCGCTATCCGCACACCAGAAGGACTATACATGCCAGCAGTAGGCAATGAGACGTGTCAACCGTATGAAGTTGCTAGAATTAAATGGTATCGGTGGTATTTACACGCTGAAGAGTGTTCAATTGGGACACCAAACAAGACGGTTGATGTCATGGAAGTTATGAAACACGCTCTATTCCTGAAGGATTGTATGATTGTAGACCTTCAGAATATTATTGACACTCTTACTGAGGAAGAGTGAAAGAATTATCTTGACATGAAATGGAATTATTGAATGTAAATAGTGCTTGACATGGCGTGTCAAGCACTAAATAGAAAGCAAAACCTATGAAAGCACCACGATTAATTAATATTAATTTAGGAGTAAGGCATGAAGAGAAGGTGATTGTTGATACAAGCGGGGGAAAACTTGATGAAGAAATCTATTGGAGGCTAGGAACTGGTAGAATTAATGGCCGCGACCTGGCAGTTGAGCGGAAGAAGTGCCTGGATGGGTCATATGAGTATCGAATAGGCAATACGCTTATCAATAACTCGGATGTTGAATGCTGGTATGCGAGGGAGTGGATGGACTGGAGGGATGCATGAAACACCTGCACTTAACAACTAAAGATAAGTGGATGGTGATATTATTCTCACCTGTAATCCTATTAGTTACGTATGTCTTTGCTATAACTCTTGTTATAGCATGTCCAATTATATTCTTATACAACAAATTAAAATATGAACCTAAGTAAATTTAAACCGAACAGCCTGGGAGAATGGGTATTGATGATTGTTCTTTCTCCACTGATTCTAATCTATGCATTCTTCTGGATCACTAGCAGTATCATGCTGTTACCATTAGGGCTGTTCCTTGTTGAAGAGGAAGACCGCAAGAAGAAGGGCGCATGGAAATCAGAGTGAAGATTTCTGTTGACAAGTGACTGAGTATGTGCAACACTACTCGCAGTTAAGAGCTGGTCGGCATTGAGCAACGAGGTTCTTGGCAGAAAGTTAAGATTAATTTTCGAGGAGCGAGCACATTGTGATCTCCGTAAACTAGGCAATCAGCCGAGGAATCTGGATAATGAAACAATTCGTGGGGGATCGAGATGCCATCTTGTAGAGCATGCGATTCGCAGTAGCAGTAATGCTGCTGGTGAAGGTGGGCGCGAACTTAAAAGAAAGCCATACCGGGTTACTCCTGAGTCAGACTGGCATATCCAAATAGGAATATCTCAGAGCTGTCTTACCCTTGCCGCTCAGTCTGTATGACATGGGGGGTAAGGGGGGAGGTTTTTGGTAGATCTACGTGAGAGGTAATGTATAGGTATATACTGTATTACACACATGACTAAACCATATAAATTAAATAATAAATATAGAGAACAGTTTAGAAAGTGGATTAAGGATAACTACTCTACTGACTTAACTGGACTGAAATATAAATCAACCAATGTTAAACTGTATGCTATCTTCGTAGTAAATGGAGTAGTAAACAAAGTAAGAACAGATAGACCATATGGAAAACAGGTAGATCTATTCTGGAAATACATGGTAGAGGAAAAGGGATTCAACCCGAACAAAATCCCAAGATGGCACAAGCCAATTGCTAGTGAATTTGTAGCAACACTAGGCAAGGCTGACTATGATAGGTATATCAAAAGCAGCGAGTGGTTACAGAAATCTAAAGCCTTAATCAAATCAAGAGGATCTGAGTGTGAAGTTTGCGCATCAACAACAAGCCTTCATTCGCACCACTACAATTATAGGTTCTTAGGAAAAGAGCGATCTAAAGATCTGTTCTGTTTGTGCGAGAAGTGTCATGATCTATATCATTATATGATACCATCAAGCAAACTTCCTAAGGATAAAGATGATGGTGTGGGTGATAGGCTGATGCATATCATAAATACAATCCAATCATCTAAGATGAAGATAAAGTCTATCTCATAATGAACATAATCATCAATGCCTGTGACTTAGCAAAGGGGCTATCCCCAATGGGAACCTATACTAAGAAGCAGGCAGCGATGTTTGATTCAGAGTGGACAATCAAGGACGGGTGGAGCAATGACCCTATTGGTAAGCGGTGCCGGGCAGAGACGATGATTAAGTTTATCAAGATACGATCAATGAAGAAGAGTCCTCTTGATTGGTAATTAATTTTAATTAATATTAATGAACGCTCGCCAAGTGTGGTATCGTGAGGTCTACCTCAAGTCCACGCATTGGAAGTTCTTTAGGTTGGTAACACTGAAGAGCAGAGGCGGCATGTGTGAGCAGTGCTGCGCTCGCAAGAGATTGGAGGTGCATCACTTACGGTATGAGAATCTATGGCATGAGAAGGACAGTGATGTTCAAGTCTTATGTCATGATTGTCATTGTAAGCAACACGGAATCATACCAAGAAAACGCAGGAAAAAATTTAGAAGGAAATACAAATGAATACATATCATACGTTCTACAAAGGAAAGAAACTTGAGCTGAAGTCAGACACAAGTTTCAATGCACAGAAGATGGCAGCACTTTACTTCAAGGCTAAGAAGAACTGGGAAGTAACAGTAGTGCTTGTTGCCAAGGGCGACACAGTAGTTCCATTTGATCCGAGTCAGCTTTGATTGGACCCGCGCGGGGCGGATGCCAGACTAGTAGAAATTAATATTAATTATGAAAAAGGAAATACAAAAACCATGGACTTATAAACCGGCCTTCGATGAGGCGCTCAAGGAACTGCAAGTCAAGGCAGGCAGCGAGTATAAGAAACTCAAACGATCCACTCTCCTTGCAGACAAGGCCGTTGAAGAGACGATCAAGAAGAACCTTTACAAGAAGACTAAATGATAAGGGTGTGGACCGATGCTTGTAGGAAGCGAGTCGGAAACGGTGGGTATGGCTTCATTATTCAGACTAGGGATCATACTATCTTTCAAGGCGGATACTTGGAGAACATCACAAACAATCAGGGAGAGTTGCAGGCTGTTATCAATGCCCTCTTGAAGATTGTAAAGCTCGGCCTGGATCATGACTCTGTTATAGTTTACTCGGACTCTTCCTACTTTGTTACTGGGTTTAATGAGTGGGTGCACAGATGGAAGAAGAGAGGATGGACAAAGTGCAGCGGCCCAAAGGGAACGCCTATTGCAAACCTCAACCAGTGGCAGGCGCTCTTGATTCTCAAGGATGAATTGAATGCTAAGGCAATATGGGTCCGCGGACATAACAACAATCCTGAGAATGAGTTTGCTGATAGGCTGGCCAACTTCTCTTACGACACAGGCAAAGGGGTAAGGGGATTCCTGCTTCCTGCAAATGATATGAAGAACATGAACTTGGTGCCATACATCTATACTGCTATCAAATAAATTAATATTAATTTGAAAAATAACCAAATAGTTGGCACGCCGTATGCTAAGCGGCTCACGAGGATGCCCTACAAGCGATCGGTTAGGGCGTATGGGACAAGTATGCAGACAGCCCATCCTAACCCCGCCACGTCGATCCTCGTGCGAATGGCGGGCATGTTCACTCCCGGCTCGACTCGACCCATCCCCGCCCCCTGCAATTCCTGTTAGGGGCGGGAGGGGGGTATTGGGGTCTAGCGGGACAGTTCTAATTGAAATCTACCAGTATGATAGACAGCCAGCCTAGAGATAGAGAGGCTAACAGAGTTTCACTAACAACAATCTAACCTAAACCTAACACAATTCTAGTGTTAGAATTAATATTAATTATGCTAATCAATACAGTAAGTAAGGAGCAAGCGGCCTATGAGAATGATCCACGTCCTAAGGGGAGTGCATTTATCATTGCAATGCCTGGCGCTGGAGGTGAGATGTTGCTAGACCTTCTCGTGAGCACGGCATTGACTAACGTGCTCGGCACTCAAGAGCCATCTTTCTACCATGCTATCACAGCACTTGGGGAAAATCTGAAAGGTAATACTTATGGCAATCCGTATGACATAGATGACTTCCGCTTCTATGCAGGAAGAGAAGAGAAGCAGGATGTAAGAATGTTCTACTACTATCTCAGAAACATTCTTCTTCGTGGTGCTGGGCAATGTATTGCGTTTACAGATCTACTAAGGGATGAAGAGGGCGGAGAGATGGAACGGTTCTGCCAAGTGGTAAGAGAGATCAGCGATCATAGCTCTTCACCATTAAGGCTAGTGTTTCTCACTTGTGATTTTGGTGACTCGATTAATACAAGTCATCCATACACGAATGAAATATCGCACAACTCAATGCTGAATGAAATGAAGAACGCTTCAGAGCTTGGTGATATTTGGATTACTAAAAAAGAGTTGCTTGCTGATCCTTTACGTGTCATGATTAAGATTAAAGCAACGCACTATCCGAATGCAGATTTGATTCCTAAAGTAATGAAGAAGTATTTATGAAAACTTTGATGGATTTCCAGCACGAGTTCAGAGACAACATCAGTCTATCTTTCCGAAAGAATAAAAGGGTGATCGCTCAGGCACATCCTGGATTCGGCAAAACAATTGTGTTCTGCGATATAGCAAGACGTGCTATTGCTAAGGGAAACATTGTTTGTATTGCTGTGCATAGGGTAGAGCTGCTTGAGCAGACGTTTAAGCAGCTCGTATCTTTCGGCATCTCTCCAAGCATCATCGCTCCGGGCAAACATCCTATGCCTGGAGCGCAGGTCTATCTGTCAATGGTAGAAACTTTCTGCCGAAGAATGGACAAGGGGCTGGTTGATAAACTTAATATTAATTTTTTCATCCTCGACGAGTCTCATATTGGGAACTATCATAAGCTGATTAAGCAACTTGATTGCTATGTTCTTGGCTTTACTGGCACACCAAAGTCTACTGGAACTCCAGAGCTAAAGGATTACTATGATGACATTGTGTGTGGCATTGGGGTGAATGAGTTGATTCAGGTTGGCAGACTGGTGCCGGCTAAGACCTTCAGCGTGAAGCACGACTTCTCTCATGTGAAGAAGAAGGGCAAGGACTTCGATGATGCTGCATTGAGGCAAGAGTTTCGTAAGCCTAAGCTGCATCATGGCGCTGTTGATCTATACATGCGCCACGCTAAAGGGAAGAAAGCTCTGTGCTATTGTGTGTCTGTCGATCATTCTAATCAGACTGTCCTTCAGCTTAGAGATCTTGGAATCAAAGCGGCGCATGTAGATGGCACAACAGATCCAGAGACTCGTGCCCGTCTGTTTCAGTGGCTAAAGGATGGAACGCTTGAGGTTCTTAGTAACGTAGGAATTGCAACAGTAGGAACAGACATCCCGGAAGTGGAGGTGATTATTAAGAACTTCGCCACCATGTCTCTAGTCAAGGACTGTCAGGTTAATGGACGTGGTGCTCGTGCTCATGAGGGCAAGGAGGACTTCACAATCATTGACATGGGTAGGAACTATCTTAGGCACGGCGCCTTTGGTGAAGAGATAGATTGGAAGCATATCTTCAACCATCCTTCAGATGCATTCAGGAAAGAATCTAATAAGAAGTCTAAGCGTGAATGCGAAGAGTGCGGGATGTTAATGAAGTTCACTACACAGACGTGCCCTAATTGTGGAGACATGGTATCCAAACAAACCATCGAGAAAGAGATGCTAAGAGGTTGCACCTCGGAAGAGGTAAGAGAGTATCGCATGAAGAGTTTGCCTGTTCACCTGAGAATTCCAGTGGAGCTGATGACCTATGAAGATCTTAAATCCTATGCTCATCACCTATGCTATTCGCCACGATGGGTTGGAGTTATGATGGGCCTAAGAAATAAAAGAAAATAATAACATGAAAAAAAATCCTAGATTTAATTGTGAATATCCATTTGACGGAACTTATGTATTGCAGTATAACTCTAATAATAATAGAGTGCATGCAAAAATTAAATCTAATGATGGGAGATTCATTCAAATGCATTACTCTAGGTATCTAATGTGTGTAAAAGAAAAAAGAATTCTCTCGCCAAAAGAACACGTTCATCACAAGGATCACAATCAACTTAATGATGATATAGATAATCTAGAAATACTTGATCCTCGCGCTCATAATAACATACACCATCCGCTACACGAAATAGTTAAATTGAAATGCCCTAATTGCACTAAAGAATTTGAACTTCCTGGAAGAGAATACAGGCATAGACTATTAAAAGATTCAACCTACATGACATGTTCTTATAGGTGCTCTGGCCAGATGTCAAGAGCAACTAAAAAGATTCCATATAAATTTCGTTAATATTAATTACTTGCCAATAGGTAAGTCACCATATACAATATTGTCGTGATCGAAATACCATCCACAACATCCACCCTTGGCTTCGCCTCCCCTACATTCTTTGACAGAACTGAGCGCATCCGCGAACGGATCGTTGACTGTTCCAAAGAAGAGCTAGTGGACCTAGCGTTCTTCTATCTAGG
>Ga0164308_10002059_pt1 | contig 10721 bp, 10 predicted proteins | sample Whisoiple_246_MG_FD_109983 | JGI IMG/M metagenome (GOLD analysis project Ga0164308, IMG submission 109983) | Soil microbial communities amended with fresh organic matter from upstate New York, USA - Whitman soil sample_246_MG | ecosystem: Environmental > Terrestrial > Soil > Unclassified >... | reverse complement strand
CCCGCAAGCTGTGAATTTTTTCGCGAAGCGTCGATTGGTAACGCGGCAAATCACCCGCGAGCTGGTTGACCTGCGAGACCATCAGGCTGCCCAAGCTGAAGACGGCACCGAATGCGATCAGAACGACGATCGCCACCGCCACGATCCGCGGGACAAACCAGCGCTGCAACAACCTCACAAGGGGCGCGAGCACGAAGCTCATGAGGACCGCAAGCGCGATCGGCACCAGCACCTCGCGCCCGAAATAGAGAGCGGACACCACGACAACGGCCATGAGCACCGTGGTGAGCGATGAGCTAACGCCGACAAAGCCGCTCGGACGCCGTGCGGGCAACAATTCCGGCATGGATGCTGTCCCTGATGAGCGGAAACCGGCTGGAATTGTTTGCCCGTGGCGGGGAAATCGCAAGGGCCAGCCGGTTGCTATCTCACCATGAAAAAAGCCCCGCCGTGGGGCGGGGCTTGGAAGCGCGTTACTTGCCGCGCAGGGTGTCCTTCAGACCGCCGACGGCATTCTGTACCTTTCCGGCGGCCTTGTCCGACTTTCCTTCCGTTTCCAGCTTTGCATCGCCGGTGACCTTGCCGGCCACTTCCTTGATGGCTCCCTTGGCCTGCTTGGCCGAGCCCTCGATCCGATCCTTGTCCATATTTGTGCCTTTCGATGGGGTTGCGCCTCATCAACTCCGGCCGCGTCGCGAAGTTCATCTCAGCCGCGGAGGTCGCCCGTACGAGAACGCACATCTTCGTGTCCGGCGAACTGGCGGGCCGGCTCGCCCAAAACCAAAGCGTTCCTGCTGCGCGAGGAGCCCGGACGTTCGACATCGTCGAGAAACTGGAGCGTGGCCCGAGTCATCTCGGTGTTGACCCTGCGCCAGTACGAGAACGCGCTGAGCCAAATCAACAAAGGCATAGGAGTCTCCGTCGGTTCATACTTCTTCGCGAGCCGGGCGGCGATCTCGGCTCGCATCCAAGAGATCCGCAGGATGGGTTTGGAGCCGTCGAGCGGCAGACGCTGCTTCGGCTCTTCCCCAAGCGCACAGCCCTGCGCGCCGGGGGCAACGTCCACAGGTCCATTAGTCGATGATCGGTGAAGATAGGTTCACCTGTTCGCGCCGGACGCGGGGTGGCCGCACCGTGCCAAGCAACCCGCGCGCGCGGAACTTTCATGGGATGCGCACGTTCTCGTGGCAGTCAAAATTGCAGAGGAGGTGAAAATGGGTCGAGGTCTGTTGCTTTGGCTGATCGGAATCCCGATCCCGATCATCCTTTTGATCTGGCTCTTCGGGGGCCTGCACGGCTGAAGCACGCGTCAACGGTTTCAGCGAGCCGGCAGTCCTCGGACGGCCGGCTTTACGTTTTGCCTCGACGGCGAACGAGTGCTGATGGGTTTGTCATTGACGCCACCGGCATCACCAAGTCGGTGCAAGGTAGATCGATATCGTTGTTGTGGAGAAGCGCCGGCGCGCGCTCTCGTCGTCGGTAGAACGTATCGCTATCAGTTGAGGCAGAGCACGCGACGCAATTTGCTGCCCGAGGCGCGCGGTTACGCGCACCGAAAGGAAGAAGAGCTGAGATCGACGGGCAACGCTTGGGAACGGCACGGCCTTTTCCGCTATGGCGCCTTGGTAGCGGCCCGCATCGCTGCCCGTCGATCCAATGTTCGGAAAAAAGCCCCCCCGAACATTTGAACTGGCAACATCCAATCTGACCATTGGTTCCGGCTTAAGTAGGGCCTTGTTCTTTGCCGGCGTGCAATCGTGCGGCACTGTGCTTTCGCTGCAACACTTTTGTGTGCAGTGCACCACTCACGAAGTTTTCGATTGACTACCGGGACACCGGGATAACGCGCACAACGCGACGCGACGTGTGCGCGTCAGGCTCGATCCAGGCCCGCGCCTTTGAGCAATTCCGCCAAACGCTTTCGCGCGTAAAACATGCGTGTCTTCACGGTGTTCTCGGGGGTGCCGATGATCTTTGCGACCTCGGCGATTGCTTTCTCCTGATAGTAGACGAGATCGATGATGTCCCGATGGTCGGGCGACAATTTCGACCAGCACTTGGGAGGATTTCACTGCGCTCTTGACGGCCGAGCGCGCCTCTCGATCAGCGTTTCGTCCGACGTTGCCTGTCCCGCTGTCGTCCGTCCGTTCGAAACGGCTCGCGGAATATCGATCGAATATTCCGAATATGCTGCTGTGCGGCATCGATCCAGGCGAGGTCGGTCACGTCCTGAGGCTCCCCGGCCGGAACACGCTGAGCGGTCGGATCTCGAACGCACCCGCGGAGCTGCTCGCGCGCGCCAGCTCGCGGGCAGTCTCGACCGCCTCATCGAGCGTCGAACTATCGACGACATAGAAGCCGAGGAGCTGCTCCTTGGTCTCGGCGAACGGGCCGTCGATCACCAGCGGCTCACGGCCCTTCCGGATGGTGGTCGCGGCGGTCGTCGGCAACAATCGGGCGACTGGCCCCAGTCGGCCTTGGTCGGCGAGCTTCTGCTGCACGACCACGAGCTTGGCCATGACGGCGTCATCCTCCTCCTTGGTCCAGGCGCCGACGACATCTTCGGAATCGTAGCAAAGGATGGCGTAAAGCATGGGGGCGCTCCTCGTTTGTCCTAGGACGAATGGGGATGGCAGTTGCCGACAAGGGGGCTGAGTGAAATCGCAGCCAAGGCAAAGCCATTACGCCCCGGGACCGAATCCATCGGTCCGCGCAGGGGCCGCAACAAAAATCATTCCTTGAAGTAGCCGGGAAACCGGACCCGAAGTTCGTCGCTGAACGCCAGCGAACGCGACAGGTGATCGCGCAGCTCCGATTGGGCGAGGTCCGGCTCGCCCTTCGAGATAGCATTCACGATCGCCTCATGATCCCGCACGATCTGAGCGGCCTTGCCGCCGATGGGAAGGTGCAGCCGGCGGATGCGATCGATGTGACCGCTGCGTTTGCGCACGAGCGCCCAGAGGTCAGGCACACCAGCGGCATCGTACAGAATCTTGTGAAATGCCAAGTCTGCATCGTTGAAGCGCTCAAGGTCGCCCGCTTTTGCCCACTTGCCCTGTTCGTCGATGACGGCATGGAGTCGATCGACCAAGCCGGCATCAGCCGCGCCGGCCAGTATCCGCACCGCCTCCTGCTCAATCGAGCGACGGAGGAATTGCGCCTGGCGTGCGAGAGGTACATCGATCAGGCTTACGATCGTCCTGCTTTGCGGAAATACCTCGACCAGCCCCGCCTCTTCGAGCCGCATCAATGCGTCCCGGATCGGCGTCGAACTCAGCCCGAATTCCTTTTGCAGCGCCGAGCGCGACAAGGCGGTTCCTGGCGCCAGCGTGAGCGAGACAATCATATGTCGCAGTTGGTCGAAGACCCGCGACGCCGCCTGCTGTGAGCGGTCGCGCAACTGCCAGGTGGTCGAAGCGTCCACGTTCACGATCCGGCTCGCGGGGCATGCGCCCGCGGTGGCGCCCCGCCGATGGAGACGACGGAGGCTGGCACAATCCCCTGACGTTGACAACTAATGCACTAGTTCTTTAGTTGGCATTCGGTGGCCGCGTCAGCGCAGGCGCGCAAAGCTCGAGGTCAACTCGACGATGCCCCACCGTAGGGAGGCGTCGATGAGGCCTACAAGTGGCTGTACGCTGGCGCTTTTCGCTGCCGCGATGGTGTCGGCCGCCGTAGTTCAGGCTGCCGAATATCCCGAACGCAACATCACCGTGATCGTGCCATTCCCGGCCGGAGGCGCGTCCGACATGACGGCGCGGCTCGTCACGCCCAAGTTGGGAGAGCGCGTGAAACAGTCGGTGATCATCGACAATCGGGCGGGCGCCAACGGGTCGCTCGGCGCAACCGCCATGAAGCAGGCGCCCGCCGACGGCTACACGCTACTCGTCGGCTCAATCGGCGTTTTCGCCATCAATCCCGCGCTGTACAAGGACCTGCGGTACGACCCGCAGAAGGATTTCGATCTGCTCAGCGTCGTGGTGCGCACGCCGAACGTTTTGGTGGCGAATCCCGGCTTTCCCGCGAACAACATTCGTGAGCTGATCGAGCAGCTCAATAAGAATCCCGGCAAAGTCACGTTCGCGTCTTCCGGCACCGGATCGTCGGATCATCTCACCGCCGCGCTGTTCTGGCAGAAGACCGGCACAAGCGGCATTCACGTGCCGTATCGGGGCGGCGGGCCGGCCATCAATGATCTGATCGCCGGTCATGCCAACGTGTCCTTCCAGAATCTCGGCGCGATCGCGGAGCAGGTGAAGGCGGGCCGCCTCAAGGCGCTCGCCGTGACCAGCGACAAGCGCGTCTCAATTCTGCCGGATGTACCCACGATGGCCGAGGCGGGTGTGAAGGATCTGGAGGTCTATTCGTGGCAGGGCGCCGCCGCACCCAAGGGATTGCCCGCCGCGGTCAAGGCGAAGCTCGAGACTGAATTCGCGGCGTCGGCCACATCGCCTGACGTCAAGGCAAAGTTCGAGGCGGTCGGTTTCGATGTGGTCGCCAACAATGGAGAGCAGTTCGCCAAATTTCTTGCCGACGAGATTGTTCGTTGGAAATCGGTGATCGAGACCGGGAAGATCACCGCTGACTAGTGCAATGGTCGACAGACCTTCGACCTGCGCGTTACAATCCATGCCGTTACGGCGGTCGAGACGACGCTGCTGGATCTTCTCGGACAATGTCTAGGCGTTCCCGTGTGCGCGCTGTTAGGAGAAGGCCAACAGCGCTCGGCGGTTCGAATGCTGGGCTATCTGTTCTACATCGGCGACCGAGCAAAGACGGACCTGCCGTATCGCCGCTCATCTATGCCAAGGACGACTGGTTTCGATTGCGTGACGAAGAGGCGCTGACGCCGGCTTTACACGCCTGCCCAGGGAGCGCCATCTTCCTCCGCGACTGGTTGAAACTTGTGTGTCCGGACGCCACCTGCCGGCGGATGGCTTCATACCCGAGAGAGAAGCGACTGCATGCCCCAAATGGACACCCTGATCAAACAGCTCCCCAAATGCGAGCTGCATATTCATATCGAGGGCAGCCTGGAGCCGGAGCTGATGTTCGCATTGGCGCGCCGCAACGGCATCAGCCTGTCCTATCCGTCGGTGGACGCGTTGCGTGATGCCTATCGGTTCGGAAACCTGCAGGATTTTCTCAACCTTTACTACCAAGGGATGTCCGTCCTGATCACGGAACAGGATTTCTATGACCTTGCCTGGGCCTATCTCGAACGCGCGCACGCCGACAACGTCCGGCATGTCGAGATGTTCTTCGATCCGCAGGGACACACGTCCCGCGGTATCCCCTTCGCGACTGTGATCGAAGGCCTCCACCGCGCCATCGTCGACGCCGGGCGAAAGCTCGGCGTCCAGGCCAGCCTGATCATGTGCTTTCTGCGCCATCTCGACGAGGCTGATGCCGAGAAGACGCTGGATTCGGCGCTCGCATTCAAGGACTGGATCGTCGGGGTGGGACTCGATTCATCGGAGGCGGGGAATCCGCCGAGCAAATTCAAGCACGTGTTCGGCCGCGCGCGGGATGCGGGCTTCTTTCTGTCGGCCCATGCCGGCGAGGAAGGCCCGCCGAGCTACGTCTGGGAAGCACTCGACGTGCTCGGTGTCACCCGCATCGATCACGGCAATCGTTCACTGGAGGATGAAACATTGGTGGGGCGGCTGGCCCGCGACCAGGTCCCTCTGACCATGTGTCCGTTGTCCAATCTGCGGCTGCGTGTCGTCGATGACCTGCGGCACCATCCGCTCCGGCGAATGATGGACAAGGGCGTGATCGTGACGGTCAATTCCGATGATCCCGCCTATTTCGGCGGTTACGTCAACCAGAACTATGTCGCGGTTTCGGAGGCGTTGGGGCTCGAACGCGACGAAATTGCAGCGATCGTGCGCAACGGGATCAAGGTTTCGCTGATGACGGCGCCGGAAAAGGACAAGGTCTTGGCCGATGTGGATCGCGTCCTGGCCGAGCACGCATAACACTGAAGCGAGACATCGCAGATAACGCCGCTGGCGCGGGTGCGGCCCGGCGTTGCCATACCAGGCGGCGCGGGGGCGCGGTGGCTCGCCTTGCCAGCCACATTTCATGTCAAAGTACGAATTTTCCGCTGAACAGTGACCTGCGTCACAGACTGCGCCGGCACCGCTTCCTATTCCTCATGACAGATGCAGTGCGAAGGGATATTCGCCATGACCGGAAGCTCGGACTGGCTCCTCGTCTACTCCATGCTGGTTATTTTCGGCGGAATGTGCGCAACGCAAATTCTGCTGTGATCGGCAGCCTGAAGCTGTCCGCCGTCGGGTACAAAGCCCGGATTTAACCGCTGTTGGCTGCTCTTGGGCTTCTACGGGCACTGCGCCCCGGTATCGATCCACGCCTGAATCAATTCGCCGAGCACCGCTTGTGAACCGGGCGCCGGGTCGCGCCCAAGGCCCGGCTGCCAGCCCCACGCCACGAGATCATCATGAGCCAGATGCTCATGCAGCAACGCGAGGTCGCGGCCTCCGTTGCGGGCGGGATCCTTGATCTGGCGGCAAATCTCACCGATCGATTTGCCCTCCCATGCCATCTCGATCGGCGCCACCATCCAGCGCGGATGTCCGGGAATGCTGCGATACGTGGCCCGCTCCATGAGGGTGAAGTTGCGCTGGGTATGACACGTCATGCAGGAAGTCTCTCGTGTCACCAGAGGCTCGTGCGGATGTTTGTCGTTGCCCTGCAAGGGGCGGTCGCTGGCCGGATGACAGTTCATGCAGCGAGGATGCGTGAGCACCTTGGCCGCCTCTGCGAAAATGGCCTGTGAGCGTTCGCCGGAATCCGAGATCGAAGCGAAATCGGACGGTGACCGCAAACTGCTGTTGGTCGTCGGCGTTTGCGCCGAGCTCGTGACCGAGCCGATGAGCGCTGCGCAGCAAAGTAAACTGGGAAATGATATCGGTCGCATAATGCCGGCTCCCTCGATCGCAATTACAACCTTTCCAGGGTGCAAAAGTTCATTCCGGAAAGCGCAAGACTTGCGAAAGCCAAAGCCTGATGGAGAAAGATCAGGTGCGGAGCGTTTGTCGCGACCGGGTGCTGGACCTGGCCATGCCGGCTCCGTCCGTTCGATGAAATCTCGAACGTCAGCGATGGGTCAGTCGTCACGCCGCGACCCCGCGGACGGCAAGCGGGAACCAATAGGACCCGGGGCTATTGTTGTCGATGACAAAGTGGTCAACATTGTCACGTTCCCTCTGGCGCTTGGCCGGACTGATGCAGGGGGGCCTGCACGCGTTACCCGGTTCTCCAGGAGTGTCGCCGTTGCGACCGGTCCACCAAGCGCGGAGAAGCTTGCCCGCCTTCACGGCTTAGGGAGAAACACCATGTCGCTCGGAACAATCCTGCTCATCGTCCTGATTATCATCTTGCTCGGCGGCTTTAGCGGCATTGGTGGCGGCCCGTTCTATGGCACCGGCTATTACGGCGGCGGCGGCATCGGCCTCGTGCTGGTCATCGTGCTGATCCTGGTGTTGCTCGGCAGGCTCTAATCCGGCAACGGGCGTGCGGATGCCTTCGAAGGCGGCTTGATCTCAGTCCTTTGATCGTGCCGCCTTCGCGGAGTTGGGATTTCAACACGCAGGGTTTTCGGTCTGTCTGTGACCGCCAATCAGGCCTCATCGCCAGCGGTTGTGCGGGATATCGCGCCTTCAGGCCAAGACAACTTGGCACGACCGATGGTCCGACAGATCACGCCGACGCGACCGAGATGGGCGCGGGGACCTCACTCAAGTGCGGATCCGCTCAGTCGCGAGAGCGCGCCCGTTCACGCGCCGTCGAGCGAACCCCTGACTGCGCCAAGCGCGTCAGGAGTCCGCTTTTTCGATAATGATAGTAAGCGCAGAGGCTGCCACCCAAGGACAGACGGGCTCATCTCCCGTACGCTTAGACCCGTTCGGCTTCCTGGTTGACGACCGTTTTGGCGATCTCGGTCAGGGCTTCGTCGGTTGCTTCCTCTTCATCCAACGTTTCCTGCAGCAGGGTGACCGCTTCGTCCAAGCCCAATTCTTCTGCCCAGGTGCGCAATGTGCCGTAGCGTGAGATTTCGTAATGCTCGACCGCTTGCGCGGCAGCCAGGAGACCGGCGTCGAGGGCGGGCGCACCCTTGTACTCGGTCATGATCTCCGCGCCTTCCTCGGTAATGCCCACGATCGCTGCACAGGTCTTGCCCTGGGGCTTCTTCTCGATCAGCGCGAAAACCTCTTCGAGGCGCTCAATCTGACCTTCGGTCTCGCCGTGGTGCTTCTCAAAGGCAGCCTTGAGCTCCTTGCTCTGAGCGGCCTTCGCCATCTTTGGCAGGGTGCTCAAGATCTTCTTCTCTGCGAAGTAGATGTCCTTGAGCGTGTCGTGGAAGAGGTCGTCGAGTTTTTTCGGTTCTTTGGCCATGCTTGCCTCCAATGTTCGATACGGGGAGCCGAGTGCGTTCGGCATACGGCTCAGGGTCGAACAGAACGCCCAGCCTCAAGCCAAGACACATGCGATCCTGCAATGTCCGTGTCCTGCCCAACCCGCGAGTTACTCTTTGGTTCCGACGCGGGTGCGCCGCCACGTCTGCGCGGCATCGTTTCAACATAGAAGAAAAACGTCGCGGCGCAGTCGCGCGTGCTCTCGCGCCTGTTGGAGCGCTGCTCCTCGTCGATCGCGAATGGGGAATGTTGAAAGACGGTCGTCAGAGCCTATCGTCTCGGCCGCGCACTGCCGCTGAATCACTGGATTTGATTTTTTACTTCTGGTGCGCCGGCGAGCCGTCACCCCGCCAATCGTCACCTCGCCATCATGCCGAATTCCTCGGCGGCGTCCTGAAGCAGCATCTCAATCTCATCAAGACCATATCGATCGACGTTGCCTAGGTCCTGCCCGGGCACACCGGGCTTGTACAGCCAGACATTTTGGCCGCCGAGGACGTTGATCGAGTATTTGGGTCCGACGGCGCGTTGCCCCTCGCCGAGCTCGGACAGCCAGAAATCGGCATGCGCATGATTTGTCGATCGGGGATCCAGATTGAGGTCGAGCTTGAAGGCGACATCGACTGGCTGAAGCTCAGTGTTCGCCCGCTCGATCGCCGGAACGAGTACCCGCCGGACCCACTCTGCGCCGGCCTGAAAAGTCGGGGCGGAGGGGTGGTCAGCTTCCGGTCCGCCCGCCGCCTTCCGGCGCTCGCCGCCCCACTCGCGTCCATTCATAAAGGCATCGCGTAATGCTGGCACTGTCGGCTCCGGCGGTGACTTGATACGAGCGGCGTCGGAACCGGGCGCGTCCCGGATTCGTGCCGTATAGAAGGGTAACGGGTAGAACGTCCAGGCGTTCCCGGCTTCGCGCGGTTTCCTCGCCCGGGCGACGGGAGCGCGCGGTTTCCGTCCCGCCCCGCGTATCCGGCGCCTGGACACAGGGCGGAATGCCGATGCGGGGCAGTGCTACTTGATTGCTCTTGCAAAGAAGCCGCGCTTTTGCTCGCATCCGAACCACTGCCGAGTGGGACAGCGAAACTTTTAAGCACAGCGGACGTTATGAACGCGGGCGGGACGAGCGGCTCGTTTTTTCGGCCATCAAGCAAACGGCCTAATTCTCCCTCACAAGTCATGCAGGCCGAGAAGACGTTCCCGTCCTCATTCATGAACAGACCTGTCCGCACCATGTGCGGTTGTGTTCCCCCTCGATATGAACAGGTGAGTGGTCGCGGCCCGCGGGTTGGCTGGGTTCGTGGCGACCATCTGAGCGCGTCGCCATATCTCGAAAGGTCCTCATGAAGCGTCCCCGTCGGAAATCTTCACCCAGCTTGCCTCAACTCGTGCAGCGGTCACCGGTCCGGGAGGGCCGGCCCTTCCCGCTTGGCGCGACCTGGGACGGGCTGGGTGTCAATTTCGCGCTGTTTTCCGCGAACGCCACCAAGGTCGAGCTCTGCCTTTTCGACATCGAAGGCCGGCAGGAGCTGGAGCGACTTGAACTGCCGGAATACACCGATGAGGTCTGGCATGGGTACCTGCCGGAGGCACGGCCGGGGACGGTCTACGGGTATCGCGTGCATGGACCTTACGAACCGGATGCAGGACATCGCTTCAATCCCAACAAGCTGCTGATCGATCCGTACGCGAAGCAAATCGTCGGCTCGCTCACCTGGGGGCCGGAACTGTTCGGCTATGTGCTCGATTCCCCCGACAAGGATGTGTCCTTCGACGAGCGTGACAGCGCGCCTTTGATGTTGAAATGCCGGGTCATCGATCCGGCGTTCACCTGGGGACAGGAGCGCAAGCCGGCCGTCCCGTGGGAGCGGACCATCGTGTACGAGACGCACGTCAAGGGCTTCACCAAACTGAACCAACACGTTCCGGCCGCGACTCGCGGTACGTTCGCGGGATTGGCCCACTCGCGCGTGGCGGAATATCTACGCACGCTTGGCGTTACCTCGGCGGAGCTGCTGCCGGTCCATGCTTTCGTCGACGACAGTTATCTGATCGACAAGGGTCTCAAGAATTATTGGGGCTACAACTCGATCGCGTTTTTCGCGCCTGAGCCACGCTACCTCCACTCGCCGTTCGCCAACGAATTCAAGGAAATGGTGAACCAGTTTCACGCCGCGGGCATCGAATTGATCCTCGACGTGGTCTACAACCACACGGCTGAGGGCAACGAGCTGGGGCCGACGCTTTCGTTCAAGGGCATCGACAACGCGAACTACTACCGTT
>Ga0164308_10002058_pt1 | contig 10721 bp, 9 predicted proteins | sample Whisoiple_246_MG_FD_109983 | JGI IMG/M metagenome (GOLD analysis project Ga0164308, IMG submission 109983) | Soil microbial communities amended with fresh organic matter from upstate New York, USA - Whitman soil sample_246_MG | ecosystem: Environmental > Terrestrial > Soil > Unclassified >... | reverse complement strand
TGGGTGGTACGGCCGTGCGCGACGACCAACATCACGTCCTGCGCTCCGGAGGAGCACGCGTCCCGCTCGTTCGCCAAGAGGAGCGTGGCGCCGCCGCTGGTCAGTCCGTCGCAGGGCGCCGTCGTCTCGGACGACGTCACCCTCACGTGGGGCGCCGAGCTCACCGAGATCCGCAACCCGATCGCCGCACCCTCGCCGGACCTCCCCGCGACCGGAACGATGGAGGCGAAGAACTACACCGTAGAGACCTCGACCGACCCTGGGTTCGTCAACGTGCTCGAGTCGAAAGACGTCGACCAGACCAGGTTCACGTCTGTGGGCACCACCTATCCCGAAGGGACGATCTACTGGCGGGTCCGCGCCAACGACGGAGCCGGCAGCCCCACCATCTGGAGCCCGACCTGGTCGTTCACCAAGAGGTCGCCGGTCCCGGTGCCCGTCACCCCGGTCAACGGCGAGGCGCTCGGTCTGGGCTACACGCTGACCTGGCAGCCGCTCGCCTTCGCCGCGTCGTACGACGTCGAGGTCTACGCAGGACCGGACCGGGTCGCGAACGACAACAGCCGGTACAGCTCGTGGAGCCCGAGCAACCCGTTCCCCGCCGGCGCCGACGGCTACCGGTGGCGGGTCCGCCGGGTCGACGTCAGGGGTCGGCAGGGGGAGTGGAGCGCCTTCCAGACGTTCTCCTTCGGAGGCTTCCCGGTCTCCCAGGACAGCCCCGCGCCTGCGGCGGTCGTCCCCGCCACCGGCGGACGGTTCACCTGGCTCTCGGACGCCCGGGCCACCAGCTACCGCTTCGAGCGCCGCAAACCCGGCACCACCGACGTCGCCGAGACGGTCGCGACGCGGGCGACGGCGTGGTCGCCCACGACGACCCTGCCGGCAGGGGCGGCGCAGTGGCGGGTCCTGGCGATCGACGCAGCCGGCAAGAGCCTCGGCGCCTCGCCCTGGCGTGACTTCAAGGTCACCGGGTCGGGGTCGGCGGTCGAGCGCAAGTCGACGACCAAGATCACGCTGAGCGCGAAGAGCACCACCGTGAAGAAGCGGGTGACCGCCACCGTGAAGGTCTCGGTCTCAGGCGTCCGCTCGCCGGGCGGCTCGGTGACGGTCTACGTCGGGAAGAAGCGGGTCAAGGTCGTGCCGCTGAAGTCCGGCACCACCGTCAAGGTCAAGCTGCCCAAGCAGAAGGCCGGCACCAAGACCGTCCGTGCCGTCTACAGCGGCGGCTCCGAGGTCCTCGGCTCCTCCACCAAGGTCCGACTGAAGGTCACCAAGCGCTAGGACACGGCCTGGCAAGCAGGAAGCCCCCGCCGAGACCGGCGGGGGCTTCCTGTGCTTGTGGGCAGGGGCGGGGTCGAACCGCCGACCTTCCACTTTTCAGGCGGACGCTCGTACCAACTGAGCTACCTGCCCAAGCGACGCACACCCTACAGGGCAGCGCGGGTCCGACGAAAACCGGGACGCCGCTGCTCGGTAGGACCGGTCAGCGTCCCGCGCGCACGTAGGCGGTCGTGAGCACAGTGAGGTGCTCGTCCCCGCCGGTCGAGCGGGGCCGCGATCGAGAGGCGGTGGGTCACCATCGAGTTCGGGGTGCCGCCCGCGACGGGGCCCGGTACGGCGGCCGAGCTGTCAGGCCGAGGCCGAGGTCGAGGCGATGACGGGCTGGCGTCCGTACTGGTTTCGTACGACGTCCGGCGCGGCCCTATGCTTCAGGTGCGTTCTGGCCCCCATCGTCTAGCGGCCTAGGACCCCGCCCTTTCACGGCGGTAGCGCCGGTTCGAATCCGGTTGGGGGTGCTGGGAACTGGCGAGATCCACGCCGATTGTGAAGGTTGGACGTGGGTGGGTTAGAGTTCCACCGCTTCCGCAAAGAAGCTCAGCAACACACGAGGCCCCGTAGCGCAGTTGGTTAGCGCGCCGCCCTGTCACGGCGGAGGCCGCGGGTTCGAGTCCCGTCGGGGTCGCAGAGAGAAGCCCCCCGGATCGCGAGATCCGGGGGGCTTCTGCCGTTGGCGGCGCGGCCGCTCAGTCGCCGCGCTGCCACACGTAGAAGTCGTCGTACGAGTCGGTGTCGCCGGGGACCAGGGCGGCGCTCGTCACGAACACGATGCGCTTGCCGTCCGCCGAGACGACGGCGCTCCGGCCCGCGATCGGGACCGAGCCGAGAGTCGTCCACAGCGGGGCGAGCGAGCCGGTCGCGGCGACCGCCAGGTACAGCCGATTCCCCAGGCCTGCGCCTTCCCGCTGCCAGCTCGAGCTCACGACGACGGTCGCGCCGCTGCCGTCCAGCGCCGTCGGCGCGCTGATCCCGTCCAGCGACCGACCGCCGGGCTCGCGCGAGAGCAGGGTGTTCCTCCGCTGCGCGACGTCGTAGCGGAACGCGTCGGCGCTCTCGTTGTCGTCGCCCGGCACGACACCGGAGGCATCGGTCATCCAGGTGACGGCGCTCCCGTCCCCGCTGATCAGGGGCCGCTGGCTGGCCCCGTTGAGCACCCCGCCGTCCGGGCGTCGGCTGACCATCTTCGTCACCCCGGAGCGCAGGTCGGTCACAAAGACATCGGACTGGTTGTTGCCGTCCTCCGGCACCAGGCTCTCGTTGGTGGAGACGAACGCCACCCGCATGCCGTCGTCGCTGATCGAGGGCCACCAGCTCTTGCCCACCCAGCCGGCCCTCGGGAACGTGAGCAGCTCCGTGCTCACGTTGAGCCGGTCGTAGCGGAAGACGTTGTTCGTGCGCGGCACGGTCTCCAGGACGCGCCCGTAGACATTGACCGCGGAGCTGTCGTACGCGATGTAGCGACCGTCCCTGCTGATCGTGGGGTTCGAGCTGTCGCCGTCCCCGGGGGCGCCGTCATACCCGCGGGTGACGAGCTCCGTGCTCTGACTGGTTCGGTCGTACAGGTAGATCTGCCTCCGGCCGTTGCTGGACGGCCCCAGGTTGGTCGCGCTGCTGGCGAACGCGACGCGCCTGCCGTCGGCGCTGATCTCGGGGTCCAGGGAGGCGTTGTTGGCCGGCGCGCCGTTCGGTGCCCGGGAGATCAGCTCGATCGCTCCGGTCTCGCTGTCGAGGAGGAAGACGTCCTCCACGCCGTTGGTGTCGCCGGGGGCCAGGTCGCTCGCGGCCGAGACGAAGACGACGTAGCGCCCCGCGGCGTCGGTGTCCGGGTCGTCCAGGCTGCCCGCCGTCAGGCTCGGAGGGACCGAGGGTACGAGCGAGACGGAGGGCTGCACAGGCTGCTGGGTCGGCTGTTGAGTGGGCTGTTGAGTGGGCTGCTGGGTGGGCTGCTGGGTGGGCTGCTGGGTCGGGCTCGACGTGGTGGCCGCGACCGATCGGGCCGGACCGGTCCAGGCCCGGAGCGTGATCCGCTGCGAGACGGTCCGTCCGTGGACCGTTCGAGTGAGCTTGACCCGGTGGGCGGGCGCCACGACGCGATAGGTGGCCGGCGTCGCGACGGTGTAGGTGACGGTGCCCTTGCGGTTGGCGGCTGCCTTGGCGGCGGTCGCCCAGACGGTGCCGGTGCGCTGCTGGAGCACGGTCGGACGAGCGACGCGTGCGGAGACGCGCTTGCCGGCGATCTTCGCCCTCGCCAGGTTCGGCACGGTCGCGCTGACCGTGGTCGACGAGCCTGACGGCGCGGCGGAGGAGGCGCTCTCGTTGACGACCTGGATCGCGACGCCCAGAGTGAGGAGGCTGACGACGAGCCCGACGACGGTGTGCTTCATGGGCCCGAGGGTGTCCGGGGCGAGTGCGACCAGGACGGGACTTCGATGGGAGGCCCGTGTGGCGCCGTCGGCCAGAATGGGGCCATGCCGGTGGACATGTCGCCCGAGGACTTCGACGCGCTCGTCGACCGCGCCCTCGATGGCATCCCCGACGAGCTCGCAACCCTCGTGCGCAACGTCGTCGTGCTCGTCGAGGCGGAGCCCCCGGAGGGCGAGCCCGACGACCTGCTCGGGCTCTACGACGGCATCGCCCTGACCGAGCGCTGGGGCGACCCGATGATGGACCTGCCCGACCGGATCTTCGTCTTCCGCAACCCGCTCCTGGACATGTGCGAGAGCCCCGAGGAGCTCGAGGAGGAGGTGCGGATCACCGTCGTGCACGAGATCGCCCACCACTTCGGCATCGACGACGCCCGGCTGCACGACCTCGGCTACGCCTGACCCACCACCCAGCCGACCGTGCAGGCCGTCAGGCCCAGCCCGATCGTCGCGACGGCGTACGCCGCGCCCCGGCGGGGGCCGAGGCCGTAGGTCTGCACCGCGAAGGACGAGTACGTCGTGAAGCCGCCGCAGAACCCGGTGCCGAGCAGCGCCATCGTGTGCCCGGAGAGGGCCAGCGCGGAGAACAGCCCGAGCAGGAAGGAGCCCAGCACGTTGGCGAGCAGCGTGCCGCGGTGCCAGCCGCCGTCGAGCCGGGTGGCGAGGACGAACCGCAGCGACGCACCCGCGGCCGCACCGACCGCGACGAGGAGCGGCGTCACTCGTCGCCCCCCTCGTCCTCGAACGCGCGGCGCTGCTGCACGGTCGACCAGTGGTCGGCGACGGCGACGGCGACCAGGCAGGCCGCGAGGGTGCCGAGCACGTAGCAGGCGGCCGTGACGGCCTCGCCGTGGGCGAGGAGTGCGCGGGTCTGCTCGGAGTAGGTCGAGAGCGTGGTGTAGCCGCCCAGCACGCCCGGCCCGAGGCCGACGGCGAGCGCCCGACTGCGTCGTACGGCCGCGAAGGCCGGCAGTAGCGCGAGCGCGAAGGCGCCCGTGACGTTGATGGCGAACGTCGACCACGGGAAGGCATCCGTGCTGGACGGGAAGGCCTCGGTCAAGCCCCAGCGAGCCAGCGCGCCGAGCGCGCCCCCGGCCGCCACCGCGGCGACCAGCCGCGGCGCCGGACCGCCGTCGGTCACGGCATGCTCGGGGCTCGCGTCACGGCGGCATCCTGCCACGCGAGTGGAGCCTCACCGCGCTCCTGGCGGACGAACTCGCTGAGGAACCAGCGCTGGAAGCGCTGCTGGTCGGAGGTGCGTGCGAGGGAGAGCAGCCGCTCCTCGCGGCAGAACGCGTCGGCGAGGTCGAGCAGCTGGATGAAGCGGCCGATGGTCGCTGCCGTCGGCCGCGGCATCGCGACCAGCAGGTCGGCCCGGTCGGCCCCGGAGGTCAGCGCCTGCTCGATCTGGTCGGCCCCGATGCCGTCGCGCAGGTCGCTCTCGAGGGAGCCGAAGAGGTCCGAGAGGTCCTTGGCCAGCGGGTAGTCGGACTCGTGGGCGAGCGCGAGCAGCCGCACCTCGCGCCGGAGCTCGCGGTAGTGGCGCTGGAACTCGACGAAGGAGCGGAGCGGAACGCCGAGGATGGTGATCCGGATCTCGTCGTCGCCCGCCGACGTGGGGACAGGAGCGCGCACGCCGGTGACGGATCCCGGGGTGGGCTCACCGCCGGGCCGGGTCGCCGGGGTGAACCAGACGGTCTTGCCGTCCTCGTCGACGTCGACGCCCCAGGCCTCGCTGCACCGCGCGACGATCCCGAGCCCGCGGCCGAAGGTGAGCAGCAGGTCGTCCTCGTCGAGGGGGCCCTCGCTCGGGAGCAGCGGAGCCTCCAGCGAGCCGTCGCGGACCTCCACGCGGGGGTGCTCCCGGGTGCCGCGCACCCGGACCGAGATCGGCCCGGTCGCGTGCAGCAGGGCGTTGGTGACCAGCTCGGAGACCCCCAGCTCGGCACACTCGACGAGATCGTCGCGACCGATGTCACGGCAGGTGCCGACCACCCAGCGGCGTGCGTCCTGCACCCCGCGGGGCCCCGGGCCCAAGGACAGGGCCGGCCTGCTCAGCGGCACGCTCGCCCTCCACTGTGTCGGCACCGTCGTGCCATCCAAGCCGTACTACCCGCAAGATTCCGCGCTGAAACCATACTTTCGGGTTCGAACTCGGCGGTCCAGACCGGTCTCAGCGACCGAACTACGCGCCGATCCGCACTGTGACCGACGAGACGCCCCGAATTGGAGGAAACCGTCCTCCGGACGGAAGAATGGGTACCCCGGAGCGTGTTTTCCCCACACCTCCGACGAGCAGTAGCGAAAGGTCCCTGATGGCAGTGCAGCCGATCTCCCCGACGTCCCAGCGGCACCGGGTGGTGGTCATCGGTTCCGGCTTCGGCGGCCTCTTCGGCACCAAGGCCCTCCGGCACGCCGACGTCGAGGTGACGATGGTCGCCAAGACCACCCACCACCTCTTCCAGCCGCTGCTCTACCAGGTCGCGACGGGCATCCTGTCCCAGGGCGAGATCGCCCCGCCCACCCGCGAGATCCTCAGCAGCCAGGACAACGCGCAGGTGCTGCTGGGCGAGGTCTCCGCGATCGACCTCGAGGCCCGCACCGTGACCTCGCAGGTGCTCGGCCGCTCGACGGTCACGCCGTACGACTCGCTGATCGTCGCGGCCGGAGCCGGCCAGTCCTACTTCGGCAACGACCACTTCTCCGAGTTCGCGCCCGGGATGAAGAGCATCGACGACGCGCTCGAGCTGCGCGGCCGGATCTTCGGCGCCTTCGAGCTGGCCGAGATCGGTGCGACCCGCGGCGAGAACGTCGACCACCTGCTGACCTTCGTGGTCGTCGGCGCGGGCCCGACCGGCGTCGAGATGGCCGGTCAGATCGCGGAGCTCGCGCACCGCACCCTCAAGAAGGACTTCCGGGCGATCAACTCCCGCCACGCACGCGTGGTGCTCGTCGACGCCGCGCCGCAGGTGCTCCCGCCGTTCGGCAAGAAGCTCGGCGAGAAGACCAAGGGCGAGCTCGAGAAGCTCGGCGTCGAGGTCGTGCTCGGCGCGATGGTGACCGACGTCGACGAGCGCGGCATCGAGATGAAGTTCAAGGACGGCCGCGTCGAGCGCATCGACAGCGTCACCAAGATCTGGGCCGCGGGCGTGCAGGCCAACCCGCTCGGCCGGACGCTCTCCGACCAGACCGGCGCCCCGCTCGACCGGGCCGGCCGGATCGCGGTCAACCCCGACCTCACGCTCCCGGGCCACCCCGAGGTCTTCGTCGTCGGCGACATGATCGCGCTCGACAACCTCCCGGGCGTCGCGCAGGTCGCGATCCAGGGCGCCAAGTACGCCGCCAAGGAGATCGACAACCGCCTGAAGGCGAAGCCGTCGCAGGGTCCCTTCCGGTACTTCGACAAGGGCTCGATGGCGATCATCAGCCGCTTCCGCGCCGTCGCGCTCATCAAGGACGTGCGCTTCACCGGCGTCGTCGCCTGGCTGATGTGGCTGGCGCTGCACCTCATCTACATCACCGGCTTCAAGAACCGGGTCACGGCGCTGCTGCACTGGTTCGTCTCGTTCATCGGCCGCGGCCGCTCCGAGCGCACCACGACCGAGCAGCAGATCTTCGCGCGCAGCGCCCTCGGGCGGCTCAAGCGCGGCGCGGCCGACCTGGTCTCCGACCCGGGCGTGTACGACGCCGCGCGGTCGATGCTGGAGACCACCCGGCGGGCCGAGCTCGAGGCGCAGGCCGAGGAGGAGGCGCGGCTCACCGACGCCCGCGAGCGCGGCGTACCCGTCGAGCAGCGCGTCTAGCCTCACTCGAAGTACGTCGGGGTCTGCTCCTCGGCGGCGATGCGCTCGCGCGCCCACCGAGGCAGGATGAAGAGGCCCTCGGCCTCGACGGTCACGCCCTCCGCGTCCGCGATGTGCCCGCGCGCCCAGGTCTTGATGCCCTCGCTGCGCTCGATCCACGCCTCGGTGCGCAGGTCACCGAGCGGGGTGCCGCGGCGGTAGCGCAGCGTCAGCGATGCCGTCATGCCCGGCTTGCCGCCGGCGCCGGTCGCCTCGCCGAGCATCTGGTCGAGCACCAGCGCGGAGACGCCGCCGTGCACCAGACCCGGCGGGCCCTCGTACGCCGCACCGAGGTGGAAGTCGCACCAGGCCCGACCCTCGGTCGACCGCTCGACGACCAGCGGCGGCGCGATCGCGTTGCGCAGCCCGACGGTCGGGTTGCCCCAGGGCCGGCCGCGGCCGGTGGCGCCGTACCGGACGCCGTACGCGCCGTCGAGCTGGCTGGCCCGCAGCCGCGCCACCAGGCCCTCGACCTCGGCCTGCACGGCCGTGATCTCCTGGTCGTCGACCGTGGTGCGGATCGTCGCGTCGACGAGCTCGCGGACCGCCTCGGTGAACGGGCCGTAGACCGACTTCTGGTGCTCGATCTCCGCCTCGGTCATCTCGTCGCGCTGGTAGCCGGCCACCCGACGATCCTAGAACACGTTCCATTTGGTGGAATGCGTCATGACCTCCCTCGTGCGCCCGGACCTCGCCCTCGCCGCCTCCTGGGTGGAGACGGTCGGTGAGTTCCACGCGGCGGGGGAGCAGCACATCCACGGCGCGGGCCTCTGGGACCTCGACCACCTCGACGTCACCGAGGAGGGCTGCCGGACCGTCGTCGCGCACCTGGCCGCGCAAGAGCGCCCGGCCTCGGAGCTGCCCGAGGGCATCGTCCCGTGCACGTACTTCTGGATCACCGACGGCCCCGACGTCGTCGGCTTCCTCGCCCTCCGCCACACCCTCAACGACTGGTTGCTCAACGAAGGCGGGCACATCGGGTACGGCGTCCGCCCGTCCCGCCGTCGTCAGGGTCACGCCTCCCGCGCCCTCGAGCTCTCCCTCGGCGCTGCCGCCGACCTCGGCATCGACCGCGCGCTGGTGACCTGCGACGAGGACAACGTCGGCTCGCGCGGCACGATCGAGCGCTGTGGAGGGGTCTACGAGGACACCCGCAACGGCAAGCTCCGCTTCTGGATCGACACCCGACCCTGACGCCCCGGAGATGGAGTGAACCGCCGGCGTCTCGGTCCGCCGGCGGTTCAACTCCGCAGAAGGTAGGGGCTACGGACGCCGACGACCAGACCCCAGCCATGTCTCGGCGCGAATACTGGGGTCGGCATGACCCGTCCGGGTAGTCCAGCTGGCAGGTGTAGGCCCCGTGGGACTCGAACCCACAACCCGCGGATTAAAAGTCCGATGCTCTGCCAATTGAGCTAGGGGCCCGCGGGACCGGGGCAACCCTCGGGATGACCTCAGTGCCGTTCTCAAAGGTCGTCCAGTCCGGTGTTTCTGCCCCGATCCGCCGGGCTCAGGGTATCTGTACGCGCTCGACGGCCATCACGGTGTCGGCTGCGTCGACGTCGTCAATCCGCGCAGTGCGACCGGCGGCTCCCGCGCAGCACCAGCCGCGCTCCCGTCGGCCGGTCCGCTGCGAGGCTCCCGACCGCGCTCGGGTCGTGGCAGATCCGGATCGTGGAGGCTGCGACCGCGACTGCGGGATGGCAGCGGCATCGTGGAGCTACTCGCATCCCGTGTCGCGCATCGCGGCGTTGATGACCTCCCGTAGCCATGTGTGGGCAGGGTCGGACTCGAAGCGGCCATCCCACCACAACGTCACCTTGAGCGGCTGAACGCCCCAGGGACATTCGAGAACCCTGATCCCCGCAGCTTCTGCGAAGAGCTCGGCGAGTGAGCGCTGCATGATGCTGATGCGATCGGTGCCTGCGACGAGGAACGGGATGGCCGTGAAGTTCTCGATCGAAGCCTCGATGGTTGGTTCGACTCCGTGGGCGAGGATCGAGTCCAGGAACAGTCGCAGCGATGTGCCGCGGATGGTCGGTGACACCCACGGCAGCGCAGCGACGTCGGCCATCGTCAGCTCGTCTCCGACCGTTGGGTGATCCTCCGAAACGACGCACACCCACTCGTCGGTGAGCAGGCCGCTGTGATGCTCTCCGGGAAGCATCTCCTGCGGCGCGATCCAGCCGTCCGTGCTCGCGATGATGTCCTCGCCGGTCCGATACGGCTCCGTGAACGGTGCCACGACCGTGACGATCACCGAGGGTGCTTGGCGACGGATCTCCCTCAACAGCCGTGGCATGAGCACCGCCTGGATGTAGTCGCTCGCCGCGATGATGAACTCTCGGGTGCTCTCGGCCGGATCGAACTCGGCCGCGGACGTGACCACGCTGGTGCCCCACGTGACGGCCTCGTGGACCGGAGCCGCAAGGCGCTCTGCCAGGGGTGTCAGCACGTACGTGTTCCCATGTCGGGTCAGTAGGTCGTCACCGAAGTGCCTGCGCAGGCGCGCCAGGGCGTTGCTCATGGTCGGCTGCGTCACCCCGAGGCGACGCGCTGCCCGACTCACGTTCTGCTCGATCAGGAGCGCGTCCAGGGCCGGGATGAGGTTCCAGTCGATGCGGCTGCTGCGGTCGACCATCTGCGGTCCTGTCTATGGGCGGCTATACGAAAGAACTGCGACGAGTGTCACTCGACCTGTTGCGCCCGTCACATCGCGTTGTAGAGGATTGCTAGCACATTGGCTGAAACGATTCAACAAGGACGTCACATGCTGCTACGCAACCCCTTTCGCCGAACCCGACGGATCTCCGCCATCGCGGCGGTGACCCTGATCGCGGGTCTCGGACTCACGGCCTGCGGCAGCGACGACTCCGGTAGCGGCGACTCGGGCAGTGGCGGGGGTGGCGGTGACGCCACGACCGTGACGTTCCTGCCGAAGAACCTCGGCAACCCGTACTTCGACACCAGCAGCAAGGGTGGCAAGGCGGCCGTGGAGGCCTTCGGCGGCACCTTCGACGAGGTCGGCCCGGACACCGCGTCCCCGGACGCGCAGGTGTCCTACATCAACACCGCTGCGCAGCAGGGTGTCAACGCGCTCGTGGTCTCGGCCAACGAC
>Ga0164308_10002057_pt1 | contig 10724 bp, 8 predicted proteins | sample Whisoiple_246_MG_FD_109983 | JGI IMG/M metagenome (GOLD analysis project Ga0164308, IMG submission 109983) | Soil microbial communities amended with fresh organic matter from upstate New York, USA - Whitman soil sample_246_MG | ecosystem: Environmental > Terrestrial > Soil > Unclassified >... | reverse complement strand
GGCCCGAGCACGAGCGGGTAGCGCACCGCCGCCTCCCCGAGCGCCACCCGCGCGTCCGGGTCGCCTCCGACGACCGCGCGGACCCGGTCGCGCAGGACGGCCAGCCGGCGCCAGCCCGCGTCGTCGATCTCGTCGACCGGGAGCCCCAGCGCCTCGGGGAACCAGGTGTCCCGGTCGTCACCGCGGAGGTGGTCGACGCCGTGGAAGCGGTTGTCGGAGTTGACGAACCCGCGCAGCACCTCGAGATCCGGTGGAGCCGGCCGGGGATCGGGGGCGACCCCGCCGCCCTCCGGAAGTCCTGTCCGCGCCATGACGAGATCGTAGGGCGTTACGGTCTACATCTCTTCAGCAGTGACCAGCCCACGCCGCGCACCCTTCATGGCTGAGGCCCTGGCGCCGGGTCTCGGGTCCCGGCGCCAGGGCCTTGCCACCAGCCTAGTGATTACGGACGTTGCTTGTCCGCAGAATCACGCAAGTCACACCTCGGACGGCCGGCCGACCTTCGCGAGCCGGAGCCAGGTCTCGACGACGGTGTCGGGATTGAGCGAGATCGACTCGATGCCGCGCTCGAGCAGCCACTCCGCGAGGTCGGGGTGGTCGGAGGGGCCCTGGCCGCAGATCCCGACGTACTTCCCCTGCGCGCGGCACGCCGTGATCGCGAGGTCGAGCATGTGCAGGACGGCCGGGTCGCGCTCGTCGAACCCGGCGGCGACCAGCCCGGAGTCGCGGTCGAGGCCGAGCGTCAGCTGGGTCATGTCGTTGGAGCCGATCGAGAACCCGTCGAAGTGCTCGAGGAACCGCTCGGCCAGGACGGCGTTGGACGGCACCTCGCACATCATCACGACCTGCAGGCCGTTCTTGCCCCGCTCCAGGCCGTGCCGGGCGAGCAGCTCGATGACGCCCTCGGCCTCGGCGAGCGTGCGCACGAACGGGATCATCACCTTGACGTTGGTGAGCCCCATCTCGTCGCGCACGTGGCGCAGCGCCTCGCACTCCATCGCGAAGCACTCCGCGAAGCCCTCCGAGAGGTACCGCGACGCGCCGCGGTAGCCGATCATCGGGTTCTCCTCGTCCGGCTCGTACGTCGTGCCGCCGACGAGGTGGGCGTACTCGTTGGACTTGAAGTCGCTCATCCGCACGATCACCGGCTCGGGCGCGAACGCCGCCGCGATCGTCGCGACGCCCTCGGCGACGCGCTGCACGAAGAACTGGCGGGGCGAGGGGTACGCCGCGGTCAGCTCCTCGACCTGGCGGCGCAGCGCGGGGTCCAACGACTCCGGGTCGCGCTCGAGGTCGAGCAGCGCCTGCGGGTGGATGCCGATCTGACGGTTGATGATGAACTCGAGCCGCGCCAGCCCGACGCCCGCGTTGGGCAGCCGCGAGAACGCGAAGGCCTGCTCGGGGGTGCCGACGTTCATCATGATCTTGACCGGCGCCTCCGGCATCTCGGCCAGGTCGGTGCGCTCGACGTCGAAGTCCAGGACGCCGTCGTAGACGAGACCGGTGTCGCCCTCGGCGCAGGAGACGGTGACCTCGCGGCCGTCGGTGAGGCTCTTGGTCGCGCCGCCCGTCCCGACCACGGCGGGGATGCCGAGCTCGCGCGCGATGATCGCCGCGTGGCAGGTGCGACCGCCGCGGTTGGTGACGATCGCCGACGCCCGCTTCATGATCGGCTCCCAGTCGGGGTCGGTCATGTCCGCGACGAGCACCTCGCCGGACCGGAACTCGTGCATCTCCTCGGGTGAGGTCAGCACGCGTACGGCGCCGGCGCCGATCTTCTGCCCGATCGCGCGGCCCTCGATGACGACCTCGGCGCCGGCGCGGGCCTCCTTCGGCATCGTGTAGCGCTCGAGGGTCCCGGTGCGGCGCGACTGCACGGTCTCCGGGCGCGCCTGGAGGATGTAGAGGCGGCCGTCGATCCCGTCGCGACCCCACTCGATGTCCATCGGGCGGCCGTAGTGCTCCTCGATGGTGAGCGCGTGCCTGGCCAGCTCCTCGACCTCGGCGTCGGCGAGGCTCAGCAGCCGGCTGTCGGCGGCGTCGACGTCGACGAACTCCGTGGTGCGGCCGACCGCCGTGTCGTCGGTGTAGACCATCTTCGTGGCCTTGCCACCGACGCCCCGCTTGAGGATCGCCGGCCGACCGGCGCGGAGCGCGGGCTTGTAGACGTAGAACTCGTCGGGGTTCACCGCACCCTGCACGACGCCCTCACCGAGGCCGTAGGCCGAGGTGATGAAGACGGCGTCGGCGAAGCCGGACTCGGTGTCCATCGTGAACATGACGCCCGAGGCGCCGAGGTCCGAGCGGACCATCCGCTGCACCCCGGCCGAGAGGGCGACGTCGGCGTGCGCGAAGCCGTGGTGGACGCGGTAGGCGATCGCGCGGTCGTTGTAGAGCGAGGCGTAGACCTCGCGGATCGCGGTCAGGATCGCCTCGATCCCGCGCACGTTGAGGAACGTCTCCTGCTGCCCGGCGAACGACGCGTCCGGCAGGTCCTCCGCCGTGGCCGAGGACCGGACCGCGAACGACGGCTCACCCTCGCTCTCCGCGACGAGCCGCTCGTACGCCGCGCGGATGTCGACCTCGAGGTCGTCGGGGAACGGCTGCTCGACGACGGCCGCGCGGATCTCGCGACCCACCTCGGCCAGGCGGCGCACGTCGTCGGTGTCCAGGCCGTCGAGCAGACCCGCGATGCGCTCCCGCAGCCCCGTCTCGCCGATGAACCGGTGGAACGCGTCGGCGGTCGTGGCGAACCCGTTCGGCACCCGCACGCCCAGGTCGGCCAGGTTCGAGACCATCTCGCCCAGCGAGGCGTTCTTGCCGCCGACCTGCTCGAGGTCGGCGAGGCCCAGGTCGGCGAACCAGCGTACGTTCGCCGTACCTGCGGTGCTTCCGGTCATGCGGGGTCCTTTCGAGGGGATCGCGCACCACCGCGACCCGCGCGGGCCGTGGCGGTGAGCGTCTGGAGGATGTGCGTGGAGATCTCCTCGACCGACTTGGCCGAGGTGTCGATCACCGGGAGCCGGTGGGCGGTGAAGATGTCGGCGGCGCGGCGCAGCTCCCACCGGCACTGCTCTGGCGAGGAGTAGCGCGAGCCGGGGCGCCGCTCGTTGCGCACGCGGGTCAGGCGCTCGACGGTCGTCGTCAGCCCGAAGCACCGCTCGAGGTAGGGCCGGACGGGCTCCGGCAGCGCGTCCCGCTCGAGGTCCTCGTCGACGAGCGGGTAGTTGGCGACGTACAGCCCGTGCTGCAGCGCGAGGTACATGCTGGTCGGCGTCTTGCCGCACCGGGAGGGCGCCAGCAGGATGACGTCGCTCTTCTCGAGGGCGCGCAGGCTCTGCCCGTCGTCGTGCTCGATGGTGAACTCGACCGCGGCCATCCGCTCGTTGTAGCGCTTGATGTCGCCGACGCCGTGCAGACGGGCGGCCTGGCGCTCGCCGCGCACGCCGAGGACCTGCTCGACCCGCGACATGTGGATGTCGAAGAGGTCGATGATCGGCGCCTTCGAGCGCAGCAGCTCCTGGCGCACCTCGTCGGAGGCGGCGGTGCAGAACACCAGCGGCGCCACGGGGCCGGCCATCGCCGCGTCGAGCACCTCGACCACCCGGCGGGCGTCGTCGACGGAGGAGATGAAGGGGACCAGGGTCCGCTCGAACCGGCAGTCCGGGAACTGGATCAGCAGCGCGTTGCCCATCGTCTCCGCGCTGATGCCGGTGGAGTCGGACAGGAAGAACACGGGTACGACGTCGTCCGCCTGGTGCACGTGCCCTCCCCCTCCACGATCGAGTCCGCCGCTCGTCCGGGTGTAGGACACACTCTCGGCTGGGACTGCGTACCCACAACGACCCTCAGAGTGACAGCAGTCACGCGCTCCGGCGTACCGCGGCCGAGCCTCGGACCGGTCGGCGGACCCCCTCGGTTGACCACACTGGGCCAAATCAATAGTATTGATGCACATCATTTGGCGTTACGGAGAGGTCTGCACATGACCAACGAGGCCCCCCTGAGCGGGATCCGGGTGATCGAGCTCGGGTCCATGTACGCCGCGCCCACGGCGGGCCGCATGCTGCGCGACTTCGGCGCGGACGTGGTGAAGATCGAGGACCCCGCCAGCGGCGACTTCGCCCGCCAGTGGCAGCCGGCCCACGAGGGCCTCGCCATCGGCTTCTCGCGGCTCAACTCCGGCAAGCGGTCCGTGGGCGTCGACATGCGCCGGCCCGAGGGACGCGACGTGGCCCGGCGCCTGATCGCCGGCGCCGACGTCGTGATCGAGAACTTCCGGCCCGGCCGGATGGAGGCGTGGGGTCTCGGGTACGCCGAGCTCACGGCCGACCACCCGGGCCTGGTGATGACGCGCGTCAGCGGCTTCGGCCAGACCGGCCCGTACTCCCAGCGACCCGGCTTCGGCACGGTCGCCGAGACCGCCTCCGGGTACGCGTTCCTCAACGGCTGGCCGGACACGCCGCCGACCGCTCCCCCCTTCGGGTTCGCCGACTCGATCGCCGGCATCTCGGCCGCGTTCGGCACGACGATGGCGCTCTACCGGCGCATGGTGACCGGCGTCGGCAGCGAGGTCGACGTCGCGCTCTACGAGCCGCTGATGTTCATCCTCGGCGACGCCGTGCTCAACTACACCGCCAGCGGCGAGATCATGCAGCGGCACGGCAACGCGTCGGGCGCCGCCTCGCCTCGCGGCATCTACCAGGCCGCCGACGGCGGCTGGCTCTCGATCGCCGCATCCAACCAGTCGATCGCCCTGCGCCTGTTCGAGGCCATGGGCCGCCCCGACCTGAAGGACGACGCGCGCTACGCGACCAACGCCGCCCGGATGGCCAACAACGAGTCGATGCAGCAGATCGTCATCGACTGGGTGGGCTCCATGCCGTGCGACGTCGCGCTGAAGATCCTCGACGACCACGAGGTGGTCGCGGCCGCCGTCAACGACGCCAAGGACGTCTCGGAGGACCCGCACTTCGCCCACCGGACGCTGGTCGAGCTGGCCGGCACCGTCTTCGGGCAGGCGCAGATGCCGGGCCCGATCCTGCACGTCAACGACTACGCCGGACCGCTGTACGACGGGGTCCCCGCCGTCGGCGAGCACACCCGCGAGGTCCTCCTCGGCGAGGTGGGCCTGTCGCAGGCCGAGCTCGAGTCCCTCGGCACCGCGGGCGTGATCAGCCAGTAGGGCGAGGCAGCGCCCGGCGTACGGGCGGCCTCGCGTCAGGCGAGGCCGTCGAGGCGCAGGACCCGCGCGAGGCTGCCGCCGAGCACCAGCTTGGTCTCGTCGTCGGAGAGCCCCAGGCCCTCGATCGCGCGGATCTCCTCGCCGGGGCTGGTCATCGGCCAGTCGGAGCCGAAGACGATCCGCTCGGCACCGTGCTTGCGGATCAGCGCCCGCACCCGCTCCGGGCGCAACGTGGCCAGCGAGGGAGGCCAGGAGGTCTCCAGCACGACGTCGGCGCCGGAGAGCATCTCCTCGGCGTCGTCGAGGATCTTGTAGCCGCCGAAGTGGCAGGCCATGAGGCGCAGCTGGGGGAACTGGCGCGCGATGTCGCGGATCATCTTCGGGCTCGAGAGGCTGTTGGTGAACGCGTCGCCACCCTCGCCCACGTGGGTGATGACGGCGTAGTCGCCGCCGAGCGCCTCGAGGATCTCCCACAGTCGCGGGTCGTCCAGGGCGAAGCGCTGGAAGAGCGGGTGGATCTTGACCGCCTTGATGCCGTGCCGCTCGAGGCTGGCGAGGTTGTCCTCGACCGAGGCCTCGACGTGCACGGTGCCGAACGGGATGTGCGTCTCGTCGGCGATGCCGGCCACGAACCGGTTGACCGAGTCGAGGTGGCGCGCCTCGTTGGCGATCGCCAGGCAGCAGCTGATGTCCACGCCGCTGTCGGACATGTCGCGGGTGAGCCCGCCGACGGTGCCGTCACCGCGGGCCTCGAGGCCGGGGACCCGGTTGCCGCCGAGCGCGATCCCGGCGATCTTGTCCGGCCAGACGTGGGTGTGGGCGTCGATGATCACGCGATCACAGCTTTCCGGACTCGCCGCCGTCGACCACGAAGATCGCGCCGGTGGTGAAGGAGGACAACGGCGAGACCAGCAGGCAGGCGAGCGGCACCAGCTCCGACGGGTCCGCCATCCGGCCGGCGGGGATCTTGGCGACCCGCTTGGCGTGCAGCTCCGGTGACTCGGTCACCGCCTTCTGCGCCTCGGTCACGAAGGCGCCGGGAGCGATGCAGTTGACCTGCACGTTCTTGGCGGCCCACTCGGCGGCCAGCGCCTCGGTGAAGCGGACGACCGCGCCCTTGGACGTCGAGTACGGCACCAGGTAGGGCTTGCCGCGCACCCCGGTGGTGGAGGCGATGTTGACGATCCGACCGCCGCCCTGCTCGATCATCCGGGTGCCCGCGGCCTGCGCGAGCAGCATCGGCGCGATCACGTTGACCGTCATCGCGTCCTTCCAGATCCCGGGGTCCTGGGTCGCGAACTTGCCCGCGGGCGCGATGCCCGCGTTGTTGATCAGGCCGTCGACCCGTCCGTGGCGCTCGATCACCTCGGGGATCAGCGCGGAGACCGACTCCTCGTCGCGCATGTCCGTGGCGACGGTGGTGATCCGTCCCGCCCCCTGGGCGGCCACCTCGGCGAGGCTGTCCACGGAGCGCGCCGCAGCGACGACCGTCGCGCCTTCTCTGGCCAGCTCGAGCGCCATGGCCGCTCCGAGGCCGCGGCTGGCGCCGGTGACGACGACGACGGTGCCCTCGAGCCGCAGGTCCATCAGCGCGCGCCCTTCATCAGGCGACGGGCGAGCGAGTCCAGGAGCACCTCGGTGGCACCCTCGTAGACCCGGAGCGGACGGGCGTTGCGGTAGAGCCGCTCGATCTTGCTGCCGCGCACCAGGCCGAACCGGCCCATCGTCTGCAGCGAGCGGTCGACCACGGCGGCCGCGGCCTCGGTCGCGTGCACCTTGGCCATCGACGAGTAGTCGAGGTGACCCAGCGGGTCCTCCTTCGCCAGCGACGCGGCGCGGTAGACGAACGCGCGGGCGGCCTCGACGTCGGTCCACGACTGGGCGAGCTTCTGCGAGACGGCACCGAGCTCGGCCAGCGGCTTGCCGAACTGCTCGCGCTGCAGACCGTGGGCGAGCGACTCGTCCAGCGCGGCCTGGGCCAGGCCCACGGCGGAGGCAGCCACCGTGACCCGGAAGACGGCCAGCGTCTGGAGCATCAGGCTGAACGCCTTGCCGGGTACGCCGAGGCGGTGGTCGGCCGGGACCCGCACGTCGGTGAAGGTGAGCTCGCCGAGGATGTGCGGCGCCATGAGGTCCGCGCCCTTCTCGATCACCAGGCCGGCCGTGTCGGCCGGGACCAGCACCATCGACCAGCCGTCGCCCTCGCGGACCAGCGTGCAGTAGAAGTCCGCGGCCCCGCCGTTGGTGATGAACGACTTGCGGCCGTTGACCACGAGCTCGTCGCCGTCGACGGTCATCGTCGTGGTGATCGCGCGCAGGTCCGACCCGACGTCGGGCTCGGTCAGCGCCAGTCCCGCGATCGCCTCGACGGCGGCCACCCGGGGCAGCCAGCGCTCCTTGACCGCGTCACTCCCGCCGACCGACAGCGAGTAGCTGCCGACCCCCTGCATGCCGAACATCGAGTCGAGGTGCGCCGAGGAGTACATGAAGGCCTCGCGCACCAGCGCGATCACCAACGGGTCGAGCACCTCGTGCACCCCGCCGTACGCCGCCGGCACCACGTAGCGGGCCAGGCCCGACGCGGCCAGCAGCTTGTGCACCTCCGGGTGGATCTCGGTGAACTCGTCCGCCTCGTCGGCGAACGGCTCGACCGCGGCCGCGACCTCGCGGGCGCGCTCCTGGATCTCGCGGAGCTCGGGGGTCAGGTCGAACATGGATCGATCCTCTCAGCGACGCTGGTCGAACTTGCGGCCGAGCACCTCGGAGACGATCCGGATGCGCTGCATGGTCGGGGTACCACCGGCGATGGCCCAGCCGTGGGCGTCGCGGTGCAGCCGCTCGAGGCCGTACTCCTCGGTGTACCCGTTGCCGCCGTGGATCTGCATGGCCAGGTCGGTGACGCGCTTGGCCATCTCGTTGGCCGTGCACTTCGCCAGCGAGACCTGCAGGGGGTCCGGGATCCCGGTCTCGTCCGCCGACTCGGCGGCCCGGTCGCGCAGCAGCCGGGCGCTCTCCACCTGGAGCACCATGTCGGCGAGCATCACCTGGATGCTCTGGAACTCGACGAGCGGCTTCCCGAACTGCTCGCGCTCCTCGACGTACTTCAGGGTCTTGTCGAGGGCCGCCTGCCCGATCGCCAGGCTCACGGTGGTGTTGCCCATCCGCTCGATCGAGAAGATGCCGAAGAGCTTGCCGAAGGAGCCGGCCGGCACGACCACGTTCTCGGCCGGGACCTCGACGTTGTCGAAGTAGAGGTCGGCCGAGGGGATGCCACGGAAGCCCATGAGCCGCTCGCTGGCGCCGAAGCTGAAGCCCGGCATGCCCTTCTCGACGACGACCGCCCCGATCCCCTGGGACCCGGGTGCGTCGGACAGCCGGCAGTAGAGGAGGTACTGGTCGGCCTCGCCACCGTTGGAGATCCACCGCTTGGAACCGTTGATCACCAGGTGACCGTCGATCTCCTTGGCGGAGGTGCGCATGTCGGTGGCGGCCGAGCCTGCGTCGGGCTCGGAGATGGCGACCGCCATCGTCTTCTCGCCGGACACGATGTCCGGCAGCCAACGCTTCTTCTGCTCGTCGCTGGCGAGGTGGACGATCGCCTGGGCCGGTCCGGTGTTCGACTCGAAGACCTGGAAGGCCGCGGGGCGGCAGACCTTGGCGAACTCCTCGATCACGACGAGGGCCTGCTGGAGCGGTGCCCCGGAGCCGCCGTACTCCTCCGGATGGGTGATGCCGAGGAATCCGAGCTCGCCCAGCCGCAGACGCTCCTGCTTCGAGATGGGCGTGCGGTTGACGTCGAGCGACTCCGCCATGGGCTCGTAGACCTCGCGAGCCACTTGCGCCGCGAGCTGCCGGATCTCCGCGTACTGGTCGGCCAACGGAATCCACCTCCTTAGTTGTAATCATTATCCTAGATATGCCTTTCGGAGAGTGTCAAGGAGTGCTCGACGGCGACCGCCCCCGCGTAGATCGTGGACAACGCATGACAATCATGATAAGCAATAGCCATGCTCGATGCCGCCCACGACGCCGTGATCGTCGACGCCGTCCGCACCCCGACGGGGCGCGGGAAGGCCGGAGGTGCGCTCGCGGGAGTGCACCCGGTCGACCTGCTCGCCCAGACGATCAGCGCCCTGCTCGGGCGCTCGGCAGAGCTCGATCCCGGGACCGTCGACGACGTGATCGTCGGGTGCGTCTCCCAGGTCGGTGAGCAGTCCGCGACCCCGGGCCGGATGGCCTGGCTGGGCGCCGGCCTGCCGCCGCACGTGCCGGCCACGACGATCGACCGCAAGTGCGGCTCCAGCCAGCAGGCGGTCCACTTCGCGGCGCAGGCGATCCGCTCCGGCGAGGCCGACATCGTGGTCGCCGCCGGCGTCGAGTCGATGAGCCGGGTCGTGATGGGCTCCGCCCGGATGGGCGCCGACCCGTACGGCGACCTGGTCAACGAACGGTTCGCGCCCGGCCTGGTCTCCCAGGGCGTGGCCTCCGAGCTGGTGAGCGCGCAGTGGGGGTTCAGCAGGGCACAGCTCGACGAGTACGCCGCGCTCTCCCACGAGCGGGCGGCCGTGGCCCAGGACGCGGGCCACTTCGACCGGGAGATCATCCCGATCACCACGCCGGCCGGCGTGGTCAAGGCCGATGAGACCATCCGTCGCGGCACCACCCCCGAGAAGCTCGGGGGCCTCAAGGCCGTCTTCGAGACGCCCGAGCTCTCGGCCCGGTTCCCGGAGATCACCTGGTCGACCACGGCGGGCAACTCCTCGCAGATCACCGACGGCGCCAGCGCGATGCTGATGATGTCGCGCGCCAAGGCCGAGGCGCTCGGCCTGCGGCCGCGTGCCCGGGTGCACACGATGTCGGTCGTCGGCAGCGACCCGCTGCTGATGCTGACCGGGCCGATCCCGGCCACGCACAAGGTGCTGGCCCGGTCGGGCCTCTCCCTCGACGAGATCGACCACGTCGAGGTCAACGAGGCCTTCGCCCCGGTGCCGCTCGCCTGGCTGGCCGACTTCGGGGCGGACGCCGCCCGGCTCAACCCGCGCGGCGGCGCCATCGCGCTCGGGCACCCGCTCGGCGCATCGGGCATCCGCCTGATGACCACGATGCTGCACGCGCTCGAGGACAACGAGCAGCGCTACGGCCTCCAGCTGATGTGCGAGGCCGGCGGCATGGCCAACGGCACGATCCTCGAGCGCCTCTGAGCCTGCGCTCGCCCGCCCACCCCGTCGTACCGCCCGAACGAAGGAGAACGCAGTGCAGCTCACCGGAGCCTCGGCCCTCGTCACCGGAGGCGCCTCCGGACTCGGCGCCGCCTCGTCGCGGCGGCTCGCCGCCGCCGGTGCCCACGTCGTGGTGGTCGACCTCAACGAGGAGCTGGGCACCGGCTTCGCGGCCGAGATCGGCGGCTCCTTCGTCGCCGGCGACGTGACCGACCCGGTCGCGGTCGACGCGGCCCTCGACGTCGCCGAGCAGCACGGGCCGCTCCGCGCGCTCGTGCACTGCGCGGGCAAGGGCGGCACCGTCCGCCTGGTCAACCGGG
>Ga0164308_10002056_pt1 | contig 10727 bp, 9 predicted proteins | sample Whisoiple_246_MG_FD_109983 | JGI IMG/M metagenome (GOLD analysis project Ga0164308, IMG submission 109983) | Soil microbial communities amended with fresh organic matter from upstate New York, USA - Whitman soil sample_246_MG | ecosystem: Environmental > Terrestrial > Soil > Unclassified >... | reverse complement strand
GCCGACATCCTCACCAGCGACGAGCAGACCGTGATCCTGCCCGACCTCGCGGCCGGCTGCTCGATGGCCGACATGGCCGCGATCGCCCAGGTCGAGGACTGCTGGGAGCAGCTCGAGGCAGCCGGCGTGGCCGGGAGCACCGTCCCCGTCACGTACATGAACTCCTCCGCCGCGATCAAGGCGTTCACCGGTCGCCACGGCGGCACGATCTGCACCTCGTCCAACGCGCGCACCGCCCTCGACTGGGCGTTCGAGCAGGTCGGCGGCGTCGGGCGCGACGGAACGGGCACCGGCAAGGTGCTCTTCCTGCCCGACCAGCACCTCGGCCGCAACACCGCCGTGCGCGAGCTCGGCCTCTCCCTCGACGACTGCGTCGTCTGGGACCCGCACCGCCCGAACGGCGGGCTGACGCGCGAGCAGCTCGAGGCCGCCCGGATGATCCTGTGGCGCGGGCACTGTTCGGTGCACGGCCGGTTCTCGGTCGACGCGGTCGAGGCCGCGCGCCGCGAGATCCCCGACGTCAAGGTGATCGTGCACCCCGAGTGCCGCTACGAGGTCGTCGAGCTCGCCGACGAGGTCGGCTCGACCGAGAAGATCATCCAGACCATCGCGGCAGCGCCCGACGGCACGTCGTGGGTCGTCGGCACCGAGCTCAACCTCGTGCGTCGCCTCGCCGCGCAGTTCCCGAACCAGCGGATCGCCTTCCTGGAGAAGAACGTCTGCTACTGCTCGACGATGAACCGCATCGACCTCCCGCACCTCGTGTGGGCCCTCGAGTCGCTCGTCGAAGGCCGGGTCGTCAACCCGATCCGCGTCGACCCGACCGTCGCGGCCGAGGCCCGTGCCGCGCTCGACCGGATGCTCGCCCTGCCCGGCAAGACCCACAAGGACTGAGCCCGTGGCGCTGCCGCTCGACCGCATCGCCGTCATCTCCGACGTCCACGGCAACGTCACCGCCCTGGAGGCGGTCCTCGCCGACATCGCGGCCCGCGGCATCACCCGTGTCCTCAACCTCGGCGACGTCGTCGGCAAGGGGCCGCGCGGCTCGGAGGCGGTCAAGCTCTCCCGTGAATCCTGCGAGGTGACGGTCCGCGGCAACTGGGACTCCCTCATCGGCGACTGGGAGGGCTACGTGGGCCGCGGCGACGTCCCGCGGTTCGAGGCCGGCCAGTGGACGCGCGACGAGCTCACCGACGAGGACGCCGCGTGGCTGTCGAGCCTGCCCAACGCCTTCGACCTCGTCATGAGCGGCAAGCGGATCCGCCTCTTCCACGCGTCGCAGACCAGCGAGTTCGTGCGGGTGCGCTGGGAGCACACGCAGGACGATTTCCGCGGCATGTTCACCAACACCGACTTCACCGGGCCGTGGGCGCCCGCCCTGCCCGGGCACCCTGCGGACGCCTGGCCGGAGGGGACGACACCCGACGTCGTCGGCTACGGCGACATCCACGGCACCTACCTCGAGGTCGACGAGGGCCTCCAGCTCTTCAACGCCGGTGCCGTCGGCAACCACCTCGACGACCCCACCGCGCCCTACTGCATCCTCGAGGGCGTCACGGACTCCCTTGCGCCCCAGCCCTTCTCGATCCAGTTCGTGCGCGTGCCGTACGACATCGAGGCCGAGGTGACGGCCGCACGCGACCTCGGCATGCCCGGCGCCGACGCGTACGCCCTCGAGCTGCACGAGGGCATCTACCGGGGCCGCGGCTCCGACTCCTGACGCCGCGTCGAGGACGCCCTCGCGGACGACGGCCGACCCCGGTCGGCTCCTGTTCTCGAGGTGCGGTCGACGGTGTCACCCTCTACGGTCGGCGGGCCACACCGGACGACCGAAACGGAGCATGCAGGTGAGCACCGAGACCGACCGCACGACCCCGGCGAGCCCGTCCCCACCGGCTGCAGGCGCCGACGCCGCGGAGCCGCAGCTGTCCACGGGCCTGAAGAACCGCCACCTGACGATGATCTCGATCGCCGGCGTCATCGGTGCGGGCCTCTTCGTCGGGTCGGCCACGGCCATCGGCGACGCGGGTCCCGCCGTGCTGCTCGCCTACCTCGCGGCCGGCACGCTGGTCGTGCTCGTCATGCGGATGCTCGGCGAGATGGCCACGGCCAACCCGGACACCGGCTCGTTCTCCACGTACGCCGACCGCGCCCTCGGCCGGTGGGCCGGCTTCTCCGTCGGCTGGCTCTACTGGTGGTTCTGGGTCCTCGTCATCCCGTGGGAGTCGATCGTCGCGGGCCAGGTCGCCCACGGGTTCTTCCCGGGCGTGCCCGAGTGGGCGTTCTCGGCCGGCATCCTGCTCGTCCTCGTCGCGACGAACCTCGTGTCGGTCACCAGCTACGGCGAGTTCGAGTTCTGGTTCGCCCTCGTCAAGGTCGTCGCCATCGCGGCGTTCATCGTCGTCGGCGTGCTCGCCATCGCAGGCGTCCTTCCCGGTGACGGCGCGTCGGGCCTGACCCAGCTGACCGCGCACGGGTTCGCGCCCAACGGCTGGAGCGCCGTCGTCACGGCGATCGCCATCACGATGTTCTCCTTCATGGGCACCGAGATCGTCACCATCGCCGCCTCGGAGTCCGGCGACCCGGTGCGCGGCATCCACCGGGCGACCAACTCGGTGATCTGGCGCATCGGCACCTTCTACCTCGCCTCGATCTTCATCGTCGTCGCCCTCGTGCCGTTCCCCGTCTTCGCCGCCGGCAAGGGGTCCGGGGGCCACGAGATCGGCACCTACGGCGAGGCCCTGACCGCCATGGGGATGGCGCCGGACACCGCCTACACGATCGTCAACGTCATCGTCCTCACCGCGGTCTCCAGCTGTCTCAACTCGGCGCTCTACACCGCTTCGCGGATGGTCTACTCGCTGGCCGTCCGGGGCGACGCGCCGGCGTCGTGGGCGCGCACGAGCCGCACCCGCGTGCCGACGCGGGCGGTCCTCGCGTCCACGGCGGTCGCGGTGCTGTGCCTCGTGCTGCACTACGGCGCCTCGGGCACTGGTCTGTTCGACTTCCTCCTGCTGACCTCGGGCGGCATCGCCCTCGTCATCTACCTCGTCATCGCGGCGTCGCAGCTCGTGCAGCGCCGCCGGGCCGACGCCCGCGGCGAGCGGGCACCGGTGCGGATGTGGGCCTTCCCGGCCCTGACGTGGGCGACGATGGCGTTCATCGTCGTCGTCATGGCGGTCATGGCGTTCGGCCCCTCGAGCCTCGAGCTGTACTGGACGCTGGCGCTGAGTGCCGTCACCGTCGTCGCGGGGCTCGTCGTCCAGCGACGGCACCACGGCCGGCTCGGCCGTCTGGACACCGACGACGAGCCCGTCCGCGCGCACTGACGGCACGCGCGACGCCGGGCACGACGCCGTGCACGATGAAGGGGGCGGACGCCGCGGCGTCCGCCCCCTTCGTCATCGGCTCCGGCAGCGGGCTCCTCAGCGCGGCATCGCGCCGAGGCGCGCGAGCAGGAGCGCCTCCGCCTCGCACACGCGCGCGAACTCCTCGAGGTGCAGCGACTCGTTGGCGCCGTGGGCGCGGGTGTCGGGGTCCTCGACGCCGGTCACGAGGATCGCGGCGTCGGGGAAGCGGGCCGCGAAGTCGGAGATGAACGGGATCGACCCGCCGACGCCCATGTCGACGGGGTCGACGCCCCACGCGTCGGAGAAGGCGGCGCGGGCCTGGTCGTACACGGGCCCCTCGGCGTCGGCGGCGAAGCCGGAGCCGTGCTCCTCGAGCTCGACGGTGACCTTCGCGCCCCACGGGGCGTGCTCGAGCAGGTGCGCCCGGAGCAGGTCGAACGCGGTGAGGGGCTCCTGGGTCGGGGCGAGGCGCATCGACACCTTGGCCGCGGCGCGCGCGGCGAGGGTGTTCGAGGCCTTGTCGACCGACGTGACGTCCATGCCGATGGTCGTGATGGAGGGCTTGTTCCACAGCCGGGTCAGGATCGAGCCGGTGCCGATGAGCTCGACGCCGTCGAGCAGGCCCGACTCCTCGCGGAAGCGCGTCTCGTCGTAGTCCAGCTCGGCGGCGGTGCCCTCGTCGAGACCCTGGACGGCGACGTTGCCGCGGTCGTCGTGGAGCGTCCCGAGCAGGCGGATCAGGGCGGTGACGGCATCGGGGGCGGCTCCGCCGAACATGCCCGAGTGCACGGAGTGGTCGAGCGTCTGCACGCGGACGACGGCCCGGACGCCACCGCGCAGCGTCGTCGTGAGGGCGGGCTCGCCGATGGCCCAGTTGCCGGAGTCGGCGATGACGATGGCGTCGGCGGCGAGGCGGTGGCCGTGCTTCTCGAGGATCGTGGGCAGCGACGCGGAGCCGTACTCCTCCTCGCCCTCGACGAAGACCGTGACCCCGACCGGGAGGTTGCCGGCGTGGGCCCGCAGGGCGGCGACGTGGGCCATGACCCCGGCCTTGTCGTCGGCGGCACCGCGGCCGTAGAGCCGGCCGTCGCGCTCGGTGGGCTCGAAGGGCGGGGTGTCCCAGTCGGCGTCGTCGCCCGGCGGCTGCACGTCGTGGTGGGCGTAGAGCGTCACGGTGGGCGCACCCTCCGGGCCGTCGAGGTGGCCGATGACGGCGGGGCGGCCGCCCTCGACGACCACCTCGACCTCGAGCCCCTCACGGCGCAGCAGCTCGGCGACGGCCTCGGCGCTGCGGGCGATGTGGCTCTGGTCGAAGCTCGTCGCGGAGACGCTCGGGATCCGGACGAGGTCCTCGAGGTCGGCCCGCACCTGCGGCATGAGCTGGGCCACGCGGTCGCGGATGGCGCTGATCTGGTCCTGGGAGAGCACGTCGTCGGTCACAGGCCGACCCTACAGACCGGCGGCGGCCCGCTCCGACCCGAGCAGCCGGCGCGCCGGTGCGAAGCCCGGCGACGGGTGGCCGCGCAGACCCGACGCGCGTCGGTTAGGTTCTGGCGCCGTGGGAACGAACGCCTTCACGCCGGGACAGGACCCGTGGCTGCACCGGCTGGGCAACCTGCGCAACGTCGTGCGTCAGGAGATGGTGACGCGCCAGCTCGCCGCGCACCTGCCTCGCGGGCCGCTGCGCGTGCTCGACGTCGGCGCGGGACAGGGCACGCAGGCCCTGCGCCTCGCCCGGCTCGGGCACAGCGTGACGGCCGTCGAGCCCGACGCCCGGATGCGCGCTTCGTTCGAGCGGGCTGCGGCCTCGCTCGAGCCGGGGCAGCGCGACCGTGTGACGCTCCTCGCCGGCGACCTCGCCTCCCTCGCCAGCGTCACGCGGCCCACGGCCTACGACGTCGTCATGTGCCACGGCGTGCTCATGTACCTCCCGGAGAGCCGCTCCGCGGTCGCCGCCCTCGCGCGCCGCACCGCGCCCGGCGGCATCGTGTCGCTCGTCGCCCGCAACGGCGCCGCGATGGCGTGGCGGCCCGCGGCGCGCCACGACTGGGCCGGCGCCACAGCGCTCCTCGACGAGATCGACGCGGCACGTGCCGAGGGTCGGAACGCTCGCTACCGCAACGAGATCGGTGTCGACGCGCGCGCCGACACGCTCGAGTCGCTGTCGGCCGACTGTGCGGCGAACGGCCTCAGCGTCCGGGCCTGGTACGGCGTCCGTGTCGCGTCGGACACCGTCCCGGTCGACGAGCCGACGCCGGACGCCGAGACCCTCGCGACGCTCCTCGACCTCGAGGAGCGGCTCGGCCGCACCGACCCCTACCGCGCGCTCGGCACCCTGCTCCACGTCGTCGCGGCGCCCGCCTGACGCGCCACCACGCCGGACCGGCCCATCGGGCCGGCACCGCCCACCCGCGCCTCGGCCGCGTCCCCCATTCGTCGACCGGGCCGGGCGACGGTGGTTGACTCGGTGGATGGACCCCGTGGCCCGGGCTTTCGAGGCGGTGCCGCGGACCGGGTTCCTGCCCCGCGCCGCGCGCTGGCGGGCCGGCCACGACGGCCCCATCCTCATCGGCCACGGGCAGACGAACTCGCAGCCGCGGACCGTCGCCGACATGCTGCGCCTGCTCGACGTCCACCCCGGCCAGCGCGTCCTCGACGTCGGGGCGGGCTCGGGATGGACGACCGCGCTGCTGGCCCACCTCGTCGGGCCCGAGGGCGTCGTCGTCGGCGTCGAGCTCGAGCCCGACCTCGCCGCCTGGGGTGCCGACAACCTCGCCCGTCGCCACGCGCCGTGGGCCTCGATCGCGCTCGCCGAGCCGGGCGTCCTCGGCCGGCCCGACCGTGGGCCCTACGACCGCATCCTCGTGTCGGCCGAGGCCCCCTCGCTCCCCCGGGCCCTCGTCGACCAGCTGGCCGACCCCGGCCGCATGGTCGTACCCGTCGCCGGCACGATGCTCCTCGCGCAGCTGGCCGACGGCGTCGTGACGACGAGCGAGCACGGCCGGTACCGCTTCGTGCCCCTGCGGGAACGACGAGAGGGGGCGCAGGGACGCGGGTGAGGCGTGCGTCGCGCGAGGTGGACGATTCCGGCCCAGCCCCGACCCTCGCCTAGAGTGGACCCGTGTTCGGACGCAAGAAGACCATCGACGACGAGCTCGCCTCCTCCTCCACCGCGGTGCAGGACTCCGAGACGCGCCCCGGCGCCAAGAACCGGCCCACCCCCAAGCGCCGTGACCAGGAGGCCCTCAACAAGCGTCCGCTCATCGTCACCGACCGCAAGGCCGCCGGCAAGCAGGACAAGACGGCACGCCGCGAGGCGATGGCCACCCAGCGTGCAGGCATGCTCGCGGGCAACGAGAAGTACCTCCCGGCGCGCGACAAGGGCCCGCGACGCCGCTTCATCCGCGACACCGTCGACGCCCGCTGGAACATCGGCGAGTTCATGCTGCCGGTGATGCTCCTCGTGCTGCTGCTCAGCTTCGTGCGGGCCAGCTGGGCGCTCATGCTCGTCTTCGTCCTCGTGTACGGCCTCATCCTCGTCGCGATCGTCGACGCCTACCTCATGTGGCGCCGCACGCGCACCAAGGTCGAGGCCAAGTTCGGCGGCGCCGAGAAGGGTGATGCCTGGTACGCGATCATGCGCGCCTTCCAGATGCGCCGCACCCGGATGCCCAAGCCGCAGGTCGCCCGCGGCGAGCAGCCCCGCTGAGGCTGCCCACCACCAACCCGAGAGCCCTCGGACGCCGGTCGGCGTCCGAGGGCTCTTCCTGTCGGAGGGTGCGGCGGAGCGCGTGCGCGTCAGCCCTGCAGGTCGGCGAACGCGAGCGGCTCGCGCGTGACGGCGTACGTCGCGAAGTAGAGCTTCTCGACCGACCCGTCGCCGGCGCGCACGACCTCGAGCACCTCGCCGCGCTCGCGTCCGGCCGCGGCGCGGTAGCGGTCCGGGCCCTCCGGCTCGAAACGCGTCTCGGACAGGGCGTCGTCCTCGGCCAGGCGCGACCACAGCCGGCCCTCCCGCACGAAGAACGTGATGGGCGACCCCTCCGACCACCACAGGCCGAGCAGCTCCTCCACCTCGGGTCGCGGCGACTCGGGGACCCACGCCGGCGCGAGCGCGGGCTCGGTGTCGAGGACCGCCTCGACGAGGTCGGTGGCGAGGGCCAGCGTCAGGGCGTTCGAGGTGCAGTTGGCGAAGACGACGGCCCCGACGCCGTCGCGGCGCCGGACACGCAGGCCGGTGAGGTAGCCGGGCATCGCGCCGCCGTGGCCCACGTACACCCGGTCGCCGCGCCGGCCCATGCCGAAGCCGAGCCCGTAGGCGCCGGACCAGCCGTCGACGTCGGTCATGATGAGCGGTCGGCACATCTCCTCGACCGTCTCGGGGGCGACGACCCGGTCGTCGGGGGCCGCGACGTAGGCGGCGTACCGGGCCATGTCGGCGACTGTCGACCACAGGCCGCCGAGCGGGGCCGTGGCGTTGAGCGTGAAGAGCGGCTCCTCGGTGGCCGTGCCGCGGTAGGGGTCGACCTGGTAGCCGCGGGCCCGGTCGGGGGCCGGGGACAGGCCGGTCCGGGTCATCCCGAGCGGCTCGAGGACGCGCTCGCGCACGACGTCCTCCCACCCGCGGCCGGTGACGGCCTCGACGACGTGGCCGAGCAGGCCGTAGGCGAGGTTCGAGTAGTGGAAGGCGTGGTGCGCCGGCAGGACCTGCTCGGCGTCCTCGACGCCGGCGAGGAAGGCCTCCTTCTCCGGCGCCGACAGCGACTCCCAGATGTTGCCGACCGGCTCGCGCTGGAGTCCCGAGGCGTGGGCCAGCATCTGTCGCACAGGGACCCGCGCGTGGCGGGTGCCCGGCAGGTAGGTGCCGAGCTCGTCGTCGAGGGTGAGCAGACCGTCGTCGCGCAGCGCCATGACGGTGAGGGCGGTGAACGTCTTGGTCACCGAGCCGATCATGAACTGCGTGTCGTCGTGGGCCGGGCGCGACGCGTCGCCGAGCTCGGCGGAGCCGACGTGGCCGGACCACACGAGCACGCCGTCGCGCACGACACCGGCGCTGACGCCGGGCGAGCGCCACGTGCGCTGCGCCGTCGTGACGCGGCCGAGCAGGTCGCGGGCCAGCCCGTCCGAGACGGTGTCGGCCACGGCAGGTGCGCTCACTCGGCGGCCCGCAGGCTCATCGGGCCGTAGACGACGGCGCCCGCCTCGCGCAGCGTCACCGACTCGACGCCGCGGCCGAGCAGGTCGCGCCACGTCTCGCCGAGGTAGTTCTCGGCGTCGCCCTGGGTCGGGAAGCCGGTCGTGGCCAGCCCCTCCCCCTCCATCGGCTCACCGTGCGCGTCGAGGAACAGCCAGGACCAGTCTCCGCTCATGCCCGTCACCCTAGACGCCCACCGGACGCCGACGGGGCCCGGTCGTTTGACGCGTGGCCCGGGCGCGTGCCACGGTTCGCCTAACCGATGGACGTCGGGGCAAGCCGGTGCGACTCCGGCGCTGACCCGCAACCGTGACCCGGAGCCGCGCCCCACCGGGCGTCGCGCCGGCAGCCGGAAAACCCACGCCCGTCCGGCTCCCAGTCAGTCTGTCGTGGAATGCGGACCGGAGTCACCGAGGACGGCTCCGTTGGGGGGCCCGGCACGGTGTCCGACCGCGAGGAGGAAACCGTGTCCACCGTTGCCCGCACCCCGCTCCGGGTGCTGCTCGTCGCGCTCGTCGCCGCTGCCGTCACCGTGCTCACCACCGGGCCCGCGCAGGCGGCCGCCTACCGGTTCTGGGGGTTCTACCAGCTCTCGAACGGCCAGTGGACCTTCGCGCAGAAGGGCTCGGACCAGACCGTCCCCGCCGACGGCAGCGTCGACGGCTGGCGTTTCGCCGTCGGCGACGAGAGCTCGACCCGTCTCCCGCGCGCGGTCCTCACCTTCGAGGCCATCTGCGCCTCCACGCCTGCCGTGTCGGGCTCCAAGCGCGTCGGCGTCGTCGTCGACTTCGGCCGCCCGGCCGACGCCGAGGACGCCGCGACCCCGCCCGCGCCGAAGGCGGTCTGCGCGGTCGTGCCCACCGCCGCGACGAGCACGGACGTGCTGGCCAAGGCCGGCGAGCTGCGCACCGAGAAGGGGCTCGTCTGCGGCGTCGCGGGCTACCCGGCCAGCGGCTGCGGCGGCGAGGTCAAGCAGGTCAGCGCCGAGGCGAAGGCCGCGGATGCCCCGGTGACCATCGCGGCGCCCGCCGCATCGACGAGCGCCACTCCGGCCTCGAGCGCTCCCGCCGACGCCGCCACGCAGCCCGCGTCGTCGTCGACCGGCACGACGGTGGCGTGGGTCCTCGTCGCACTGGTCGTCCTCGCGCTCGTCGGCTACCTCCTCCTCCGTTCGCGGCGCCGCTCCGGCGCCGACGCCTGAGCGGGGTGAACCGACGGCGATGCGCCTGCGTGCGCGGCTCCTGCACCCCGCAGCCTGGTGGCTGTGGGGGCTCGGGCTCGCCACGGCCGCGTCCCGGACGACGAACCCGGCGGTGCTGCTGCTCGTCATCGCCGTCTGCGTCCTCGTCGTCACCGAACGGCGCGACCCCGCCACCCCGAACCCGCTGCCGGGCTTCCTCGCGATCGGTGCCGCCGTCCTCGCGCTCCGGGTCGTCATGACCGCGCTGCTCGGCAACGGCGTCCATGGCGAGGTCGTCATCGTCACGCTGCCGCGGGTGCCGCTGCCGGACTGGCTCGCGGTCATCCGCCTCGGCGGCCCGGTGACGCTCGAGTCGCTGCTCTTCAGCCTGTACGACGCGCTGCGCCTCGCCGCGGTGCTCGCCTGCCTCGGCGCCGCCAACGCGTTGGCCACCCCGCGCCGGCTGCTGCGCTACCTGCCGGCCACGCTGTACGACGTCGGCACGGCGGTCGTCGTCGGCCTGACCTTCGCCCCCCAGCTGCTCGCCGACGCGCGCACCGTCAGGTCCGCGCGTGCCCTCCGCGGGCGCGACGCCCGCAGCCTGCGCGAGACCGCCCGCCTCACCGTGCCGGTCCTCGAGACCGCCTTCGAGCGCTCGCTCGGGCTCGCCGCGTCGATGGAGTCGCGCGGGTACGGCCGCGCCGTGCACAGCAGCACCGGCACCCGTCGCCTCGCCAGCGGCCTGGCGCTGCTCGGCCTCGTCGGCGTCCTCGGCGGCCTCTACGGCCTCCTCGACGCCTCGGCGGGCGGGGCACTCGGGCTGCCCCTGCTCGTCGTCGGCGTCGTCCTCGCCGCGAGCAGCCTCGTCGTCGGGGCGTCGCGCGAGGGTCGGTCGGGCCACCGGCGCGACCGCTGGGAGTGGCCCGAGACCCTCACCGTCGTGGCCGGGGCCGTGCCGGCCGCCGTGCTCGTCGTGGCCGGGCTGCGCGGGTGGGACGGCGTG
>Ga0164308_10002054_pt1 | contig 10730 bp, 10 predicted proteins | sample Whisoiple_246_MG_FD_109983 | JGI IMG/M metagenome (GOLD analysis project Ga0164308, IMG submission 109983) | Soil microbial communities amended with fresh organic matter from upstate New York, USA - Whitman soil sample_246_MG | ecosystem: Environmental > Terrestrial > Soil > Unclassified >... | reverse complement strand
TGCGGTGGTCGGGATGGCGCTCGGTACGGCGGAAGCAGCTGGTGCGGGCCGTTCCCCTGGGCGACGACGAAGGCACGGTTCCGCTGCCCTCGCCCGTCCACCTGCCCCAGCACACGCTCACCGGAAGCCTGCGGGCGGCGGTGGCCGCGCACGATCTGGTCGAGATGGTGCCCTTCAGCCGGATCGACACACTGGAGCAGGACGCACACGGTGTCACGGTCCACACCCGCGAGCCCGGATCGACCTGGTGGCGCGGGAGTTACGTGGTCGGCTGCGACGGCGCACGGTCCACCGTGCGCAAGCTCCTGGAGATCAGGTTTCCCGGGCGCACAGCGGTCGAACGGCATGCGGTCGCCGCCCTCCGCGCCGAACTTCCCTGGCCGGGCGAAGCCGTCCTGCACCGCTCCCCGCCCTGGCGCTCGGGCGGTACGGAGGTCACCGCCCGCCCGCTGCCCCGCGGGGTCTGGCGGCTGGACTGGCTCCTTCCGCCACGTGGTGAACTCGTCACCCCCGACGCCCTGATCACCAGGATCCGCGACACCCTGCAGGGCTGGTGCGGCGAGACACCGGCCTACGAACTGCTGGACACGGGCGTGTACACGCTGCACCACCGGCTGGCCAGGCGATGGCGTTCCAAGCGGGCGTTTCTCGCCGGGGACGCGGCACATCTGCTGGGCGCGCTCGGCACCCAGGGACTCGACGAGGGGCTGCGGGACGCCGAGAACCTGGCCTGGAAACTGGCCCATGCCTGGCACCAGGACGCCTCCGAACTCCTCCTCGACAGTTACCAGGCCGAACGCAGGGCCGCCGTCGCCTCCCGGCTGCGCGCAGCAGACCAGTCGCTGCCGATACTGCGCGGCGGTGCGGGCCTCAGGACCCTCGTCCCCGGCGCCTCACGCGGACACGACACACTGCTGGCCGACGGCCACCTGGGATGCGGGCCCCTGGGCGCGCCCCCTTCGTACACGCACTCCCCCCTTTCACCTCAACGCGCCGACGGGCACACACCGGTGGGGACCGCCCCGGGGGCGCCCGTCGCCGATGTGCGGGTGACCGCCCCCGACGGAAAGGCCGTGCGGCTGCGTGACCGCCTCGGCCTGGGACATCTGCTGGTCGTCCTGGTCGCACCGGGTACGGGGGTGTGGGACAGACGGCACTGGCTGACGGCGGGAGTCATGCCCCGGCTCGTCGACGCGGTGGGCGCCCTCCCGGTGAAGGCCGAGCTGCTGGTGACCGAGAACTACCCCGGCGCGACGGCCCACACGGTGCTGCTCGTCAGGCCGGACGGGCACCTCGTCGCGGCCTTCAGCGGGGTGCGGCCGGCCGAGCTGTACGCGGCTGCCGACGCCGCCCGCGGAGGCGGACCGGACACGGTGCCGGGCGGTCGGACCGGCTCCCATGAGAGCTCCGACCGGACTGCGGACGTCAATTGACCGTCGCAGGCGCACATGGTGTACTCCGTTCCATGACCGACACCGATGTGCGCCTGTGGCGGAGGGTCCATATGGACCTCGTCCGCTACGCGGGCTGCGTGTGTCGCCCGTCCTGCTGAATCGCCTTCCCGGCACGCCGCGCTGTTCTCGCGCGCGGCTGTGCTCCCACGCGAACTTCTCAGGACGGCCACTGTGTCTGCATCCTCTCCTTCCCTCCCCACGTCCACGTCCGTTTCCGAGCCGGTGACCGCTCCGGTGATCGACTCACCGCCCGCCGACTCAGCGCCGGCCGACTCGGCGCTCGTCGACTCAGCGCCGGTCTTCGACGCGGACGCGACTGCCCGGCGCACCGCCGGCACGGACGTCGTACCGGCCGACCGCGGCACGGGCGCCCCCGGACCGACCGTCGCGGAGCTGCTCGACTTCGTGCGCCGCACCGCTGAGGACGCCGCGCTCGTCGCCTCACTCCCTCTCGACCCCGAGGGGCGGACCTGGCTCAGACTCGACGGTCCCGGCGGCAGCGAGGCGTGGCTGATCAGCTGGCCGCCCGGCACCGGCACCGGCTGGCACGACCATGCCGAGTCCACAGGAGCCTTCACCATCGCTGCGGGCACCCTCAGGGAACACTCGCTCGCCGCGCGGCTGCCCACCGACGGCTGGAAGACCCTCGAACTGAGCGAGGGCGTGGACCGGACCCGGCTTCTGGCCACCGGCCAGGGCAGGGCCTTCGGCCGGCACCACGTCCACGAGGTGCTCAACGAGTCCGGACACGAGCACGCCGTTTCGGTGCACGCCTACTATCCGCCCCTGCCTCAGATCCGCCGCTACAGCCGCTCGGGCGCGGTGCTGCGGCTGGAGCAGACGGAGCGCCCGGAGGACTGGCAGTGAGCGACAGCAGCAAGACACGGCAGGGCCCGGTGGGCATCGACGAACTCCTCGAACAGGTGCGGGCCGCCTATGAGCGGGTCGGCCCCGAGGAGGCCGCGACCGCAGCGGCCGAGGGGGCGCTGCTGGTCGACATCCGCTACGCGGAGCTGCGCGAGAGGGACGGGCTGATCCCCGGCGCTCTGGTCGTCGAACGCAACGAGCTGGAATGGCGGCTCGACCCTCAGGGCAGCCACCGAGCCCCACAGGCCACGAGCCACGACCTGCGGGTCGTGGTGATCTGCAACGAGGGATACGCGTCGAGTCTCGCGGTCGCCTCCCTGCACCAACTGGGGCTGCACAGGGCCACGGACCTGACGGGCGGCTTCCAGGCGTGGCGCGCGGCAGGCCTTCCTGTCTCCCTCTGACCGGCGGCGCGAGGCCGGGCGGGTGCCGCGCCGTCGGCCTCGTGCCCGCATGGCCCGGTTCCTGCACACCCATGGCCATGTCCACCGGGGCGCACCACGTAGTGCCTCTCCCCCGGCTACCGGCAGCCCGCGGCGGTAGCCGGGGCAGGGACCGATTCCGCGCCGCATGACACGAACTGTCACCAGCGCTGCATCCCCTACGCAGCCTCCTCGGTCTCTACGGTCCCTTCGGCCCGTCTCTGCCCTGACCGGCTTCTCCCGCACGACCGCACGACCGCCCGTGGACACGGCCGAACGGAGGACCGAACGGCTCTCCACCCAACCCGAACGCTCCACTCCGGTGGAGCAATCGCCGCGCTCGACGGACATTCGCCTCATACCCGAGGTCCGGAATGTACGGAGATGCCGCGTCGATGGAAACTTCACAGCTCACCCCGGAACAGCTTGACGCGCAGTCCTCCCGTCTCCATGACACGGAGGCCTGGCAGCGCATCGTCACCGGCTGGGAGCGCACTGCCCACGAACCCTCTCCCCCGCCGGCCGCACCCCCCGGTGAGGCACGGCCCATCGCACCGCACGTGCACGCGGACGACTGGCGGAAGCTGCTGTCCGTGCCCGTCGACCGGCTCGTCGAGGACTCCCTGCGTGCCCTGCCGACAGGGCAGCCCCACGAGCGCCCGCTCCCCGGACGCCTGGGCGCCGTGCTGCCCGAGCGTCTGCATGCCTGGCGCCGCATCGGACAACCCGACGTACGCCCGTCGACACACCTCGGCTACGCGCGGCGCATCCTCACCGAGTGGGGCTGGCAGAACACTCCCTACCGCCTGCGCAACGCCCGGGGAGCGCGCTGTGTCTGCGGAGCCATGCTGACCGCTCACCGCCTCGGCTACGGGTCGCTCGACACCGTCGACCGGGCAGGCGCCTGGCTCATCACCGAGCTGCGCGCCCAGGGCTGGACCGGCCTGATCGGCCCCTGGAACCGCCACCCCGGCCGCACCGCCGAGGACGCGCTGGCCCTGATCGACGCCACCATCCGCCGGGCCTCCCTGGCAGGTCACTGAGCTCCTGGCCGAACAGGCTCGGCCAGGAGACCGATCGGGAGCGGGGAGATCAGGAGACCGGCGGGATCGGATCCACCGGTGCCTTAGGCACCCACCCGGCACCGCTGCGCAGCCTGCCGTCGGTGGCCCCCTCCGCCACCGCCGCAGCCCTCTTCACCGTGCCCCGTGCACCCGTCTCACGTCCCCGTCCCGGTGCGCACGGCCAGCCCCGGCCCCTTCCCCTCGAGCCCGAGAGCGGGGCCCCGTCGCCTGCCGCCCCCGCCGTCCCCCCGCTTCCCCTCGGTCACGTGTCAGAAGGGCTCGTCCAGCCCTTCCGTGTCCTCCCCCTCCGCCTCGATCGCCTGACGCACCACACGCAGGGCCATCCCCTCGCCGTACCCCTTGCGCGCGAGCATGCCCGCGAGCCGGCGCAGCCGCTTGTCACGGTCCAGCCCCCGGGTGGAGCGGAGCTTTCGTGCCACGAGCTCCCGTGCGGTCTCCTCCTCCTGCTCGGGATCGAGTTGCCCCACCGCCTCGTCGATCACCGTCGGGTCGACCCCTTTGGTACGCAGTTCCCGTACGAGGGCGCGGCGGGCCAGTCCCCTGCCGTGATGCCGGGACTCGACCCAGGCGTCCGCGAAGGCGGCGTCGTCGATCAGTCCCACGTCCTCGAACCGCGAGAGCACCTCCTCCGCGGCCTCGTCGGGGATCTCCTTCTTACGCAAGGCATCGGCCAGCTGCTTACGGGTCCGCGGGGTCCCGGTCAGCAGCCGGAGACAGATGTTGCGAGCCTGCTCGACCGGGTCTCGCGGTTCCCCCTTCTCGGCCCTCGACGAGGAGGGGGAACCGCTGTCTCTGGAGCGGGAGCGGGAACGACGGCCCGCCCCCTCGCCGAACCCGGCCCCCCGGCCGGGCTCCGGGAACTCCCCGGACGGTTCTGCGGCGTACTCGGGGCCGGGTACCGCACCGGCGTCGGTGCCCGGCCACTCCGTGCGACGCGTCACGGACTAGCTCTTGGCCGCTGCGGTCTTGGCGGTCTTGGCCTTGGTCGCGGGCGCCGGCACCGACTTGGCAGCGGCATCGGCCGGAGCACCGGCGGTGACCGCGGCATCGGCTGCGGGCTCCGCCGCCGGGTCCTCGGGGCGGACGCCGACGCCGAGCTTCTCCAGGATCTTCTTCTCGATCTCGTTGGCGAGGTCGGGGTTGTCCTTGAGGAAGTTGCGGGCGTTCTCCTTGCCCTGGCCGAGCTGGTCGCCCTCGTACGTGTACCAGGCGCCGGCCTTGCGGACGAAGCCGTGCTCCACGCCCATGTCGATCAGACCGCCCTCACGGCTGATGCCCTGGCCGTAGAGGATGTCGAACTCGGCCTGCTTGAACGGGGGCGCGACCTTGTTCTTGACGACCTTGACGCGGGTGCGGTTGCCCACGGCGTCGGTGCCGTCCTTCAGCGTCTCGATGCGACGGATGTCGAGACGCACCGAGGCGTAGAACTTCAGCGCCCGGCCACCGGTCGTGGTCTCCGGGGAGCCGAACATCACACCGATCTTCTCGCGCAGCTGGTTGATGAAGATCGCGGTGGTCTTGGACTGGTTGAGCGCGCTGGTGATCTTACGGAGCGCCTGGCTCATCAGACGGGCCTGCAGACCCACGTGCGAGTCGCCCATCTCGCCCTCGATCTCCGCACGGGGCACCAGGGCCGCCACGGAGTCGATGACGATCAGGTCCAGCGCACCGGAGCGGACCAGCATGTCCACGATCTCCAGAGCCTGCTCGCCGTTGTCCGGCTGCGACAGGATGAGGCTGTCGATGTCGACGCCCAGCTTCTTCGCGTACTCCGGGTCCAGCGCGTGCTCCGCGTCGATGAACGCCACCGAGCCGCCCAGCCGCTGCGCGTTCGCCACGGCGTGCAGGGTCAGCGTCGTCTTGCCGGAGGACTCCGGGCCGTACACCTCCACCACACGTCCGCGCGGCAGACCGCCGACGCCGAGAGCGACGTCGAGCGCGGTGGATCCCGTGGGGATCACCTCGATCGGCTCGTTCGGCCGCTCGCCGAGACGCATGACCGCGCCCTTGCCGAATTGGCGTTCAATCTGTGCGAGTGCGGCGTCCAGCGCCTTCTCGCGGTCGGTTCCTGCCATGGGTTCCACCCGATTTGCTTGAGTCGATCGCTTCACGTCACAGACGCTAACCCCTGCCACTGACAATGGGCCTCGACGTCCTCCCGGCCTGTGGACAACTCCGCGGTCGGGCCCGGCAAACCCGGCCGGAATTCCATGAGAATGGATGTTCGATTTTAGTGTCAAGCGCACCACGCCGGGCCTGCGTGGACCGGGAGCCCCGCTCACGGCGGTCGGCGTCCACGAAGCGGGGAAGCCGACGAATCGCGCCAGAACTCATTCTAGTTTCACGCGATGTGCGGACATATCTCATGAAATGCGTACCGGGAAGCCAGGGTGACTCCGTGGACAGGCCCCTGCCCCCACTGCCGCGAGGTACGCCCGGACCCGCTGCCCCGCTACCGCGCACTCCCAAGCCCGGACCCGCTGCCCCCGCTACCGCGAGTCGCCCTCCGACCGGTGGCCGCGTACCGCGCGCCGGATCCTGGACAGCACCGGCTCGCCACGGCGCCAGCGGTGGCCGCCCTGCACCCTCGGGTCGTCCGTGACGTCGTACCGCTTCACGTAGGCGCCCAGGAACGCCTGGAGCGTCGCGACGGCGGGGATGGCGATCAGCGCACCGACGGCACCCATCAGCGCGGTGCCCGCGACCACCGAGCCGAAGGCGACCGCGGGGTGGATGTCGACCGTCTTGGACGTGAGCTTCGGCTGCAGCGCGTAGTTCTCGAACTGCTGGTAGACCACGACGAAACCGAGCACCCACAGTGCGTACCAGGGGTCGACGGTGAAGGCGATCAGCATGGGGAGCGCGCCGGCCAGATACGTGCCGATCGTGGGGATGAACTGCGAGACGAGGCCGACCCACACGGCGAGCGCGGGCGCGTAGGGCACGTCGAGAACCACCAGCAGGACGTAGTGCGCCACGCCGGAGATCAGCGCCATCAGCCCGCGCGAGTAGATGTAGCCGCCGGTCTTGTCGACCGCGATCTCCCAGGCACGCAGGACCTCGGCCTGCCGGGACGGCGGCAGCACGGAGCACAGCGCGCGCCGCAGCCGCGGGCCGTCGGCGGCGAAGTAGAAGGAGAACAGAAAGATCATCAGCAGACGGAACAGCCCGCCCAGCACGGTGGTGGAGACGTCGAGCACGCCGGTCGCGCTGTTCTGCACATATCTCTGGAGCCAGTCGGAGTGCAGCAGGCTGTCCTGCACCTCGACCCGGGAGAGCTCCGTGTGGAAGGTCTGGTTGACCCAGTTGATCACCGAGTCGAGGTACTTGGGGAACTCCTCGACCATGTCGACGATCTGTCCGGCCAGCATCGAGCCGAGCAGGACGACGAAACCGATGCCGGCGACCAGCACGGCGATGAAGACCAGGAAGGTGGCGAGGCCCCTGCGTATCCCGCGCCCTGCCATGCGGCTGACGGCCGGCTCCATGGCCAGCGCGAGGAAGAAGGCGATGAGGATGTTGGTCAGCAGCCCGATGAGCTGGTGAAAAGCCCAGCTGCCCAGTTGGAAGCACCCGTAGAGCGTCAGGGCGAGGATCATCGCGCGCGGCAGCCAGCCGGGCATGCGGACGGGGCCTGTGCCGGGCGGCGAGGCGGGGGAAGCGGCCGGCGGGACGGGCGGCGAGGCGGGCGGCTGGGTCTGGGCGGTCTCGTCTGTCGATGCCACGGGACAAGTCTCGCTCACCGCGGTGACAGCCGGCCGCCCGGCCCGGAACGCCCTCGCCGAGGGCGTGCCCGGCCGGAGCGACCACATGTGGCTTTCGTACCGGTGTGCGCTGCTCCGGCCGCTCAGCGCTTGTCGGGGGGCACGCCGACCGCCGTGCAGACCCCGCGCCAGACGTCCTTGGCCTCCCAGCCTGCGGCGAGGGCCTCGTGCACCGTACGCCCGCCGAGCTCCGCCATGACGTGATCACGTGCGAAGGAGTCGGCGTACGTCTCGCCGAAGTGATCCGCCATCCGTTCCCAGAAAATCGTCAACCGCATGCCCCCAGTATCCCGCTCCTGCGAGTGCAGCCCGGCCGGGAGCCCCTGCCGACGGCACTTTCCCCTCTACGGTCGGTCCATGGCTGGAACCGGAGCACATTCCCTCGCCCGAGCCGAGCAGTTCGTCTGGCTCACCGCACGCGTCCTCGAGCAGCGGCGGTTCGCCCATCTCTTCCTGGGAGGCGGCGCGGACGTCGTCGAGACCGCGCTGGCCGCCTACCTGAACGAGGACGGCGGCTACGGTCACGCGCTCGAACCCGACCTCCGCGGACCTGTGAGCCAGCCGCTGCACACCGCTCACGCGCTGAGCGTCCTGGACTCGATCGGCCGCTGCGGCGGTCTGCGCGTGGAACGGATCTGCCGCTATCTGACCGACGTGTCGACCAAGGAGGGCGCGCTGCCCGCGCTGCTCCCCTCCCAGCGCGGCTACCCCGCCGCCCCCTTCATCCCCGTCGTCGACGACCCGCCCGCCGAACTCCTCGCGACCGGACCGGTGGTCGGACTCCTGCACCGCAATCAGGTGTGGCATGCCTGGCTCTTCCGGGCCACCGACTTCTGCTGGGCCGCCGTCGACGCCCTGGAGCACTCCCATCCGTACGAGATCGAGGCGGCCGTCGCCTTCCTCGACGGCGTCCCCGACCGTGCGCGGGCCGAGGCGGCCGCCGACCGACTGGGCCGGCTGGTGCGGGACCAGCGGCTGGTGGTGCTCGACCCACGGCGCCGCGCGGAGTATCCCGTGGCCCCCGGTTACGCTCCGGAGGAACACCATTTCCCCTACGACTACGCCCGCGCCCCAGGGTCGCTCGCCCGGCGCTGGTTCAGTGACGCCGAGATGGAGAGGTCCCTGGACCACCTGGAGTCCGAGCAGCAGGAGGACGGTGGCTGGCCGGTCAACTGGCGGCAGTGGGCGCCCGGAACGGCCCTGGAGGGCCGTCCGATCGAGACCCTCAGAGCTCTGCGGACCCTCCGGGACCACGGTCGCGCTCCGCGCTGACGCGCCCCGCCTTCACAGCAGGGCGCGCACGACGGCGGTGACCACCACGGCGGACCCGACGACGACCAGGAAGGGAGCCCGCAGGACGAGGGCGAGGGCGGCCGCGGCGAGGCCCGCAGCTCTGGCGTCCAGTGCCAGGTGCCGGCCGTCGCCGAAGGTCTGCTGGGCGGTGAGGGCCGCGAGCAACGCCACCGGCAGGAGAGCCGCCAGCCGTTGCACCAGCGGGCGTTCCAGGACTCCGGCGGGGACCAGGAGCCCCAGCAGCTTGGCGAGGTAACACCCGACGGCGGTCAGCCCGATGGCGATCCAGATGTTCATCGGCTGTCCTTCGTGTGTGTCGTACCTTCGGTGAGGGTCCTGTCCGTGCCGCTTCCTCGGCGGCCCTTGAGGACGAGGACGACCGGAGCCGCCAGCGCGGACACGAGCACCGGCACGCCCGCCGGGAGCATCGGCAGGAGGCCGAGGACCAGCAGGACCGCGAGCCCCGCCGTGACTCGCTCCGTGGTGCTCTTCAGCATCGGGGCGAGCAGGGCGAGGAAGACGGCGGGGCTCGCGGCGTCCAGCCCCCAGGCGTCGGTGTCGCCGAGCGCCTCCGCCCCGAGCGCGCCGACCAGCGTGGTCAGGTTCCACAGGGTGTAGAGGGTGAGCCCGGTGACGGTGAACCCGATGCGCGCGGCACGCCGGGTGGGCTGGGGCAGGGTGACAGCGGTCGTCTCGTCGATGACCCACTGGGCGGCGAAGGGACGCAGCGCGCGTGGCAGGGCGAGGAGCTGCGACAGCCTGAGCCCGTAGAAGGCGTTGCGGATGCCCAGGAAGAAGGCCCCGGCCGCGGCGGTGTAGGGGTTGCCGCCCGCTGCGAGGGCGCCCACGAGGGCGAACTGGGAGGCGCCGGTGAAGACGAGGAGGCTCAGCGCGCACGTCTGGAGGAGGGTGAGTCCGGAGCCTGCCGAGGTCACGCCGAAGGCGAACCCGGAGAGGCCCACGGCTATGCCCACGCCGAGTGCGTCCCGGACGACGGCGGCGTCCGGCTTCCCGGTGCCGGTGCCGGGCGTACCGGGGCCGCCGGTGCTCTGAGGGGGTGCTGTCTGTTCTGCCACGCCCGGAACGCTACGGGCGGGTGTCCCCGCCGGTCTTGTACGTTCTTGCACGCTCGCGCTGGTAGGCGCCCGGAGGTACCCCGACGATCCGGGTGAAGTGACGGTTGAGGTGGGGCTGGTCGGTGAAGCCGACGACGGCGGCCGCGGCGGCGGGTGCGGTACCCGCGTCGAGCATGCGCCGCGCTCGGCGCACCCGGGCGTCGGTGAGCCAGGTGTGCGGGGGCATCCCGTACTCCTTCTTGAAGGCGCGCAGCAGCGCGAACGGGCTGGTCCCCAGCTCCGCGGCGAGGGCTTCCAGGGTGGGCGGGCGCTCCATCCGCTCCTCCAGCACGGCCCGCGCACGGGCGGCGTCACGGGCACCGGCGCTGTGCGAGACCCTGGCCGTCAGCACGCCCCCGTGGTGATCGAGCAGCCGGGCGACCAGGACGCGCAGGACACTGTCGGCGGCCAGGGCGTTGCCCTCCTCGGCCGCTCGGTGGACCTGCACGATCAGCCGGGCCGCGAGCGGGTCCCTTACCCCGGTCTCCGTGAAGCCGACCGTGCCACGCAGGCTCGTCAGGTCGGCCGCGATGTCGTTGACCCCCTGTGCGGACGGGTACAGGGTGGCGTACACCCATCCCTCGGGCACTCGGGCGCGGGCGGTGTGCGGCACCTCCGGGTTGATCATCACCACGGTGCCGGGGCCGGCATGCACGGTGCCGCCGGGGAGACCGACGTCCTCCACGCCTCTCGTGATCGTGCCGAAGACAAAGCCCTCGTGGCTGTGGCG
>Ga0164308_10002053_pt1 | contig 10733 bp, 9 predicted proteins | sample Whisoiple_246_MG_FD_109983 | JGI IMG/M metagenome (GOLD analysis project Ga0164308, IMG submission 109983) | Soil microbial communities amended with fresh organic matter from upstate New York, USA - Whitman soil sample_246_MG | ecosystem: Environmental > Terrestrial > Soil > Unclassified >... | reverse complement strand
TATTTCAGCGGTTTTGAAGGTGAAACAAAAGAAGAAATGTTCAGGCAGTTACCGGCTGAACTTTCTCCGGTAACCATGTACATACAACCGTCTGATAGCTTCGACTGTGTGCTGAAAAAATTAAAAACTTCCGGCCTGCGTTTTCCGGTTGCCGTAAAACCTGATGCAGGCACAAAAGGGCTGTTGTTTAGAAAAATTGAAAATGAAGCACAGCTTGCAGGCTATCATGCCTTGCTGCCCTTTACTTATTTAATACAGGAAATGATAACAATGCCCATGGAACTCAGCATTTTTTATGTGCGGTACCCGGACGAAAATAAAGGAAAGATAACCGGCCTGATAGCAAAAGAATACCTGCATGTAAAAGGCGATGGAGCATCAACCTTACAACAATTGATAGAACATCATCCCAAGGCTTTTATGATAGCAGAAGAACAAAAGCATAAGCATGCCGAAGCATTAAACACCGTACCTGCAAAAGAGGAGATTTTTTATTTGAATGAATTAGGCAACCATAACCGCGGTGCAAGATTTATCAATTTAAAAAATGAGATCGATGACCAGTTACATCGTGTAATGGATGAAATAAATTTATACAGCCGCCATTTTTATTATGGCCGTTACGATATTAAAACAACTACGCTGGAAGATTTAAAGCTGGGTAAAAAGATTTCCATATTAGAGTATAACGGTGTTGGTTCTGAACCCAATCATATTTATGATGCAGGATTAACTTACCGGCAGGCAATAAAAATTATTGCGCAACATTGGAAATATATGTATGAAATTGGCAGAATTAATTATAAAAAAGGTGTTGCATATACTTCGTTCGGCAAAGGGCTTACCATGTTAAAAGCTTCATTGAACCACACAAAGCATATGCAACAGCTAGACCTTGCATGTAAAATATAAAGCAATGATGAACGAAGTACTGCTTGTACTATTTACCGGTTTTGCTGTAAGTTTCCTGGGGCAGCTGCCTTTGGGAAATTTAAACGTTGCCGCCACGCAGATAGGCGTTGAAGAAAGCATAAAAAATGCCTGGCTTTTCAGCATTGCGGGCGCCCTGGTTGAAATTGTTTACCTGCGTATCGCCCTCAACAGCAGCCAGTGGCTTATGCACAATAAAATGCTGTTTAATTATTTAAGCTGGTTCACTGTTATATTATTTTTTGTGCTTGGTTTTTTAAGCATAAGAAAAGCAATACTGCAAAAAGAATCGGAGAAAAAAGGCTTATTGATTGATAACCATATTAACCGTTTTGTGCTCGGACTTATGCTTAGCGCTATCAACCCCATGCAAATTCCTTTTTGGTTTTTCTGGGGTACATATTTTATAAACAACGGCACCGTTAAACCTACGACAACCGACTTTAATTTATTTACTGCCGGTGCTATTCTTGGTACGCTGGGGGGCCAGGTGCTGTATATCCATGGAGGAAAATGGCTGATAAGAAAATTAAAAGCCAGCCATAGAATTCTTAATATAATTATGGGTGCCGTATTTATAATTTCCGCCGGGATACAGGTGTATAAGATCTTTTTTGAAAGCTGGGTTAAAAGATAATTCCTTTTCTTACGTTATAGAAACAGAAATGCCGGTTCTAACCGGCACTCCATCGTCAATGGCATTTTTTTGGTTAGCAACGAACCAATGAACGAAGTTTAATTTATTTAACTCTACCCTTGATTGTTCACCGGTTCTATTGACATATATCTACTCTAAGATATAAGTATTTAGATATTTTGCTGAAATTTTTTTAAAGTTTACCCGGCTCATAACCCGGCACCAGCTTGCTTTTTCGGTATCCGTAAGAAAAGTACACTATCAGCCCCAAACCAAGCCAACTGCCAAACCATGCCCAGTTAGTACCCGTCATTCCTGTAAGCAAATATAAACAGGTTGATAAACCAAGCAGTGGTATAAGCGACCAGTTCTTTATAAAAGTTGCAATTGATAACACGATCATCACACACCAGAAAATAATAGTTGAAATATCATAGGATATATTTTCTTCTGTTATTTTAAAAAGATTACGGAAATAGTGTTTACTTACAAAAGCGCCAACAATCATTGACACAATAACGATCAGCGGGAACAGGTATCTTGAATTGATGTAGGGCATATTAAATTTGCCCGGTAATTTTTCTCTTGTTGGTATCAGCAACACGCCACCGCACACCAGCACAAAGGCAAATAAAGTAGCAATGCTTGTAAAATCGAGTACAAAATCCTTATCTGTAAATAAGATAGGAATACCCACAAACAAACCGGTTAGTATGGTTGAAAAAGAAGGTGTTTGAAATTTAGGATGGATCTTCTCAAACACGGGCGGCAGCAATCCGTCGCGGCTCATGCTCATCCATATTCTGGGCTGGCCCATCTGGAATACAAGCAACACGCTCGTCATCGCAATAACGGCACAAATGGATACCAGCATCTGCATCCATCCAACATTAAGATTTTGCGGCTCAAAAATGAATGCCAGCGGATCGCCCACATTCTCAAATTTTGAATACACCACAGCACCGGTTAACACCAATGCCAGTATAATATAAATAGTGGTGCAGATCACCAGCGATAATATCATACCGCGTGGAAGATCACGCTGCGGGCTCTTGCTTTCTTCGGCCAGCACACTCACTGCATCAAAACCGATATAGGCAAAAAACACACCGCTCACGGCTGCCATCACTCCATTAAAACCATTGGGCATAAAAGCATGTACGCCTTCCTGATTTACAGGATGCCAGTTAGGTGAAAGACCGTTTTGAAATATAATATATCCGCCCACAAAAATCACGAGCAGCACAATTGCCAGTTTAAGTATAACCATGGCATTGCTGAAATTCCTGCTTTCTTTTACGCCGCGGTAAACCAAAAAAGTAATACAGGCATTAATACACAATGCAGGCAGATCGAATATTATGCGCAGGCTACCCAACTTAGGTGCACTGTTCCAGGCGTTTAATAATTCTTTTGTTGAGGTGGTTATTTGTCCTGCAGTATTGGCTGCCGCACTAAGTACAGCACCATGTGCTTCCATGTAACTGCAGGTTAAATAATCAGGAATATGAAAGCCAATTCTATGCAAAAAACTGGTAAAATAATCGCTCCATGAAAAGGCTACATAAATATTACCAATAGAATATTCCATGATGAGCGCCCAGCCGATTATCCAGGCGAATAATTCTCCAAACGATGCATATGCGTATGTGTAAGCACTGCCCGCAACCGGAATGCGGCTTGCAAATTCAGAATAACATAAAGCAGTAAAACCGCAGGCAATACCGCAGATAATAAACAACACTACCACACCGGGGCCTCCTGAAAAAACTGCCAGGCCTAAACTACTGAAACTACCGGCACCAATGATAGCAGCAATACCAAAAAAGGTAAGGTCGCGCATGGTAAGCACGCGTTTAAGGCCTGCACCCGCATGCGGATCATCAGCCATTGTTTCAGCATCGCGTAAAATTTTATCTATCTTTTTTGTACGGAAAAGCGGATGGCCCATGCAATTGATTTTGTGTGGTGAAAATAAGAATTGATACTATTAAAAGCAACTCTATTCTTTGCTCCTGCTACCTAAACTGCCGGCAAGCATGCCGATCACCAGGCCTATGATCAAACCCGCTTTCACATTCTTTATGGCAATACCCAATACCACACCAATAATGATGAGAAGAAAAAAACCAATCTTTCTGCGTGATTGCATGGGTGGGTTATAGTTTATGGTTCATAGATCATGGTTCTTTGTTCATAGATCATAGTTCATGTTGCTTACGCTACGCAAGCCGCTCTGCGAAGTCTCCTGACTTCGCAGCCTTATGCGTGAAGTCTCCGACTTCAATTATTACTTCTCTTTTGGCAATGCAATTAAATTTGCCATCAGCCTGTATGCGCCGCCAACGCCTGCCGGCAATTGCCTGAAGAACACAATGCCCGCATACACAAAATTGCCCTTGCCATATTTCGCAACGATCAACGCACCATTGCTTTCCTTTTCATTTACATCATGCATGCCCAGCAATGCCTGGTAATTACTATCTAATTGCTCTGCATGATACGTGCTTCGCTCCTGAATCCAGTTATTAAAATCTACAGCGGTTATTTTGTTGGGGTAATTGAACGCCGCATTCTCAGGCGATAAAATACTAACGGCCGCATTTTCTTCTGTAACCCTTGTTCGGCTTATGGTAAAATTATACGGGCCGATGTTTGCTTTTACAGAGCCAACCTGGTTGTTTGTATTGTACTGAACAATCAGGTTGCCGCCATCTTTTATATAATTCATCAATACCCAATATTTTTCATTCAGCCATTCATGTACATTGTAGGCGCGAACGCCGGTTATGATCGCATCAAACTGTTTCAGGTTAGACGTTGTAATATCCTTTTCATTCAAAAACTTTATATCATAACCCATCTGCTCGAGGCTTTGCGGTAACTTATCTCCTGCTCCGGCAATATAACCAATGTGTTTGCCAATGGTTTTTACCTCCTCATTTACCACATGCACTTTATCAGTTGCGTAATAATGTATGTAAGGAATATGATCATATTGAATAGAATGCAGGTCGCCGTTGTATGCTTCAGGTTTGTTGTTGATACTAACTTCAACTGCAATGGAAGGTTCGCCTTTTGAGCTCTTATAATATTTTGATAAAGCAAAACTGAAATCGTACACCTGGTTGTATTCAAGGTCAACGGCTGTATCTTTTATAAAAACAGAATCCTTATCCTGTACAAAGAACAACCTGAGTTTTGTTTGCTTTGTTTCAACATACGATTTTACCTGTGCATGCACTTCATCAATTTTTATTTTTTGATTGTTTTGTTTGATGTTGGTCAACACAACAGCAGGTTGCACAGAAATGCTCAACGGGTTGATCACAATAAATGGCTCGTACATCTCACCTTTAACAGGGTCTGTGAATTTATATTGAACAGGCTTGCTTATGGTAACATCCAGTCCATTTACGGAAAAAGTAAATGCGGCATTGTACGCCGCATCATTTTGTGGCTTGCCGATCAGTTGCTGGTCTTTCACTTTAAAACTTCCGATGCTGTCAATACCATATTGCAGCCAGTAAGGTTGTGTTACCGGCGTATTATCATCCACTATAAAACTATGCGAAAAACCAAGATTTGTATTAGCGGATAAGTCTGTGTTAACAGAAGAATCGAATGATAAAAGTTGTACACTTTTCAGGCTTACATCAGCGTTCAATCTTTTATTAATAAAAAACTGAACATTAAATTTTTGTTGTTGCACGGCGAACTCCGCATTGGTAGTTGCCTCAGCATAAATACCACTGCATTCAATTAGCAATTGTTTTACTTCTGCAAGCTTTTTATTCTTCCAGTAATTATCAGGCAGTTGCTGCAAAGACTTGTACAAGTTAACGAGTGCGGCAACGGAATGCTCCGGATGTTCAAACTGAAAATCTTTGATCACTGCATTCACCTGCTGCTGAATTTCACCAGTGCCCGCAACGCGGTTCCAGCTGGTATCAACTCCATCAAAAAGATTGTTTACAGCAGGCGTTCCACCAAGCACATCGAAAAATTCGTACGACTTTCCTCTTTGTGCAGATACACCAAAACCCTGGCTCTTATGCTGGCTGCGGCTTTTGGCGGCGATCTCTCCATAACTTTCTCCAAGTAAGGCATTATAACCGCCTGCATCTATTTTAAACTGGTCGGCACTGGTAGTATTGTTGCCTCCAAAATTAAAAGTGTTCCATAAAACCCTTTTAGCCTGCCATGGTTTTACACCATATTTAAATTGCTCCGGAAATTTAGTTGAATCTGCCGCCGCGGCGAATGCTTCTTTAGCAAGTATGGATGAAGCCGCATGATGACCATGCCCTGCTCTTGCATCGCCGGGAAAACGGGTGATGATAACATCGGGTTGAAAGTTTCTTATTACCCAAACAACATCGCTTAATATTTTATCATGATTCCAGAATAGCAATGCTTCATCAGAACTTTTTGAAAAACCGAAATCATAGGCACGGCTGAAAAATTGTTCAGCACCATCCATCCTCCTGGCCGATAATAATTCCTGTGTTCTTATCAAACCCAATTCGATGCCCTGTTCATCGCCAATTAAATTTTGACCGCCGTCGCCCCGGGTTAAACTTAAATAACCCGTTCTGAACAGGTCTTCATTGGCAAAATACGTAAGCAGCCTTGTGTTCTCATCATCAGGATGTGCTGCGATATACAATACACTGCCCAGCACATTTAATTTTTTTAGCTGCTGATAAATATCAGCGCTGTTATACGTGGGAGGCGCCTGTGCAAAAGAAAACTGATCAACAAACAGGAATATAACCGCAGCAATTAAAGCTTTATATAATTTCATTTTCAATATTCTAAGGACCGCGAAGATAATGGCAGGCTCCCTAGATAAAAAAAATCTGCGAAGCCTTATGCCCCGCAGATTAATTAATGTACAGTAATATTTATTTTTTCTTTCCTTTTAACATGTAACCTATCCTCATACCAAAATACCTGTTATGATAAGAATTGTCTCCGTCTCCATCAATAACCGAGTTGCTGAAACTCATGTTATAACTCAACCCAATTGAAACGCCGCTTTTAAATTGCGCACCGGCAAGAACATTAGCGCCCCTGTCTACCTGCTTAAAGTCATCATCATCGTTATTTCCAAACTTTATATCTGCTTTACCATCCTCGCCACCCCCGCTTAGTTTCAGTGCACCAGATACTCCATAAGAAAGAGTTGGCCCGCCACCAATATAAAATATGGTTTTAGATGAATTGAATTTGTATAAGAAGTTAAACGGGATCTCAATATAATCCATTGTCAGGTTGAGCGTGTAATCCTGCCCGTCGGAACTTTCTTTATCCATACCGCCTTTCTGGGTGAACTGAAGTGCCGGCTGAAAGCTGAACCTTTTATTGATGGGTATATCAGTAAAAAAGCCAACCGTAAACCCGGCTTTGGATTTTGATGTGTAGCTGGTTCCATCAGACTCAACTTTATAATTCGACATTGTTAACCCGCCATTAAAACCAAAGTTTACTTTTTGTGCAGTGGCTGCAGTTATAAAAAATAATGCAGTGGCTATAATTGTAATGATCTTTTTCATTGTATTAATTTTTTAGTTACAGGAATTATTAAAAATTGTTTTGTGTGGTTGATTGCGTAAACCCTGCAGGCGGAGACCTGCATTGAAGAAATAAGATCTTCATACAATTGTTTTATTGGTGGAGAAGTTTCAAACTGCATTGAGAACAGTTGCCGCTGCAACACGGCGATTGCTTTGTATATCCTGGTTGTGGCTTTTGCAGATCGTGCGTAGTTTTATTGCTTCCATCTTTGCTCCACCCGGGCGCTTTAAAAATATAGCTGAGTGCATCTTTTAAACACCCGGATCTTTTAAGATCCTGTACAAGATTTTTCCATTCATAAAAAGTTATTGCAAAAGGATTGGCAGAATGTATATTCTTTGTGAGCCCGTATTGTGGCCTGTGGGTTTCATCCTGGTAGGTACAAAATATCCTGTCCCATATAATTAATATCCCTGCATGATTTTTATCCAGGTATTCTATATCGCTGCCATGATGCACGCGATGATGCGAGGGTGTGTTGAAAATAAATTCAATAAACCGAGGCAGTTTTTTTATTGCTTCTGTGTGCAACCAAAACTGGTAAATAACATTCAATGATTTTGTGAACAGTAACATGGCAGGATTGATACCCAACAATGGCAGCCATGCCCATAAAAGAAAAGTTCCCATAAGGTTATTTGTCCATGACTGGCGGAATGCTGCTGCCAAAGAGAAGGTTTCTGCGGAATGATGCACACTATGTGATGCCCAAAGAAAACGCACTTCATGGCTTAACCTGTGCGAACAATAGTAGGTGAGATCATCACCCAAAAAACAAATAAGCCAGGCTAACACAACGTTCCCTGACAGATCGCAGATGCGGTGTTCATATATAAAGCTATAGGTAAAAAGATTAACGCCTTTTGTAAAGGGCGACAGGATAACATATCCAATACCAAGACCGCAACTTGCCAGGAACTCCCTGGCTGTATTGAGCTTATGATGTTCTTTTACAAAGAAAATGCCTTCTGCAATTGCAAGTAAAAGAAAGGCAGGCATTGCATGCAGTAGTATGTTGGTATCAAGTTTCATGGAATAGTTTTTAGTTGATGATCATTTCAACCCAAAACTATTTTTGTATGGAGGGGTTTGCGAATTGCTCTATACTATGAGACATCACGGGTAAGGCAGAAATTGCCAATTATCAATTGATACGGGGTTTTGGTGATACATATTTGCAATTTTCACATACAAGTAAGTACATTTATAGTTCAGTATGCAAAAATCCGTATACCAGTTTTGCGTAAACTGCAAATAAAACTTAGTTCTTATGAGCCAACTGCAAATGAGCCTTTTTCAAAACATCAAATTGGCATTACCAGCCAATCTTTCACTGGCAGATGAAATAGCAGATGTTCTTGATGTAAGCATCGACAGTGCTTACCGCCGTATACGCGGTGAAAAGCAACTAAGTTTTGAAGAGATACAAAAGCTTAGCAATCATTTTCATATTTCTGTTGACAAGATCCTTAACCTGAAAAGTGACTCCATTTTATTTTCCGGAAGTCACCTTCAACATACAAACTTTGATTTTTTAAAATACCTTGATGATAACATCTATAAGAATGTTTCTTATGTAGCAAGCTTTGAACAAAAAGAACTGATCTATTTCTGCAAAGACCTTCACTTATTCTATTTCTGCATGTTTCCGGAACTGGCAGCGTTTAAGTTTTTTGTATGGATGAAAACACTGTTGCAATATCCTGCGTATGCATCTGAAAAGTTCAGCCTCGAAAAAATTGAGGATAGCTTTTTTGAAAAGGCAAAAAAAATTGCAGCTGTATCCTGCCAGATACCCATAACACAGATATTGAATGTAGAAAATATTCAAATCACTTTAAGGCAAATAGAATATTATAAAGACACAGGTTTGTTTGCGTCAAAGTCAGAACTCACGCTGTTGTACAACAAGCTGGAGGAAATGGTAAGTCACATGGAAAATGTTTGCGCTGCAGGGAGAAACTATTTGCCCGGGGAAAAACCTTTGCTTACGCATGCCCCTTTAAAAATGTATGTAAACGATTTTGTTTTAGGCGATCATAGCAATGTGGCCATTTTAAACGGCAGAAAAATGTGTTTCATCAACCATAATATTATAAATTTTATATCAACGCAGGACGAAGAATTCTGTAATTACAGTTATCATTTTATGCAAAACATAATAAGAAAGTCCACACAGATAAGCGAGGTTGGAGAACGCGAGCGGGTGGTTTTTTTCAACATGATAAGACAGCGTATCGACATGTATAAACACAATGAGATCAAAACGCTTAGTAAACAAACGCCTTACTATTAAACTGCTTATTCCTCAACAAAAACTATTGCGTGCTTCCTGCGCACAACTATTCGTGCGAACATAAATGGCAGGCACCATAAAAAAGAAAGTTGCAATGGCTATCATGCCATTGCAACTTTTCAAATTAGTTTGTGCTATTAATTCTGCTTTGTTGCATCAGGTTTACGATCGTACTGGCAACACTTAGGCAATTTTTTATATGCTGCATCTTCCGCTTTTACATCCTGTGTATCGTAGCCAACAGCTGCAACAGACTTTTGGATATCTAATGGTGTTGTTTTTGAAGCATCGTAATTTACAACGAGTAAATAAGTTTCATCACTCCAGTTTGCCGTGGTAGCGCCGGCTTCGGTTGCCGCTTTTTCAATCTTGCCTTTACATTCTTCGCAATTGCCCCAAACTTTTACGGTATCAGTTTTTGATTGTGCGAATAAACTCGCAGAACAAAAGCTCATCACTGCCAACAAAAAGTATTTAGCCTTCATAGATAATAATTATTTTGAGTGGCAAATATAAAATATATTTCGTGGACGAAATGTGAATATTACCACGCTAATAATTGAGGCCTGGTCAGGGATCCCGTTGTTTCTGCAGTAATTGCGTTATATTTTTGAACCACATAGGATAATAGGCACATAGATTTGCTGCCGTTTTATTGCAGTACCTCAAAATATTAATTAATCAGATTATACACCGCCCATAAACGGGTCGCTTTTGCTTGCTGCACCAGTTTCAATATGACCCGCATAACGTTTTTCAAAAACGGTATTGCTTTCAACAAAAACACTGAAATCGTACCAGCCAAAACTGCTGTTTGTATCTAACAGGATAACCACGGGATCGTGGCTTTCATTTGCGCTTGGAATATCTTTTACAATGGGTTCATGTTGCCTGTAAGCGTTGTCAACTATTTTGATTGTATAACGCTTTTGGAGATCCTGGTTACTAAAGCTCATTACGATCTTTCCTGTATACGCAGGCTTCTTTCCTGCTTTACCCCTATTGGCATCATCGTACATGAAATGTATAAAAACCGGCGCATCGTTTTTATCTCCTTTATAAGACCGGAAAAAGCCATTTGGCCCATACAAGGCTATATCATAGTTATCGTTTTCAAAATTGCTTAACAAGGTTTCGTGAAATAGTTTGTCGCCCGGCAAAACCGCATAATTTTTCACTGTAAATTCTTTGCCATAACTGTACACTGCAAAAGGGCAACCAGCGGATTTATTTCCGAAGAGCATATCAGAAACAACCATGCTTATTAAAAAGGATTTTTTATCTGTATTC
>Ga0164308_10002052_pt1 | contig 10735 bp, 10 predicted proteins | sample Whisoiple_246_MG_FD_109983 | JGI IMG/M metagenome (GOLD analysis project Ga0164308, IMG submission 109983) | Soil microbial communities amended with fresh organic matter from upstate New York, USA - Whitman soil sample_246_MG | ecosystem: Environmental > Terrestrial > Soil > Unclassified >... | reverse complement strand
CGCGGTCCAGGACGCCTGGGTCTCCCTCGGTCCGACCGACCCCGCCCGGGTCAGGGCCGCGGCAGAGGCGATGCTGACCGGGCCGGAGCCGGTGACCGCGCTCTTCGCGGGGAACAACCGGGTGACCGTCACCGTCGTACGCGTACTCGCCGAGTGCCCGCGCCGGATCGCCCTGGTGGGCTTCGACGACATCGAGCTGGCCGACCTGCTCGGCATCACGGTGATCTCGCAGGACGCCGCGACGGTGGGCCGCACGGCGGCGGAACATTTGTTCCGCCGCCTCGACGGCGCGGCTCACGCCCCCGCGCGGGTGGAGCTGCCGACGCGGCTGATCCCGCGCGGCTCGGGCGAGATCCCGCCCGCGTGACCGCCGCCTAAGGGGCCGTCACGGTCAGCCCGCCGCGGCGCGGGGAGGCGAACCCGTCCAGGTCGGCCCGGGTCAGACCGGTCAGCGCCTCGACCTCCGCGGTGTCCAGCGCCCCGCAGTCGATGCCCCGGAGCAGATAGCCGCTGAGCGCCTTGGCGGTGGCGGGCTCGTCCATGACGTCCCCGCCGGCCTTGGCCACGTAGGCGGCGAGCCGGGACGCGGCCTGGCCGAGGCCCTCGCGGTAGAAGCTGTAGACGGCGGCGTAGCGGGTGGGCAGATGCCCCGGGTGCATGTCCCAGCCCTGGTAGTAGGCACGGGCCAGGGCGCGGCGGGTGAGCCCGTGGTGCAGGCGCCAGGCGTCGTGGACCTGGCGGGTCGGGCCGACCGGGAGCACGTTCGTGGAGCCGTCGCAGACCCGGACACCGGTGCCCGCGGCGGCGACCTGCATGACTGCCTTGGCGTGGTCGGCCGCGGGGTGGTCACTGGCCTGGTAGGCGGGGCTGACCCCGACGCAGGCGCTGTAGTCGAACGTCCCGTAGTGCAGGCCGGTGGCGCGGCCCCGGGCGGCGTCGATCATCCGGGCGACAGCCGCGGTGCCGTCCGCGGCCAGGATGGACTGGCTGGTCTCGATCTGGATCTCGAAACCGAGGCGCCCCGCGGGCAGACCGTGCGTCTCCTCGAAGGCTTCGAGCAGCCGCACGAAAGCGGTGACCTGTTCGGGGTACGTCACCTTGGGCAGCGTCAGGACGAGGCCTTCGGGCAGGCCGCCGGCCCGCATGAGCCCGGTGAGGAAGACGTCCGTGGTGCGGATGCCCCGGTCGCGCACGGCGGCTTCCATGCACTTCATCCGGATGCCCATGTACGGGGCGGCCGTCCCGTCGGCGTACGCCTCGGCCACCAGACGTGCGGCCCGGGCCGCGGCCTCGTCCTCCTCGGCGTCGGGGCGCGGCCCGTAGCCGTCCTCGAAGTCGATGCGCAGGTCCTCGACCGGCTCGCGCTCCAGCTTGGCGCGTACGCGGTCGTGGACGGGCTCCGCGAGCTCCTGCGGGATCCCCAGGACCTCGGCGAGCGCGGAGGCGTCGGGAGCGTGCTCGTCGAGCGCCGCGAGCGCCCGGTCCCCCCACGTGCGCAGGGTGGTGGCGGTGAAGGCGTCGGCGGGCACATAGACGGTGTGGACGGGCTGGCGCGTCCCGGGATCACCCGGGTACCGGCGGGCGAGTTCGGCGTCCACCGACGCGAGGGAGGCGCCGATCTCCTGACCGACCGTGCCGGCGAGGCTCGTCGCCACCGTCTCCTGCTGACCCATGTGCGTGCCCTCCACGTATTCAGTAATTCCACTTCCCGGAATCTTTCATCCGCATAGTGAAGTTATAAGCCCCGCAGTCCCTGCGTCAATGGTGATCGGAAACAGCCCGGGGCCGCGCGGTGAGAACACCGCGCGGCCCCGGGCTTCGTACGGGCAGGACTCCTGCCGGGTCAGCCCTTGCGGGACTTGACCTCGTCGGTGAGCTGCGGCACGACGGCGAAGAGGTCGCCGACCACGCCGTAGTCGACGAGGTCGAAGATCGGCGCCTCGGCGTCCTTGTTCACCGCGACGATGGTCTTCGAGGTCTGCATACCGGCCCGGTGCTGGATCGCGCCCGAGATGCCCGAGGCGATGTACAGCTGCGGCGAGACCGACTTGCCGGTCTGACCGACCTGGTTGGTGTGCGGGTACCAGCCGGCGTCGACCGCGGCACGCGAGGCACCGACGGCCGCACCGAGCGAGTCGGCGAGGGCCTCGATGATCGCGAAGTTCTCGGCGCCGTTGACGCCGCGGCCGCCGGAGACGACGATCGCGGCCTCGGTCAGCTCCGGGCGCCCGGTCGACTCGCGCGGGGTGCGGGAGAGGACCTTGGTGCCGGTGGCCGTGGCGGAGAAGGAGACCGTGAGGGCCTCGACGGCCCCAGCGGCGGGGGCGGCCTCGACGGCGGCCGAGTTCGGCTTGACCGTGATGACCGGAGTGCCCTTGGAGACACGGGACTTGGTGGTGTAGGAAGCGGCGAACGCGGACTGCGTGGCGACAGGACCCTGGTCGCCGGCCTCCAGGTCCACGGCGTCGGTGATGATGCCGGAACCGATGCGGAGCGCGAGGCGGGCGGCGATCTCCTTGGCCTCGGCCGAGGACGGCAGCAGCACCGCGGCCGGGGACACGGCGTCGTACGCGGCCTGGAGCGCGTCGACCTTCGGTACGACGAGGTAGTCGGCGAACTCCGGGGCGTCGGCGGTCAGCACCTTGACCGCGCCGTGCTCGGCGAGCGCGGCGGCGGTGTCGGCGGCGCCGTTGCCGAGGGCGACGGCGACCGGCTCGCCGATGCGGCGGGCGAGCGTCAGCAGCTCCAGGGTGGGCTTGCGGACGGCACCGTCCACGTGGTCGACATAGACGAGAACTTCAGCCATGGGACTTCAATCTCCTGCGTGCGAGGGAGTGCGGGGCGGTTGAGGGGACAGCCGGGGCTCAGATGAACTTCTGGCCCGCAAGGAACTCGGCCAGCTGCTTGCCGCCCTCGCCCTCGTCCTTGACGATCGTGCCCGCCGTGCGGGCGGGACGCTCGGCCGCGGAGTCGACCGCGGTCCAGGAGCCGCCCAGACCGACCTCGTCCGCCTCGATCTCCAGGTCCTCGAGGTCCAGGGACTCCACCGGCTTCTTCTTCGCCGCCATGATGCCCTTGAACGACGGGTAACGGGCCTCGCCCGACTGGTCGGTCACGGAGACCACGGCCGGCAGGGACGCCTCGAGCTGCTCGCTCGCGGTGTCGCCGTCGCGACGGCCCTTGACCGCGCCGCCCTCGACCGAGACCTCGGAGAGCAGCGTGACCTGCGGGACGCCGAGGCGCTCCGCGAGCAGCGCCGGGAGCACGCCCATGGTGCCGTCCGTCGAGGCCATGCCGCAGATGACCAGGTCGTAACCGGTCTTCTCCACGGCCTTGGCGAGCACCAGGGAGGTGCCGATGACGTCGGTGCCGTGCAGGTCGTCGTCCTCGACGTGGACGGCCTTGTCGGCGCCCATCGACAGCGCCTTGCGCAGCGCGTCCTTGGCGTCCTCGGGGCCCACCGTGAGCACGGTGATCTCCGCATCGTCCGCCTCGTCGGCGATCTGCAGCGCCTGCTCGACCGCGTACTCGTCGAGCTCCGACAGCAGACCGTCGACGTCGTCACGGTCCAGGGTCAGGTCATCGGCGAAGTGCCGGTCGCCGGTGGCGTCGGGCACGTACTTCACACAGACAACGATCCTCAAGCTCACGCCGGCTCTCCTACTGCATCGTCATTTCTGGGCTGCCTTGTTGCACGCAGCATAGGCGCCTCATCGGGCGGTTTCCGGTCGGGACGACCGAGCTCCCGGTCGAATATTACTCGCCAGTACACCCAGTACGTTACCCATAAGCAAGCGCTTGGAACTGTGACGTAGCCAACGGGTCCCATTCCGCCGCCGACTTGCTCGCCCTCAGTCTCGCAGAGCGGTGAAACGGCCTTGGTGGTAGACCAGCGGCCGGCCGCCGCGCGAGGGGTCACCGGCCACGACCTCGGCGATCACGATGCGGTGGTCACCCGCCGGGATCCGGGCCACCACCCGGCAGACCAGCCAGGCCACCACCCCGCCGAGCAACGGCACCCCCTCGGGGCCGCTGCGCCAGTCGGTGGACGGGCCGAAGCGGTCGGCGCCGCTGCGGGCGAACGTCGCGGCGAGCTCCTGCTGGTCCTCACCGAGTATGTGCACGCCCACGTGCTCCGCCGCCTCGACCACGGGCCAGCTGGAGGACGAGGTGCCCACCCCGAAGGAGATCAGGGGCGGCTCGGCGGCGACGGAGTTGAGCGAGGTCGCGGTGAAGCCGGCCGGACGCGCGCCGGCCGCGGTGATCACGGCGACACCGGCGGCGTGCTGGCGGAAGACGGAACGCAGGAGTTCGGGCGCAGCCGACCGGACGGTGCGGAGATCAGGTGAGGCCGTCATGGAAAAGTCCTTCTGCGAGAGGCGTACGGGGTCCGCGGTTTCTTCAGACACCCGGACAGCGCGCACTCGCGTGGCGCACGAGGTCGACGTGGACCCGGCCGAAGAGAAGGAGTTCTGGCGGCATAACGTCAGACTGACGATGCGTGGCGTACACAGTCAAGTGCGTCCCGTCATGTGGGAGATGCGTCACGGTCCGTCACATCGCCTGCCCCAACGCGGCGACGACATCCACCGTACGGGGCTGCCCCGCCGCCATGCGGATGATGCGCCCGTCCGCGTCGAGCACCAGCACCGTGGGCGTCCGGCTGATCCCGAGGCGGCGCACGAGCGTGAGATGCGCCTCGGCGTCGATCTCGATGTGCGCGACCCCCTCCACCATCCCGGCCACCTCCGCCAGCGTGCGCCTGGTGGCGCGGCACGGCTGGCAGAACGCGCTGGAGAACTGCACCAGAGTGGCCCGATCCCCCAGCTCCTCGCCGAGTTGGGCGGCACTCAGCGTGCCACCGGTCGTCCGCCCGTCCATGTCGTCCTCCCTCTCGGATCTCCGCGCAAGGGGTCAGCGCCCTGCGGCCACAGAACATTCCCGGAGGATTCACGTGACGAGAATCTCTCGCCCCGGGCCCTTTGGGGCTGGCCACGGCGTCGCACATGGGGCACGATCGCCCCAATGCCGAAAACCTACGGCTGCGTAACTTCCGCCGGGAGAACCCTCCCCAGGCATTGAAGAAGGGTCTTCATCCAGATGGCAGAACTCGTCTATCGGCCGGTCATCGGCGCCGCTCGCACGCTGTTCAAGGCGCTCGACCTGAAGATCGACACCCAGGGTTCGGAGCACATCCCGAAGACCGGTGGCGCGGTTCTGGTCAGCAACCACATCAGCTATCTGGACTTCATCTTCACCGGACTCGGCGCCCTTCCCCAGAAGCGGCTCGTCCGCTTCATGGCCAAGGATTCGGTCTTCCGCCACAAGGTGTCCGGTCCGCTGATGCGCGGAATGAAGCACATCCCCGTCGACCGCAACCAGGGCGAGGACGCCTACGCGCACGCGCTCGCCTCGTTGCGCGCGGGAGAGATCGTCGGCGTGTTCCCCGAGGCGACCATCTCGCAGTCCTTCACCTTGAAGAGTTTCAAGTCCGGCGCCGCGCGGCTGGCGCAGGAGGCCGGCGTACCGCTGATCCCGATGGCGCTGTGGGGCACCCAGCGGCTGTGGACCAAGGGGCGTCCGCGTAATTTCCGGCGCAGCCACACCCCGATCACCATCCGCGTGGGCGAGGCGGTGGAGGCACCCGCCGACCAGTACGCCGGGGCGATCACCCGCCGTCTGCGTGAGCGTGTGCAGGAGCTCCTCGAGGCCGCTCAGCGGGCCTACCCCGTGCGCCCCAAGGACGCGTCCGACACCTGGTGGGTACCGGCGCACCTCGGAGGCACGGCTCCGACGCCCGCCGAGGTGCGTGAGCACGGCTGACGCGTCCCACCGGCGGGCGGGCGGTTGAAACGTCACACCCCGGTCCCGGTCGGCCCCGTGGGCGACCGGGACCGCGCGGGATCCACGGTGTCGCGTACGAGGGTGACGACGGCACGACGACGCGGTCGACCGGGAGCGATACGTTCCGGCCGACCGCGTGGACGTGCGGCTGCTACCGCCGCGCCATCTCCTCCTTGAGCGCCAGCACGAAGGCGTCGACGTCGTCCTCCTGGGTGTCGAAGGCGCACATCCAGCGGACGTCGCCGGCCTTCTCGTCCCAGAAGTAGAAGCGGAACCGCTTCTGCAGGCGCTCGGTGACCTCGTGGGGCAGCCGCGCGAAGACGGCGTTGGCCTGCACGGGGTGGAGGATCTCCACCCCGTCCACCGCCCGGACCCCTTCCGCGAGCCGCTGGGCCATGGCGTTGGCGTGCCGCGCGTTGCGCAGCCACAGGTCGCCGGCGAGCAGCGCCTCGAGCTGGACCGAGACGAAGCGCATCTTGGAGGCCAGTTGCATCGACAGCTTCCGCAGGTGCTTCATCGCGCGCACCGCGTCGGGGTTCAGGACGACGACGGCCTCTCCGAAGAGCGCGCCGTTCTTGGTGCCGCCGAAGGAGAGGACATCGACCCCGACCGTGTTGGTGAACGTGCGCATGGGCACGTCCAGCGACGCGGCGGCGTTGGCTATCCGGGCGCCGTCGAGGTGCACCTTCATGCCCTGCCCGTGGGCATGGTCGCAGATGGCGCGGATCTCCGCGGGCGTGTAGACGGTGCCGAGCTCGGTGTTCTGGGTGATCGAGACGACCTGCGGCATCGCACGGTGCTCGTCGTCCCAGCCGTACGCCTCACGGTCGATGAGCTCCGGGGTGAGCTTGCCGTCCGGGGTCGGGACGGTGAGCAGCTTCAGACCGCCCACCCGCTCCGGCGCGCCGCCCTCGTCCACGTTGATGTGGGCGGACTCGGCACAGATCACGGCACCCCAGCGGTCGGTCAGCGCCTGGAGCGCCACCACGTTGGCTCCGGTGCCGTTGAAGACCGGGAAGGCCTCGGCGGTGGGGCCGAAGTGGCTGTGCATGACGCGCTGGAGGTGACCCGTGTAGTCGTCCGCTCCGTAGGCGACCTGATGGCCGCCGTTGGCGAGGGCGACGGCCGCGAGGACCTCCGGGTGCACGCCCGCGTAGTTGTCGCTCGCGAAGCCGCGCACCTGCGGATCGTGATGGCGTCGCGCGTCGGTCCTTACGGTTGCGGGGTCAGCCACAGACGTTTTCCGTTCACTTCTCCGGCGGGCCGGTCCCAGACGCCGGCGATGGCCTCGGCCAGCTCCGTGACGTCCGTGAAGCCCGCGAACTTGGCGTTCGGGCGCTCGGCGCGCATCGCGTCGTGCACCAGAGCCTTGACGACCAGGATCGCAGCAGCCGATGTCGGACCCGCGTCGCCCCCCGCCTTGCGGAAGGCGTCGGCGAGGGCGAGCGTCCATGCCTCCGCGGCGGCCTTGGACGCGGCATAGGCCGCGTTGCCGGCGGTGGGGTTGCTGGCCCCGGACGCGCTGATCAGCACGTACCGGCCCCGGTCACTGCGCTGGAGGACCTCCTGGAAGGCCAGCGAGGTGGACTGGACGGTACGGATCAGCAGCTTCTCCAGGAAGTCCCAGTCGGCGAGGCTGGTGTCCGCGAAGCCGGAGCCGCCCCGCCAGCCTCCGACGAGGTGGACCAGGCCGTCCACGCGGCCGAACTCCTTCTCCGTCTTGAGCGCCCACTCCCGCGCGGCAGCGGGATCCAGGAGATCGACCGTGTCGCCCGTGACGGTCGCTCCGCCGTGTGCGTACCGCGCGGCGTCGACCGCCTCCACCAGCCGCTCGGGGTTGGCGTCGGAGGCCACGACGGTCGCACCCGCCTCGGCGAGCCTCAGCAGGGTGGCTCGGCCCGCCGGCCCCGCCGCCCCGGCCACCGCGATCACCGCGCCCTCGAGCACGCCGCTGTCGGCCCTGTCCGTTCCGTTCATCGCCACCGCCTCCTCAGAACCCGCGCTCACGCAGCTGCCCGCCCGGCGTCCGCCGCGGTGATCCCCTTGGTGGAGGCGATCACATGCTTCAGCTTCTTCGAGAGCGCCTCATAGAACATGCTCAGGGGAAACTCGTCCGGAAGCACGTCGTCGACGAGCTTGCGCGGCGGCTGGTCCAGGTCCAGGGCGTCCGGGCCCTTGGCCCAGCGCGACCCCGGATGGGGTGCGAGATAGCTCGCGACCAGGTCGTACGCCGCGAACCAGTGCACGATCTTCGGCCGGTCGATGCCGTCGCGGTAGAGCTTCTCGATCTCACCGCACAGCTGGTTGGTGACCTCGGGGGCGCGGGTCCAGTCGATCTTCAGCGTGTTGTCGGTCCAGCGCACCACGTCGTGCTTGTGGAGGTAGGCGAAGAGCAGCTGACCCCCGAGGCCGTCGTAGTTGCGCACGCGCTCGCCCGTCACGGGGAAGCGGAACATCCGGTCGAAGAGCACGGCGAACTGCACGTCCCGGCCCTGGCCGAAGCCGTCGGCCTCCAGCTTCACGGCCTCCTTGAAGGCGGTGAGATCGCAGCGCAGCTCCTCCAGCCCGTACATCCAGAACGGCTGGCGCTGCTTGATCATGAAGGGGTCGAACGGGAGGTCGCCGTGGCTGTGGGTGCGGTCGTGGACCATGTCCCAGAGCACGAAGGCCTGCTCGCAGCGCTTCTGGTCGCCGAGCATCTCGCGGATGTCGTCGGGGAGGTCGAGGCCCAGCAGGTCGACGGACGCCTCGGTCACCCGGCGGAAGCGGGCGGCCTCCCGGTCGCAGAAGATCCCGCCCCAGCTGAAGCGCTCGGGCGCCTCGCGCACCGCGATGGTCTCGGGGAAGAGCACAGCCGAGTTGGTGTCGTAGCCCGAGGTGAAGTCCTCGAAGGTGATCCCGCAGAACAGGGGGTTGTCGTACCGCGTGGCCTCGAGGTCGGCGAGCCAGTCGGGCCAGACCATACGCAGCACGACGGCCTCAAGATTGCGGTCGGGGTTGCCGTTCTGCGTGTACATCGCGAACACGACGAGGTGCTGGAGGCCGTCCGCGCGGTTCGCGGCGGGCTGGAAGGCGAGGAGGGAGTCGAGGAAGTCCGGTACGCCGAAGCCGTCCGCTGCCCAGCGGCGCAGGTCGGCGACGAGCGCGCGGTGGTAGGCGTCGTCGTGCGGGAGCAGCGGGGAGAGCCGCTCGACCGCGGTGACCACGCGTTCGACGACCTCCCGGGCCGTCGCGGCGGACGGTGCGCCCTCGGCGTCGAAGTCGATGGAGCCGTCCTCGGACTGCCAGGGGCGGAGCTCTTCCACGGCACTCTTGAGCACGGGCCATGCCGGGTGCTCAACGACCCGTTGGGCAGCAGCTATCGCGCCGGTGGCGTTGGCATGCTCAAGAATTTCCGTCATAGCACTTCCTTCACAGGAGAACCTTGCGTCAAGTAACCGTATCCATGCTCGGTTCCTTCGGACAAGTGGGGGGCAGAAAATTATCCTGCCACCCCTTATCTTCACCGTTATTTTTCCTGTCACACCTTCACGTGACCCCTTCTTCCGCCGGGAAGGCAGGGCGAAGGCCGTCCTGTGCTTGCGAACTGGTTCCCTGGGGGTAGGAGCCGCACGCGAGGCGAACACGACGGACGGAAGCGGGAGTGCCTTGACTTTTCTCACCATCGGTCATCGCGGGGTCATGGGCGTCGAGCCGGAGAACACGCTGCGCTCGTTCGCGCACGCCGAGCAGGCGGGCATGGACGCCGTGGAACTGGATCTCCATCTGAGCAAGGACGGCGCGCTCGCCGTGATGCACGACGCCGCGGTGGACCGGACGACGGACGGGCGGGGGCTGATCGCCGAGAAGACGATGGCGGAGCTCCGCGAGCTCGACGCGGGGCAGGGCGAGAGGGTGCCCGTCTTCGAGGAGGTGCTCGACGCCGTCGGCTCGCCCGTCCAGGCCGAGATCAAGGACGTGGCGGCCGCGCGGGCGCTCGCCGAGGTGATGCTGCGCCGCGACCTGGCCGGCAGGGTCGAGGTGTCCTCGTTCCACGACGAGGCCGTGGCCGAGATCGCTCAGCTGGTCCCGGGGGTGCGGACCGTGCTCATCGCCAGCCGCTGGGAGTCGGACGTGGTCGACCGGGCCAAGGAGGCCGGCGCGGCGACGCTCGCCCTGAACATCCGCCGCCTCACCCTCGACGTGGTCGAGCAGGCGCACGCGGAGGGCCTGAAGGTGATCGGCTGGGTGGTCAACACCCAGGACCACCTGCGCCTCGCCCGCGCACTGGGTCTGGACGGGGCGACGACCGACTACCCGGAGATCCGGCGCGCCGGCCGCTTCACCGCCTGAGACGCGCGGGACCCGGTCCGCGCCACCTTCCGTCGCGCTCTACAGCTCCTTGACCAGCAGCTCGAACACGAGGTCGTCGCGCTGCGGGACACCGAAGCGCTCGTCGCCGTACGGGAAGGGTGTGAGCTCTCCCGTACGGCGGTAGCCACGTCGCTCGTACCAGGCGATCAGTTCCTCGCGGACCGAGATCACCGTCATGTGCATCTCGTCCACGCCCCAGTCCTCGCGGGCCGTGCGCTCCGCCTCGGCGATGATCACCTTGCCCAGGCCGGCGCCCTGGAGCTCCGGCCGGACCGCGAACATTCCGAAGTAGGCCGCCTTTCCGCGGTGTTCGAGCTGGCAGCAGGCGACCGGCTCGCCGTCCCGCTCGGCGACGAGGACCTTGCCCGAGGGGGCCGCGAGCACCTGACGCACCCCTTCGGCGTCGGTGCGCTGTCCCTGGAGGATGTCCGCCTCGGTGGTCCATCCGGCCCGGCTCGCATCGCCGCGGTAGGCGGACTCGACGAGGCGTACCAGGGCGGGCACGTCGTCCTCGACCGCGTCGCGGAAGGTCGGTTCT
>Ga0164308_10002051_pt1 | contig 10736 bp, 14 predicted proteins | sample Whisoiple_246_MG_FD_109983 | JGI IMG/M metagenome (GOLD analysis project Ga0164308, IMG submission 109983) | Soil microbial communities amended with fresh organic matter from upstate New York, USA - Whitman soil sample_246_MG | ecosystem: Environmental > Terrestrial > Soil > Unclassified >... | reverse complement strand
GCGCGGCGACCGAGCTCGGCGTCGAGGTCCACGAGCACTCGGCCGTGACCGCGATCCGGCGCGACGGCGGAGTCGTCGAGGTCGCCACGGACCGGGCGACCGTCTCCTCGGACCACGTCGTGCTCGCCACCGGCGTCTTCCCCGCCCTGCTGCGCCGCAACCGGCGCATGACGGTGCCGGTCTACGACTACGTGCTCGTCACCGAGCCGCTGACCGCCGAGCAGCGCGCCTCGATCGGCTGGGCCGGGCGGCAGGGTCTCGGCGACCTCGCCAACCAGTTCCACTACGCCCGGCTGACCGCCGACGACCGCGTGCTGTGGGGCGGGTACGACGCCGTCTACCCCGCGGGCGGTCGGCTCCACCCGCGGCACGAGGACCGGCCCGAGAGCCACGCGCGGCTCGCCTCGCACTTCCTCGCCACGTTCCCGCAGCTCGAAGGCGTCCGGTTCACGCACCGCTGGGCCGGCGCCATCGACACGTCCACGCAGTTCGCGGCCTTCTACGGCACCACCCACGGCGGGCGGGTCGCCCACGCGGCCGGCTTCACCGGGCTCGGTGTCGGCGCCACCCGCTGGGCCGCGGAGGTGCTGCTCGACCTCCTGGCCGGTCAGCCGACCGAGCGCACCGGGCTGCGGATGGTGCGCGAGCGCCCGCTGCCCTTCCCGCCCGAGCCGCTCGCCTCCGCCGGCATCAACCTGACCCGCTGGTCCCTCGACCGCGCCGACCACCGCGAGGGGCGGCGCAACGGCTTCCTGCGCCTGCTCGACCGGGCCGGGCTGGGTTTCGACTCCTGAGCCGGCGTCGCCTCCGGCACCGCTGACCCGGAGCAGCGGGCAGCAGCACGACGCGCGGTTCGTCTAGCGTCGGGCCGGTGACCTTCTGGCAGCTGGCGTTCGACGCGAACGATCCACCCACTCTGGCGCGCTTCTGGGCACAGGCCCTCGGTTACGAGCCGGTCCCACCCCCCGACCCGGACACGACGTGGCACCGGCACTACCGCGCCCGTCTGGGGGACGACGCGGCCTTCGACGACCGGATCTTCGACCCGTCAGGCCTTGGTCCGCCCATCTGGTTCCAGAAGGTTCCCGAGACCAAGTCCGGCAAGAACCGGCTTCACCTGGACCTGTACCCCACCCGACGCGATGACGCCCTGTCCATGGATGCGCGGATGCGGATCGTCGAGGAACGGGTCACTGAGCTGGAGGGTCTCGGGGCTGGGGTGGAGCGTCGCACGCGTGGCGACGAGCCGGGTGATTCTTTCTACTACGTGGTGATGACCGACCCGGAGGGCAACGAGTTCTGCGTGAGCTGAGCGGGCTCACGAGGGAGGAGGCGGGTGGCCCATCCTCCGGACCGTCTCGTCCACACCCGGCGTCGCACCTAGGCTCAGCCGTATGACGGAGTACCAGGTGACGCGGTGGCGCGAGCTGCCGTCGATGGTCGCGGCCCGCACGGGCGACGAGACCGTGAAGTCAGAGCTGGGTCGGCGCTTCCAGGAGGCGATCGACGAGGCCGCGATGCGGCTCGGTGACACCGGGTCCGACGAGTACCTCGCGGGCTGGGAACGGTCCGCGTGGACGCGGGCGGACGGTTCGCCTGCGGAGGTCCTCGACCGGGTCAGCTCCGACCTCGACGCGGAGTGGCCGGCCGACCGGATCGCTCGTTACCTCGACGGGCTGGGCCGGTGAACCGGCTCGCAGCGTTGCTGGGCGCCGAGCGTCCTGTCCTGCTCGACGGCGCCATGGGGACGCTGCTCCAGGACAGTGGTCTCGAGGACGGCGCGCCCGGTGAGCTCTGGAACCTCGAGAATCCCGACGCGGTCCGCGCCGCGCACGCGGCGTACGCCGAAGCGGGGGCGCGGCTGCTGACCACCAACACCTTCGGCGGCACGCGACCGCGGCTGGACATGCACGGGCTCGGCAGCCGGGTCGGTGAGGTGAACCGGGCGGCGGCGCAGATCGCACGATCGGTGGCCGCCGAGCACGGACTGCTCGTCGCCGGCGACCTCGGTCCGACCGGCGAGCTGCTCGCGCCGCTCGGGACCCTGACGCGCGAGGAGGCGCAGGGGTTGTTCGCCGAGCAGCTCGCCGCGCTGGTCGAGGGCGGGATCGACCTGGTGCTCGTCGAGACGCTGAGCGACCTCGGTGAGGCCGACGCGGCCCTCGCTGCGGCGCGGGACGTCGCGCCGGACCTTCCGGTCGTGGTGACGATGAGCTTCGACAGCAACCTGCGCACCATGATGGGTGTTCGCCCCGGCGACGCCGTGGCCCACCTCGCAGCGGCAGGCGCCGACGCAGTGGGCGCCAACTGCGGTCGTGGCCCCGAGGAGATGGAGGTCATCGCCGCGGAGATGGTGCAGGCACGCACAGGTGAGGTGCTCCTCGTCGCCCAGTCGAATGCCGGCCTCCCGCAGGTGGTGGGCGACCACTTCGAGTACGACGCCAGCCCCGACGACCTCGCTGCGCACGCCACCCGGCTGGCCGGGCTCGGCATCGACCTCATCGGCGGCTGCTGCGGCTCGACGCCGGCGCACATCACCGCGATGGGCGCCACCGTCATCGCCACCTGACCATGAGAGCCGTCGTCCAACGCCGCTACGGATCCGTCGACGACCTCGACGTGGGCGAGGTGCCGCGACCGCAGCCAGCCGCGGACGAGGTGTTGGTGCGGGTCAGGGCGGCTTCCGTGCACCCGGACGTGTGGCACGTCGTGGCCGGCCGGCCCGTCGTGCTCCGGCTGATGGGTTCCGGCGTCCGACGCCCTCGCGATCACGTGCCCGGGACCGACGTCGCTGGGGTGGTGGCGTCCGTGGGCAGCGCAGTGACCCGCTTCGAGCCGGGTGACGAGGTCTTCGGCGAGACTGTTCGCGGTGTCCAGTGGCGCAACGGTGGCGCGTTCGCCGAGTACGCAACGGCCCCCGAGGAGGGGTTGGCGCTCAAGCCTTCGGGCATCAGCTTCGAGGAGGCGGCCGCGGTGCCGACCGCCGGCCTCATCGCCTTGAACAACCTGCCCCGACGTCGGGTGCCGGCCGGCTCGCGAGTCCTGGTCAACGGCGCTGCGGGGGGCGTCGGCGCGATGGCCGTGCAGCTCGCCAAGGCCTACGGCGCTCACGTCACCGGGGTGGATCACGGGAGCAAGCTCGCACTCGTGCGCTCCCTCGGCGCGGACCGAGTGATCGACTACACGTCCGAGGACTTCACGCGGAGCGGTGAGCAGTGGGACCTCGTCTTCGACGTCCCCGGGAACCACTCCTTCCGCGCGGTCCGCCGTGCGCTGGAGCCGCGAGGCAGCTACATCCTGATCGCGCACGACGCGTTCGGAGCGACCGGACACCGCTGGCTCGGCAGCATCCCGCGCCTCCTCGGACTCGTCGCACGCTCGGCGGTGTCGCCCCAGCTGCGCGGCGGGTCCTTCGCCGAACCGGACAAGAGGGAGCTGATGGGCGCACTCTGCGGCTACATCGAGACGGGCCGGCTGCGGGTGGTGGTCGACCGGACCTTCCCCCTCGACCAAGCGTCGCAGGCGATGCGCCACCTGATGTCCGGCGAGCCCCTGGGACGAGTCGTCCTCCGCATCGACGACTGAGCCCCGAACGTCATGCAGGTGCCTGTCGCCGGTCGTCGCTCACTCCGTGTCGTGGGGGCGCCCGCGCCCCACCGGACCGTCTACGTTGACGGTCGGGATGCCGCCTCCGACCCGGGCGATCACCGCGAACGATGGGTCCCGGGCGGGGTTCGACTCCCGGTGGACGGTCCAGGCCGGGACGTGGACGAAGTCGCCGGGGCCGGCATCGATGTAGCCGTCGTGGCCCTCGAACTCGAGGCGTAGCACGCCGCGCACGACGTAGAGGCTCGACTCGTTGCGTTCGTGGTGGTGCCATCCCGACACCGCTCCCGGCTCGGTCTCGACCTGTCCGGCCCACAGCAGCGGCAGCTCGAAGGCCACCGCACGGTCCATGCCCGGCGTCGGGTCGGCCGAAGCCAGGTCGGCGGGCGTGAAGACCCGTACGGGCCGAGGCAGCTCACCGCTCATGGATTCAGGGTCCCACGAGGGCACCAAGAGCGACGCCCCCTGCGGGAGACGCCGGCATCGACCTGCCCCGTTGCGGAAAACCTCACCCCGCACGGGGGATGCCGCCGGCCGCCGGCAACGGGGACCGTGTGGCTCACAGTCACCGGAGGGGAGACCGCACATGCGTAACACAGCCTCGATCGTCGCCATTGTGGTGGGCATCGTGATGGCCGTCGCAGGAGTCATCACCTGGGTGGTCGTCAGCAGCACCTTGTCGGACCAGAAGATCGTCGTGTCGGACGACGCCAGCTGTCTGGCGGGTGACGAGGTCAACGGACCCTTCTCCGCCTACTGCCAGGCCAACGTGATCGACAAGCACACGATGAAGATCACGGGCGGACTCACCTACTCCGAGCTCGAGCAGGACGACCCCAACCGCGCGACCGCCATGGACTCGGCGTTCCTGCAGGCGTCGCTGTTCACCTCGGTGGTCGCCTTCGGCGTCGCGTTCATGGCCTTCGGGGTCGGCATCGTGCTCGCCCTGATCGGCTTCGGCATGCGAGCACCCGTCGTGGCCCGAGGCGGGCACGTGGGCACGAGCACGGGCTGACCCGCGACGCGTCCCCGCCCTGGGCCCCGCGTGGGCACGACCCGGAAGGTGCACCATGACGACCTACTCCACCCGCAACGCCTGGGCCTCCGGCCTGATGCTCTTCGCGGCCGCCGTGATGCTGACCATCGGCCTGTTCCAGATCCTGCAGGGCATCGCCGCCCTCGCGCAGGACGATGTCGTGCTCAGCGGTCCCAAGTACACCTACACCTTCGACGTCACCGCCTGGGGATGGGTGCACCTGCTGATGGGGGTCGCCCTGATGGTCATCGGGGCCTTCCTGTTCACCGGCGCCGCGTGGGCACGCTGGGCAGGGATCGCGGTGTCCGTCGTCTGCATGGCCGCCAACTTCATGTGGCTGCCCCACTACCCCTTCTGGGCCATGACCCTCATCGCGATGAACATCGCGGTCGTCTGGGCGCTCGCTGTGGTCGAGGTCGAGCCCGACTTCGTCCGACCCGCGCCGTGACCGAGCCGGACGCGGGGTCGGACGCGGCGTCGGACGCGTGACGACGTCCTGACGGAGGCTCAGCCGCCGAGCGCACGGAGGGCCGGTACGACGTGCTCACCGAGGTCGGCGAGGAAGCGCTCCTGGTCGTGCCCGGGACCGTGCACGACGAGGTGGTCGAAGCCCGCGTCGACGTAGGGACGGACCGCGTCGACCACCTCCTCCGGCGTGGTGGCGACGATCCAGCGTGAGGCCACCTGCTCGATCGGCAGGCGGTCCGCCGCCGCGGCCATCTCGACCGGGTCGTCGAGCCGGTGCTTCTCCTCGGCGCTGAGCGAGAGCGGGGCCCAGAACCGTGAGTCCTCCATGGCCTCCTCGCGGGTCGCGGCGTAGGAGAGCTTGATCTCGATCATCCGGGTGAAGGCGCGCGCGGGCTCCGCCGATGCGGCACGGCCCTCGTCCACGGCGGGCAGCAGCCTGTCGGTGTAGAGGTCCATGCCCTTGCCGCTGGTGCAGATGAAGCCGTCGCCGACCCGACCGGCGTACCTCGCCATCTGGGGGCCACCGGCCGCCACCCAGATCGGGACGCCGCCCTCGGGACGGTCGTAGATCGTCGCGTCGACGGTGCGGTAGTGGTCGCCCTCGAAGGTGACCCGCTCGCCGGCCCACAGCTCGCGCATCAGGCGTACGGCCTCCCGCAGGCGGGCCCAGCGCTCCTTGAAGTCGGGCCACTCCGGCAGGCCGACGGAGATCTCGTTGAGCGCCTCGCCGGTGCCCACGCCGAGCACCACGCGGCCCGGGTTGAGCAGGGCGAGCGTGGCGAGCTGCTGCGCGAGCACGGCCGGGTTGTAGCGGAAGGTCGGCGTGAGCACGCTCGTGCCGAGCACGACGCGCTCGGTGCGCTCACCGATGGCCGTGAGCGCGGTCAGGGCGTGGGGGGCGTGCCCGCCCTCGTGGCGCCACGGCTGGAGGTGGTCGCTGACCCACACGCTGTCGAGGCCGACCGACTCGGCCCGCACCCCGAGCTCGACGAGCTCCCGTGGACCGAACTGCTCGGCTGAGGCCTTGTAGCCGATGGCGAGGGACGGGGTCACCGCGCCATGGTGGCACGGTGACCCCGGGGACCCTGCTGCAGGGACTCGAGCCGGGCGTCAGGCCGCGGGCGGCCGCTCGGCCAGGCCGGCCCGGAGGTCGGCCAGGATCCGGGTCAGCACCCGCGACACCTGGGCCTGGGTCAGGCCCACGGCGTCCGCGATCTCCTGCTGCGTCTGCTCCTGGAAGTAGCGCAGCCGGACGATACGCCGGTCGCGCGCGCTCAGGCCACGCATCAGCGGCTCGAGCATGACCTTGGCCTCGGCCTGGGCCAGCGCCCGGTCCTCCTCACCCAGCAGGTCGCCGAGCGACGACGACCCGTCGGCCACCTTGGCGTCCAGCGACGTGGGCGTGAAGCACCCGTCCGCCGCGAGCGCCTCGACGATGTCGGACACGTCCTCGCCGAGGTGGGCAGCGATGTCGCTCGGTCGGGGCGAGTGGCGCAGCCGCGGCTCGAGCTCTTCCTGCGCAGCCGCGATGCGGGTCTGCAGGTCCTGCACCCGGCGGGGCGGACGCACCATCCAGCCGGAGTCCCGGAAGTGGCGGCGCAGCTCCCCCCGGACGGTGGGCACCGCGAAGGACAGGAAGTCGTGACCGGCAGCAGGGTCGAAGCGCTGTGCGGCCTTGGTCAGCCCGAGCAGTGCCACCTGCTCGAGGTCGTCGAGGTCGATGCCTCGGTTGCGGTAGCGGGAGGCCATGCTGCGGGCAACGGCCGCGTTGGTCTCGATGAGCTGACGGGTCAGCTCGTCGGCGTCGGCCTCGCGGCGGACGTCTCGTAGGTCGCTGACGATGGCGTCGGTGCGACGGGCACGGGCCCGGCCCTCGAGGGCTCGGGTGGGAACGGACTGGACGAAGGTGCGTCCAGCGGGGCGTGCAGGGGCGATCGACATGGAGTCCACGGCTCGCTTCCTGAATGGTGATGGCGTCTGCCGTGGTCTCCAGCAAGACGGTCAAGACCTACAGTTGCATGGTCTGGACCACCACGACAGCCGCAAAGCGAACTCACCCCTCAGGCGGTGGACCGCAACAAGGTCTGTCCAGGGTTCTCGTCGAACACCAGGCGGTACTCGACGGCGAAGCGCCCGGGGTTGAAGAAGCCGAACCGCGCCGCGGCGTCGCCCACGTTGGACACGGAGCCGTCCCGCAGGACCTGGTGGACGAGGTCGAGGCGGACCTGGCGGAGGTAGGCGTGCGGGGTGCAGTCCAGGTGGCGGCGGAAGGCGTACTGCAGCGCGCGTGGGGTGACGTGGCACTCCCGGGCGATGTCGGACATGGTCAGGTCGTCGCCGGCGCGCTCCTCGATGACGCGCTGCGCGAGGCGTACGACGGACTGGGTCGCGTCGCGTGCGTCGCGCGCCGCCCCGGTGTCGTCCCCGACGAGGTTGTTCTCGAAGGTGTGGAGCAGGCTGTGGGCCAGCAACCGGGAGGCGTCACCCTGGCCGACCGGTGCCCGCGCCGCGTCCGGGGTGGCGCTGAGCCGGTCCACGACGGCGCGCCACTGTGCAGCCGAGGTGCGGGACCGGGGCACGAAGCTGCTGAAGACGAGGTCGGCGCTCGTCCGTTCCGGGTCGATGTCGGCGATGGCGGCGTCCAGGACGTCCAGGGACACGCTGGTGTTGCGCACGTCGTAGCCGTCGCCGCGCCCCGAGAACGGCAAACCCCACCCCGACGCCAGGACGGTGTCGCCCTCGCGGCCCCGGTCCGTGACGGACTGGTGGGTGTACTCGATCGTGCCGCCCAGCACGTCGACGACCACCAGGGCCGGGAGGGGCTCGGCGTCGAAGCTCACGGGTGCGTCGATCCGTAGACGGTCGAACGCCACCCCGTCGCGCTCGCGTCGTCGGTGATGGACCGTGCCCATCCGGCCGTGCAGTCCCAGAGCGGACCCGTAGGCGGTGTCCAGCCAGTCGCGCGCCTCGTCGCCATCGCCCTCGAAGTCGAACACGTCGGGTGAGCTGCGGCGGGATCGTTGATCCCCCACCGGGCACCTCCTGATGCGGAGTGCGGACGACCCGACGGCTTGAGTCCCCTCGATGGTAACCCAGTTCCGGGCATCTCGCCCCTTGGGGCGGTGCGGGCCCGCCCTGTAAGGTGGGCTTCGCACCAGCTACTTCTCCGCCCTGTGTCCGCGGACCTACGTCATGCCAGAGGTGACGATGTCAGGGACACACCTATTTCCGGGCGAGCCGGCCCCCCACGCCGAAGGGCTGCGCGACGAGGTCGCGCACCTCCATGAGGCCGTGAGGTCGCAGCGCGACATCGGGATGGCCATCGGTCTGCTCTCGGCCCGGTTCCGCTGCAGCACCGAGCACGCGTGGCGCACGATCCTGCGCGTCTCGCAGGACAGCAACACGAAGGTCCGCACCGTCGCACGCGTGCTGGTGGCGATCCACGACGGCACCGCCGACGCCGCGGACCAGGAGGCGCTGGCGCGGTTCGTGGAGCACCTTCCGGGGTCGGGCTGGTCACCGGGGAGTCCGTCCGGGGGATAATCCCCACCATGAACATCGATGACGCCGCGCTGGCCGAGAGCCTGCGCCGGCTGTCCCAGCCTCGCGAGGACGACGGCAGCATCGTCTCCGCGCTCCACGTCGTGGTCACCGCCTGCGTCGACCTCTTCGGGGTCGACGGCGCGGGCGTGCTGATCGCAGACGAGCAGGACATCCTGGTCTACGCCGCCGCCAGCGACGGCCCCGGCCGGCTGCTCGAGCAGACCGAGGCCGAGGCCGGTGAAGGACCGTGCACCGAGGCGTTCGTCGAGGGCCGCGTGGTCACGTCCCGCGACGTGACGGTCGAGTCGGAGCGGTGGCCGACGCTGGCCCGGGCCATGGCCTCGCAACCGGTGCGTGCCGTGCTCGGCACGCCGGTGCTGCTGGGCGGCGTGCCGGTCGGCACCCTCGACGTCTACCGGAGCCGCCCCCACGACTGGGACGACAGCGAGAAGGCCGCCATCGGGCGCTATGCCGAGATCATCTCGACGACGCTCGGTGCGGCCCTGCAGGCCCACACCGCGGGCGAGCTGGCCCGCCAGCTGCAGTACGCCCTCGACTACCGCGTGGTGATCGAGCGAGCCGTCGGCTACCTGATGGCCAAGGAGTCGCTCGACGCCGTCGGTGCGTTCAACGCGCTGCGCACCGCGGCGCGGAGCCGTCGCACCAAGATCGGGGTGGTGTCCGAGCGCGTCCTCGAGACCGGGACGCTGCCGGCCTGACGGGAGGACGTCGACGCCGCGGCGCGTCAGTCGTCGACGGCGTCCCCGGCCGGCTCGTGCGGGATCGAGCGGGTCTCCACGATCTGCGTGGCCACGTCGCGCAGCTTGACGTTGGTCGTCGACGACAGCCGGCGGAGGAGCTCGAAGCTCTGGTGCTGGTCGATGCCGTAGCGCTCCATCGCGATGCCCTGCGCCATCCCGATCACGTGGCGGGAGCTGACCGCCGTCTGCAGGGTGCTGGCCCGGCGGGCCGACGACAGCGCGGTGGTCGCGTGCACGGCGTAGACGAGCGCCAGGTCGACGACGTCGCGGTCGGCGAAGGCCCCCCTGCGGCGGCTGTAGAGGTTGAGCGCGCCCATCGGCTCGTCGCGGTCGGCCACCGCCACGGCGAGGAGCGAGCCGACGCCGAGGTCGGCCGCGCGCGGACCCCACGCGGGGTAGCGCGCGTCCGAGCCGACGTCACCGCTGCGCAGCCAACCGCCGGTGTCGGCGATCTCCAGGCACGGACCCTCGCCCAGGGCGTACTGCAGGCCGTCGGCCTCCTCGGCGAGGGCGTCGCTGCTGGCCAGCGTCTTGTGGCCACGCGGTGTGCGGATGGTCAGGCTGACCTGATCGGACTCGGGGACCAGGGCGCGCATGCGCGTGACGATCGCGAGCGAGGTGATCGCCTCGTCGGGCTCCTGCTGCAGCTCGGCTGCGAGTGCCGCGAACACGGCCAAGGAGTCGTGGGATGACACTGAGGTTCCTTGCGGGACTTGCGTCTGCGACCCGTGTTCTGGAGTCGGGACAGAAGTTATCCTCCCCGCGGGCCGTGGCTCAACGCGACACCTCCGATGGGATGGACTTGTCCACGTCACGCCGCCACCGGCGCATGCCGCGGATGCCCCCGGGTACTGCTGCGCGTGACCACCTCCGACATGACGACGGAGGCGCCGGCGGTGCTGCCCGTGCCGCGTCCGCGGACCGGGCGCCTCGTCATCGCCTCGGTGCCTGCCAACCACGTGTACGTCCGACACCTCGCGCCCGAGGACGGCTCGGGCCCCGTGCGCCTGCCCGACCCGACGCCGCCGGGTGCGGCCGCCACCCAGCAGTGGTGGCCCCCGGTCATGCTCGACGCCGCCTGGGTCGAGGCGCACGACTTCGACGTCTTCCACCTCCACTTCGGCTTCGACGCGCGCACCCCCGCCGACCTGGAGGAGCTGGTCGCCGCTCTGCGCCGGCGCGGCAAGCCGCTCGTGTTCACCGTGCACGACCTGCGCAACCCTCACCACCTCGACCGCTAGGCGCACGACCGCCACCTCGACGTGCTGGTCCCGGCCGCTGACGCGCTCATCACCCTGACGCGGGGTGCCGCGGCCGAGATC
>Ga0164308_10002049_pt1 | contig 10739 bp, 6 predicted proteins | sample Whisoiple_246_MG_FD_109983 | JGI IMG/M metagenome (GOLD analysis project Ga0164308, IMG submission 109983) | Soil microbial communities amended with fresh organic matter from upstate New York, USA - Whitman soil sample_246_MG | ecosystem: Environmental > Terrestrial > Soil > Unclassified >... | reverse complement strand
GGCCTACCAGCTCGGCTGGTTCCCGGACTACTCGGACGCGGACAACTACCTGACGCCGTTCTTCCTCACGGAGAACTTCCTGGGCAACCACTACGACAACCAGGAGGTGAACGACCTGATCCTCCAGCAGGCCGTCACCGCCGACGCCGGTGAGCGCACCGCGATCATCGAGCAGATCCAGGACGCGGTCGCCGCGGACCTGTCCACGGTGCCGTACCTCCAGGGCGCGCAGGTCGCCGTCGTGGGCGCGGACGTGACCGGAGCCGAGGACACCCTCGACGCCTCGTTCAAGTTCCGCTACGGCGCGCTCGCCATCGGCTGATCCGACCGACACCACGCCCGGCGCGGGCCGCTCACCCGAGCGGTCCGCGCCGCGGCGTCACCGGGAAGAAGAGATGACCTCCACCTCCACCACCGGTCCGCTGCAGCCCACCGGCGCAGCGGACGCGCCCGCCGCCGGGGGCGGCGCGACGCCCGTCCGCAAGGAGCCCCGCACCCGGGGCGCCGGCGGCGGGCTCGGCCGCTACCTCCTCGTGCGGTTCCTCCTGATCATCCCGACCGTGTTCATCCTGGTCACCGTCGTGTTCGTGCTGATGCGCGCGACCGGCGACCCGATCACGGCCGCCCAGGGCGGGCGGTTGCCCGCCGACCAGCTCGCCGAGCGGATCCACCAGGCCGGCTACGACCGGCCGATCCTCGTCCAGTACGGCGAGTACCTCGGCAACATCCTGCGGGGCGACTTCGGCACCACGCTCAGCGACAGCCGGCCCGTCACCGAGGTGCTGACCACCTTCGGCTCCGCGACGCTCGAGCTCGCGTGCTACGCGCTGCTCGTCGCGTTCGTCGTCGGCATCCCACTGGGCCTGGTCGCCGCGTACTTCCGCGACCGCTCCCACGACGCGCTGCTGCGCGTGTTCGCGATCGCCTGCTACGCCACGCCGGTGTTCTTCGCCGGCCTGCTGCTCAAGCTGGTGTTCGCGGTCCAGCTGGACTGGCTGCCCGTGTCGGGACGCGCGTCCACCCGCTCCGAGATCGAGATGCGGCAGCTGGACAACCCGACCGGCATCTACCTGATCGACGCGATCCGGACCGGCAACGGCGAGGTCGTCGCGGACGTCCTGCAGCACGCCGTGCTCCCGGCGATCGCGCTCGGGCTGCTCACCGCCGGCGTCTTCCTCCGGCTCGTGCGGACCAACGTCATCGGCACCCTCGGCTCCGGCTACGTCGACGCGGCCCGGTCGCGCGGCGTCCGCGAGTCCCGGCTGCTGCGCAAGCACGCGTACAAGCCCGCGCTCATCCCGATCATCACCGTGGTCGGCATGCAGGTCGCGATGCTGCTCGTCGGCGCCGTGCTGACCGAGACGACCTTCGAGTGGCGCGGCCTGGGCTTCCAGCTGTCGCAGTACCTGCAGGCGCGCGACTTCGTCGCCGTGCAGGGCATCGTCGTGCTGCTCGCCGTGATCGTCGCCGTGACGAACTTCCTCGTCGACGTCATCGCCGCGCTCATCGACCCGAGGGTGAGGTACTGACATGGCGACCACCCCCGCCGCCGCCCCCGAGGCGGCTCCGGCCACCCCCGCCGCCCCCGCCCGCCGCGGCTGGCGCCGGCTGCCCGTCGTGCACCAGCTCCGGCAGAGCGTCGGGCTGCAGCGCGGCATGCTGATCGCGGGCCTGGTCCTCACCGGCCTGCTCGTCCTCACCGCCCTGCTCGCGCCGCTGCTCGCGCCCTACGGGTTCAACCAGCTGCGCGACGCGGACGGCCCGTTCGGCGCGCAGCAGCCGCCCTCGGCCGAGCACTGGCTCGGCACCACCGTCGGCGGCTTCGACGTGCTGTCCCGGGTGATCTACGGGTCGCGCACGGCGCTGCTCGTCATGATCATCGCGATCGCGGCCTCGCTGGTCATCGGCGTGCTGCTCGGCCTCGTCTCCGGCTACTTCGGCGGCTGGCTCGACCGGGTGCTCGTCGTGGCGGCCGACGCGATCTACGCCTTCCCGTCCCTGCTGCTCGCCATCGTGCTGGCCATCGTCATCAGCGGCGGGCAGTCCAGCATGTGGGGCGGCGTCCTCGCGGCGGCGCTCTCGATCACCGTCGTGTTCACGCCGCAGTACCTCCGGGTCGTGCGCGCGGAGACCATCCGGATCAAGTCCGAGGCCTTCGTCGAGTCCGCCCGCGTCATCGGCGCGAGCAACGGCCGGATCATGACCAAGCACGTGCTGCGCAACGCGACCCGCACGCTTCCGCTGATCATCACGCTGAACGCGTCCGAGGCCGTGCTCACCCTCGCCGGCCTCGGCTTCCTCGGGTTCGGCATCGAGCCCACCAAGGCCGCGGAGTGGGGCTACGACCTCAACCGCGCCATCGCCGACGTCACGTCCGGCATCTGGTGGACCTCGGTGTTCCCGGGCCTCGCCATCGTGCTGTCCGTCCTGGGCATCACCCTCGTCGGCGAGTCCCTGAACGACCTGGCGGACCCGCGGCTGCGCACCCGCCGCGCGTCCGCCGATGTGCAGGGCGACGTCGCCGCGACCTCGGTCGTGCCCGGCGGCGCGCTGACCGCCCCCGGCGGCCTGGAGGGCCTCGAGCCCGGGACGGAGGCGGCCCGATGACCGCGCGCACCGACAGCACGCCGCACCAGGGGGCGACCGCCGAGCCGGTGGTCGAGATCACCGACCTGTCGGTGTCCTTCGCGACCGACGCGGGCAACGTCCGGGCCGTCGACGGCGTCTCGCTCACGGTGGCGGCCGGCGAGGTGCTGGCCGTCGTCGGCGAGTCCGGCTCCGGCAAGTCCGTGACGGCCAAGACGCTGCTGGGCCTGCTGCCCTCGACCGCCACCACCCGGGGCGCCGTCGTGCTGTCCTCGCGGGACGGCGCGGTGCGCAGCGACGTGGTGGCGCTCGACCAGTCGGCGCTCCGGCAGGTCCGCGGCCGGGACGCCGCCATGGTCTTCCAGGAGCCGTCCACCGCGCTGAACCCGGTCTACCCGATCGGCTGGCAGATCATCGAGGGCCTGCGGTCCCACCAGAGGATCAGCCGGTCCGACGCCCGGGCCAAGGCGGTCGACATCCTGCGCCGGGTCGGCATCCCCGACCCCGAGCGCCGGATCGACCACTACCCGCACCAGTTCTCCGGCGGGCAGAAGCAGCGCATCGTCATCGCCCAGGCGCTGGTGCTCGACCCCGGCGTGATCATCGCCGACGAGCCCACCACCGCCCTCGACGTGACCGTGCAGGCCGAGATCCTCGACCTGCTCCGGCGCTGCCGGGACGAGTTCGGCGCGGCCATCGTGCTCATCACGCACAGCATGGGCGTCGTCGCCGACCTCGCCGACCGCGTCGCCGTGATGTACCAGGGGAAGATCGTCGAGCAGGCGCCCGTGCGCGACCTGTTCGGCGCCCCGCAGCACGCGTACACCCGCACGCTGCTCGACGCGGTGCCGCGGATCGGCAGCGGGGGCGCGCACGCCCGCGCCCGCGCCGCCGCCCGCCCCGCGGGCTGGGCCGAGCAGGCGCCGGTGGTCGAGGCGCGGGACCTCGAGATCGTCTACCCCGGCCGGCTCCGGCAGCCCGGGTTCCGGGCGGTCGACAAGGTGTCGCTCGCGATCCGGCCCGGCGAGGTCGTCGGCCTCGTCGGCGAGTCCGGCTCCGGCAAGACCACCATCGGGCGGGCGATCGCCGGCCTGACCCGGGTCACCGGCGGCTCGCTCCGGGTGCTCGGACTCGAGATGAACGGCGTGCGCGAGCGCGCCCTGCGGCCGGTCCGGCCGCGCATCGGGTTCGTGTTCCAGGACCCGGCGACGTCGTTCAACCCGCTGCTCACCATCGCCGAGTGCGTGGCCGAGCCGCTGGTCGTGCACGGCCGGGCGCGCGACGCCCGGGCCGCGCGGGCGCGCGTCGACGAGCTGCTGGAGTCGGTGCAGCTGCCGCGCTCCTACGGCGACCGGTTCCCGCACGAGCTGTCCGGCGGCCAGCGCCAGCGCGCGTCGCTCGCCCGGGCGCTCGCGCTCGACCCCGAGCTGCTGATCGCGGACGAGCCCACCTCGGCGCTCGACGTGTCCGTCCAGGCGCGGGTCCTCGAGCTGTTCTCGGAGCTCCAGGAGCAGCTCGGGTTCGCGTGCCTGTTCATCAGCCACGACCTCGCCGTCGTGGACCTGCTCGCCGACCGGATCGCGGTGCTGCATCGCGGCCGGCTGGTCGAGGAGGGCACCGGCGAGGAGGTGCTGGGCAGCCCGCGCGAGGAGTACACCCAGCGGCTGCTGGCGAGCCTCCCCGTGCCGGACCCGGACGAGCAGGCCCGCCGGCGCGAGGCCTGGCGGGCGCTGGCCTGACCCGCAGCACGCGCGCGGCACCCGCAGGGGCGCGCTCCCGGACACCCGGGGGCGCGCCCCTGCGGCGTCCGAGAGCACGGGCAACCCGACCCCGCACACCCTCGGATCGCCGGATCGCCGGAGCGCGGGATCGCCTAGAAGGGTGGGCGTTCGTCGTGCGGGTCGGCGGTGGCGTCGTGGGACCGCCCGGTCCCGGGGCGGGTCAGGTAGCGGTGCCCGGTCGGGGTGATCCACTCGAACAGCCCGGGCTCGATCTGCCGCAGCCGGAAGCCGCCGTCGGTCTTCAGGCGGTGGTGGCGGTGGCACAGCGGGCCGAGGTTGCCCGCGTCGGTGCGGCCGCGGGGCGCGTCCTGGTCATCGGCGTCGGTGCCGGGTCGGGGGTGGAACTCCTCGGTGTGGTCGAGCTCGCAGCGGCAGGCCGGGACCGTGCACCCGGGCGCGACGCAGGTCCCGTCCCGCGCCCGCACGAGCTCGTCCAACGCCACCGGGGGTCGGTACCGCCCCCGGCCGACGTCGAGCACCCGGTGGGTGACCGGGTCGGTCACCAGCCGCCGCCACACCCCGCCGGCGGCCAGCGCGCGGGCCCGGACGGCGTCGACGGGTCCGTACCCCGCCAGGTCGCCGGGCTGGTCGTCCAGGCCCATCAGGGTCGACGCCGCGAGGGTGATCCGGACCTCGGCGCCGGGGCGACCGGAGCAGCGGGTGCAGCCGCGGCGCGGCGCGGTCGACCGCGGGGCGATCGCGGTGCGCGCGGCGGGCGCGGCGGGCGCGGCCGCGCGGGTCGGTTCGGGAGCAGGGGTCGGTTCGGCGACGCGGGTCGACTCGGGAGCAGGGGTCGGTTCGGCGACGCGGGTCGGCTCGGCAGCAGGGGGCGGCACACCGACGCCGGTCGGCTCCGAGAGGTGGGTCGGTTCCACGAGGTGGGCCGGCTCGGCAGCAGGGGCCGGCTCGGCAGCAGGGGTCGGCGGGGCTCCGGGCGCAGGAGCCGCGACGGGCGGGTCCGCCGTCGCACGGCGGGCTCCGGTCGCGGCGCTCGGGTCGACCGCGTGGAGCGGGACGATCGTGGCGGTCGGGATCGGGTCCACCGGCGGCCGGGGCGTCAGGCTGAACGCGGTCGTGGTGAGGTCCTCCGCCGACCGGCGCGGCTTCGGCAGCACCGGCGCGGGCGGGTCGAGGTGGACCTCGAACGCCGGCCCGTCCGACTCGGGCACGTCCCCGACCACCAGGTCCCGCAACCCATCCGCGCGCAGCTGATCCAGGGTCCGGCCGTCCCCGACCGCCTTCGCCGCGCGGGCGGCGTGATCCAGGACCCCGTCGACGCGGGTCGCGTCCTCGGCGGCCAGCACCAGCCACATCGACGCCATCCCGTCGGCCTGGGCCCGCGGGTGCGTCACCCGGCGGGTGCATCGGGCCCGCTCGTGCCGGTCCGCGGCGCCGTCGGGGTCGGCCAGCCGGATCTCGCGCTGCACCCGCTGCCGCAGCTCGGCGACCGAGCACTGGCCGGCGTCCGGCAGCACGGCGTCCTCGACCGCGTGCGCCACCTGGAACGACTGGTCGGTCAACGCCGCGGCCAGCACCTCCGCCTTGGCGGCGTCGACATGACCCGCCTCCAGCGCCTCCTGGGTCGCGCCGAGCAGCCCGTCCAGCACGACCGCACGGCGCACCACCCGGTTCGCGGTCATCCGCGCCCAGCCCAGCCGCATCGCCAGCTCGTCGCCCGCCACGCTCGTCTGCGTCGGCGGGGCGCCGGCCAGCGGCGACCAGTCCGGGCGCATCTCCTCCCGGCTGGCGAGCTCGGCGACGGCAGCCAGCTTGCGGGCGTGCAGGTGCGACTCCATCCGGTCGAGCGCCGCGACGACCTCCACCAGCACCGTCGGGGACACCACCCGCTGGTCCAGCCCCCGCAACCACGCGTCCAGCACCGGCCCGGGCGGGCAGGACGCGATCGCCTCGACCTGCCGCTGCTCACTGGTCCGCGGCGCCCGCCCGGCCGCCACCACCGGGTCCGGGCCGAAGTCCGTCAGGCACGTCCCGTCCGCCGCGTAGACCGGCAGCAACGGGTCGGCGACCACGTCGCCATCCGGGTGTTCCTGCAGGTCAGGTGCCATGAAACGACCCTACCGACGGCCACCGACACGCCCTCGGCGACTGGCGCCCGGCTGGGGACGGAGCACCACCACCGCGGCTGTGGAGGACTCGGCGCCCGCACGACGAGCCCGCCCCCACGCGCCGCTCAGCCCAGCGGGACCTCCCAGGACAGCAGCGTGCCCTGCCCACCGGGCGCGACGCCCAGCGAGAACGTCCCGCCGTGCTGCCGGGCGCGCGCGGCCAGGTTGCCCGTGCCGGAGCGGCGGTCCCGCGTCGCGGGCAGGCCGGCGCCGTCGTCCTCGACCTCGACGTGCACGGTGCCGAGCGGCCCGGCGCCCCGGACGGTCACCCGCACGGCCACCGAGGACGCGTGCGCGTGCCGGGCGGCGTTCGCGAGTCCCTCACGCACCACGGCGACGACGTCGTCGGTCCGGTCCGGGCCGATCCGCTCGTCGATGAGGTCCGCGACGATGTAGTCGCCGTCCGGCACCGACTCGCCGTCGAGCATGACGATCAGCGAGGGCGCGAACCCCAGGCCGGTGCGGGCCAGCGAGGCCTCCCGGCGGAGCCGCTCGACGATGCCGGTCGCCGCGTCCGGGTCGCGCAGGGCGTAGACGATCTGCCGGATCTGCCGCACGGAGGCGTCGACGTTGTCCAGCGCCTCCTCGACGATGTCGGTGAGCTCCGACGGGTCGACGCCGCGCGACGCCCGGCGGCGCACGGTCTCGAGCTGCATGCCGGTGGCGAACAGCTGCTGGATGGCCAGGTCGTGCAGGTCGCGCGCGATCCGCTCCCGCTCGTCGAGCAGGGCCGCCTGGTCCTGGGCGTGCCGGGCCTCCGCGAGCACGAACGCCAGCGCGGCCTGGGACGCGAACGACTCCGCGGTGGCCAGGTCGCCCGCGTCGAACGCGAGCGTCCCGACCTTGCGCAGCAGGATCAGCACGCCGACGCCGCGGCCGGAGGTCTGCAGCGGCGCGAACAGGGCGGAGCCGAACGCCCGCATCGCCGGCACCGTGATCCGGCTGGACCGGGCGAGCGAGTCGATGATGAGGCCCTGGCCCTCCTCCATGACGGACCAGGTCGGGCCGCCCGGGGTGAGCTGGGCGCCCACGAGCGCGTCGGCGTTGTGCCCGTCGGCGAGCTCGATCAGCAGCTCGCCGCCCACGCCGGGCAGGGCCAGCGCCGCGGCGTCCGCGTCGGCGACGTCCCGGGCGGTCGCGGCGATGTGCGCGAGCGCGTCCTCCTCGTCGGCGCCGGACAGCAGCATGGTGGTGATGTCCTGGCCCGCGCGCAGCCAGTGCTCGCGCCGGGCGCCCTCGGCGAACAGCTGGGCGTTCGCCACGGCGACGCCGGCGGTCGCGGCGAGCGCGATGACGGTGGTGGCGTCCTTCTCGCTGAAGCCGCCGTCCTTCTCGGACAGGTACAGGTAGCCGTACACCTGGTCCCGCACCCGGACGGAGGCCCCGAGGAACGACCCCATCGAGGGGTGCCCGGCCGGCCAGCCCTGGAACGCCGGGTGCTCGGTGAGGTCGTCCAGCTTGAGGACGCCGTGCACGGGGATGTGCCCGAGGACGCCGCGGGCGTGCGGCGGGTGGCCCATCATCGCGGCGGCGGCCGCGGGGACGCCGGTCTGCACGAACGTGGTCGACTCGCCGCGGGAGTCGAGCACGTTGATCGCGCCGTACGTGGCGCCCGTGAGCTCGACCGAGACCCGCACGAACCGCTCGAGCACGCCGGGCAGGTCCAGGCCGGAGGCGACCGACAGGACGGCGTCCAGCAGGTCGGCGAGCTCGTCGCCGGTCTCGGACGCGGTGCCGAGCTCGAGGTGCGAGCGGCCGCCGGGCTCGCGGACGTGGATGGTGGTGGTGACGCCGGGGCCGTAGGTCGGGGCGGCGACGCCGAGCGCGGCCGCGCGCTGCTCGGCGGCCGCGGCGTCCTGCGGCCGGGGCCCCGGCTCGCGCCGGGCGGGGGCGTGCGGGTCCTGCGGCGCGGGGACCCGCGGTGCCGGGCCCTGCGGCGCGGGGCCCCGCGGGGCCGGGTCCTGCGGTGCGGCGTCGTGGGGCGCCGCGTCCTGGCGTCCGGTCAGCTCGTCGGCCATGTGCTCGTCGTCCCACCCTCGTCCTGCTCGCTGGCGTGCGCCTCACCGTACTGGGCGTCGGTGGCCAGCAGGTGCGCGTGCGTCCCGCGCGCCGCGACGCCGCCGTCCCGCAGGACCAGCACCTCGTCGGCGGCGGCCAACGGGGCGAGCCGGTGGGTGACGACCAGGACCCCGCGGGCGGCGGGGTCGGAGGCCGGCGCGCCGGCGCCGCCGGGGGAGGGCGCGGTCGCGCGCGGTGCCGCCAGCAGGTCGCCGACGAGGCGGTCGGCCGTCGCCGGGTCGAGGTGCTCGGCCGGCTCGTCGACGAGCAGCAGCGGCGCCTTCGCGAGCAGCGACCGCGCCAGGAGCAGCCGGCGCCGCTCGCCGCCCGACACGCTGCGGGCATCCGGGCCGAGCGCGGTGTCGACGCCGTCGGGCAGGCCCGCGAGCCAGTCTCCCAAGCCCGCGCGGTCGAGAGCCGCCCGGGCGTCGTCCGGCGTCGCGTCGCCGCGGGCGACCCGCAGGTTCTCCAGCAGGGTCGTCTCGAAGACGTGGGCGTCCTCGGTGGTGAGCGCCAGCCGCGCCAGCCGGACCGTCGGGTCGACGTCGGCCAGCGGGATGCCGTCGAGCAGCAGCTCGCCGCCGCGCGGGGGCGGGAAGCCGGCGAGCGTGAGGAGCAGGGTGGTCTTGCCGACGCCGGACGGGCCGACGACGGCGACGCTGCGGCCGGGGGCCAGGTCGAGGTCGAGGCCGGTGACGACCGGGGCGCGGCCCGGCCAGCCGACGGCGAGGCCGCGCGCGGTGAGGCGGGGGGACGCGGCGTCGGCCGGGGCCGCGGGTGTGCCGGGCGCGGGCGCGGCGGGTGCGGCGACGCGCGCGGGCGCCGCGACGGGCGCGGGGGAGCCGGCACCCGTCGCAGGGACCCCCGGTGCGCCGTCCCGGTTCCCGGACCCCGGGACCGCCTCGTCCGGCGCCGCCGCGTCGTCCAGCACCGCCATCAGCCGGGCGGCCGCGGCGCGCGACCGGTGCAGCTGGATCGCGGCGGCGGGCAGCACGCTGGTCGCCTCGAACGCGGCTAGCGGCGTCAGCACGATCACCGCGAGGTCGACCTCGGCGATCCGGCCCGCGGCCAGCGCCGGGATGCCCACCAGCAGCGCGGCGAGCACGGCGACGCCGACCGCCAGGTTGCCGAGGCCGGCGGCGACCGCGGCGGGCCCGGCGCCGCGGTCGGTGGCCCGGGCGAGGTCGGCGTCGGCGGCGCGCAGCCGGGCGAGCTCCGCGCCGGTGCGGCCCTGCACGGCGAGCGGGCCGGCGTCCTCGAGCAGCCCCAGCGAGGTGGCGGCCATCTCGGCGCGAGCGGCGGCGGCGCGCTGCTCGGTCGCCCGGGAGGCGCGCTGCGCGAGCCACGGCGCGACCACGCCGGCCAGCACGAGGCACACGGCGAGCGTCAGGCCGGCCGCCGGCAGGAACAGGCCCATCGCGACGACGGTGCCCAGGCCGAGCACGGTTGCGACCGCGGCGGGCAGCAGGCCGCGGACGACCACGTCGCCGACGGCGTCGACGTCCGCGCCGACCCGCGCGAGCAGGTCACCCCGCCGCAGGCCGAGCGTGGCGCCCGGCCGGCCGGCGGCGAGCCGCTCGTACAGCGTGGTGCGCAGCCGGGCCATGCCGCGGAGCGCGATGTCGTGCGAGACCAGCCGCTCCAGGTACCGGAACAGCCCGCGCCCGATGCCGAACGCGCGGACGGCGACGGTGGCCACGGACAGCTCCAGCACCGGCGGCATCTGCGCGGCACGGGTGATCAGCCAGGCGGACACGGCGGCCAGGGCGACGGCCGAGCCGAGGGCGAGCACGCCCAGCAGCACGGCCAGCGCCACGCGGCGGGGCGCGACGTCGAGCAGGCGGACCGCGCGCCACAGCGGGTCGGCGGCGAGGCGGCGGGCGAGCGGGCCGCGCGGGGCGGCACCGCCGGCGTCGGGTCCGGCGGCGGGGCGCGGGTCGGTGGTCGCGGTGCTCATCGGTCGCCCTCCCCGGGGGCCGGGGCGGTGCCGGACAGGCCGGCGGTCGTGACCAGGGCCGACTCGGCGGCGCCGAGCCGGGCGACGGCGGCGCCCGCGCCCGGGGCCGCGTCGGGGCCGGCGGCCGGCCGGTCGGCGGCGGGCAGCGGCGCGGACCGCACGGTCACGACGTCGTCGGCCAGCGCGATCAGCGACGGCCGGTGCGCGACGAGCAGCACCGTCCGCGCCGCG
>Ga0164308_10002048_pt1 | contig 10740 bp, 7 predicted proteins | sample Whisoiple_246_MG_FD_109983 | JGI IMG/M metagenome (GOLD analysis project Ga0164308, IMG submission 109983) | Soil microbial communities amended with fresh organic matter from upstate New York, USA - Whitman soil sample_246_MG | ecosystem: Environmental > Terrestrial > Soil > Unclassified >... | reverse complement strand
GTGTCGCGCGGGCGAACAGGCACTTGAGGTAGGCACCCTGCGGGAAGCCGATGGGGTGGTCGAGCGGCTGGCCGGTGCGCGCCAGTTCATGCAGATCCCAGCCCCGGTCGTCGGCCGCGTCGTGGACGGCGGCGAAGAAGTCGTCGGCGCCCACCCGACTCGAGCACGACGCCTGCACGAGTACCCCACCGGGCGTGACGAGCCGAACGGCGTCGCGGGTCAACCGTGCGTACGCCCTGAGGGCCCCCTCGACATTCGACTGGCGCTGGGCGAACGAGGGCGGGTCGATGACGACCAGGCCGAAGCGCCGTTCCTGCCGACCGAGATCGGACATCACCTCGAAGGCGTCGCCGACCCGGGTCTCGTGGGCGCAGGCCAGCACCGCCGCGAGCGTGCGATTCCGTTCCATGTTGCGCCCCGCGGCCGCCAGCGTGGGTGCCGACAGGTCGACGCTCAGCACCGACCGGGCGCCGCCGGCGGCGGCGTGCACGCTGAATCCGCCGCTCGCCGCGAACACGTCGAGCACGTCGATGCCTGCCGTCATCGCTCCGACCAGCATCCGGTTCGCCCGCTGGTCGAGGAACCAGCCGGTCTTCTGGCCGTGTCGCACGTCCGCCTCGAACGCGAGGCCGGCCTCACGGAACACGACTGCGTCATTCGCCAGCTCGCCGGCGATCACGTCCCCGTCGGCCAGTCCGAACGTTTCGCCGCGTGCGACCGTCCGCGCCAGCCGCAGGACCACCGCTGTCGTCGGCACCCTCGCGCCGGCGACATCGAGCAGGGCGCGCACGACGGCGGCGAGGTGCGGGAACCACGCGGCCGAATAGACCTTGACGACCATCACATCCGCATACCGGTCGACGACCAGGCCGGGCAGGCCGTCGTTCTCGCCGTTGATCACGCGGTAGCCGAGTTCGGAGGCGTCGGCCGCGCCGACGAACGGCGCCCGACGGTCGAGCGCCCGGGCGATCGACGTTCGCCACCACGACTCGTCGATCGTCGCCGGCGCACCGTGGTGCAGCACCTTGATGCGGATCGGCGACGCGGGGTCGAACAGGCCGATCGCGGCGAACGCTCGCCGCTGATCGAACACGACGGCCAGATCGCCGGGCCCGCCCCCCTCGTTGATCGACGTGATCGAGTCGGCGAAGATCCACGGGTGGCCGGCGCGCACGTGGCGGAGGGCATCGGGCGTGACCCGCACCGCCAGCCGCCGAGCCGACGGTGACGGCAGCGCATCGAGGATGGGATCGACGGGGACGTCGGACACGTTCCAAGGACTAGCACGGTTGTAGCCGATTCGGTTCGTTCCGGCCCCGACCCCGAACGAACCTGTTCGTTCCGGCCCCGACCCCGAACGAACCGGTTCGCCAGGTGAACGCTCGATGAAGCAGCGCGCGCCGTACCGGAACGTCACGTACTGTCGGGTCGGATGGAACAGATTCGACGTGTGGCGATCAGCACCGGCGGCGGCGATGCGCCGGGGTTGAACGCGGTGATCCGTTCGGTGACGCTGGCGGCACTCAACCGCGGGTGGGACGTGGTCGGAATCCGCGACGGCTTCAACGGCCTGCTCTTTCCCGACGACTACGACGGCGACGGACTCATCGAGCTCGGTCGTGAGTCCGTGCGCGGGATCTCGCACCTCGGCGGCACCATCATCGGCTCGACCAACAAGGGCAACCCGACGGCGTACCCCGTCCAGCAGGACGACGGTTCGTGGATCGAGGTCGATCGCACCCACGAGCTGCTCGGTCGCTTCGACGAGGCCAGGATCGACGCCCTCGTCACGGTCGGCGGTGACGGCTCGCTCACCATCGGGCATCATCTGTTCCGCCACGGGCTGCGGGTGATCGGCGTGCCGAAGACGATCGACAACGACCTCGACAAGACCACGGCGACGTTCGGGTTCGACACCGCCGTCGGCTTCGCCACCGAGTGCATCGACCGGCTCTTCTCGACGGCCACGTCCCACGGCCGCGTCATCGTCGTGGAGGTCATGGGTCGCTACGCCGGGTGGATCGCCCTGCACTCGGGGATGGCCGCCGGCGCGCACTGCATCCTCATCCCGGAAATTCCGTACTCCCTCGTGCCGATCGCGGCCACGATCCGACAACGCGAGCTGCGCGGTGCGAAGTTTTCGATCGTGGTGGTGGCCGAAGGAGCCGTACCCGTCGACGGCGAGGTGTCGACCATCGGCAAGGCGATCGGTCAGGCCGTGCAACTCGGTGGCGTCGGCGGCAAGGTCTCCGCCGAACTGGAAGTGCTCACCGGCAAGGAGGCCCGCACGGTGGTGCTCGGCCATCTGCTGCGGGGCGGCTCGCCCACGTCGGTCGACCGGCTGCTCGGGCTCCGCTTCGGCGCCGCCGCGGTGCGGGCGCTCGAGGAGGGCCGCAACGGGGTGATGGTCGCGCTCGACCCACCCAACGTCACCTACGTGCCCCTCGACGAGGCGACGAACCGGATGAAGAGCGTCCCGCCGGACTGCGACACGATCCTCACCGCCCGCGACCTCGGCATCAACTTCGGCGATTCGATGCCGCTCTGAAATGAACGGCTGAACGAACGAACGGACGGACGGTCGGACGCGTTGCCGCGTGACCGTCAGTGTTTGCGGTCGATCAACGCGAGGCGCAGACCGAGGCCGACGATCACCGCACCGCCGAAGCCGCTGAGTACCTCCAGCCGGCGTGGCGACCGGACGAACCACTGCCGGGCGGTACCGGCGCCCAACCCCCAGGCACTGTCGGACACGAGCGCCACGGCGACGAACACCAGGCCGAGCACGGCCATCTGCAACGCCCCGGGCGCTCCGCCGTGGTCGACGAACTGGGGCAGGATCGCTGCGAAGAACACGATCGTCTTGGGATTCGACGATCCGACCGCGAACCCGTCGATCAGCAACGACCGGGTCGATCGGGCGACGACGGGTGACGGGTCGACGGCGGACGCGTCGCGGCGGTGTCGGAAGGTCTGCACCCCGAGCCAGACGAGGTAGGCGGCACCGAGCAGTTTGATCGCGGTGAACACGGCGATGGAACGTTCGACGATCGCCCCTACGCCCACAGCGACGAGGAGCACCTGCGTGTACGCCCCGGCGGCGTTGCCGAGCACCGTCACCAACGCGGCGCGACGCCCGTGCGACACGGCACGGCTCACCACGAACATCACGCTCGGGCCCGGGATGATGATGATCGCGAACGCCACGGCGGCGAATCCGACGAGCGACGAAGTGGGAGGCACGTTGGTATTGAAGCCGTTGAAGCGCCCGAACCGACGCGCAATTTCGACCGCGGAGGGACATGTACAGTTCCGCTCACAACGAGCGGTGCTCCCCCCAGATAGGTCGTCATGGCGAAGAAATCCAAACCGATCCCCGAGTTCCACCATGCCGCGGCCGCACGCGCCCGACGCGAGGAGGGCCAGGACCGGCGAGCAATCGTCCCGCTGGAATCGCACGCTTCGGTGCCCTCCGGTCGAGAAGACGCGATGGACATCATCACCGCGCAGGACTCGTCGCGATTGCCCAACCTCGTTCCGATCCGCCACGGCCGGATGAGCGTCTCGCCGTTCACGTTCTACCGTGCCACGGCAGCGGTGATGGCCTCCGATCTCTCCCGCACACCGACCACCGACCTGACGCTGCAGATCTGCGGAGACGCCCACCTGTCGAACTTCGGAGTCTTCAGCGGCCCTGACCGGCGGCTCGTGTTCGACCTCAACGATTTCGACGAGACACTGGCCGGCCCGTTCGAATGGGACGTGAAGCGGCTCGCCGCGAGCATCACCGTCGCCGGCCGCCACAACGACTTCAAGGAGAAGGAGATCAGGCGGGCCACCCGATCCGCCGTCACGGCCTACCGCGAGGGCCTCGAACGGCTGTCCCACATCGCACCGCTGGCGCTCAACTACATCAGGGTCGAGATCGAGCCGGTCATCCAGTCGCTCAAGGATCCGACGATGCGCAAGCGCGCCGACAAGGTGTCGCAGAAGGCGCAGCTGCGCGACAGCATCTCGGCGGTCGGCAAACTCACCGAGATCGTCAACGGACGACACCAGATCGTGTCGCGCCCGCCGCTGATCATCCGGCTCGACGAGCAGCTCGCGGCCACCGGCTCGAAGGAGATCCAGGACTTCTTCGGCTCGTATCTGTCCACGCTGCCCCACCACCGCCAACACCTGCTCAGCCGCTACGCCGTCGTCGACGTCGCCCACAAGATCGTCGGTGTCGGCAGTGTCGGCACGCGCTGCATGATCGTGTTGCTCGAGAGCGGCGACGGGCACCCGCTGTTCCTCCAGTTCAAGGAAGCCGGCCCGTCGGTGCTCGAGCCCTATTGCGGCGACAGCCCGTATTCCGAGCACGGGGAACGCGTCGTCCAGGGTCAGCGCCTGATGCAGACCACCGGCGACATCTTCCTCGGCTGGTCGCAGCTGCATCGCGAAGGGCTGACGACCGACTTCTACTTCCGGCAGTTGTGGGACGGCAAGGGCTCGTTCGACCCGGAAGGGATGCGGCCGGCGGGCTTCGAGCTCTACGCGGCCGTGTGCGGCGACACGTTGGCCCTCGCGCACGCCCGATCGGGTGATGCATCGATGATCTCGGGTTACCTCGGCACCGACTCGACGTTCGACGAGGCCATCACCGACTTCTCCAGTGGCTACGCCGACATCATCGAGGCCGATCACGGCGTGCATGCCGCGGCGATCGCGTCGGGTCGGATCGAAGCGATCCGCGACATCTGACGCGGGTATCGCAGGTCAGGGGGCGGCGTTCGGCTCCGGCGCGCTCTCCATGGGGAGCATCCCTCGCTGGTCGAGGACGAAGAGGAACCCGATCGCCGGGAAGACGAAGAGCACGGCGAGGACGGTGGCGACGAGCACCGCGGCGATCGTGCCCGACGGAGCGGCGGCCGCGTCGACGGTGAGCGTTTCGGGAAGGATGTAGTCCCACTGGGCGACCCCCCATCCGACGATCACCGCGGCGACCGCGCCGACGGCCGCGAGCCGGGCGCCGCGATGGTTGGCGCGGAGCAACAACACCAACGAGCCGGCCCCGCACACGGCCGACACGATCACGAGCGGCAGCGCGCGTGACGTCAGGCCGTCGAACAGGTACTCGGCGTCGGATGCCAGCACGAAGATGCCGACGAACGCCACCACCCCGGCGACGGCCGCGGCGACGAGGGCTCGGATCCTGAAGTACTCGATCATCGCTGCGTCGGCGAGTCGCCGAGCGTCCCAGACGAGGTAGACGGCGGCGAGGTACGCGCAGGCACACACGGCGAGCACGCCTCCCAGGATCGAGGTCGGGTTGACCCAGCTGTCCCAGGGGTCGCCCGCCACGCCGCCGGCAGGCACGCGGCCGGACGCGATCGCGCCGGCGATGGCGCCGAAGCAGTACGGGACCATCACCGACGAGAGCGCGAAGACCGCGCCGAACGCCCGACGCTGCCGCGTCGCGAGCACCGCCTTGCGGAACGCAAAGCTGGCACCGCGCAGCACGATGCCGAACGCGGCGATCGTCAACGGGACGAACAGCGTCAGGGTGATCGACGCGTACGCCTCGGGAAAGGACGTCCACAGCACGACGAAGACGAAGATCAACCACACGTGGTTCGCCTCCCACACCGGGGCGATCGAATGGTCGATCACCGCGCGGGGACGACCACCGCGGTGTGTGCCACCGGCGACGAGGTCCCAGAACCCGGCACCGAAGTCGGCTCCGCCGAAAATGGCGTAGCCGAGGATGCCGATGAACAGCACGACGGCGGCCGCCGTGCTCACGTCGGTACCTCCTGCGGTTCGCGTCCAGTCTCCGATTGCGTGTCGGGATACGGCTCGGGCACGCTCGACGGCCCGTACGGGACGTCGTCCTCGCCGTAATCGTCGGTCTCGCCGGCCTCCTCGTTGCGGCGGAAGCGGCGGCTCATGCTGCGCAACACGTAGACGGTGGTACATGCCAGGGCGGTGTACAGCAGGATGACGCCGATGAAGGTCACCCAGACGCCGGTGTTCCCGGTGGCCGCGTCCTCGACCTTCATCAGGTTGTAGACGATCCACGGTTGTCGGCCGACCTCGCTGACCACCCACCCGGCTTCCATCGTGATCACCGCGAGCACCCCGGCCGTCGATGCGATGTACAGGAACAGTTTGCTCTGCGGCATGTCCTTGCGGAAGATCCACGTTGCCCAGTACCAGATGGCGAGCAGGAACAGCAGCGTTCCGAGACCGACCATGACGTCCCACGCGAGGTGGACGACGTTCACCTCGCGAATCGTCGGCCGATCCTCCTCAGGGAACGAGTTGAGCCCCTGGATCACCGTGGCCGTGCCGTCGGTCGGATCGGAGAGCCACGAGGCCAACCCGGGGATGGCGAGGCCGCCCACGACCTCGCCGTCCGAGTTCAGGTGCCCGAACAACGTCTCGGGCACATCGTCCGTCGTCTCGGGCACCAACTCGATCGCCGCGAACTTCATCGGCTGGTTGTTGTACACCCACGCTGCGAGCATGTCGCCGACGCCCATCTGGATTGGAATGGCGATCGCCGCGACGGTGAACGGAATCAGGAAGCCCAGCCGGTGGTACCGGTCACGGCGGCCGCGCAGCATGCCGACCGCGTACACCGACGAGATGAGGAACCCGCCGACGACGTAGGCGGCGACCACCATGTGGGCCGCCATCCATGGCATCGCGTCGTTGAAGATCACCCCCCAGGGGTCGACATCGACGATCTCGCCGGCACTGTTCAACGTGAATCCGGATGGCTCGTTCATCCAGGCGTTCGCGGCGACGACCGACACGCTGCCCAGCACCCCGGTGATCACGATGGGCACACCCATCCAGAAGTGGGTCCACGGCTTCAGCCGCGTCCAGCCGAAGATGTAGATCGACACGAAGATGGCCTCGGTGAAGAAGAACAGGCCCTCGAAGGCGAACGGGACGCCGAACGCGTCCCCCCACTGCCCCATGAACCGCGGCCACAGCAGGCCGAACTCGAAGCTGAGGACGGTGCCAGTCACGGCGCCCACGGCGAACGTGACAGCCATGTACTTCGACCATCGCTGGGCCAGCAGGAGCGCCGCGGCGTCGTCGTGCTTGATCGCCTTGTAGTTGGCGATCATCGTCATCAGTGCCCACGACACGCCGAGGGGCACGAGCACGATGTGGAACGCCAGCGTGAACGCCATCTGCGACCTGGCCCACGGCACCGGGTTCACCGCGAGCAGCGACGTTGTCGTGGCGAGCATTCGTTCATTGAAGCCGATGTCCGAGGCGGCGTACATCGTCCGATGTGGCCGATGACCCGTGTCGTCCGTTCGGTCTACCGTGGCCCTGGTCAGCTGGGAGATACCAGGCTCACCTCGTCCACCCGCGCTGGAGTGCACATGCCGAACGAAACAAAGCCCCTCACCGTCACCACGACCGGCCAGCACCTGCTGACGCACCCCTTGACCAACAAGGGCACCGCCTTCTCGATCGCCGAACGGGACGCGCTGGGTCTGCACGGCCTCCTGCCGACCAACGTCGAGTCGATCGAGGAGCGCGCCGCCCGCGTCAGGACGCAGTACGCCCTGCTGGAGACCGATCTCGAGCGACATGTGCTCCTGCGCGACGTGCAGGACTACGACGAGACGCTGTTCCTGCGCCTGTTGCTCGACGACATCACGACGCTGATGCCGATCGTGTACACGCCGGTGGTCGGCGAGGCGTGCCAGAAGTTCAGCATGATCTACCAGCACCATCGTGGGCTCTTCCTGTCGTATCCCGACGCTGACCGGCTCGAGGAGATGTTGCGGTCGATCCCCCACGACGAGGTCGCCGTGATCGTCGTCACCGACGGTGAACGCATCCTCGGTCTGGGTGACCAGGGCGCGGACGGTCTCGGGATCCCGATCGGCAAGTTGTCGTTGTATTCGGCCTGCGGCGGCATCGACCCGGCCACCACATTGCCGATCGTGCTCGATGTGGGCACGAACAACGAAGCACGCCGCAACGATCCCGATTACCTCGGGTGGCGGCACGAGCGGATCGTCGGGCCGGACTACGACGCCTTCGTCGACGCGTTCGTCGAGGCCGTGAAGAAGGTCTTCCCGGACGTGATGCTGCAGTGGGAGGACTTCGCCGAGCACCACGCCCATCTCCTGCTCGATCGCTATCGCAACGACCTGTGCACGTTCAACGACGACATCCAGGGCACGGCCACGGTGGCGATGGCCGCGGTGCTGTCAGGACTGCGCCAGACCGACCGCTCGATCCGTGATCAGAAGATCGTCATCGTCGGTGCCGGATCTGCCGGCTCCGGGATCGCCGAGCAACTCGTCCTCGCCATGCGGGCCGACGGGTTGTCGGATGCCGAGGCGCGGGAGCGGTTCTACCTCGTCGACCGGCCTGGTCTGCTGACGAGCGACATGCCCGACCTCGAGAAGTTCCAGGTGCCGCTCGCCCAGTCGCCGGAGGCGGTCGCCGACTGGACCAGGGCCGATCCGGGGACGACGAGCCTGCTCGACGTCGTCACCAATGCCAAGCCGACGGTGATCATCGGCGTCACCGGCGTGTTCGGACTCTTCACCGAGGATGTCGTCCGCGCCATGGCCGCCGGCAACGAGGCGCCGATCATCCTGCCGCTCTCGAACCCGACGTCGCGCGCCGAGGCGACCGCCGAAGACGTGCTCACGTGGACCGACGGCAAGGCGCTCGTCGCCACCGGCAGCCCGTTCAAGCCGGTCGAGCTCAACGGGGTGACGTACACGATCGCCCAGAGCAACAACTCCTACATCTTCCCCGGCGTCGGCCTCGGAGTGCGGGCGTCGAAGGCGACGAGGGTCTCCGACGAGATGTTCATGGCCGCCGCCACCGCCCTCGCCGCCTCGGTGGATGCGCAGAAGCCGGGCGACAGCTTGCTCCCCCCGCTCACCGAGGTGCGCGAGGTGAGCCGCAAGATCGCCATCGCCGTGGGCTTGCAGGCGCAGGCCGACGGCAACGCTCCGAGCACCACGCCTGAGGAACTCGAGAGACTGATCGACGAAAAGATGTGGGACGCCCAGTACCGCCCGTTCGTCTACCAGGCCCCCTGACCCATCACCCGACCACCTTTTCAACCACTTTCGCAATCAAGCCGAACACACATCCGGAGACATGATCGACATGGACCTGTTGAACTACAAGCCGCTCGGCGACAAGGAGAACTCCCCCTTCTTCGAGGAGTATCTCCCCAAGGTGTACGAGCGCCGCATCGCCAGCGGCCTCGACGAACTCGTCCGCGAGATGGCGGCCGTCGTCGTCCAGGTCGAGCACGGCGACGCGATCAAGTACATCGCCGAACTCGCGGTGATGGGCCCGTACCGCCTGATCGATGCAGCCCTCACCGACACGCACCGCGTGTTCCTGTTGCGCTCGCAGCCCGAGTTCCCCCGCATGATCGTGCTCGAGCCGTTGAGCCACGGTTACGAGGACGAGATCACACGGTGGAACGAGCTGTACCCGCTCTCGAAGCACAAGCCGAACGCCCGGTACATCGGCGAGATCTACAAGACGTCGTCCGTCGGTGCGGTGCGGGACGCGCTCGAGCCACAGAACATCCGCTTCGTGTATCCCGGTGACCAGGAGAACGGCTTCTACTGCCTCGACCACCTCACGTTCACGTTCCTGTCCGACTTCACGTACAACCGGGTCGGGTACGTCGACGTCGACCTGGAGTCGCTCGCCTCGCTGGGCCTCGGTGAGCGTCTGACCTTGTCCCCCGACGATCAGGCGCTCATCGACGATGCCGCCGAGCTGCAAGCGGAGAACGGCATCGGCGGGCTGGTCCTGGGACTCGACCACATGGCCACGCGCATCCTCGCCGGTGAACGGGAGGATGCGATTCTCGAGTACCTCACGATGGTCCCGTACTACTTCTGGGGCGCCTACAACATCACCGAGATGAACTCGTCGACGAACGTGACGAGGAACCCCAACGTGCCCGACGACAAGATGTCTCCGGCTCGCGTCTTCACGGCCAACAACACGCCGTCGTTCGTCAACTCGTTCGAGTCGTTGCCGATGCCGACCGAGGACTTCGTCCGCAACTTCGGGCGCCGCATGCACCACATGGCCGTCGCGGTGATCGACGGACACGTGGCCGACGAGAAGAACGTCGACTACGTCGTCCGTCAGCTCTCCGAGATGGGCACCGACTTCCTCGCCCACGTCGTCGGCGAGTGCAAGGACGAGCCGAACCTCAAGCAGATCTTCTCCAAGAGCTCCCCCTATTCGCTGCTGATCACCGAGTACGTCGAGCGCTGCCACGGCTACGAGGGCTTCTTCACCCGCGGCAACGTGGCCGCGTTGACCGAAGCCGCTGGCGCGGCGGAACGGTACGAACACGGGCATGTCTTCGACTGAGGCGCGACGCGCGGCACGCGTCGTCGTCGTCGGCGCCGGGTTCGCCGGCGTCGCCTGCGCCAAGGAACTCGGGAAGGCCGGCGTGTCGGTCACCCTGATCGACAAGAACACGTACCACCAGTTCCAGCCGCTGCTGTACCAGGTCGCCACGGCCCAACTTGCCCCGGGCGACGTGATGCGCCCGTTGCGCGGTCTGTTCCGCAAGCACGAGACGGTGAACGTCAAGCTCGCCGAGGTCGTCTCGATCGACGTCAACTCGCGAACCGTCACCACGGCGGACGGCGACACGTTCACCGGTGATCATCTCGTGGTGTCGGTGGGCACCGAACCGAATTTCTTCGGCATTCCCGGAGCGGC
>Ga0164308_10002047_pt1 | contig 10744 bp, 6 predicted proteins | sample Whisoiple_246_MG_FD_109983 | JGI IMG/M metagenome (GOLD analysis project Ga0164308, IMG submission 109983) | Soil microbial communities amended with fresh organic matter from upstate New York, USA - Whitman soil sample_246_MG | ecosystem: Environmental > Terrestrial > Soil > Unclassified >... | reverse complement strand
TCCGAGGCCCTCGGCGAGGTGCAGGAGATGATCGACATCTGCGAGTTCGCCGTCGGGCTGTCGCGGCAGCTGTACGGCAAGACCATCGCCTCCGAACGGCCAGGGCACCGGTTGATGGAGACGTGGCACCCGCTCGGCGTCGTCGGTGTCATCACCGCCTTCAACTTCCCGGTCGCGGTGTGGTCGTGGAACGCCGCGATCGCGCTGGTCTGCGGCGACACCCTGGTCTGGAAGCCCTCAGAGCTCACGCCGCTGACCGCACTCGCCTGCCAGGCGCTGGCTGAGCGGGCCGCCGACGACGTCGGAGCGCCGCGCGCGGTGACCGGACTGATCATGGGCGGCCGCGAGGTCGGCGAGCGCATGGTCGACGACCCCCGCGTGGCTCTGGTGAGCGCGACGGGTTCGGTGCGGATGGGTCAGCAGGTCGGCCCGCGGGTCGCGCAGCGGTTCGGCCGGGTGCTGCTGGAACTCGGCGGCAACAACGCCGCGATCGTCACCCCGTCGGCGGATCTCGACCTGGCCGTTCGCGGCATCGTGTTCTCCGCCGCGGGCACCGCGGGCCAGCGCTGCACGACGATGCGGCGGCTGATCGTGCACTCGTCGATCGCCGACTCCCTCGTCGAGCGGATCGTGTCGGCGTACCGGCAACTGCCCGTCGGCGACCCCGCGACCGACGGCACTCTCGTCGGGCCGCTGATTCACGAGACCGCCTACCGCGACATGGTCGGTGCGCTGGAGCGGGCCCGCGCCGAGGGCGGCGAGGTGTTCGGCGGCGACCGGCACGACCTCGGCGACAACTCGTATTACGTCGCACCCGCCGTGGTTCGGATGCCCGCGCAGACCGAGCTGATGCACAGCGAGACGTTCGCCCCGATCCTCTACGTGCTCACCTACGACGACCTCGACGATGCGATCGAGATGAACAACGCGGTGCCGCAGGGGCTTTCGTCGGCGATCTTCACACTCGACGTGCGGGAGGCCGAGCGCTTCATGGCGGCCGACGGCTCCGACTGCGGCATCGCCAACGTCAACATCGGCACCTCGGGCGCCGAGATCGGTGGGGCGTTCGGCGGCGAGAAGCAGACCGGCGGCGGCCGCGAGTCCGGCTCGGATGCCTGGAAGACCTACATGCGCAGGGCGACCAACACCGTCAACTACAGCTCCGAGCTGCCCCTGGCCCAAGGCGTGCACTTCGGCTAAGGCGTCATCCTAGAATGGCGTGGTGCCTGAGCAGCGGCGGCGGCTGTCCCCCGACGATCGGCGGAGCGAGCTGCTGGCGCTGGGTGCCAAGGTTTTCGGCGAACGGCCATACGACGAGGTCCGGATCGACGAAATCGCCGAACGGGCGGGCGTGTCCCGCGCGCTGATGTATCACTACTTCCCCGACAAGCGCGCGTTCTTCGCCGCGGTGGTGAAGGCCGAGGGCGACCGGCTGTTCGAGGCGACGAATTTCCCACCGGTGCCGGGTCAGACGATTTTCGAGCAGTTGCGCTCGGGCGTGCTGGCGTATCTGCACTACGACGAGCAGCATCCGCACGGCGCATGGGCGGCGTACGTCGGCATGGGCACATCGGACCCCGTCCTTCGCGGGATCGAGGACACCGACAACGAGCGTCAGATCAACCGGCTGCTGGGCCGGATGAACGAGACGCTCGGCAGCGACCTTGACTCCAAGGTGGAACGTGACGTCCGCATCACCATGTACGGCTGGCTCGCGATGACCATGGAGATGTGCAGGCAGCGCATCCTGGATCCATCCATCGACGCCGGCCAGATCGCCGATACATGCGCGCATGCGCTCCTCGACATGGTCGGCCGGGTGCCCGGCGTGCCCGCCGAACTCACCGAGGCGGTCGCGCCCGAGCAACGTGGTACATGATCGTCGGGCGCAACAGCCGTATCGGCGGATCGATGAACCCGGTCACCCTGACGAGTTGTTCTGCGACAGTGTTATTCGATTCGCATGCCGTCAGCAGCCGTTCGACATAGCTGTTGGCGATTCGCGTCGTCAACGTTCGGTGGCCCTCGACCTCGGGCTGGCTGAGGTCGGCGCCGGTGGCGAATCGCCACGCCACCCCGATCGGCTTCGCCGCCGCACGGAAGTATCGCCGCGGCAGATCGTGCTGGCCGTGAGACAGGCTGTGCCGCAAAGCAAGTGCCTGCAGGGCCGCGACCGTCATACCCTGGCCGTAGATGGGATTGAAGTTCGCCACCGCGTCGCCGATGACCAGCAGGCCGTCGGGAAGGCGACTCATCTTGTCGTAGCGACGCCAACGGTTCTCCGGATATCGGTAGCGGCAGATCTCGGTGAGCGGCTCGGCGTCACGCAGCGCGGCCATCACATGTGGAGGCGTAATCGGCTCGACGAACGCCAGCCGCTCGGCCGGGTCGACCGGTGGTTCGCGACCCGCCATGCCGAATGCGGTGAACATCCAGGTGTCGTCCTCGTACCCGAAAAGAGCCATCCCGGTTGGCCTTCCGGGCACAGGCGTCGTCGCGACCACCATCTCTCGCAGCGTGCCGGGCGGTATCCGGAGCAGCTGGCTGGAGTACACGACGTGCACGGTCACCTTGTCCTCGGCGGGCCTGCCGTAGCCCATGCCCTCGAGAACCGCCGGCGTACGGGCCGCGCGCCCCGTCGCGTCGACCACCAGATCGGCCTCGAGAGCGCGTTCGCCCCCACCGGCGTGTGACACCACCCGTGCGCCGGTGACCCGGTCGTGTGCGGGCGTCGCCGTCACGTCGACGACGTCGTGTTCGGTCAGGAAGTCGACATTCGGCGTATCCCGCACCCGCCGCCGGACACGGCTCTCCAGCAGCGGCCGGCTGGGAAAGTACAGCGGCGGGACGGTGGTGAACCCGCCCTCGGCGCCCGCCCGATGACCGCCGAGGGAGAACGACGCCCGTGACAGGTCCCGGTAGTCGAATGCGGGCACGCCCGCCGCGACGAGTTCGTCGGAGAAGCCGGGGAACAGCTCGCCGAGGATGAGCGAGCCGCGGCCGAGCAACCCGTGGGCATGCCTGCCCTGCGGAACCCCTCGACGGTTGGCTGCGGCTTCCGGCAGGTCATCGCGCTCCACCACGGTCACTACGCGGTAGAAGTCGGCCAGCACTCTGGCGGCCAGCAGGCCGGCCATGCTGGCGCCGAGAACGACCGCGTGGTCCCCGAACATGGCTCATCATCACAGGTAACGCGGCGCGACCGCCGACGTTTGTCGGTGTCGGTTGGCACGATGGTTATGTGAGTTCCACCCAGGATCCGCTTTTCCGGTTCAGCAGGCTGACCGCGGAGTGGTTCAACGGCACCTTCGTGGTGCCGACGGATGCCCAGGCGCAGGCCTGGTCGGCCATCGCCGACGGCGACAACACGCTGGTCGTCGCGCCGACCGGGTCAGGAAAGACGCTGGCCGCGTTTCTGTGGGCGATCGACAGGTTGGCCGCCGAGCCCCGGCCGCCGGGGACCGGTACCCGGGTCCTTTACGTGTCACCGCTGAAGGCGCTGGCCGTCGACGTCGAGCGCAACCTGCGCACGCCGCTGACCGGTATTACCCGCATCGCGGAACGTCGGGGGCTGCCCGCACCGGATATCACCGTCGGCGTCCGGTCCGGCGACACGCCACCGGCGCGCAGGCGGGAGCTGATCACCAAACCGCCCGACATCCTGATCACCACACCCGAGTCGCTGTTCTTGATGCTGACGTCGGCCGCACGCGACTCACTTGCGTCGGTGCAGACCGTGATCATCGACGAAGTGCACGCGGTGGCCGCGACGAAGCGCGGCGCCCATCTGGCGCTCTCGCTCGAGCGGCTGGATCAGCTGTCCCCCGCAAGCGGGAGGTACCCCCAGGACAAGCCTGCGCAGCGGATCGGGTTGTCGGCGACGGTGCGCCCACCGGAAGAGGTGGCGCGCTTCCTGTCCGGCCAAGCGCCGACGACGATCGTCGCCCCGCCCGCCGCCAAGACGTTCGACCTGTCGGTGCAGGTGCCCGTTCCGGACATGGCCAACCTCGAGAACAACTCGATCTGGCCCGACGTCGAGGAGCGCATCGTCGACCTGATCGAGGCGCACCGCAGCTCGATCGTGTTCGCCAACTCGCGACGGCTCGCCGAACGACTCACTTCTCGGCTCAACGAGATTCACGCCGAACGCAACGGCATCGAGCTGCAGACCGGCCCCAACCCCCAGGTGGGCGGCGGCTCCCCGGCCCACATCATGGGCAGCGGGCTCGCCTCCGGTGCCTCACCGTTGCTGGCGAAGGCGCACCACGGCTCGGTCAGCAAGGAGCAACGGGCGCTGGTCGAGGACGACCTCAAGACCGGACGGCTCAAGGCCGTCGTCGCCACCTCCAGCCTGGAGCTGGGTATCGACATGGGTGCCGTCGACCTGGTGATCCAGGTGGAGACGCCGCCGTCGGTGGCCAGCGGGCTGCAGCGCGTCGGCAGGGCGGGCCACCAGGTCGGCGAGATCTCCCAGGGCGTGCTGTTCCCGAAACACCGCACCGACCTGATCGGCTGCGCGGTAACGGTGCGTCGGATGCTGTCCGGAGAGATCGAAACGATGCGGGTGCCGACGAACCCGCTCGACGTGCTGGCCCAACACACCGTGGCCGCGTGCGCGCTCGAGCCTCTCGATGCCGACCTCTGGTTCGAGGCGGTGCGACGCAGCGCGCCGTTCGCGACCCTGCCGCGCAGCGCGTTCGAGGCGACGCTCGATCTGCTGTCCGGGAAATACCCGTCGACCGAGTTCGCCGAGCTGCGGCCTCGCCTCGTGTATGACCGCGATGCGGGCACGCTCACCGCAAGGCCGGGCGCCCAGCGGCTGGCGGTGACGTCCGGCGGGGCGATTCCCGACCGCGGCCTGTTCACCGTCTACCTGGCCTCCAGTGCGGAATCCGATAAGCCTTCGCGGGTCGGCGAACTCGACGAGGAGATGGTCTACGAGTCCCGACCGGGCGACGTGATCTCCCTTGGTGCGACCAGCTGGCGTATCACCGAGATCACCCACGACAGGGTGCTCGTCATCCCCGCGCCCGGCGAGCCGGCCCGGCTGCCGTTCTGGCGCGGCGACGGGGTGGGCAGGCCTGCCGAGCTCGGCGCGGCGATCGGCGCCTTCACCGGCGAGCTCGCCGGGCTTGACCGCGAGACCTTCGCAGAGCGTTGCGCGGCAATGGGTTTCGACGACTACGCGACAGACAACCTGAGGCAGCTGCTCAACGACCAGCGCCAGGCGACCGGCACCGTGCCGACCGACGCCACCTTCGTCGTCGAACGGTTCCGCGACGAGCTGGGCGACTGGCGGGTGATCCTGCACTCGCCGTATGGGCTTCGGGTGCACGGTCCGCTTGCGTTGGCGGTGTCGCGACGGCTGCGTGAGCGCTATGGCATAGACGAGAAGCCGACGGCCTCCGACGACGGGATCATCGTGCGGCTGCCGGACACCGAGGACGCAGCGCCGGGCGCGGAGCTGTTCGTCTTCGACGCCGACGAGATCGAGCCGATCGTGACCGCAGAGGTGGGTGGCTCGGCGCTGTTCGCCTCCCGGTTCCGCGAATGCGCGGCGCGCGCCCTTCTGTTGCCGCGCCGCCACCCGGGCAAGCGGTCGCCGCTATGGCATCAGCGGCAGCGTGCTGCACAGCTTCTCGATGTGGCACGCAAATACCCGGACTTCCCGATCGTGCTCGAAACCGTCCGCGAGTGCCTGCAGGATGTGTACGACGTGCCGACGCTGATCGAGCTGATGGGCCGTATCGCACAGCGCAGGCTGCGGTTGGTCGAGGTGGAAACCCAGACACCGTCGCCGTTCGCGGCGTCCCTGCTGTTCGGATATGTCGGTGCGTTCATGTACGAGGGCGACAGCCCGTTGGCGGAGCGCCGTGCCGCCGCGCTGTCATTGGACAGCATGCTGCTGGCCGAGCTGTTGGGTCGCGTCGAACTGCGCGAGCTGCTCGACCCCCAGGTGATCGCCAGCACCGCCGCGCAACTGCAGCACCTCAGCGAGGATCGCGCGGCACGTGACGCGGAGGGCGTCGCCGACCTGCTGCGAATGCTGGGGCCGCTGACGGAGGCCGAGATCGCCGAGCGGTGCACCGCCGACGACGTCGGCGGCTGGCTGGAGGGGCTGCGCGAGGCCAAGCGCGCACTGACGGTGTCGTTCGCCGGGCAATCGTGGTGGGTGGCCATCGAGGACATCGGCCTGCTTCGCGACGGCGTCGGCGTCGCGGTGCCGGTCGGCGTGCCCGCGGTCTTCACCGAGGGTGGCGCCGATCCGCTCGGCGAACTGCTCGGCCGGTACGCGCGGACCCGTGCACCGTTCACCACGCATGATGCGGCGGCCCGGTTCGGGCTGGGCCAACGAGTGGCCGCAGATGTGCTGGGCCGCATGGCGATCGACGGCAAGCTCGTGCGTGGTGAGTTCACCGACGCCGCAGAAGCAGGCGATCAGTGGTGTGACGCAGGTGTGCTCAAGATTCTTCGGCGGCGGTCGCTGGCCGCGCTGCGGGCGCAGGTGGAGCCGGTCAGCACCACGGCCTATGCCCGGTTCCTGCCCGCGTGGCAGCAGGTCGGTGTGGAGAAGGCCTCCGGGATCGACGGCCTCGCATCGGTCATCGATCAGCTGGCCGGGGTGCCCATACCTGCGTCGGCGATCGAACCGCTGGTGTTCGCCACCCGCGTCCGCGACTACCAGCCGGCGATGCTCGACGAACTGCTCGCGTCGGGCGAGGTGACATGGTCGGGGGTGGGCACGATCGGGAGCGGCGACGGCTGGATCGCGTTCCACCCGGCGGAATCGGCACCGCTGACGCTGGCCCAACCGACTGAGATCGAGTTCACCGACACCCACCGGGCAATGCTGGAGATTCTCGGCTCCCCCGGGCATGGCGGCGGCGCATTCTTCTTCCGTCAGCTCGCCGGCTCGGCCCGCGGTGAAACCGAAGAGTTCAAACGCGCACTGTGGGAACTGGTTTGGGCCGGCTGGATCACCGGTGACACGTTCGCGCCCGTTCGCGCGCTGGTCGGCGGCAGCGGGCGGCGATCGAGCCGGCCCGCACACCGCCAAGGCTCGCGACCGCCGCGGCTGAGCCGCTACAGCGTCGCCCACGCGCAGACGCGCACCTCCGATCCGACAGTCGCGGGCAGATGGTCGGCGCTTCCCGAAGCCGAGCTGGATTCGACTGTGCGGGCGCACTTTCAGGCCGAGCTGCTACTCGACCGATACGGCGTGCTGACCAAGGGCGCCGCCGCGGCCGAGGGCATTCCCGGCGGGTTCGCCATGCTCTACAAGGTGCTCAGCGCGTTCGAAGACGCCGGCCGGTGTCAGAGGGGGTACTTCGTCGAGTCGTTGGGCGGCGCGCAGTTCGCGGTCGCGTCCACGGTGGATCGGCTGCGGACCTACCTCGACGGCGTCGACCCGGATCGCCGGGAGTACCAGACCGTGGTGCTGGCCGCGGCGGACCCCGCCAACCCGTACGGCGCGGCGCTGCCGTGGCCGGACGGCACCCACCGGCCGGGTCGCAAGGCCGGCGCCCTTGTTGCGCTCGTCGACGGCGAACTCGCCTGGTTCCTCGAACGCGGCGGGCGCACACTGCTTACCTTCACCGACGATGCGAACGCCCACCATGCCGCCGCCGGGGCGCTCGCCGATTTGGTCGGCGCACGTCGCGTGCAGTCGCTGCTCGTCGAGAAGGTCAACGGCGAACCGGTGCTCGCGCCGGACGCGCAAGTCGGCCAGGCCGCCGTGGTGACCGCGCTCACCGACGCCGGTTTCGCCCGAACACCGCGGGGTCTCCGACTGCGCTGACCGGTCGACTTCATAGAGTTCACGACATGGGGCTACGCACAGCGTTGACCGACATGTTCGGCATCGACCATCCGGTGGTGCTGGCCCCGATGGGCGATGTCGCAGGCGGAGCACTGGCCGGCGCGGTTTCCGAGGGTGGCGGCCTGGGCGTGATCGGCGCGGGCCGCGGCGATCTGGCCTGGCTGAGCCGGGAGTGCGCGGAGGCGCGGGCATCCACCCGCAAGCCGTGGGGCATCGGCTTCCTGTCCTGGGCCATCGACGCGGCGACGATCGACGCGGCGATCGAGCAGTCTCCCGCGGCGATCATGTTGTCGTTCGGCGATCCCGCACCGTTCACCGAGGCGATCCGCGCCGCGAACATCCCGATCATCGTTCAAGTGACCACTGTGGCGGAGGCCCGTCGCGCGCTCGACGTGGGCGCGAACGTCGTCGTGGCGCAGGGATCCGAGGCGGGTGGGCACGGCGGCGGCCGCGCGACATTGCCGTTCGTCCCCGCGGTCGTCGATATCGCCGGCTCCGTGCCGGTGCTGGCGGCCGGCGGCATCGCCGACGGCCGAGGGCTTGCCGCCGCGTTGGTGCTCGGCGCCGCGGGCGCCGTCATCGGCACCCGGTTCGAGGTCACCCATGAGGCGCTGATCGCCCCTGACGCATTGAAGGCGATCATCGCGGCGGGTACCGACGACACCACCCGGGGGCGCGCGCTCGACGTCATCCGCGATTCACCGTGGCCGGAGCGCTACCCCGCGCGAACACTGCGCAACAGGGTGACCGATGTCTGGCAGGGTCGCGAGGCCGACATCGACGATGCGGCAAGGGCTGCGTTCCGCGAGGGAGTCCGCCGCGGCGATCCCGACTACGTTCCCGTCTGGGCGGGCGAGGCCGTCGACATCATTGCCGAACAGGACTCCGCCGCAACGCTTGTCGACCGCATCGCGCGCGAAGCCGAGCAGGCCATCACCGCTGTAGGAAGTCACCATGACTGACGGAGCCGGGCTGCCGGCGACATCGGATGACCGCGTCACGACACCGTTCGGACCCGAATCCACCGCCGCCGACGTCATCGCGGGCGTCGACCTGACCGGTAGGACGGCGATCGTCACCGGTGCCTCGTCGGGTATCGGCGTCGAAACGGCGCGCGCGCTGGCCGCGGCGGGCGCATCGGTCACGCTGGCCGTCCGCAACACCACGTACGGCAATCGCGTCGCCGCCGAGATCCGGGACAGCACCAAGAACGACAGCGTCGACGTCGGTGTCATCGACCTCAGTGACCTCTCCAGCGTCGCCGCCTTCGTTCGAGCCTGGACGGGTCCGCTCGACATCCTGGTGAACAACGCGGGCGTGATGGCGACGCCCGAGCTGACCATGTCGCCCAGCGGGCATGAAATACAGTTCGCCTCAAACCATCTCGGCCATTTTCTGCTCGCCGTCGGGCTGCACGAAGCGCTCGCCGCCGCGGACGGTGCCAGGATCGTGTCGGTGAGTTCGGCGGGTCACCTGCGCTCACCGGTCGTATTCGACGACATCGACTACGGGTTCCGCGACTACGACCCGTTCAGCGCCTACGGGCAATCCAAGACTGCCAATGTGCTCTTCGCCGTCGAGGCGACCCGGCGGTGGACCGACGACGGGATCACCTCGAACGCATTGATGCCCGGTGCGATCTTCGACACCCGTCTTGGGCGGCACGTCGACACGGGCCATGCGGTATCTGCGATGAAGGACCTCAAGGTCAAAACCGTCGAGCAGGGTGCGGCGACGTCGGTATTGCTGGCGACCTCACCGTCGCTCGAAGGCGTCGGCGGCCGCTATTTCGAGGACTGCAACGAAGCCCGCGTCGTCGAGCGTCGCGGCGCGCCGGGAAGCGGCGGGGTTGCCGCGTACGCGGTCGACCCGGCGAACGCCGAACGGCTGTGGGAAGTCTCTTTACGGATGACCGGATAACGATGCCTGAAGGTGACACCGTCTTTCATACAGCCGCCAAGCTGCGCGAGGCGTTGCAGGGAAAGACACTGACGCGCTGCGATGTTCGCGTACCGCGGTATGCCACCGTCGACCTGACGGGCGAGCGGGTGGACGAGGTCGTCAGCCGCGGCAAGCACCTGTTCATCAGGGTCGGTGGGGCGAGTATCCACTCTCATCTGAAAATGGACGGCAGCTGGTGGGTGACCAGCACCGACCGGCCGAGCCGAGCGGGCCACCGCATCCGAATCATCCTGGAGGCGGGCGACGTGCAGGCTGCAGGGATCGATCTCGGCGTACTGGAAATCCTCGAGCGCGCCGACGACGAGGAGGTCGTCGCCCATCTCGGGCCGGATCTGCTTGGGCCGGATTGGGATCCACACGTCGCGGCGGCCAACCTCGTCGCCGATCCGGACCGGCCGCTGTCGGAGACCCTCCTGGATCAGCGGGTGATGGCGGGCGTCGGGAACGTGTACGCCAACGAGCTGTGCTTCCTGTTCGGGCACCTGCCGACAGCGTCGGCGGGCGCGGTGAAGGACCCGTTGCGGCTGGCGCAACGGGCCCGTGACATGTTGTGGCTGAACAGAACCCGGTTCAACCGGACCACCACGGGCGACACCCGGCGAGGCCAGCAGGTGTGGGTGTACGGCCGGTCGGGAGAGCCGTGTCGCCGGTGCGGCACCGCCATCAAGACGGATCGCACCGGCGACCGGGTGACGTTCTGGTGTCCGAACTGCCAGACCTAGGGCAGCGCGAGCCTGACGATCTTGCGCACCACGGTGGCGAACTGCTTGGGCAGCGAACCACTGTTGTAGGGGATGCCGTACCGCTTGCAGATCTCCTGCACCTCGGGGGCGATCTCCGCGTGACGATGGGCAGGCACGTCGGGGAACAGGTGATGCTCGATCTGGAATGACAGGTTTCCGCTCAGGATGTGGAAGAGCTTGCCGCCGGTCAGGTTCGCCGATCCGAGAATCTGGCGGAAGT